>Ga0213876_10000089_pt1 | contig 104386 bp, 110 predicted proteins | sample BarmaccomBMRX_R9_FD_160113 | JGI IMG/M metagenome (GOLD analysis project Ga0213876, IMG submission 160113) | Root-associated microbial communities from Barbacenia macrantha in rupestrian grasslands, the National Park of Serra do Cipo, Brazil - RX_R9 | ecosystem: Host-associated > Plants >... | reverse complement strand
GGCGGAAGGCGACGTTCTCGTAGACGGAGAGCGAGTCGAAGAGCGCGCCCTCCTGGAAGACCATCCCGATCTTGCCGCGGACGCGCATCATCTCGGCCTCGCCGTAGTCGGTGATGTCCTCGCCGTCCACGAGCACCCTGCCCTCGTCGGGCTTCAAGAGGCCGAGGACGAGCTTGATGAGCGTCGACTTCCCGCCGCCGGAGCCGCCGAGGATGATCTTGGTCTCGCCGCCCATCACCTTGAAGCTGAGGCCGTCGAGCACCTTGTGCTCGTCGAACCAGAGGTGCACGTCGCGGAACTCGATGGCCGGGACGGCATGGTCATGCCCGTCGGACGAATCAGGCCACGCGTGGCCGAACGTCGAGCCTTCATCACGCCGTCGAAACTGTGCCAAACCCGCTACCAACTTCACCCCCTCACTTCAGGAGACCCCGAAGAAGACTTGAATGGCCTTCGCCAGGAAGAAGTCCGCGACGATGACGAGGATGGACGAGTGCACGACCGAGCGCGTCGTCGCGCCGCCGACCCCGACCGTCCCGCCCGTCGTCTTCAAGCCCTCGCGGCACGCGACCGTCCCGATGATGAGCGCGAAGACGAGCGGCTTGGCGAGGCCGGCCGCCACGTCCTCGGCCTGGATGCCGCGCAGGACGGACGCGACGAACGTCTCCATCGGCTGGCCGTAGAGCGTGGTGGCGACCGCCCCGCCGCCCACGATGCCCGCGGCGTTCGAGACGAGCGTCAGCAGCGGCAGCATCGTGAGCAGCGCGATGAGCCGCGGGGCGACCAGTTTTCTCAAGGGGTCAACGCCCAGCGCGCGCAGGGCGTCTATCTGCTCGGAGACGACCATCGAGCCGAGTTCGGCCGCGATGGACGAGCCGACGCGCCCCGCGACCATCAGCGCCGTGATGACCGGCCCCAGCTCGCGCAGGAGCGCGAGGGCGACGAGTTGGCCCGTCTGGTTCTGCGCGCCGAAGTCCTTCATCGAAGGGTAGGTCTGGACGCAGAGCACCGCCCCCGTGAAGAAGCCCGTGAGCAGGACGATGGCCGCGCTCCCGCCGCCCACGGCGTCCATCTGCCGGACGGCGTCGGCCGCGTAGCGCGGCCCTCGCCACACGCCGCCGAGGCTGCGCGCGGCGAGCAGCGTCCCCTCCTGAAGCGCCAGCACGGTTTGTGTCGCGATGCCCAATTCCTCTCTCCTCTAACCCTGACGGCCGGTTACTTCTTCACGAACACGATGCGGGTGCCGAACCTTCGCCCCGTGCCGTTGTAGAAGGTGCCGAAGTCGGCGCTCGCAAGGTTGTTCTGGAAGTCGCGCGGGTTGAAATGGTTCGTCACGTTGAAGACCTTCAGCCCGAGCAGCGCCTGATACTTCTTCCACCTGCCGGGCAGGCCGACGGTCTTCGTCGCCTGCATGTCGAGCGAGGCGAACGTGGGGAAGCGGCCGGCGCGGTTGCGCGGCCCGACGAAGTCTCTGTCCTCGTCGATGACCGAATACGGAAACCCGCTGCGAACGTCTAAGACCGGCGCGAGCGTGACCCCGTGCCCCGCCTGAAACTGACCCCAGAAGAGAAAGCGGTGCGGCGCGTCCCACGACAGGCGCGAGCGCTCGTTCGCGCGGATGATCGGGTTGCCGAAGTTGCCGAGGTAGGAGTTGAAATCGTTCAGGTCGCCTTCGGAAGAGGAGCGAACGTAAGAGGCGTTGAACTCGTCGCGCTCGCGGAACTTGTATCGCCCCGTGACCTGAAACTCGCGGTAGCGCGAACTACCGGAGTTGCCCAGCAGGAGAACGTTCACCTGTGCCTGAGTCTCGACCGGATTCACGACGAACTCGCGCCGGCCCTGCCGCTGCTGAAAGCCGACGCGGACGAAGAGGTTCTTCAGCCACTCGCGGTCGACTTCTACGTTCCAGTTGACGCTGCGCGGCGTGCGAAACCTGTCGCCCTCGACGACGAAACGCTGCCGCTCCGGATCGCCGACCGACTGCTCGCCGTCCGGCCCGAACAGCGTCAGCACGCGCTCCTGCGATTGCGCGAAGGTGGCGACGTTGAGTCCGAGCTGGTCGTAGAACATGCCGACGCCGCCGCGGACGACCGTGCTCCCGTCGGAGAAAGGCTGGAAGGCGAAGCCGACGCGCGGCGCGAAAGCGTTCTCCGAGGCGATACTGTCGCGGTCGTAGCGCACGCCGTATTCGAGCGTCAGGCGGCGGTTCACAGTCCACTTGTCCTCGAAGTAGGCGAGCATCTCGGTCTTGTTGCGGCCGAGTTGACCGTCGCCGACGAAGTCGAGTTGCTGGCTGCGCGTCCCGTCGGCTCTGAGGACGCGGACGCTGTTGCTCGTGTTGCTCCCGTCGAAGGTGACGTAGCCGACCCCGCCGCCGAGTTTCATGAAGTGCGCGCCGGCAAAATCCGGCGGGCTGAAGCTGTAGACTTCCGTTGCCTGATAGCGCTTGCTCTGCCGCGCCTGCCGGTTGAAGAAGTTTCCCGTGTTCCCGTCCGGCGTGAGATTCATCGGCGCGCCGCCCGCGCTCGGGAAGATGTCGGCGTCGAACTGCTTGACGCTGAACGAAGACTCCAGCACGGATGTGCCGTTCATGATCCGGCGCTCGTTCAGCCCGAAGAGGAAGCCGCGCTGCTTGAAGTTCGGCGTCACCTCCTGCGGGTTGAAAGTGTTCAGTCCGACGTAACGCAGCTTCTGCGGGAAGAGAGAGAACGTCGTCGTGAGGTGGTTCCTGTCGTCGATGTCCCAATCGAGTTGTGACAACGCATCGAAGCTTTCGAGGTCTGTGTAGCGCTTTTGTTCCGGCAGGCTATTGATTGACGTGCTGACGAAGCGGTACTCGAACGACTGGATGAACTTCAGCCTGTCCTTGATGAGTGGGCCGCTGAAGGTGACCCGTGGAGTGAAAGACTCGATGCCGGCGGTGGAACCACCACGACGACGAACCCTGGGAAACATGCTCTGCACGCTCACGTCGAACTTTTCCGAGCCGGACTTGGTCTGAATCGCCGTGACCGCCCCCGTGAACTGGCCGTACTCGGGCGCGTAAGGGTTGGTTATGACCTCGACCGTCTGAATCGCTTCAAGCGGTACGTTGATGGCGAACTCGCCCGTGACGGGGTCGGTGACGTTGGCGCTGTTGACCGTCAGCCCGCTCTGGCTGGCCCGCGCGCCTTTCACGTTGAGCTGACCGTCGGGGCCGCGGACGACGCCGGGGACGAGCGGCAGCGCATCCTGAAAGCGCTCGTTGACGAGGGGCAGGGTTTGCAGTTTCTCCTGCTTGAAGACGGCCGACGGGGCCGCGTCCGTTGTGTTCAAGCCGTCGCCGTCGGCGACGACCGTGACATCACCCGAGACCCCTTCCACTTCGAGGGCAACGTCCGCTTGCGTCGCGACGCCCGCGCGAATTGTCACGCTCTCCGTGTGCTGTTTGAAACCATTGAGGTCTACGCGCAGCGTGTAGAGCCCCGCGGCCAGCTTCGCGAACTTGAACTCCCCCTGCTCGTCCGTCACCGCCGAGAGCGTCGTCTGCCCCTGGGTCGAGGGAGTCAGATTCAGACTCGCCCCCGGCAATCTCTCGCTCTGCCCGCTCGCGGAACTGACGCTGACCGTCCCTTGAAGCTCACTGGTCTGCGCCTCGACAGAACGGACGGCCGCCGCGGCGAGTGAAAGAGAGATCAGTAGAGTCAGTCTCACCAACAAGCGTCGCGAGGCGCAGGGACGGAGCCTTGAGGCTCGTTGCACGTTGTTCTTGCGTGTCATTTTTATTTGCTCCTTCATTACCCCGTCCCCTGCGCCATGCGTCTCGCCGGTGCCCGCCGCCGGCGAGATGCTCAATGCTCGGAAGCAGCCTGCTGTGAGCCGGTCTGCGTAGAGATCCCTTTATTGACGAGGACTTTGATTTCGGCGCGGCGGTTTATCGTCCGCCCCTCCCTCGTGTCGTTAGTCGCCGCCGGATTCGACGACCCGTAGCCGAACGGTTGAACCAGCCGATGCATCGGGAGGTCGTATGTGGTCACGAGGTAGTTGATAACGGCCTCGGCCCTGCGCTCGCTGAGCGAACGGTTCTTCGCCGTCTTCCCGGTTGAATCCGCATAGCCCGTGACCGCGACTATCCACCCCTTCAGGTTCCCGCCCCGCACGCTGTCCGCCGCCTCGTCGATCAACGTTTTGGCCGCGGGCGAGAGGACGGCGCTGCCGGGCTTGAAGTGCACGGTGACGGACTTGAAGACCTCGTAGTCGTCCAGCCCGTTGATGCGCTCGTTCGCGTTGCTCGCGTCCGACTGCGCCTGGTCGGCGGTCGCCTGCGCGTTCTGCGCCGCGGCGACTGCCGAGGCGGCGACGCCGCTCAACTCGTCAACCTGCCCGGAGAGTCGCTGCGCGTTCTGCTCTGCCTCCTCTATGCGCACGCGGTTGTCCTCGGCGAGCGCCCGCGTCGAAACGGCGAACGTCTCGACGGGCTCGACGCGCGATTCGAGCGCCTGCGCCGTCCGCAAGTCCTGTTCGTCGAACCGAATGCTGCTCGCCACGAGCTGGTTGTCGGTGTTGCCGACGCCTTCGGCCTTCAACCTGAGGCCGCGCAGGATGTAGCTCACGCCGGTGTCTCTGTCGCGGCGGAACAGGCCCTTGCGAACCGTCTTGACGCTGGTCTTATCGGTCAAGACCACGACCGTCTCCGCGCCGTCCGGCCCGCGCAAGGTGAACGTGTCGGCGTCGCGCTTGACGACGATGCCCTCGATCTTCAACTGCTGCCCCTCGCCGACAGTGCGAGTTTGAGTGGTGTCGCCCGCGCCCTGCGCTTGACCCGACGCGTTGCCGTCCTGTCCGTACACGGCCCCCGACAAGACGAGGGTGAAGGCGAGTACGATTAACTGAATTGACCTCTTACTGCTTCTCATCTGTTGCTCCTTCTGCTGCCCCTTATTTGGATACGGCGGCCGCTCAGCCATAGCTCGCAGGTCTACCGTTACCGTTTCAAAAACTCACGCGTGTGAAGAGGGCAACGGATGTGCCACCACGGCGGGGCGTGTGGGAGGGCTTTATCACGGAGAAAGCAGGAGGGGGCGATGCCGGCTCTGCCGAGACTGTCGGGTGAATCGTGGTAGCTGACGGAGCAACGTCCGACATTTCCCAGGCGTCAACGGAGTCGCTCCGAGTTAATCGCTCGCCATTTGCTCATTCATCCAGTCTCGACTCCGGCAGACCTCTTGATACACGTCGGCCGGAGGCTACTCGCACGTTCACCCAAATGAATATTGTTGTCGTGAGGTTATTGAAGCCATGAAGCCTATTGTAAGGATCGTGAAGCGCGGAGAGAGAGGAGCAGCAACCAGCTCGCACACCGCCGACGGCGTAAGAGCGGCCCAACCAAACACGTCCGAAGTCGTCACGGTCGTAAAGAGTTGGATACGTGAATCTCGTGAACGACGGCAGGCCGCGGCGGAGGATTATCGGCGGGTTTTCAGGCTCACACCATCATTAAGCGAATGCGAACCGTGAGCCGTGCGACGGTTGCGCAGGCATTGATTGATGAGGAATAAGATCATGACGACCGGAGGGAAGGAGACCAGCTCCCAGTATGGAAGGAGCGCGGGCCGCGGCTCGGCGACGTTGAGGTCGCCGGACGCCTCGGCCCTCTCGCCGCCGCGGCTGACGTTGAGTCTCATCTTCCATCGGCCCGCCGCCGGAAGATTCAACAGGCTGCAATAGAGCAGTTTGTTTCGGGCCTGGTCGTGCGTCGCCTCGGCGTTGACGGTCATCCCGCCTTCGTTCTCAAGCTCGACGGACACCTGCGCATCCATCACCGGGGAGTGCCCGCCGGGTCTCTCGACCAGAACACTGATGTCCGCGGGGCCGGGGCGCAGCGGCAACTCGGTAGAGAAGAGCGTGACGGTGAACGGCCCCGTCGTTTGCTGCCACAGCACGACGCCGCCGTCGGCGCGGACGACGAGGCTCGGCGTCGAGAGGAATAGCGCGATGAGCAACAGGCGGGACAATGAATGGCCCGTCAGACGGCGACTCTCTATTCTCAACTTCGTCATTCCTTAAACCCGTCAGTTCATCTCGTGCACCATCATCATCATTCCGCGCATCTGCATCGGCTGAAAGATGATCCACACGCCCGCCGTGTAAAGCACACAGGCGAGGGCCGCCCAAGGGGCGAGCAGCCCCAGCGTGCGCGCGAAACCGAGGCGAAAGCGGGAGGCCGAGCGCCAGCCGACGTAGAGCGTAAAGAGCAGGCCGCAGCCGAGCAGCAGCAGTTCGAGCGACGGCAGCCAGTCGAGCGAGGGCATCGTGGATGACAGCGACCAGTCGGGCGCTCCGAAGATGCCTATCCCCGCGTCCGTGGCGGCACGCTGGATGACGGGCACTGCCGTCATTCCCCCCATGAGCAGGTGATAAGAGAAATGAATCAGCCACATGCTGAAGCCAAGCGGCACGAAGGCCGGCGCAAACGTCGAGATGCTCTCTCTCCACCCGGCGGGAACACCACCGAAGTTTCTACCCAGCCGGGCGCACGCTCCGACCAGCAGGGCGGGAAGCAGAAGCATCGTCAGAAGGTATAGACCGGCGATGACCGGCTGCGTTGAGGAGAGCGCGAAGGTGGCCCGGAGGGATTGCTCCCACGCCTGCACCGGCTCGACCATGCCGCCCGCGCTCGCGAAGGCGGCGAAGACCAGCAGGAAAATTAAGACGGCGATATCGAAGCGCCTGAACAGACTGTGCGGCCGCTTCCTGCTCCCCTCGATTCTGACGAGTTGTCTCCCCGGCAGAGAGGCTAGCAGGGAGACGTTCTCGTGCGGGCAGGCGTGGACGCAGTCCAGACAGAAGGTGCAGTCCATGTTGCCCGACTTCCGCGGCTGGAAGAGTTCCAACTCGCAGCCGCGCCGCCGGTCGTTGCCGCGCAGACAGTCATGCGTTTTGCACGTGCCGCAAACTTCCAGGTTGCGTACACCCACTTCCAACGGCGAGATGAGAGATTGAACGAACTGGTACTGGCCGATGGGGCAGATGTACTTGCAGAAACTCGCCCCCTTGAAGAACCCGTCAACGGCGAGCGCGGCCGCGAAGTAGCCAATCACCAGCATGGCCGTCCCGCGAGGGCTGTCCCACAGGCTGAAGGCTTCGTACGCCCAAAAGAAGATGAAGAGGAGCGCGACGGCGACCCACTTTGAACGCAGGCGGCGGGGCCACGACCAGCGCGAAGGCAGAACTCTACGGCCCAGCTCGCGCGCGAAGTTGAAGGGGCAGGCCATACAGAAGACGTTGCCCACCGCCAACAGGGCGAGCACGCCGAGGCCCCGCCAGTGCGTCCACGGCAGCACGCCCGCCAGGTTCATCGAGGCCATCTGATGCCCCCAGAGACCGTCGGCGACGACGAGGAGCGCCAGCAGAAACATCAACGTCTGGGTGGCGCGTCGAAAGTGCGACCAGCCGAGGACTCGACCGACGAGGGGGAGTGAAAGCAAGTCCAATGGAGCGGACCGTCGCGGGCCGCGCAAAACTGTTCGTCTCCGCTCTGGCCGTACCGATAACGTCGGCGCGACATGATTGCGCGTTCTTGAGACCGCGACGCGGCGCGTACTCAGGACTTCGATGGTAATCATGCCGACGGGGACGAGAAAGAAGACGGAGCTTGCGACCCACATCAACGCGCCCGCGGCCGCCTGGTCTTCGAGCGGTGTCAGACCCGTGATGCGCGGGACAGTTTCGTAGGTCGGGTAGAGCACGCGCTCGTAGAAGATGAGGAACGCGGAGAGCGCTGTGTTCTGAAAATCCGCGAGGAAGAGGTAAGGGATGATGACCCAGCGCGGCGCGCGGGCGGCCCATGGGTGAGGTTCAATGACGGGATACCAGAAGAGTAGCGACGTGGTCAGAAACGAGAGGTGTTCGACCCTGTGCCAGGTCGGAGAGCGGAGCGCCAGCTCGTACATCGCGGGCAGATGCCATACGATGTTGGTGAAGACGAAGGCCGACAGGCAGAAGGCCGGGTGCGCTACGAAACGTCCGACCTTGCGCAGAGTTGTGGACGCCAGAAAGGGGCCGACTCCGTCGATCAGGAAACGACGGGGCAGCCCCGACAGGAGTGGCAGATAGGGAGCGCCGTAGAGGACGAGCGGGGGCGCGGCCATCATCAGGAGCAGGTGCTGAATCATGTGGACGGTCAGCAGCCACCCGGCGAAGGCGTCGAGCGGCGAGAGGAAGGCGCAGAGGATGGTTATCAGCCCGGCGTAGAAGGCCATCAGCCGTGAGAAGCCGAAGCGGTGCGGCGCGCGTCTATGTAGTTGCCGCCAGCCGCGCGCGTAGATGATGCCGAGGGTCAGTGTCGGCAGCAGCACCCAGGGGTTGAACTCCCATGAACTGAAGACCGCATCCGTGATCGTATCCATCGCCCGCCCCTCATTTTAACGCGGCCCACAGAGGGCTTTATCCAGCAGCATCGCCAGATAGAGCAGCGGCAGATAGACCACCGACGCGTGGAGGAGGAATTTCGCAGCGTGCTTCGAACGCGACCGGGATGCCCGGTAGGCGCAGTAGTAAAAGGAGAGGCCGAGGAGAATCGCCGAAAGGAAATAAAGGTAGCCGGTCGGTGCGATAAATGTCAGCGAGAGGCTGACGATGATCAACTGTTGTGTCAGGAGTAGAATCAGGCGAAATGTCGCCTTGCCGTCACTCTCGTCCGCCGCGGGGAGCATAAGCATCCCGGCCCGCGCGTAGTCTTCGCGGTAGAGCCAGCCGATGGCATAGAAGTGCGGGAACTGCCAGAGGAAAAGGACGGCGTAGAGCACCCACGCTTCGGGCGCGAGACTGTTTCTCGCGGCGGCCCAGCCCATCAGGACGGGCGCCGCGCCGGGGAACGCGCCCACGAGCGTGCAGAGCGGCGTCCTCTTTTTCAGGGGCGTGTAGATGAACAGATAGCCGACGAGAGTGAAGAGCCCCAGCACGCCGGTCAACGCGTTGAGCCGGAGGAACAGGTAGAGCGTCCCCGAAGCCGAGAGCGTGAGCCCGAACAGAAGCGCCGCGCCGGCCGTCAAATCTCCGGCCGGCAGTGGGCGTCTTGAGGTGCGCCGCATCCTGCCGTCATGACCGCGCTCCAGATACTGATTGAGGGCGGACGCACCCGCGGCCAGCAGCCCGGTTCCCAAAACGCAATTCAGGAGAACGACACCTCGCACCGCGTCCGAGGCCATCAGGCACGCGACGCCCGCCGAGATCATGACCATCAGTGTGATCTCCGGCTTCGCCAAAGTAAGGAGGGCTTTGAGGCGGCGAGACGTCGCCTTCGATTCGACGGGCGGAGGCAGGAGACACGCGGGGTAAGTGTCCTCTAAAAGCTCGACAGGGGCGAGTGCCGTCCGCGACTCTACCGCGCAGACGGCGTTCGGCGTGAAGATTTCGTTGCTCGCGCTCATAAAATCACTGCCTTGCCAGATCAGTTTGTTCCGGCGCGTTCTGTCGGGTCTGCTCCGCACTTTGTTCGGTCTGCGTCTCGTCGCGCGCGGGCGCTTCCGCCGGCGCGTGCAATGTGCGCATGAAGGCGGCGAGCGCGGCGACCTCGGACGGGTTCAGGTTCTTGCCGTAAGCCGGCATGTTGCCGCTGCCCTGAATCACCTGTCGCACGAGCTGGTCAGCGGTCAGCCGCGCGGCGACGCCGTCGAGCGAAGGCCCGCGCAAGCCTCCCGCGCCGCCGACGCTATGGCAGTTGATGCACTGCTTGGCGTGGAAGACCACCGCCCCTTGGCGTTCGAGCGGCGAGCTTCCTTCGAGGTACTTGACGGGCGTCGGGTCGCCCGTCCACGCGTCCATCTTGGGCGACCAGGGCGCGAACGTGCCCAGGTAGTTGAACGCGCCGAGGACGGCGAAGATGAGGATCACGCTCAACACCGCGACGGGCCTGCGGCGGGGACTCTTCTCGCCCGTGTTGGAGATGAAAGGCACGGCGAAGAGAACGGCGACGACGATGAAGGGGACGGTCAGGATGAGCACCGTCTCCATGTAGTCCGGCAGCAGAGAGAGCACGGCGTAGAGCCAGAGGAAGAAGAAGTCGGGCTTCGGCGCGGTGTTAATTTGAGTAGGGTCTGGGACGCCGCGCGGGCCTTCGGGGCCGAAGTAGGCGGCGCAGAAGACGATGCCGAGCATGACGAGGGCGCTGAAGATAAGGTCTTTGCCGATTGCTTTCGGGAAGAAGGGCACGCCCTCTTTTTTCAGCCCGGCCTCGTAAGTCTCCTCGTAAGTCTCCCGCTCGACCGGCTTGCCGGGAACCGGGTACTCGTTGATCCCTTTCGTGAGCACCAGCCTGAGGTGCAGGCTGACGATGGCGATGATCGTGCCGGGGATGACGAAGACGTGCAGCGTGAAGAAGCGCGACAGCGTCTCGCCCGCGATAATCGGCCCGCCGAGCATCATGTGGACGATGGCCGGCCCCAGCAAGGGCACGCGCCCGGCCATCGCCGCCCCGATGCCTAAGCCCCAGTACGCGTCCTGGTCGAAACGCAAGACTTGCCCCGTGAAGGCCATGCCGAGTGTGGCGAGCAGGAGCACGACACCGGAAATCCAGGTCATCTCGCGGGGGTACTTGAAGGCGCCGAAGAGGAAGACCTGCGCGAGGTGCAGGAGCATGATGGCGACCATGAAGTTCGAGCCCCAGTTGTGCATGGCGCGCAGGAACCAGCCCAACTCCTGTTGATAGTTCAGGTATTCGAGGCTGGTGTAAGCCTCGCCCGCCGAAGGCACGTAGACCAGGGCGAGGCAGATGCCGGTGACGACCTGAATCATGAAGCAGAGCAGCGTGCCGCTGCCGAAGACGTAGAACCAACTGGAGGAGCTGCGCGGGACGGTGTGCCCCGCCGTCGCCGCGTACATCTTGCTGATGTAGAGGCGCTCGTCAATCCAGAGTGCGACTTTTCTCAGTCTCTCAAACATGCCCGTCTTCTCCTGCGAGGGAGGTCGCCGCTCTCGTCCAACTCAACTCGGCTGGGAGAGGGTCGGGAGCTGGCCGCCCTCGACCCACAGTTGGCCGTCCTCGACACGGTAGTTGTATTCGTAAAGCCCGCGCGGCGGCGGCCCCGAGGCGTGTGAGCCGTCTTCGTAGAAGGCCCCCCCGTGGCAGGGACACATGAAGAGGTGCGACTCCTGGAACCAGCGCACGGGACACCCGAGGTGCGTGCAGTTGGCGGCGAAGACTTGAAACTTCTCGCCCTTCGTCCGCCGCACCCAGCACGGAATGTCGGCCGTCTTTCCGTCCCAGGGCCGCGTGTAAGGGTTGCGGTACGTCGCCATGCGCGTCTGGTTCTCCGGGAAGCCTGCGACCGGCCCGAGCGAAATCCAGGACTTGTACGGGCCGCTCGTGCGGAAGCTGGATAAGACGTAACCGAGCACGGGCACACCAACGAGCGCCGCCGCGACCCCGTTGAGCAGGAGGCCGAGCTTGAGCATAAAAGCGCGCCTGGGCAGTTCCAGATGTAGCGTCTCGGGTTTTTCCTTCTTTATCGTTTCAAGCTCTTTGACAGCCATTGCCTTTGTGCCCCCAACGACTAGTTACTAACTTCATTTCTGACTCAAGCGAGACGACTGACTGCTCTCACTTATTGCCGCGCCATCCGTCTGCCTGTGTGACGCAAGCCACGCGACTACGTCATCAATCTCGCGCGGCGACATTGCGTGGCCCGGCAGATTCGAGCGCCAGTCGGGTTTCCCCAGGTCAGACCGTCCGACGACGACGGTCGTGCGCAGGCCCTGGTCGCTGACCAGCTTCAGGAAGTCCGGGTCAACGATTGAGCCTGCCGACCCGCCCGCGCCGTTCGTGCCGTGACAACGCGCGCAATAAGTCTGGTAAGCAGTCGCGCCTCGTAGCGCATCGCCGGGCGGGGAAGCGACGCCTGAGCCGTCGGCGGCGGTTGTCACAACCGCGTAGCTGCTCGACGCCGTCCCGACTGCGTTGTAGGAGGGAATCTCTATCCCTTTGAAATCGTCGGGCCTTGACCACTGCGCACGCATTCCCGAAGTGAGCAGCTCAATCTGCCTGTCCGTGAGGCCGCCTCCGGCCTGCTCTGAGAAGGCGGGCATGTTCGTGCCGGGCCTGCCGTGTGCGACGACCTGACGCAGTTCGGCGTCCGTGACGAACGCCAGGTAGAGCGGGTCGTCGAGCGAACGTGCCGCGCCGTGTCTGCCTCCGGCTCCGTGACAGCCGGAGCAGTTCTGCGTGTAGAGTTGATTAAAGTCGGAAATGTCCGCGGGCGCGCGCCAGCGCTCGGCTTCGGTCGGCTGGCCCGGCAGGCGCGCGTTGCAGCCTGTCAGTAAAGCGAGGGCCGCGACGGCTGCCAGCGAGAGTTCGATGTGCAACCTCTTCATCGCTCCCCCTCCTGTTCGGGCATCATGCCTTGAGCTTCCAGCCCGGCCCTCGCGGCCAGCGGCCACGCCTGCGCGGTCTCGACCGTCTTCGAGTGTGCGACGACGTAGCCCGTGATCAGGCCGTAGGCTATCTGCGAGGCGATGAACCAGCCCCAGTCGATCCTCGTGTTGAGCGCCGGGTTGACGAGTCGCAGCGTCGAGGCGATGAGAGCCGTCCACATGACGGGCGCGAGGAAGCTGCCCCAGAAGGCCGTGAAGCGCGACGGCATCATCGGCAGTATCGCCGCGTAGAGCAGCCCGACCAGTAGGGAGATAAGACCGTGACTGATGAGCGCGACGACGAAGCCCGCCGGGTGAAAAGCGGCCAACACTGCCGGCCCGGCGTCGGCCAAAGAGGGCAGCGCGGCGGCCGCCAGCAGGTTGACCGGATACCAGATGCTGCCGTAGGTGACGAGCCCGTAAAGGCAGGCGATGAACGCCATCCCGACGCCGCCGACGGCCCCTCCCAACAGCCCGGCGGAGTAAGGATGAACCTCCACGGGGATGTAAACACGGTGGCCTTTTACGCCGGGCAGGTGGTCTACTTTGCGCGTCGAAGGTGCGACCGGCGGCTTCGGAGTTAATGCGGGTCGCACCCGAACCAACTCCTCCCGCGGCTCCGGCAGCACGTCTCGGAACCAGCCGACCGCGCCGCGCAGCACAACTACCAGACCGACGGCGCTGACGGCGAGACTCGTCACCAGCCCGGCGAACAGCAGTGCGAGACCGAAGGCGGTGACGAACGGCCAGTGAGTCGGCGCCGGCACTTCGATCAATTCCGGCGTGTGCGCTCTCTCCTGCTCAGGCTGCATCTCTTCCTCCATACACGTTCGACCGCCCGCCTCAACGCCCGACGACATAAACCACCATAAAGACGACGACCCACACGGCGTCCACGAAGTGCCAGTACCAGGAGATCATCTCGATGCGCTCGCGGTGCATCCTCGTCACGTACCCGCGCAGGCTGAAGACGAAGACCAGCAGCAAGAGGCACAGGCCGACGACGACGTGGCTGGCGTGCAGTCCGACGAGCGAATAGAAGGTCGTGCCGAAGAGGTTGGTGCCGACGGTCAGCCCCTTCTGGTAGATGAGAGTGCGCCACTCCAGCGCAGTCGCGCCGAGAAAAAAGGCGGCGAGCGCGATGGTCAAAAACCACCAGAGCTTGAACAGGCCGACGCGGTCGCGGTTGAAGGCGCGCTCCGCGAGCATGATCGTGACGCTGCTCGACAGCAGGCAGGCCGTGGAGAGCACCGGCAACTCCAACACGTCGCGCGGGGCGGGGCCGGTCAAACTCTTGCCCAGGTAGAAGAGGTACGCGGCGACGAAGATCGAGAAGAGGCCGGTCTCGGTCAGGATGAGGCAGACGACCGCCACCTTCCGTCTCGACGGCCGTTTCCACTCGGTTGCTTCCGCGGCCCGGGGCAATGCGGCTTCGTTTGTCATCGCATCAACTCTCCTTCGCTCCCCTTCACTCGTACTTCCAATCCGGGTCTTCCGGGTGCTTCAAATCCCAGAGCGGGCGACGGCTGCGCACGACCGGCTCGGCCTCGAAGTTGTATTCGGGCGGCGGCGAAGTCGTGGCCCATTCGAGCGTCCAGGCGTCCCAGGGGTCATTGCCGGCCGGTTTGCCCTTTCTGGCCGAGCGAACGATGTTGATGGCAAATAAGAGCACGGCTGCCGCCTGACAGAGCGCGCCCAAAGTAGTGATGAGGTTGAGCGTGTCCCAGCCTCGCCCGGCGTCATAGGTGAAAACGCGCCGCGGCATCCCGAGGAGGCCCGGGAAGTGCATCGTGTCGAAGGTCAGGTGGAACCCGAAGGTGAAGAGCCAGAAATGCCAGAGCCCGAGCCGGCGGTCGAGCAGGCGGCCCACAGCTTTCGGATACCAGTAGTAAAAGCCGGCGAACATGCCGAAGAGGAAGCCGCCGACGAGCGTGTAGTGAAAGTGCGCGACGACGAAGTAGGAGTCTGTGAGCTGCCAGTTGAAGGGGACGACCCCCAGCATCATGCCGGTCAGGCCCGCGATCAAAAACTGAAATAGAAAAGCGATGCAGAAAAGCATCGGCAGGTCGAAGCGAATCCTGCCGCCGTACATCGTGCCGAGCCAGTTAAAAATCTTGATCCCGGTCGGCACGGCCACCATAAAAGTCGAAATGGCGAAGAAGGTGTTGCCGACCGAAGTCATCCCGACCGAGAACATGTGATGCGCCCATACGCTCACGCTGATAAGGCCGATCATCGCAGTTGCGCCGACCATGACGGGATATCCAAAGATGGGCTTGCGCGAGAAGACGGGGACGATCTCCGAGACACACGCGAATGCCGGGATAATCAGGATGTAGACCTCCGGGTGGCCGAAGATCCAGAAGAAGTGCTGCCAGATTACTGCGGAGCCGCCGGCCTGCGTGTCGAAGAAATGTCCGCCCAGATAACGATCAATCAGCAGCATGATCTGCGCCGCCGAGAGCGCCGGCAGGGCTAGTAAGATCATGAAGTTCGTGACGACCATCAGCCAGACCATGAGCGGCATGCGCATCAACGTCATCCCTTTGCAGCGCAGCGCGAACGCGGTCGCGAGCACGTTGATGGCCGAGACCGTGCTGCCGACGCTCGTGAGCAGCAGGCTCAGAATCCAGTAGTCTGTGCTATGACCCCGCGAGAAGGCGCGGCCGGTGAGCGGCGCGTAGGCGAACCAGCCCACGTCCGGCGCGGAGCCGTGACCCGCGAGCCCCGGCGCGCCCAGATAACTGAAGTAAAGAAGCAGCCCGCCGAAGAGATACATCCAGTACCCGAAAGCATTCAGGCGTGGGAAGGCCATGTCGCGCGCGCCCGTCATCAGCGGCACGAGGTAGTTGCCGAAGCCCGAGACCAGAGCCATGCCCACCAGAAAGACCATCGAGGTCCCGTGCATGGTGAAGAAACGGTTGAAGACATCGGGTTCCAGGAGCGTGTTGTTCGGGACGGCGAGTTGCAGGCGAATGGCGACGGCCATCAGTCCGGCGACCCCCAGGAAGCAGAGCGCCGTGCCGACGTACATCAGGCCCAGCTTCTTGTGATCGACGGTGACGACCAGGCCGTGCAGCCGCTCGACGAAGGACAGTCCCGGCTGTCTCTCAACTGTTATCGCGATCTCCCGGCTCGCCATCGCGGCTCTCCTCCGTCCTACTTCAGCGTTTGTAAATAGGAGACGATCTGATCCACCTCTCCGTCCGTCATCTGCATGTTGGGCATCAGGCAGCCGACCTTGAGCCCCTGCGGGTCGCGCACCCAGGCGCGCAGGCTGTCGGGCGTGTTCGGCGCGGCCCCGGCGGCGAGCGTCAGGCGGCTCATCAGGTGCGTCAGGTCGGGGCCGAACACGCCTTGCGCGGACGTGCCGCGGATGGTGTGACAGTTGACGCAGGAGTTGGCGAAGAAGACCCGGCGCCCCGCCTGCGCGCCCGGCTCTTCGGCCGCCGCACGCTGCTGCTCCGCGACCCAGCGCTCGAACTCTTCGGGCGGCTGCACGACGACGCGGATCAACATGCGCGCGTGCTGCGTGCCGCAATACTCGGCGCAGTTGCCCAGGTATGTGCCGGGCTCGGTCGGCGCGAACCACATCAAGTTCACGCGGTTGGGGATGAGATCGGTCTTGCCCGCGAGTTGCGGCACCCAGAAGCTATGCGCTACGTCGGCCGACTGGAGCTTGAGAAAGGCGGGCCGGCGAATGCCCCCGCCGCTTGCCGGCACGTGCAGCTCGTTGGCCGTCACGATGCCCAGCTCGGGGTAGCGTATCTCCCACCACCACTGGTGTCCGACGACGGTCGCGTGGACTGCGCCCGGCGCGGCCTTCCGGTTCTGGATGTCGGCGATGGTGCGCGACGTGACCAGAATCAGCACGAAGACGATGAGTATCGGCAGCACCGTCCAGGCCAGCTCGATCTGGTTGCTGCCGTAAATCTGGGGCGGCTCACTAGCCTCGTCCCCGGCGCGATGGCGGAAGCGGACGAGGGTGTAGGTAAGCAGACCGCCGACGATCACGAAGATGACCGCGCAGATGCCGAGCACCAGCAGTGAAGTCTCTTTAATCTCCTGAGCCGGTTGCGAGAGGGGGCGGAAGATGTTCGTGATGCCGCCCGGGTTGCCGAACGCCGGTTCGCCGTGCCCCGCGATGACGATCAATGCCGCGCAGAAGCACAGGAGCGCCGGCGCTCTAAGGAGCCTTCGATGTAGCGAAAGACGTAGCTGCATGTCCATCTCCAAGAGTCAGGCAGCGGGCTTGGAAAGCGTCGGCGCATCCTCATCCTTCGCCCCGACGATCACGACGTGCGGCCTGCTACGCATTGTCTTCCCTTCCCTTTCTCGACCACGGCATGGAATGAATCTCTTGCGCCAGACCCGTCCGAAGCCTTCGAGTCTTCCCCCAAGCTTTGAACTGTCCGGGCAACCGATGTACCAGACGGACGTGCCGCGGACGAAGCCGCGTCGGCGAGCTTATCCGGATCGGATTGAAGTGATTGTGTCGGCAGCAGGGCCGACAACAGAGGGTAGGCGTTCCGACAATTCCGACACTTTCTCCCGCGCCGATTACTCCGACCAAACCGAACGCTCAACAATCGACCGACTTCGTGGTAAATGCCGACTTTGGCAGCTCTGTTGCCTGTGTGGTCGCGTGGAATGCCCGGCGGGAACGTATGTTTCAAGAGCCGGCAAGAGAAAAGAATTGATAAAGGATATTCTTGATGTTGTACCCCGTGCTCGTAATCGTTCTTCTCGTCGCGCTCTTCATAGTGCCGTCCGTATTCCTCGTCGTCTACTACTACTGGGGGCCGAGGGGCAAGCCGCCCGGCGTTTAGCACCCGGTGGGGGAGAGAGGGCGACGCCGACAGAAGATTGAATCGGGTAAGGCTTTGAGGACGACGGACTTCAGTTGAGACCCGTCAGCCTGGCCTGAATCAGCCGTTGGATGAGGGCAAAAATCAACGCCGTCGAAACGCCGAACATGAGCGCCCCGTTTGCCGCCTCCAGCGGCCCCAGCAACCGCCACGCAGGCGTCATAATCACGTCGCCGTAACCGAGGGTCGTGTAGTTGACCGCCGAGTGGTAGTACGCGGCCCCGAACGCCGAGAATTCTCCGCAGATCACGAACAACGCCGCCCACAAGGCGATCTCAATCAGGTGAGCCGCGAGCGCGAAGGTTATCGCCAGCCCGACGATTGCCACATCGATCCAGAAGCCCGCGCCCGCGCGGCCGCTTCTGCTCTCGCGGCGGAAGAAGTTGACCGTCGTGCTCAGGGCCAGCGCGTGGATGAAGATCGAACCTGCGACGGCGACGGCGCCGACCGCCAACGGAATCAGGAACTCTATTCGGTTAAGTTGCGTCATGTACCTTACCTGCTGGAAGCATGAGCGTGCCGGATAAGGCGCGGCACACGTGACGGTTCATACCGTCATTTCCGACAGTCGGCAGACCCTTTAAGCCGCCGCCCCTCACTCGCTTCGTGATTCTCACGTCAGAACTCAAAAGGCCCTCGCATTCGCAATTCGGTCTCCGAACGGGCACAGGGCAACTGCCCTGCCACACTGCCCTGCGTGCCGGTCAAACACCTTAATGCCTTGCGTAGTGAAGGGGATGTGGTCGTGCGGGCAGATGACGAGGGGCCATGTCGTGCGGAGAAGAATCGTGATTCGTTAATTTACGAACGAGATTCGTAAGAAACGCGACCCCGATTTGCTTTGTCATGCGTTCCCGCGCGGCCGACCACTGGAATACCCGTTGCATCGTTGGCAAGGCGGGCATGTTGAATGCTGCCGGGATGGGGCCGACTTGAGGTTTAAAGAGTGTGCAGTACGGGAAGTCCAAGCTGATGTCCTGCCGAGCCCGAAGCGGGTGCCGCGCAGGACTGTCATGCGCCTGGTTAGTTGCCCTGTCGCTTGCGTTATCAGGTGTGGTTGTCGTCGCACAGTCGCCCGCGCCTGGGCAGCAGTACCAGCGGCCGCGCCGCGCCAACGCCATGCAGCCCGAGGCCGACACGGCGCGCGGACTCTCCTCTCCGGCCGCCGAGGAGGTCGGCGAGGATGAGGTGGTGCGTGTAGACACGCAGCTCGTCCCCGTGCCCGTCGTCGTGCGCGACCGTGACGGCCGGCCCGTCACGGGACTCACCGCCTCCGACTTCCAGATTTACGAGGACGACCGCCCGCAGCGCGTCGCCGCCTTCGCCACCTCCGACGCGCCCTTCGAGGTCGCGCTACTCTTAGACACTTCGGGCTCGACGCGCGAGGAGGTCGGGCTCATTCGCCGCGCCGCGCTCGCCTTCATCGACGCCCTGCGCCCCGGCGACCGCGTCGCCGTTCTCTCCTTTAACACAATTGATGAAGGCAGAGGGAAGGTCGCGACCGTTGCGGTGCAGAGCCGCCTGACCGACGACCGTGCGGCGCTGCGCCGCGCCGTCGGGAACATCCGCGCAAGCAACGGCACGCCCTTCTACGACGCGCTCGCGCGGGTCGCCGAGGACATCTTCCGTCAACCACCCGCGGCGGAGATGCGCGGCCGGCGCGCGCTCGTCGCCCTCACCGACGGGGTGGACTCGACCAGCGCTTCGGATTTCGCGTCGGCGCGCGCGCAGCTCATGGGGACGGGCGTGCCCGCCTACTTCATCGAAGTCGATACGGAGGACTACGTCGAAGACCGTCTGCTCGGGGACTGCGAAGACGACGGCGCGTTGCGGCTCTCGCGCTCGCAGCTCGAACGCTACCGCCTCAACTTCGACCCGCGCGCCGACGCGGCCGACTACGAAGACTTCTGCCGGATGGGGCCGTTCGAGCGCATGGCGGTCAGCCGCGCCCTCTACCAACTCGCACACGGGGAGATGAACCTTCTCGCGGGCGACATCGGCGGCAGGACTTTCGAGGCGTCCGACCTGCGCTCGGCCAGCGCCGCCTTCGCGGAGGTCGCCGCCGAGGTCGGCCGCCAGTACAGCCTCGGCTACTACTCCACCAACAAGGCGCGCGACGGGCGCTTTCGCAGGATTCGCGTCGAGGTGCGCGGGCAGGCCGGCACGCAGGTGAGCGCGCGCGAGGGTTATCGAATGTCTCAAGGTGAATAAGTCGAACCGCGTGAACGGCGGGAGGACGGAGGCTGAACTTTGTCACAACAGCAGGCCACACATGGAACGGCTTCAATGCCGACGCATCCCCCGAAGCTCGCGCGAATCTTCGGCTCCTACCTCTTGGTCACCTGCGCCCTTCTGTGCCTGGCTCCGGCCGCGACGGGTCAGCAGCCGGGAGAGTCAACGCGCCCTCGCCGCGTGCACCAGACAGGCGGTGAGGTGCTCGATGCGGACGAAGTCGTGCGCGTCGAGACTGAGCTGATCCCGGTTGACGTGGTCGTGACCGACGCCGCCGGCAGGTCTGTGCGCGGGCTCAGGCCCGAGGACTTCAAACTCTTCGAGGACGGCGCGGAGCGGCCCGTCTCCTTCTTCGACGTGGGGCGCAAGAGCGACCCGTCGCGCCCGCTCGCCGTCGTCTTCGCGCTCGACACCTCGGGCAGCATGACCGCGGAAGAGATGGGGCGGCTGCGCAGCGCGATGGGCGCGTTCGCCGAGCGCCTGGCCGCGCGGCCGTGCGTCTTCGCCGTGATGTCTTTCGACACGAACGTCAAAAGGCTCCAGGGGCTTACGAACGACAGGCGGAAAGTTGAGCGCGCCTTCGAACGACTCGAACACGAGGAGGGAGGTCTCTCGACCCACGCCTACGACGCGGTGGACGACGCCGTCCGCCTGCTCACCCGCGACGCCCCACGCGAGCGCGGAGGCCGCCCCACGAAACGGGCCGTCATCGTCATCACGGACGGCTTCCCCGTCGGCGACACGGTCGCGCCGCGCACCGTCATCGAGCGCGCGAACGCGGCCGGCGTGAGCGTCTACACCGTCACGATGCCATCATTCTCCCTACTGACCGGGGGCGCTCCCGTGCCCACGATACTTGACGTGAGCGGGCTGGCGTCGCTGACCGGCGGCAGGAACGTCTACGCGACGGGCGACAGCTACGACGAGCTGTTCCGCTCGCTGGCGGAGGAGGTGACCTCGTCCTACGTGCTGGCCTTTTATCCTTCTGAGGGGAAGCGTTATGACGGGCGCTTTCACGCCGTACGCGTGGAGGGGCCGCCGGCGTTGACCGTGCGCCAGGGCCGCGCGGGCTACGTCGCCGCCGCGCGTTAAGACAGTTGTCAGTTGAGTGAAGATGTACCGGACTCCGATACGGCGGGCGTCCGCGAGCCTGAAGAGATCAAGGCCCTCGTGGAGGCGGTCAGGCCGAAACCTTTCAACCTCCTGGTCGTCCGCGACACTAGGCCCGGCGTCGGCGATTTCGCGGCGTTCGGCGTCCGGCGCATCAGCGTCGGCGGGGCGCTGGCCCTCAAGGCTTGGGGCGGCTTCATGCGTGCGGCGCAAGCCTTGAAGTCGGACGGCAGTTTCGCGGGTCTCGCCGGTCTGGCTCCGTACTCCGACATCAACGATTTTCTCGCGGCTGATCTTCGGACTCGCGGCAGGTGATCGCACTCGTATCCACAGGGAGCGGGTCAAAGATGAAGATCCTTATCGGCTACGACGGCTCGGAAGGCGCGGACTTAGGGATCGAAGGGTTGCAGCGCGCGAGATTGCCGCAGCGGGACGTGGAGGCGCTCGTCGTCACGGTCTCCGAGGTGTGGCTCTAGCTCCCGCCGGGCGACGAGGCCGCGGACGACCCCTTCCCTTCGCAGATGCCCGAGGGCGTCAAGCGGATGCGCGCACGGGCAGCACGTCTGGTCGAACAGGCGGAAGCTCTGGCCGCGCGCGAGGCGGAGCGCGTGCGGCGCGTCTTCCCGCGGTGGGCGGTCGGGCACGAGGCCCAGGGCGGCTCGCCCGCGTTCGAGCTGCTGCGCCGCGCCGACGAGTGGCATCCACGGCTCGTCGTCGTCGGCTCGCACGGCCACACGGCTTTAGGGAGGTTCGTGCTGGGCAGCTTCGTACCACGGCAGGGATTCTGCCCTGGCGAAGGCGCTCGGCAGAGACCTTAAAGGCAAGGCGTCTCTTATGATTTACGCGGCGGCGATCCCGCTCTCCTTCGTGAGTTCGTGGCTCGCCTGCACGCTCTACGTCACGGTCGCCGTCATGTGGCTCTCCCCGACCGCCGCATCGAGCACGCCCTCGCGGGCTCGACGCCCCTCGACGAGACTGCCGAATACCTGCACACAGCGCGCCAGGTGATCGCCGGAAAGCCCACAGCTCGCGAGTTCTTCGACGAGATGACCCGGCGCTACCCGCACCGGCTCAACCCCGGCACCGTCTGGCTCAATGCGCAACGGCTGGCGTGATGCGTCCGATGCGGTTCCCTAAGTTCGGATAGCCGAAGAAACTGCGGATCGACCACCCGAGGAGGAGTTGGCCGAAGGGCGTGATCCTGTATCCGCCGTCCGCGGAGGGTTTCGCCACGTCGGTGACCTGCACCCAGAAGCGGATAGCCCAGACCATGTTCTTCCCGACGCCGAGATCGACGATGGCGCGCTCCTCGTCCGAGAAGATTCTCTGTTACCGCCCGGTCGCCTTGAAGGCCTTCGGCAGCCAGGCGTAACGACACGGGAAAGTTTCGTGACCTGAGAATCTGTAGTTCGGCACTCTTAATCTCTCTTCATAGACCGGCGCTCCGGCCGTGGGTAGAGCGGGCCTACTGCTCAAGCCTCACGCGGCGCCTTGCGCCTTCGCGCGACTGCCGCGCTGTGCAGGTCGCGTTTGACGGCTATACGCTGCACGTAGACGGTCGTCGTGGAGAGGTTGGCGTGGTCGAGTGCGTCCTGCGTCGCCGCCATCGAGCCGGTCTCCTCCGCCACGATGCGCCCGAAGGTGTGCCGGGTCTGGTGCAGATGCACGTGCTCGATTCCCGCCTCCCGCGCGTAGAGCTTCAGGTTGCGCGCGAAGGCGTGCGAGGTGAGCGGCTCGCCCGCGAGTTTCGGATGGTCGTGGCGCGTCCAGACGGGCGCGTCCGTCTTCAGCACGTGGAGACGCCCAGCCGCCGTCAGGTAGTCCAGTAGCGCCGCCTTCGTCTCGGGGTCGCGCACCTCCCTCGCCCGGTAGCGCCCGCCTTTAACGCGCCCGCCGATGACGAGACCCTCTTCGGTCACCTGCATATCTCGCCCGCGCAGGCCGATGACCTCCTCACGCCGCAGGCCCGTGCTCGTGTACATCAGCAGCAGCGCCAGGTCGCGTTTGCCGACCAGGTCGCCGCCCGCCGCGCGCGCCGCGACGATCCCCGTGATCTGGCTTAGCTCCTCGTCTGTCCAGGACTTCGTGCTCTCGGTCTGGTAAGGCTTTGGCGCCCTGGGCCGAGCGAGTAGTGCCGGGTTGGCGCGCAGCCCCAGCTCGCGCTGCGCCCACGCATAGAAGGAGGAGAGGAAAGAGACCCGCGCATAAACGGTCGCGGCCGACGGGCGGTGGCCGTCTTCCCTTCGCATCCCGTCGCACCACGCCTGTACGTCCACGGGCGTCACCTCGCCGGGGTCTTTGCCGACTTCCGCGAAGAAGCTTTCGACCACCTTGCGCTTCTTGGCGATCAGCTCCCCGCGCCGGCGCGTCGTCCCGCCGGTCGACGCATTGGCCCACACTTCGACCGCCGCGCGCAATGCCACGTCGCGCCGGCCAACGACGGTCAAAGCGGTCTCTTCCGTAGCCCGGGTTTCACTTGTTGTCATACTTACTGGTGGAAGGAGGAAGTGTGTGTCAGCGGCCTCTCGTCAGAAGACTGGAGACGTCGCGCTTGTTCAAGAATTCTGTCCACTTCTGAGGATACCATTGCTTTCCTGACCTCTCCCGGAGTGCTTCTACTAACTGAAATCGGACTATATCACAGTTCTTCCGAGTGTTTACATAAATGAACTATTCCTGTAAGCCGACATCTACTTAGATGATATTATTACCTATCGACATGGCAATTTTGCTGTATGATGCCTGGTTCGTGAAACATCTTTCTTCAGGAAGGTAGCCGCACCCAGATGCGCGCCACACGCCGCCGCCAGAGGCGTCAGGACCCGCTCGCACGACCCGAGGCCGTCCGCGCCGTCTGCGAGGAGTTGCGTTCCCGCATGCCTGGGGTCATCCCGAATTCAGAGAAGCAGATAGTCAGATTCCTCTACGCCGTCCGCCACGTCGAGCGTCGGCCCTCGACCGACACCAAGCGCGGCCGCCCGTCACGGTGGAGGCGCGAAGAACTGACGAGCGCCGCCTCTCACCTCCGCGCCGTCCTTCTGCGTGAAACACAGGGGCGGGTCTCCCTCAACAGCTTCCTCGGGCAGTACCTCCTGATACTCGACTTCCCTTCCGACGTGCGGGACGCGCTCGCGGGCGGCCGGATCAACCTCCAGGAGGCGGCGCAACTCGCGCGGCTGACGCCGCGTCGGCTCGCCTGCACGGAGGCTGAGGCGCGACGCACGAGGCGCGAGGTGCTTCAGTCCCACGTGGCCGTGCAGGGATCACAGACGCGACTGCGTGCCCGCGTCAAGGAGTTACTCGGCGAGATCAGCTCTTCACCGCTTTCTTCGGAGGGGATGGCGGCCGCAGTGGCTAAGGCGGATGAGCTGCTTGAGGTGGACCCGGGCGACGCGAGGCACATGTTCTGGGAGGAGATGAAGCGGCTCTTCTACGCGATGAAGGAGATCGAGCCGGAGGACCTCGACGAGGAGACGATGGACGATTTCCTGGCCGCGATGGACGGCGTCTCGAACGTCCTCGTCCGGATCGAACGGCGGAGGCAGGAGCGTGTCCGGCAGGGTGAGAAACTGACCACCTGATTACCTCAGACAAATCCAAAATCGGAAGTCATTCTTTCAGGAGAGACCTGCACTCCTTACGCATTTTCTTCCGATTATTGAGCCGCGCTGGATCGCTTATTTCAATTTTCCGCGTGTCACTCATCAAAATTGTTGTTGACTTCCTGCTCTTGGTCTGTTTAACTGCCGCAACCCCGGAACCGACGAAAGGTTTTTGAAAGTAACCTATGCAGAGATGGAAGACCGGCGAAGTGGCTCAGTTAATCAACGTGACCAAGCGCACCCTCCAAAACTGGCTAGAGTCAGAGAAAATTCCCCGCCCTCAGAAAGACTTAAACGGATATTACATCTGGTCTGATTCGGACGTCAGAGCGGCACAGACGTACCTACAGCGGCTCAAATCCACCACCCGTTACCGCCTTAGAGGGCAGGACAGATGACTCGAAAACTGCAAATTCAGAATTTCAAGGGCGGCGTTGGTAAAACGACGACCGCTGTCAACCTGTCCCACGGGCTCGCGCTCAAGGGCCGCCGCGTCCTCCTCATCGATCTTGACCAGCAGGGCAACGCCTCCGACATGCTGGGGCTGAAGATCACCAAGAGCCAGCCGACCCTCTACAATCTGCTGGTCGATGATTTGGCCTACGACCAGGTGATCGTCGAAGCGCGCCCCAACTTTTCCATCATCCCTTCGGACAAGCGCACGGCCATGGCGGAGAACATCATCTCCGCCCAGCCCGGCCGCGAGCTGGCCCTCACGGTGCGGCTCTCCGAGGTGACGGGTTTCGACTACGTGGTTCTGGACTGCCCGCCGGCCCTAAACGTCATGCACAACAACGCCCTCCTCTACTCGAACGAGCTGATCATCCCGATAGACATGGACCGGCTCGCGCTTCAGGGCGCCAAAGGTATTCTTGATTCGGCGGCCGAGTTGGAGAAGGTTTTCAAGTATTCTGCCGATATTTGCGGGGTTTTACCGACTTTTATAGACCGCCGCACCAACATCACCCATCAGGTCATGAAGGTCATCGAAACGAGGTACTCGTCGAAAATCCTGCCCCCGATCCGCTCGGACGCCAAGCTCCGGCAGGCTTCCGCGCACGGGAAGACGATCTTCGAGTACGACTCACACAGCAAAGGAGCGGACGACTACCGGGCCGTGACCGAGGCGATCATCGCGCAGGAGACGGGTGCGCCCGTCGCAGAACCCGCTGCTTATGTCGAAGAAGCGACCCAGGTCTGAGCGAGAAGTCGACCTTCCGGATTGGGCTGATGACGTCACCCCGGCCGACGAGGTGATGAAGAAGTTCTACGCCCCGACCGGGGCCTTCAAGGCGGGCCCCATCGCCGTTCCGCCTCCGGTAAATGACGCCGTCCCTCCAGCCGCTTCCCCCGAAGCGCGCACCGGCGAAGAGGCACGCCGCGAAAACACAGGCGCAGAAGAAAAGAACCACCCAGCTTCGGCAGGCGAAACAGCCGTCGAACAACGGCGTCCTGAACAGGTCTCGGAGCCTCAAGTATCTTTACAGCCAGAACTTAGGGGAGCTGAGGAAAAACTCTCCGCTTCCCCTCCCCGGACTACTCATCGGGCCGAGCGAGCCGCGGTTCGGGACGAAGCCGGTACGGAACAGAGCGCCGCGAGACCTTCTCCCCGGCCTGTATCGGAACCGGCACAACCCTCTTCTTTTGATGAGTTTGCACGAAAGTGGAAGCGGTATCTATACCCGGGTCAGTTGGCGGTAATGAGAACGCTCTTCGAGATGACGCTCGACCTCGGCTCGTTCGAATGTTTTACGCAGTACAGCCAGATCGCCTCCGCGACAAAAATGACCAGACGTAACTGCATTAACGTAATGAATTCACTGGTCGAGCGGGGTTTTGTGGAGAGGCTGGAAGTGCGAAACGACGCGACCGGAAAAGGCATCCGCCTTAGAATATATCCCGATCCCCTTCCCTGACATACATTTACAATCTTTTTACGATTTGCCTTCACCAGTGAAGAGATGTCTTCACCGGTGAAGACATCTCTTCACTGGCTACTCATCTACTCTCTATTCACGAGTGAAGACTTCTCTTCACCAGTGAACTCCACTCTTCACCGGTGAACTCTACTCTTCACCGGTGAAGAGTGGAGTTCACCGGTGAAGAGTAGGGTTCACCCGTTGTGTAACGGTGCGACCAACCCAACCGGTGAAGAGATGTCTTCACCGGTGAATTCTGCTCTTCACCAGTGAAAATATGATTTCACTGGTGAAGAGCACTCTTCACAGGTGAAGCACACTCTTCACGGGTGAACTGGATGTTTCACCCGTATTTACAGAAGCATAAATGTGGTGTAGGAAAGTGGCGAAAGGTTTGGCGAGAAGTAAATGCCCCGCGACTTTTAAATGGAGACGCGGAAAATAGACATAACAGAAAAGAGAATTTGAAGTAGGGATCTGATCACACAGGGGCAGGAACGTAGCCCCACATACAAGTTGACCCGCAGCACCTTGAGTTTGGCGACCGAGTGCGGCGGGTCAATCGTGCAACTCGCTCAATGGGCAAGCCGGTATTTGTGTGTTTACCGACACACATTATATGGCGGCTGCCGATTGCTGTCGAGTGGAAAGTTAGGGAAGGCAAGATGGCGGCTCAACCAAATTTCTCAAGCAGATTCGTCCGCAAGACGCAGCTTTCGGCGAACGAGTACCACAAGAATTTTTTTAAGCTGGATGAGGAGATCATCACGGCCATCACCTCCGCCGAAGCGGACAAGGTGACGCCGCTCATGAGCAAAATCTATCTCCGGATGGTCAACGCCCCCTCCTGGTATTGGGAGCGCGAAGGAGTGCTGCGCTTCGAGGCCGAGTGCAGGGAAGCGAGACAGATTAAAGCTTGGGACGTGCTGTGTGAGACGCTCGGCGTCGCCAGCGCCACGGCCAACAAAGCAATCGCGTGGTTGCGCGACCAAGGGATTATCGGATATTTCGCCGGCAAGAATGGCGTCGGGCTGAGGATTTTCCTCAACCGCGCGAGTTCCTCCATCGGCCTCCGCACAAATTCGCCCGGCCAAAAAATTTTGCGCTTCGTCCCTGCTTCATCCGGCGGGGGTCATGCTTCACCAAATGAAACAGCCTTTAAGGACAGCTACGCTGATTTAGAAGGTTCAGACACAGATTTAAATCCGCGCGCGCCAAAAAACGGCGCGGACACAAATCCGGTTGGTAAAACAGACCCCGAACCGGCCCCGACTCCTAACCCCAAAGCTCACACCGGCCGCGAGGCGAGGGAAGTGAAACCCACGTCGCCTCGCGCCGGCACGATCTCGGTGGACGAGGTCGTCGCACGGCTGAAGAGCGAACTTGAGCCGTGCGTGAAAAGTGCGGCGACTCGAGCCGCGGCAGAGACGGCCGCCCGCGAGATGGAACGCACGCGCGAGTGGTTCGAGACGAAGGCGCTGCCGAAGGCCGTGCGCGTGGCGCAGCACGAGACCTACGACCTGCTCAGAAAGCACGGTGGCCCCGACGACGGGGCGCGGCGTGCGCGCGCCGGCCTGGAAGTCGGGCGCGCCGCCTCCGACTCGTACACGCCGCCCGCCGCGCACAAGCTTTCAATCAATGAGATTCGTGAGACCGCCGAGACCTGCGTTGCGCTCTTGGAGGCGCAGGGTAAGTCGATTGACGTGACGCTCTCGGAGATCAGCTCGGAGGGCGGCGGCTGGCTCCTGCCGGAGGATGCGCCGCGGGTGCGCGAGGCGGCGCAGGCACTGCTCGACGAGCGAAGGGAAAGGAGGTAGTGGAAAACGATGACGGCGCAGCAAGCGAAGACATACCCGCTCTCGGTCGTTTCTTCTCCAGGCGATGACTCCGCAGCCGCACGACAAGTCTCCGGCGCCTTCGCCCGAGAGCCTTGTCCCTTCTGCTTTGGGACCGGGATGGAGGTCGTCGCGGACAAGGGCGCGCGGCGGTGTCGTTGCCGCGCCGTAGAGCGGCGGACGAAACTCCTCGAAGCCGCACGCATCCCCCTCCGTTACGAGCGCTGCTCGCTGGCCAACTATCAGGTCGCGCCGGGCAACGGATCACAGCTACGGGCCTTCAACTACGCCTTCAAACTGGTGGACGAATACCCGGCGGTCGAGCGCGGCTTACTTTTGGCGGGGCCCGTCGGGACTGGGAAGACGCACCTGTCGGTGGCCGTCCTGCGCGGGCTCGTGGAGAAGGGCGTCCCCTGCTTGTTCTACGAATTCGGCGCGCTCCTCAAGGAGATTCAGAGTTCATACAACATAATCTCCCAGACTTCGGAGCTGGAGGTGCTCGCATCCGTCTACGAAACTGAAGTGCTGGTGCTCGATGAACTCGGCGCGGTTAAGCCGACGGACTGGGCGCGCGACACGATACGGCAGATCATCGGCAAGCGCTACAACGACCGAAGGCTGACGATCTTCACCACCAACTACGCGGACGCGCGTCGTCGGCCTTCGGAAGAGACGCTGGAGGAGCGCATCGGCGCGCGCCTGAGGAGCCGCCTCTACGAGATGTGTAGAACTGTTATGATTGAAGGCGAGGATTACCGCCGCCGCTTCGATCCGGTGACGGCCGACGGGAGGGCGGAAACTATCGAGCCATGAGCAAACGCCCGAAGAAGGGTTCTCTCGTTAAGAGACAGACCGAGCCGGCGGGCTATTCGACCGCCCTGGTGGAGATCGTTGAGTTGCTCGAGGATGCGCGTCGCGTCGCATCCCGTTCGGTCAACACTATTATGACCGCGGCCTACTGGGAGACGGGGCGGTGCATCGTCGAGATCTAGCAGAGGGGAAGGGAAGGCGGACTGCGGTGACGCCAGAGGAAGAGATCAAAGACCCGTTCGTATTAGAGTTCTTGGGTCTGAACCGAGATACCTAATCTTACGTCCGATAACGTCGGGCGTCACCTTACTTCCCTGCTTTTTCCAGAGTTTGGGCGTGAGCGGTGCTGGGGTTCGCCCGCATGTTGGATGAGGCCGATCCCCTGATGGCGGCAGATTTTAACCGCCCACTGCCTCCGCTACAGCTTATTTCGCCCTAACTAATGCCTCTATTTTATCGGATATTAAACCCATTACTTACCAATATCTATTGGTAATATTATCCACACTGATTATAATGAGGGTGTGAAAGAAGAGGCGCACGCGAGCGTTAAAGCGGAGCGGGCTTTTCGGGAGCGCGGCGGGCTGCTGCGGACCTCCGAGGCGCTCAGACTCGGCATCCACCCGCGCACGCTCTACGGGCTGCGCGACGCGCACCGCATCGTCCAGCTCGGGCGCGGGCTCTACCGGCTGGCGGACGCGCCCGAGACCGAGCACCTCGACCTCGTCACGGTCGCGGCGAAAGTTCCAGACGGCGTCATCTGTCTCATCTCAGCCCTCTCCTTCCACGGGATCACCACGGAGGTGCCGCACGAAGTCTACCTGGCCGTCAGGCACGGCAAGGAGCAACCCCGGCTGGGCTACCCGCCGCTCAGGGTCTTCCGCTTCTCGGAGGAGACGATCTCCGCCGGGGTGGAGAGGCATAAGCTGGAGGGCGTGACGGTACGCCTCTTCAACCCCGCGAAAACTGTCGCCGACTGCTTCAAGTTCCGCCACAAGACGGGCGTGGACGTGGCGGTTGAGGCACTGAAGCTGTCACTGGCGCGAGGGAAAGCCAGACCGGCCCAGATCCTCCATTACGCCCGGCTGTGTCGGGTGGAGCGGGTGATCCGCCCGTACCTCGAGGCGCTCGCATGAAGCGGGCGCCGACCAACCTCGCGGCGTCAGTCCACCAGCGCCTGCTCAACCTGGCGCGCGCGTCGAACCGCCCCCTGAACGAGCTGCTGCAGTATTTCGCCATCGAGCGTTTTCTTTACCGCTTCAGCCTGTCGCCTTACGGCGGGCAGTTCGTCTTAAAGGGGGCGCAGATGCTCCGCGCGTGGGAGGCGCCGCTCGCCCGGCCCACGATGGATGTGGACATGCTCGCGGGGCAGACCGCCAACACCGTCGAGAACCTCGAACGCATCGTCCGCGAGTGTTGCGAGGTCGAAGTCGCCGACGGCGTCCGGTTCGACGCCGCGAGCGCGCGCGGCGAAGCCATCAGCAAGGGGGCCGAGTACCAGGGCGTGCGGGTCAGGGTGCGGGGTGCGCTCGGCAAGATCAGGCTGAACGTGCAGGTCGATTTCGGTTTCGGCGACGTCGTGGTGCCGGGGCCCGTGCCGACGGAGCTGCCGCAACTGCTCGACCTCGGCGCGCCGCGACTTCTAGGTTACACACCGGAGAGCGCCGTCGCCGAGAAGTTCCAGGCGATGGTGGCCTTGGACGTCGCCAACACGCGCATCAAGGACTTCTACGACATCTGGTCGCTGAGCCGCGTGCGCGAGTTCGACGGCCGGGTGCTCGCCGCGGCCATCCTTACGACTTTAGAGAGACGTGCGACTCCGCTGCCCGGAGATGCGCCGCCGGCGTTGAGTGATGCTTTCAGCGAAGACCCGGCCAAGCAACGCCTGTGGCAAGCCTTCCTGCGCAAGGGCCGGCTGGACGCGGAAGGGAAGGGACTGCCGGCAGTGGTCGATGAGATACGAGACTTCCTGCTGCCGCCCGCAGTCGCGTTGAACGCGGGGCGAGAGTTTCGCGGAGTGTGGCGAGACGGCGGATGGCGGGAGGCGGGTTAAAGAGGGGCTTTCCCGGGGCTACCAAACACCGACGATCACAGGTGCCGTTTCTGATGAGCGTTTTAGAATACATCGAAGAGACCAACCCTACGGAAGTCCGCGAGCTATTGACGGCGGCGCACCATTTTTTGCAGGAGACTTTGCCGCCTTTCGCCACCTGCGCCATCAAGTGGGGGATTCCCTTCTATAGCCTGCGCCGAAACTTCTGTTATCTGAACCGCCACCGGGATCACATCACGCTCGGCTTCCCGCACGGCTACAGACTCGCTCCGCAGCCCGGCGTCCTGCTCGGTGTGGGCGAAAACCTGAAGCACGTCCGTTATCTCGAGATACGCTCCGTCGAAGATTTGTATTCCGAAGACACGCTCCAGATTCCGCACGAAGCGATTCTCCTTGATGAAACGATGGCTAAAGTTAAGCCCCCATTCAGAAGAAAGAACAGGTGCCCCTTTTAAATGTGATGGACCGTGATGCTTACCCCAGGCCGATCTGTTTAAGTGGGTCACGACTTTACTTTGTGCTGGCAAACTTTTGAAAGGCTCTATTTTGGAATTTAAGTTAGCTAGAGGTTGGCGGCTTTGGTGAAAAAGTAGTTATCGCTGCCGACCTTTTAGTGCGGTGGCGGGAACTGAACAAGAAGGGGATAGAAATACCTAAGCACTCCCTTCGACTTCTTGGTCAGGGAGAGCACTTTAAGTGCAGCAGGGGCTTTTGCTCCAACGCCGAGGTTGGCTGACATATGTTATCGGACGCCCTCAGGCTTATCTCTAATACTTGTATATTGGGTAATGAATTAAAAACCATGTCCGGTTTAAGAAACTCACCGATACTGTAAAGGTTAGGGAGGCCATGGCAGATGAAGTCCCCGACGGAAATGCTTGAACATCAAGGTGTTAAAGTCAGGCCGCTGACCCGCCCGGACCCGCGGCGTCCGGGCCAGCCGTATCAGCGTCCTGATAGAGTTGAGGCTCAAATCCTTGAAGCCTCAGCACTGGAGCCTTCGGCCCTGATCGCGCGAGCCGGCCAGTTAGATTTTAATGCCCCGGATTATTTGTCGCCCGAGTGCTTGGTCTACCTGTTTCGGGAGCACCACAACGCGGGTCGGCACGAGATGGTCAACGCGCTGACAGAGGCACTAATCAAGAGATGCGCGAAGCACATCAACACCAAGGTGCAGGCCCTGCTGGAGCCCGCTTACGTCAGGGAATGCTTCGACGAGGTGGTCGGCACTATCTTTCTGCCGTTGCTTGACCTGTCTACCGACGCGGGGGATTTCGCGCAGGTACGTTTCTGGGTCTACCTTGACTATCAGACGTTTAAAGTCCTCAGGCGCTACCTACATAAGCAAAAGGAGGACCGCCACACCGACTCCCTGGACGCGGAGACGGACGAAGGTGAGGACGCGCCCTTTGTGGCCGATGCGCTTCGCGTGGAGGATGAAAGCATCTTCGACCGTGCTGCTATTAATAAAATGTTGGACGCTTTAGAAGAGCCCTACCGCACCGTGTACATCATGCGACACTACGGTGAATGGGAGATAGAGAACAAGGATCCGGAGGTGCCGACCATAAGCAAACATTACGGGAGGTCGCCGAGGACAATCCGCAGGTGGCTCGACAAGGCCGAAGAGCAGCTGCGGCTCCGGCGTGGAGACTGACATGAGAGAGAAGGAGCAGATCAACTTGGACGACGTGATCCAAGCCTACATGGCGTCGGCTACCGACTCCGGCGAGGACACGCTCGAGGAATGGATCGGGCGTTACCCCCAATACGAGAGAGAGCTGCGGGAGTTCGCCGCCTACTGGAAGATGTTCGGGCGGCTGCCAGCCAGAGATTACAGTGTCGAGGAAGAGGGCGGGCTCGTGGCGCGGGCCGCCAGCGTCGTACAGAACATCCTCCACGAGCAGCGGGAGATCTCCTCGGCCGCCCAGCCGCTCTCGAGTCTAGTAGACGAGGCCGAGAGACAGCACATGTCCCTGGACCAGTTCGCTGAGGCCGCCGAGATGAGCGTGCCGATGATCGTGATGCTCGACCGGCGACAGGTCCGTTACGAATCCATCCCCCGCAAAGCCGTCGAGAGTATAGCCGGCGCACTCCGCACGCTGGTTGCTGCCGTCGACGCGTACCTGAAGGGGGCGATGCAACTTGCGCCGGCACACTACCACTCCGATGAGCCGCCGAAGGCGGCCGGCCAGTATGACTTTTCCTACGTCGTCGAGATCGACCCCGACCTGAGCGACGAGCAGAAGGAGTGGTGGCAGGCATTAACTCCTCGACCGGAGGCGGGCGGGGCGCAGGGCAGGGAGCGGTCGGCGTGAATCACTGGGACCTTCTGAGGAAAGAGGCGCGCCGGCGGCACGCCGAAGTCTGTGCGCAAGGTGACGACAAATGCGACCGGGGCGCGCCCGCCGAGATTCTGCTCGCCAAGGCAGAAAAAATGACGGGCATACGGCGGCGGGCTCTACCGAAAGATCACCCGCTGCTTGACGGCGCCGTGGCCAAACTTGAGCGCAGTACCATCTGGTATGACTCGAGCGTTGAGCACTGGCTTTCGCTCTACTACCAGGCGCACGAATTCGCGCACCACTGGCTCCGCCACGGCGCGAGGGCGTGCACCAGGTCCGACATCGACAGTGAAGCTTCCGAGGACAAAGTGCCGCTCGGCGTGCACCGCGTCCAAGGGTACGGGCCGCACGAGCGGAACGAGACAGACGCCAACCTATTTGCGCGGGAGTTTCTGCTCGCGGGCGACGTGCTGAAGGGGTGGTTCACAGAGGCCGGATTGAATGCCGGGCAGATCGCCGCCCGAGTCGGCGTGTCGGTTGAGATGGTTTGTCACCAACTCGCGCGCTCGCTGCTCACCCCGGACGTCCCGCCCGACGGTGTGAAAGCTGAGTCTCCGCAGGACGACTTCGACCTCGACGAGAGCCAGAGGGCGGCGGCGCATCTCGGCCAACCTTGATCGCGGTGTGACCGACGCCGGCGGGAAGGACGCCGCTTGAGCTGCGGGGCCGCCGGGCAGTAGGGCGGTACTAGAATCACCCCATGAACGAGAGGCAGCAGGCGCACATCGACTACTTCCTGGAGCGGGTCGAGTACTGGAAGGGGCTCCGGCGTAACTACTGGGCTGCGAGGATGCTGGCGGCCAGGGACGCCGACCACGCCCACCCGCTGCGCAACGAGGAAGAAGGCTCGGAGGTCTTCGAGCACCTGCGCCGGCTCGAGGAAGAACAGGCCGCGGTGAAGTAGTCGGCTCCCTCCGGTGACTCAGAATCGGAAGCAGCCTCATTGAAACTTACGCCTGGACCGAGAAGATCATCCTACCACTAACACCGCCCACGTATTCTGATGGGTACAATTCCGTCTCCGTTGTGAACCCTTAATAACTTCAACAATACTAGATGTTGTTGGCCTATTGTATTGACGACTTATTCGGCCGGACGCATCTCGCCCGGCACCGTCGGGATGAGTTCGGAGACGGTCGGGTGGATCAGCACTGCGTGCCGTAGCACGTCGTATGGGACTCCCGCATTCATGATGTCGAGGATGCCGTGGATCGCCTCGTCGCCGCCGGTGCCGGGGATGGCGGCACCGATGAGCCCGTGCGTTTCTGCGTCCGCGACGACCTTCATCAGCCCCTGCGTCTCGCCCTTCTCGACTGCGCGGGTGACGAGACTCATGGGGCGACTCACGACGAGCAGTGGCCGTAAGTCTCCAGCGAGATCGTGACGACCCCGCCCGCGGGAGTGAACTTGACGGCGTTCGAGAGCAGGTTCGTGAACGCCTGCTGTAAGCGGACAGGGTCGCCGTAGATTTCGCCGGGCGCGGAGACCAGTTGCTTTACGACGTGCACCCCCTTGACGCAGGCCATGGGCACCACCGCTTCGACTGCCTCCTTAACCGCGTCGGCGAGGGGGAAGATGTGTGCCTTCGGCGGGAGCCTGTTGGCGGAGGCGACACGCGTGTAATCGACCAGCTCCTCGACGAGCCGCGCCTGCAAGCGCGCGTTGCGCTTTATCACCTCAAGGGCCGGTGCAAACCTTTCCGGGTCAGCCGGCCTTCCCCCGGGCTTCACCGCGACAGACCTGAACGCACACAGGGGCCGGCAGACCGTAGAGGAGGGAGCGGCAGAAGTGGTGCGCTTCGCGCTCCAAGACCTTAGAGTGAGCGGTAAGTTCCTCGAGACCGGCGGCGAGTTGGTCTGGTAGGCGGCAAACGTTGTCGGGAGTTGTATGACAGATACCAAGACCCTGATTGAGCGGGCGTACTCCGCATTCAACGCGCGGGAGATCGACGGTGCATTAGCACTGATGACGGAAGACGTCAGATGGCCCAAAGCTTCGGAGGGCGGAATAGTTGTCGGGAAAGAAGAGATCCGTGCCTATTGGACTCGGCAATGGGGTGAATTCGATCCCCATGTTGAACCGCTTGCAATGATCGAGGAAGACGGGGGCAAGATCCGCGTAAGGGCGCACCAACTCGTCAAGAGCCTTCAAGGTGATGTTCTTTCGGACAGCGAGGTTCTTCACGTGTTCACCGTGAAAAGCGGTCTCATCGCAGCGATGGAACTCGTAGATGAAGCCGATCCAAACGATGGCCCGTCTGCCGCGTTCACACGTCGCTCTAACTGACTACTTCCATGGAGTGCGAGAGTCCGAATCAGATCGAGGAGGAGATCGCGGATTAGTGGCAAGTAATTCGAGTCCGCGGAGGCAGACAACGGATTGAAACTCCGTCGCGAAATTCACCGGCGACGTAACGCTGCCGCTTTCTCTGTCCAAAGTTACGTCGAAGTATCTCGGCTGACTTTCAGCCTCGCCGGGGTCTTCTTAGCCGGTGTGCCCGTCTTGGCCGGGGGGGTGGCTTTCCCTTTGCCCATCGCTTCACGCATAGCCTGATAGCCGGCGGCGTATTCCGAGACCGGGAGCCGGGCCACGGTGCCCTCAACCACATCCAGCGCGAGCTCCGCGAGCGTCTTGAATCGGAGGCAGCCCTTGCCCATGTCCAGCTTCTTGCCGCTCTTTGCGTATTGCGCCTTGAACCACTCCAACAGCGCCGGCTGTCCGTAGAAGCAAATCATGTGCAGCGCCATGTAGGATTTCTGTGATGCCAGGCTGATCAGCGGTAGGGGCTGCTTGGGGTTGCCGCCATAGCCGGCCGGGTACGTTGACAGCGGAACGAACCAACTGATCATGCCGAACTGGATTCCTTCCTCGTATCCCGACGGCAGGGCCCGGTTGATTCCCCGGCGGACTTCGTTCAGCGCGTCACGGCGCTCTGGGGAGAGTGCGGCAAGGTATTCGGTCACAGTGGATGCAGGCATGGGCCGAGTCTAGCGTAGCGGCTTTGGCGGGACAACTGTAATCTCAGAGGCGGGCGTCTTGCATATGAGACAGGGCGGGCCACCCTAAGTCGGTGGCCCGCTCACCATTAGCTCGGCACGTCGAGAAAGACCTGAACATTCTGTTTCCTTGCCATTTGTCGACCTCTCCTTATCAAGTAGACCGAAGCGGAAGCATTTAACCGATACGCCAGCAAGCGCGACCGGGATTGACCAGGCCCAAGCTCCCAGGAATGAGACCGCCGCTGCACCGGCAAGACAGCCGGCGAAGAATCCGGCGAAGACCTTCAGAGTGTTCTTAAGCCGCTCATCGATTCCTTCCGTCAGTGGCCGACTCGGCGACAGCATGTCCATTAGTGACAACACGGCGTTGGTCAGGTTGCCGGTCATCACAGCCGTCGAGGGCGTGCCGGGCATGGCCAGGCGCAACAGAGAGAACTGACAGGCCATCGCGGCGACGGCGATCATCGCGACGACTACCGCCACGAAGCCGTGCCGATTGGCCGCAGGATTAAAGATGACGCTCAAAGCCAGAACACATGTGAGCAGCAGAAATTGAATCAGCAGAAGCGGTCGGGCCAAGGCCGCACCGCGCCTTCCCATGGCTTTGGCGATCAGCCAGACGGCGGCGACCTCAGCGGCGAAGACGGGAACAGCCAGCACTTGGGCCAGGTTAGGCGGCCCGCCCCACACCAGCAGGGCCGCTATCACAACAAGGTTTCCGGTGACGTGTGCGGTGAATAGCCCGAGGCTCAAAAAACCGATGACGTCAACCAGGCCCGCGACCGCGCTGAGCAGAACCGAAAGCCGCCTCTCAAGTCGTGCCGACTCGGAGGGGGCGGTCGATGCGTAGGGTCCGGGATGCAAGACTTCGGACTCTATGGCTGCGGTCATGCTCCCTCCCAACTCAAGTCTTCGACCGCGTCGCGCGTTTGCCAAAGGCGATCAATGATGAGCTTCGGAACGATGAGACCGAAGCTCATGGCTAAAATGATATTGACGGCGGTGACGCCGTCGGCGACCGTTCCGCCTAAGACCGGCAAGGTCATGTTCGAGCTGTCGGCGAGCTGTAGCAGCCCGCTCGCCAACCTGAACAGTAAGACGCCCGGCATCAATGACACGACCGAAGCAAAGCCGACGGCCGCGAACGGCATTCGATGACGGCGAGCCACAGGAGTTAGAACCAGTCCGACTAACAGACAGGCGACGAACGCGCCGGTTGCCGCGCCGGCGCCGAGGTCAAGGGTGAACCACCTGAGGGCGTGCGCCAGCATGCCGACCGCGACCGGCCATCCCAACATTCGCAGGGGCGTCGAGAAGAAGATGCTGAAGGCGGCGACAGCGACCCCGGCGGATATTGCGTCGAGCCAGAGCGGGATGGCCCTGCCGGGCGCCTCCACCGGCAGGCTGACTCCGAGCAGGCTGAGTCCGACGAGGAGTCCGCCGCAGATCGCCAGAATCACGAGGCCGGAGAAGATGAGGCGACAGGCACCGAGGCTCACCCGCGAGTTGATCAAATCCATCATGCCCTTGAGCACGTGCGGCCCCGGCACCAGAATCATGCACGAACAGACGCCGACCAGGCGCAACGGTGAGCTTAACTGAAAACGAACCGCGAGCGCGCCGACGACGCCGGCGAGTAGCGCCGCGCTGAACGGTTGCAGCAGGGCGTTGGTGCTGTACCGCGCCAGCGTGCGACGCAGCACGGCGCCGACCGCCGCGCTGGCGGCGATGAGCACGACCGCAGCCAGGTGGCTGACCCCAAAAATCACAGACAACGCAACGGCGCCAGCCGCCGCGGCCAGAGTGAACAACCACGTCGGAGCGGGGGCCGCGTGCGAGATCGTTTTGATCTTCTCGAAGGCGGCAGATGACGTTAGTTTGCCGGCGCACAACTCTTCGATGGCCCGCCAGGTTGAGACCACACGATCCATGTCAACGCCGGTAGGGTCAGCCTTGACGACGGAAACCAATTCGCCGGTTCCGTCCGCGGCCAGAAGTTGAAGCTCTCCCCAGCGCGGGATGATCGTGGCGCGCAATCCAAGACTCTCGCTCAGCCGCGCAGTCGCCGTGATGGTCTCGTCCGTGGATTCGCCATTCACGTGAAGCATTCGCGCGAAGGCGAGCACGAGATCGGATTGTTCTTGCAGGCTCATCGCTCTTCCCGCCCGACTAAGAACCGTCAAGCGGCGGTCGCCACATAAGGCTTGACCATCTTGGTTGGGTCTACAATGCGGTCGAATTCCGCTTCGGAGACGAACCCCAGTTTCAGGGCGGCAGCTTTGAGCGTCAGATCATTGTCGAGGGCGTAGTGGGCGATCTTTGACGCCTTGTCATAACCGATCACCGGCGAAAGAGCCGTCACCAGCATCAGCGAACGCTCGACGTACTCGTCAATCTTCTTCTGATTCGGCTTGGTACCCTCGACCAGGAACTTGCGGAAGTTGGTGCAGCCGTCGGCCATGATCGTGACGGAGTGGGTGATGTTAAAGATGATCAGAGGCTTGTACACGTTCATCTCCAGGTAGCCGCCAGCGCCGCCGAATCCTACGGCCACGTCGTTCGCCATCACCTGCACTGCGATCATCGTCAGCGCCTCGGCCTGCGTCGGGTTAACTTTGCCCGGCATGATCGACGAGCCGGGCTCGTTCGCCGGGATCGTCAACTCAGCAAAGCCGGCGCGCGGCCCGCAAGACATCAAGCGAATGTCGTTGCCGATTTTGTAGAGGGACACGGCTAGCGTGCGCAAGGTACCGGACAACTGCACGAGTGCGTCGTGAGCGCCCTGGACGGTGAACTTGTTCGGGGCGGTGACGAAAGGCAGGCCGGTGAGTTCCGCGATTTGGCCCGCCGCTGCCTCCGCGAAACCCGGCGCCGAGTTGAGACCCGTCCCCACCGCCGTGCCCCCTAGTGCCAGGCGGTATACTCCCTGAAGCGCCGCCTCGATGCGTTCCAGATCGTCCGTCAACATCCCCGCATAGCCCGACCATTCCTGGCCCAACGTCAGCGGGGTGGCGTCCTGCATGTGCGTGCGACCGATCTTGACGACCTCCTTCCAGCTTTCGGCCTTCTCATTGATCGCATCGCGCAACGCCGTCACGGCAGGAATCAGGCGTTGCTTCGTGTTGACCGCCGCCGCGATGTACATGGCCGACGGGAAAGAGTCGTTCGACGACTGGGCCATGTTCACATGATCGTTCGGGTGCACCGGCGTCTTGCTCCCCAGCGGCGTCCCGGCGAGCTGGCAGCAGCGATTGGAGATGACTTCGTTCACGTTCATGTTGAACTGAGTGCCGCTGCCCGTCATCCACACGTGCAGCGGAAACATGTCGTGATGCCGGCCGGCAAGAATTTCGTCGCAAGTCTGCGTGATCAGTTTGTACTGTTCATCGCCCAGCCGCTCGCCGTCATGGTTTGCCGCCGCCGCGGCCTTCTTCAGGATGGCGTAGGCCGTGATCATCTCACGCGGAATTAAGTCCTTGCCGATGCTGAAGTGTTCGAGCGAGCGCTGAGTTTGAGCGCCCCACAATTTGTCGGCGGGAACATCGACTTCGCCGAGACTGTCTGTCTCCTTACGAATGTTCGGTTGGCTTTCGATAGTACTTGAACTCATTGTTTTAGCGCTCTTTCACTCATTGCCGTTATTCTTAAGCCATCTCTGGAGTGGCGTGACCACCGCCCTGTTCTCATTCATTCATGCGGGTGGCTCCTGTGTGCGTCGCCGAAATTAAACATGACGCTCGCGCCGACGGCACTCTTGTGAAACGGTCTGGAAAACTCATCATTCTGGCGCATGAAATAGAACTGAGTGCTCGCTCGCTCGCCTATCGGCATTGTGAGGCCGGCGTAGTATCTCGTTCTGCTCCACGACTGGACGTTCGCGTTGTAAAACTTCTCCCACATCACAAACGGCGAATATTTCTTGATTGGACGGTCCAAGATGACGCGATTTCGATATCGCTGCGTGAACGTCGCTCCAACGGGTGTCTGCAACCATCGCACTTCAGGCCGCACTCTGTCCGCGAGCAGAAATTTATGAAACGCGGGGGCGTTGAATGTGACCTCGCCATAGACCCTGTTTTCATAATTAATTCCGCTGAGCTTTTGGTTCGCATGGAGGTACAGATACCCTGTACCAACAGAGACCCATTTCTTTGGAGAGCAAGTTACCCCCGCGCTGACTATTTCTTGATCAAATTGAGAGACGTCGTCCCCAATGTGTACTTCACCGAAGGCCGTAATCATCAACTTCGGCTCTACTTGCCATGAGGCCGCAACGTTTGTCCATTGCTGGAAATCTTCGGCGGGGGGAACCTGCGCCGTCGCGCGCCTTCCCACAAGGATCAGCGCAAACATGCAAAAGATGAGTCGTGAACGCTGATTCATCCCGAACGTCCTGCCAATGTTTAATCTTCATAAGTGCAGCAGCAATCGCGCGAACCATTGTGCATCTGACGATCACTTAGGTCCGCCCACAGGTATCGTCAATATCGCAGGCCTGACCTCAAGTATTTTTCAGCTGAGTGGTTACAACGATCTCTCGGTCCTCAAGAAGCGGAATGATTTTTCCGCTGACCAGCGTTTGGTAATGTTCCGATTGACGATGTTTGGTTAACGCTGATTCGTCTTTGTATCCTTCGAACAATATCAGCGTGTTCGCATCTGAGTTGCTTTGATGGACCTCATAAAGCAGGCTTCCTTCTTCCGCCGTGCTTCTGGCCATCAACTCCGCGAGCAGGCCTAACACCGCGGCCAGCTGACCCTCCTTGACTCGCCATTTGGCAAACGTATAGACAGGCTTTTTATCCATCATCGGCCCCGAATTATTTACTAACGCTTTTCGCGGCATCCAATATCACGTCCAACACCTCATTCGGTTTCGAGAGCATCGCAACGTGACTGGACTTGAGGATCGTCGTTTTTGCATTGGCTCTTTTTGCCATCCGTTTTTCGAGCTCAGGATTGATGGCGTTGTCTTCGGAAGCGACCACGTACCACGACGGTTTGGTTTTCCACGCGGCATTGACGCCGACACCACTGAAAACCTTTTGGAAAGCGGGTTGCTGAACGGCGTACACAACATCCTGCTCTTTCGGACTCAAATCTGCGGCGAACCCTTTGGCGACTCCTTCTCTCGAAAGCGTTAAGTACCCGTTCGCATTCTGAATGAAACCCGGCAGGATCGTAGGAGCAACGCTCTCGCCCAGCGAAGCTGCGGTCTCGCCTTTATCCGGTGCGAATGCCGCGATATATACGAGGGCCTTGACGCGCGGGTCTGCGCCGGCTTCGGTGATGACGGATCCGCCCCAGGAATGCCCGACGAGGACTACGTCGCCGTCCGCGCGGTCTATCGCTCTTTTCGTCGCCGCCACGTCGTCTTCAAGGGACGTGGTGGGATTCTGTACCGAGATTACTTTGTACTCTTTATCCACCAGCGGATTGATTACCTTGCTCCAGCAAGAGCCGTCCGCCCAAAGCCCGTGGACGAAAACGATCGTAGGTTTTGCGTTCATAGAACCTCCAGTTTGCGCAAAAGCGTGTGAATGCAGACATGAAATGCCCGCGAGTACTAACAAAAGTGCCAACCTTCTTTTCATCGTTTCGCCTCCAAATGAAATTTATTCGGATCTTCAAGCGTAGAATCTCGCTTCCACGCTTCACGGCGCTGTTGCGGCCACGGGCGTCTCGGGCTTCATCTCATATGACTTTTGCAGACTCGCCGGTCGTGTTCCCAGGCCGTCTCTTACCTTCTTGTTCCAGGGGGCCTCGATGAGGTGCTTCGTTTCCTCAAGCATCGACTTGGGCTCGAGATTGCGATAGATGTCGATCTCGCCCGCAGCGACGGCCGTCATCGTGGCGTAAACTGGTTCGGGATCGAATTGAGCACGGGGAAAGGCTAATTTTGAGTAGTCGAACAGTCGTTCGGCTGGATCGTCTTCCCAGCTCTTCCAAGTCTCAAAACCGCGGTCGTTGAAACCTGTGAGGAACGGCCCCGGATTGATCGTCGCAACCTCGATGCCAAATTCTTGAAGCTCCAGGCTCATCGTCTCCGCGACTGCTTCAACCGCATGCTTCGATGCTGAATAGATTCCGGTGAATGGGTTCGTGTTCAGGCCCTCTCGAGACGACACCCACACGATTCGACCCTCGCCACGCTTTACCATCTGTTTGGCGATTCCCTGGGTCAGCAGCAATGGCCCGATCACGTTGACCTCGAATTCGTGGCGCATGTTTGACCCCGGAATGTCGAGGACAGACCCGCCCTCCAGAACCCCAGCGTTATTCACCAGAATCTCGATGTTCCAAGCGAGGGCCTTCTTTCGGTCACCCTCATTCGTAACGTCGAGCTTCTCGACTTGTAGGGTGACACCGCGAGCTGCCGCTTCGCGCTTCAACGTCTGAACCTGAGCGTATATTTCGACCGACGCGATCACATCGAAGCCCTTCAGGGCAAGTCGCATCGCCACTTCATGTCCAAAACCAGTCCCAGCTCCTGTAATCAAGACCTTCTTCATTGTTGCCCCCTTTCAGGCCCTATCGGACTTTGGCCGCACTTCTCGCAGAGTCAGCCAGCGCCTCGATGAGCTTCGCGGCAATCGGATGATCGGACCTCGGATTCTGACCAGTGATGAGCTCGCGATCGACAATGACGTGGGGCTCGAAATCTACAGAACCGTTGATCACCTCGCCCCCAGCCGTGTTGAGTGCGTACGGCATGTTGAAGTACATCTTCGCGTGAAGAATGTCGCTTTCGACCCACTTCTCTTCAGAGGCCGAGAAAATGGTCATCTTGTAGCCGGCATATTGCCAGCCCTTCGCCCATTCTTTAGCTTTACTCTCGTCTCCTGCGATGAGCGCTGCGCGAAATTCCCGCGCGTGAGGCATCGCCGCGACGAGCGTGATGGGGCCATGGCAGAGCAGTGCCGTGGGCTTCGAGTGCTGATGGAAATGACGAAGGATCTCGCCCGCGTCAGGGTCTTGCATCAGGTCTACGACCGGCGCTTGGCCGCCGGGCACGAACACGGCGGCATAGCTGTCTAACCCTTCGTTGATCACCGAACGCAGCGTACGCACCTGATTGATGGCGGGATCCTCGGCCCAGAAAGCCTTGGCACGCGAGTAAGCGGCCTGGTCACCGCCGAAATGCACTACGGAATCCGAGGCTTCATCTATGTGGGGTTTCGTTCCGTTGGGGGTTGCGAGCACGAGGTTGTATCCAGCCTCGATCAAGGCCATCGCCGGAACGACGGTTTCGTTTAGATAATTGCCTGTGGGGCCGGTGCCTCCGCCCTGAACCTCGATGCGGGTGGCGTTGGAACCGAGCACAAGGACTTTGCCCTTGGTCATTTGAACCTCTCCTTTCACCGTTCAATGAAAAACTTGCAAAACGACCCACGTAGTAGAATAATTTGCCGAATATACCGGCGAAAGGCCTCCTAATGAGCAGTAAGATTAGAGAGGCAAGCGTGGCCGTCGATTACATGTACCGCCTCGTTGTGTTTGCGCTCGATTCCCGGAAGCGCAAGCTCTCTGGCGTTGGTTCACCGAGCATTCCCTCGCCTAAGATTTTCGACATCCTGCTGCCCCAATCTTGATTTAATGTTGCCCTTCTTATTCACGGTTGCGCGGTCGCCGAAGCGGGGCCGGCCGCAAAGATTGATAACTTCCATAATCTGCCGGCCACCCAGCCAGTCTCGATTTGCGCTTCATTTATTAGAGCGGAGTTGAGAAACAAATTCCCTCAGCGTTTTCTTGACGGTTGTGGCGGACACGGCGAGGTGTCACCACAGTGCAAATTGGAAGAGCGGTAAGATCCGTGCGGCAAATCGTCCTGTAGGCGCACCTGATTGCGATGAAGAATCATGAAGTCAATCAGAGAATCTCACCGAGTGGGTCCGAGAGTATTACTCAGCTCTTATTGAAATGGAGCGAAGGCGACGGTTCGGCCCGCGAAAAGTTAATGCCGCTGGTCTACAACGAGTTGCGCCGGCTGGCGCGGAAGTATTTGCGCCACGAACGTGCAAACCACACCTTGCAGCCGACGGCTTTGGTCAACGAGGCTTACTTGCGGTTAGTAAACCAGCAGAGCGTGCAATGGGAAAACCGGGCTCAATTTTTCGGTCTGGCGGCAAAGCTGATGCGCAACATTCTTGTAGATCATGCGCGCAGCCGCGAGGCCGCTAAGCGCGGGGGGCGACACTACAGCATCTCAGTCAGCGAGCTGGACCATGTCTCTAAGAGTTCAGAGGTCGACCTGGTGGCCCTGCATGAAGCGTTGGAACGCCTGGCGGCTCGTGATGACCAGAAATGCCGAATCATCGAACTCCGATTCTTCGGTGGGTTGACGATTGAAGAAACAGCCGAAGTTCTGGAAGTTTCACATGCCACAGTTGAACGTGACTGGAAAATGGCTAGGGCATGGCTCAGGCGCGAACTGAGCTAAATGGTTTGCGGGTTTAGCTCTTGAGGGAGCTTGAACTCAAAGGCCGAGCCGAGAGGGGGAGAATCGTCCGATAAGCTTCACCCTCGTCCAGTCGAAGCGCCGGCAGCGCCATGACGCCCGAGCGTTGGCAACACATCGACAGAATGTTTCACGCCGCCCTCGAGCGGTCGCCTGAGGAACGTGCGCGATTCCTTAAGGAAGCGTGTGCGGATGACGAAGCTGCGAGAAGCGAGGTCGAAGCTCTCATCATCGCCCACGAGCAGAGCGGCGAGTTTCTCGACCGCCCGGCGTATGAGGGCGCCCACAACCCGTTCGCGGCTCAAGCGACACAGGAAGCGCCGGGAACGATCCTCGGTCATTACAAGATACTAAGCTGGCTCGGCGGCGGCGGCATGGGAATGGTCTACCGCGCGGAGGATGTGAAGCTCGGGCGCAGTGTCGCGCTGAAGTTTCTGCCTGAAGAGCTGACCGGCGACGCCGTCGCGCTGCAACGCTTCGAACGCGAGGCGCAGACCGCTTCTTTGTTGAATCATCCGAACATCTGCACCATTCACACGGTCGAGGAGCATCAGGGAAAGCCCTTTATCGTGATGGAGCTTCTTGATGGAGAAACATTGCGCAGCCGGTTGGCCGCACTTGAACCAAAGGCTTTACCATTCAACGAGCTCTCTGAGGTCGCCGTGCAGGTATGCAGAGGGTTGGAAGCTGCGCACCAGAAGGGGATCATCCACCGCGACATCAAACCGGCGAACATCTTCCTGTGTAAGTCGGGCACGGTGAAAATACTCGATTTCGGATTGGCGAAGCTGGCTGCCGGAGAGATGAGCCTCGAAAAAACAGATGCCGCCGCCGCCACAGCCACCTCGTCTGCCGACAGTTTGAAAAGAGATCTCACGCGTACAGGAATTACGGCAGGCACGGCAGGATACATGTCTCCCGAGCAGATACGGCACGAAGAGCTCGATACTCGCACCGACCTGTTCTCGTTTGGTTTAGTGCTTTATGAGATGGCCTCGGGACAGCGTGCCTTCACCGGCCAATCCATGGCGGATGTTCAAGAGGCCATTCTGCATCATGCGGCTGTTCCCGCCCGGGTTCGCAACCCGATGCTGCCGCGCGGATTCGACGGCTTGCTGACAAAAGCGCTCGAACGGGACCGCGAGCGACGATACCAGTCGGCAACCGCGGTAAGAGACGATCTCGAGCGGATCGTCCGCGAAGCCAATCCGACGAAACGACGTGTGCGACAAGCGCTCGCGGCGGTCGTGCTGCTCATTGTCGTTGCTCTCGGGGTCTGGCGGTACGAGGTCTACCGCCATCGCATCACCCTCGGTCCCACCGATACCATCGTGCTTGCGGACTTGGATAACCAGACTGCCGATCCGGCATTCGACGATGCGTTGAATACTGCGTTGCGTTATGAGATGGCGCAGACGCCATACCTCGATGTTCTCGGTCTTGATAAGGCCTATGCCACTCTGGCTCAGCTCAATTTTCCGCCGACCACCAAAATCGCGCCCGAGGTGGCTCGTCAGATCTGCGCCAAGACCAACAGCAAGATGGTAATCTCTCAGTCGATCGCGGACGTCGGCAATCGCTACCATTTGCTGATACGGGCGCTCGACTGCAACTCAGGATCGACCCTCGCCGAGGAGCAAGCGGACATCAACAGCAGGAATGAAGTCGTCCACGACCTGGGAGTCACAGCAGTACGCCTCCGGGAGAAGTTAGGCGAACCTTCAGATTCGCTGGCGCGGTTCAATCAGCCGTTGGAAAAGGCGCTCAGCGCTTCGCCCGAAGCTATCCAGGCCAGCACAGAGGGAACCAAACTTCATCTCACAGGCGACATCCCCGGGGCACTCAAACTCTATCAGCGAGCCGTGGAAATAGATCCAAGCCTGGCCGTGACATATGAGGGCCTGGGTGCCGCCTATAGCGCCATGGGAAACGCTGAGTTGACGGAAGCTTCGATCACGCGTGCGTACCAACTCCGCGACCGGTTGACGGAAAAGGATCGGTTGAACCTCGAATTCGTCTACTACGCCAATGTGATCGGTGACTGGGAGAACGCATATCCCTCATTGGTTAGTCTTGTACAAAAATTTCCTCGCGATGTCTTCGCTCATAACAACCTCGCGTCGGTATTTGGGCATCTGGGCCAGCGCGATCGCGCGGCCGACGAATCGGTTGAAAGTGCACGCTTGCAGCCAAGCTCATATTTTTTCGGTTACGCGATACAGAACAACAGATTGGCAAACAGATTCAGCGAGGCGAAGTTGGGGCTGGAAAAAGCAGAGGCCCTTAAATTCGACAATCTTACTATCCGGCGGGAAAGGTTGATTGTGGCATTCGCTACTGGCGACCGGGATACCGTCGAAAAGACCCTTAAGGAGGAGGAGCGAGGCAGATATCGAGATGACTTCTTGCTCGCACATTCTCTGATGGAGACTCACCAGGGTCGCTTTCACTCTGCCCAACATCTGCAAGCTTTGTCGCCAACCTCGAAGGCTAGCGATCCTTATTCGTGGGTAGTCCTCTCGCTCCTGGCGAATGCCGAAGTTGGAATGGACTTGCAAGCTCAACGCGACGTACGCCGGATAGATCAAAACAAGCTAAGCCGCGATGACAAGCTCGTTCTGGCACTCGGGCTCGCCAGATCGGGACGAACAGAGGAAGCCGGTAAGCTCGCAGACCGGGCTAGCGCCGAAAGACCCCAGGACACGATTGTGCAGAGTTACCTCGTTCCCACTATCCGGGCGGCGATCAAGCTGCGGCAACACGATCCGGCAGCAGCCGTCGATCTGCTGCGCGCCGGCGCCAAGTACGATTTGGCTTTCACGAACTCGTTCGACTACGCGTACCCCGCCTACATACGAGGACTTGCGTACCTGGAGCTCGGCGACGGCCGGTCGGCTGCGGCGCAATTCCAAAAACTCATCGACAACCCGGGCCTTACTGTGGGACATGTCACCGGGGCGTTGGCCTGGCTTCAACTTGGACGCGCGCAGAAGATGGTGGGTGACAAAGCCGCCGCACGAAAGTCTTACGAGACTTTTCTGGATTTGTGGAAGGACGCTGATCCCGAGATTCCCATCTACCGCGAAGCCAAAGCCGAGTACGCCAGACTGGAAAAAGTGAAAGGCACGAACTGATTTCTCTAAATGATGTTGTATGCGTGATCTCGTGATTTCATCTGTTCCGCGGATACACTATAAAGGTTAGCGCATGTGCTTCTCCTCAAACTGAGCTCGTCAGAGTAATGCTGAACGCTCTCGCGCGTGGGCGTGTGTAAGCCTCAGCACAGAATGTGACGGCGTTTCAAAGGGTCGAAGAGGGGCCAGGGGCTGAAGGCGTCTAAGTCTAGTATGCTTCTTCCGAAGTATCCGCAATCGTCTCTCTGTGAAGCGGCGATTGATGTCAAGTGTTTTCTCCGTGGCAGCCACCCGCCACAGACACACTGACATCGTAAAGCGAGTTCTTTTCACCCCTCTGTTCGCGCTCTCCTTGGGGCGGTCACTTTAACGCCCGGCGCATGTCTGGGTTCGGGGGCGGGCGGCGCTACTCCGTTGACGGCGCTCTAAGGGCCAAGCCGATTGCCGCGCTCGCCCGCCCATCATCTGAACTCGCCGAACTTAATCTCTTAGTCAGGCGGCAGACGGCTACGATGCCGCCGGCGCGCCTCGCGCCCGCAGTAGCTGCGGGTCGAACTCGGTGCCGTCCCTCCAGACGGCGAACATGATGCCGGCCAGCTTCCGCGCCAATGCCACCACGGCCGTCGCCTTCCCCCGCCGCTGGGCTACCCGCGCCCACCACTCGTGCAGAGCCTTCGTTCTTTCGGTCTTCCACCGCAGCAGCGACCACGCCGCCTCCACTAGCAGCGACCGGGCACGTACGCTCCCGGCCTTGCTGATCCGGCCCCGGTGCTGCCGCTCGCCCGAGCTGTATTCGCGCGGGACCAGTCCCAGGTAAGAGCGGACGTGCTTGGCCCCGAGGAAGCGCGATGCCTCGTCGAGCGTCGCCGCGAAGGTGGTGGCCACCACCGGCCCCACCCCGGGTACGCTGCACAGTCTTTGCACCACCTCGTCAGCCTTGACGATCTCTTCGAGACGTTTGTCGGCCAACTTGATCTGCTCGTTGAGTACGACGAGCATGCCGAGCAGCGGCTCGATCTGCGCCAGGGTGTGTGCGGGCAGCCCCGCCTCCGCGACGCGACGGGCGAAACTCGGCGACGGGCCGGCAGGGATGCGGCAGCCTTCGCGGCGTGCCAACGCGCCGATCAGCGAGATGTACTTCGAGCGGGTGCGCACCATCGTCTCGCGCACCGCGAGGTGGGCCCTAACGTCCCGCTGCCGATCGGAGGTGCGGTGGGCCGGGCGGTAAGCGCCCAGCCGGCAAGCCTCGCACAGCGCCCGCGCGTCACGCTTGTCGGTCTTGACGCGGCGGCCGCGGGTGGCATACATGGGCGCGAAGTTAGGGTCCGCGACTATTACCTCATGCCCCAAGGCTTCGAGGTGGCGTGCGCACCACTCGCTCTCGGTCGAGGACTCGACGAGGATGTGCGCCGCCGGCCTCTCACCGAAGAGCTTGTCGAAGCTCTCCGGGTCGGTCTTGATGCGGCGCTCGACGAGTTCGCCGTCATCAGTCAGGATGCAGACATGGCTTGAGTTCTTGTGGAGGTCGATGCCGATAAAGTCCATGGCTGGTCTTGACTCCTTCCTGCGGTCTGATGCCGCAAAGTGTGTGGAGCATTATGTCACCACCGAGGTGGCGACCAGCCGCTTCATCCAATTCCGTTGTGTACCCCTCTCCTGCTGGCGAGCGAAAGCTTTTCACCTCTAGCCCATTCTCATTACAACTCTTTACCGTCACTGCTGGCAATGACTTCATCATTTTCGGCGTCTTGTGCGGGGGCACGGGGTGCCGGGCTTTGGGCTGGGATTGTAATCGGGCGTGAGCTGCGACCCGTGTGGAACCTCAAGCCGGGCCTCAAATGCTTATTCGCGATACTCTTCGTCGCGGCTGGCTTCAATCATTTCTTCAACACTTCGTTCTACCTGCGTATCATGCCGCCGTATCTAGCTCGGCCGCTGCTGCTCATCTACCTGAGCGGGCTGGTTGAGATTATTCTGGGCCTTCTACTTCTCATCCCCGACTTTGCGCGGGCGGCTGCCTAGTGACTGGTCGTGCAGTTGATTGCGGTCTTCCCGGCTAACCTTCACATGGCGGTCAACCACGTCTGTATCCGGAGTACGGTGAGGCGGCACTCCGGGCCAAGCTGCCGCTACGGCTCTTGCCGGTTGCGTGGGCTTATTAGTACACGAGGCCGACCGCCCAGGTTAAGGAGGGCGGTGGGTCCATCGCGGCCTGACGAGCGCTCGCACGCGCGACCATCAACACGCGAATCGTAATATATCTTCCGTGGGGCCGACGGTGCGCGGTGGCGGGCGGCTGGCTATACTCCGTCTTATGACCAAGTCCCCGGAGAGTACCGGCGTCTCCACTTCGGGCCGTGTGAACCGGGTGACTGCCGCGGGCGCCGTCTGGGTCTGCGCGGCGCAGTTCTTCTTCGCGCAGGTGATTGCCCAGTCCCGTTGGACGACCCCGTTCAGCTTGGCGACGAACTACATCAGCGATCTGGGTAACACGACGTGCGGGTTGTACCCGACGGTCGGCGGGAAGTACGTCTGCTCGCCGTGGCACACGTTGATGAACGTCTCGTTCGTGCTCCAGGGCGTCATCATCCTGGCCGGCGCGGTGCTCGCCCGGCCGCCGTTCGCGGGGATGCGTCGGGCGGGGCCGGTGTTCGCTTTACTCGTCGTGACCGCGCTCGGCATGGTCGGCGTGGGGCTGTTCCCGGGGGACGTGAATAACGGGGCGCACGTCATGAGCGCCGGCACGCAGTTCATCACCGGGAATGGCGCGATGGTCGTATTCGGGACCGCCGCGAACCGGGTGAGGCGGTGGCGTGCATTCGCCGCATTCTCTATCACTCTCGGCGTCACCGGCTTATTGGCGACGTTGCTTTTCGCCCAAGGGTACGGTCTCGGTCTGGGCGTAGCCGGTCTGGAGCGCGTGGCGGCGTATACGTTGCCGGTGTGGCTCATGACAGCCGGGGTGCTGATGGTGAGGCATCAGGTTGGATAGAATCTCTCGGCCATTCGAGGAGCACGTTATGGGATACGCACATCGCTTAAAGGGGAAGCACAAGATCAGGCTGAAGGACTTTGACCCGGCTGAAGACGCCGGACTAAAACCTAAGGAGGCCGAACAGAAGACGGCACGGCTGCTTGAAGAACTGGTCGAGCTGCAAGAACTTCTTTACGCGGCGCGACAGCAGAGCGTCCTCGCCATCCTGCAGGGGCGCGACACCAGCGGTAAAGACGGCACGATCCGCCACGTGGCGGGCCCTTTGGACTCCCAGGGCTGCACGGTGGCTTCATTCAAAGTCCCGACGGAAGGGGAGTTCGCGCACGACTTCCTCTGGCGCGTGCACGCCCGCACGCCCCCCAAAGGAAACATCCAAATCTTCAACCGTTCGCATTACGAGGACGTGCTGGCGGCGAGGGTCCATCAGCTCGTGCCGAAGAAGGTCTGGCGCCGGCGCTACGAGCAGATCAACGCCTTCGAGCGCCTGCTGACGGACTCCTCGACCATCATCCTCAAGTTCTACCTCCACATCAGCAAAGAGGAGCAGGAGAAGCGCCTGCTCAAGCGTGAGAGGGATGATGTCAAAGCCTGGAAGCTCTCCGTCGGGGATTGGAAGGAGCGCGAGTACTGGGACGATTACACCGGGGCCTACGAGGACGCGCTCAACCGCTGCGCCACCGAGTACGCGCCGTGGTTCGTCGTGCCCGCCGACAAGAAATGGTTCCGCAATCTGGCGGTGGCGGAGGCTTTGCGGGACGCGCTGATGCCGTACAGGGAGGGATGGATGGAGAGGCTGGGGGCGGTCGGGCGGGAGGCGCGGGAGGAGATCGAAGAGTATCGGCGGGGCCATAGCCACACGTCGTGATTACATTACTGCCGTTGTCAGCCCTGCCTGTCGGGCAGATGAAAGCATCTGCCCGACAGGCTAACGAGGCCGACCGGTAGCCGGCACCCTCGGCCTGACGCAGCCATACCGTGATGACCCGTAGCTGCACTCATTTTAATCAGGGCACCGCGAGATTTGGGGTTAAGCCTCGTTAGTACGTTGCCCTGCGCTCAGGAGCTGTTCCCAGTCGAGCTTCGCCGAATCAAGTTCCTCCTCCACGCGCTGGAACGCCGCGTCGCCAATGGTGCCGTCGGCCCGGAGCGTGACGAGCTACCGCCGCGCCGCCGAGCAGCAACGCTACGACGATCTCGAAGACTTCCATCGCCTCTTCAAAGCCCCGGCCGACTCTGCCCGCCGAACCTACTTCAGCGAGGACATGTCGATGGAGAAGCGGTACTTCACGTCCGACTTCGACATCCGCTCGTACGCCTCGTTGACCTGCTGGACGGGGATGACTTCCACGTCCGCCGTGATGTTGTGCTCGCCGCAGAAGTCGAGCATCTCCTGCGTCTCGGGCAGGCCCCCGATTGGCGAGCCGGAGAAGCTCTTGCGCCCGAAGATGAGGCCGAAGACGGCGACGGGGAGAGGCTTGTCCGGCGCGCCGACCATCGTCAGGTTCCCGTCGCGCTTGAGCAGGGCGATGTAGGCGTTGATGTCGTGCGGGGCGGCCACGCAGTCGAGGATGAAGTCGAAGCTGCCGGCGTGCTTCGCCATCTCGTCCGCGTCGTTGGAGACGACGACCTCGTCCGCGCCGAGGCGCAGCGCGTCCTCCCTCTTATTTGGCGACGTGGTGAAGACGACTGTGTGCGCCCCGAAGGCGTGCGCGAACTTGACGCCCATGTGGCCCAGGCCCCCGAGGCCGACTATGCCGACCTTCTTCCCAGGCCCTGCCTTCCAGTGGCGCAGCGGCGAGTAGGTCGTGATGCCCGCGCAGAGCAGCGGCGCGGCCGCGGCCGGGTCGAGGCTCTCGGGGACGCGCAGGACGAAGCGCTCGTCTACGACGACGCTCTCGGAGTAGCCGCCGTAGGTGACGGGGGCGGTGCCGTGCGAGTCCGGCGAGCCGTAGGTCAGCACCATGTTCGGGCAGAACTGCTCAAGGCCCGATTCACACTCGGGGCAGGTGCGGTCGGAGTCGACCAGGCAGCCGACGCCGACGAGGTCGCCCGCCTTGAACTTCGTGACGGCCGAGCCCACCTCCGCGACGCGGCCGACGATCTCGTGGCCCGGCACGCAGGGGTAGACCGCGGGCATCGCGTCGTGCCATTCGTCGCGAGCATAGTGGAGGTCGGAGTGGCAGATGCCGCAGAAGAGGACGTCTATCTTAACGTCGTTCTCTCCGGGGTCGCGCCGCGGGATGGTGGTCTGTGCCAGCGGCGAAGTCGCGCTGCCGGCGGCGTAGGCTTTCGCTTCGTACATTAATCTCTCCCTTTCACGTGATATTAAGTCTGTTTAATTTGACCGGGCTCGTTCGGCGCCCGGCCCTTACCCCTCCGCGATTCCGCCGATTGAGTCGAGGTCGGCGATCACCTCAGGAGGGAGTTGTAATGTTGCTGCGGCGAGGTTCTCTCGAAGGTGCTCGACCGATGACGTGCCGGGAATCAAAAGGATGTTGGGCGAGCGCTGAAGGAGCCACGCGAGGGCGACCTGCATGGGCGTGGCTTGCAGCGAGGCCGCGGCCGCGTCGAGCGCCGACGACTGTAAAGGGGTGAACCCTCCCAGCGGGAAGAAGGGCACGTAAGCGATGCCCCGGCCCGCGAGGTCGGCGACGAAGCCCTCATCGCCCCGGTGTGCCAGGTTGTACAGGTTCTGCACGCAGACGATCTCTGTAATCGTCTGCGCCTCGGACAACTGCCCGGTGGTGACGTTACTGAGACCGAGATGGCGAATCAGCCCCTGCCCCTGAAGCTCTGCGAGAACGGTGAGCGGCTCTTCGATTGACCCTTCGGACGGCCCCAACACTCCACCGACTCGCAAGTTGACGACATCCAGCGAGTCGAGCCCGAGGTTCCGGAGGTTGTCGTGGATAGCGTCTATCAGCTCCTGGCGCGACAGTGCGGGAATCCATGACGCGTCTTCGCCCCGGCGGGCGCCGACCTTGGTGACGATCACCAGCCCTTCGGGGTAGGGGTGAAGCGCCCGCTTGATGAGCTGGTTCGTCACGTGCGGGCCGTAATAGTCGCTGGTGTCGATGTGGTTGACGCCGGCCGCCACCGCTTCGCGCAGCACGGCGATCGCGCCGTCCACGTCGCGGGGCGGCCCCCACACCTGCGGGCCGGCAAGCTGCATCGCGCCGTAGCCCATGCGGTTTAACGTCAAGGAGGTGTCGGGCAGCATGAACGTGCCCCCGAGGTTCAACTGCTTCTGGTTCGACATGCGGGCAATTTAGTCGAGTCGGGCTCTCGGGCGGTAACACGAACCTGCCGGATTCTTGCCTAATCCTGCATTGTTCGTCGTCGCCGCTGGTGATAAAAATTTTGGCGGAGTATGCTCCCGGCGGTGTCGCAGCTCTCTACGAGGGACGAGGTTACGAACTGTGTCGAACGAAATCGTTAACGAAACGGTGGGCCAGCGGCAGTCGGAGCTGGCGAAGCTGATCGAGCGCAACACGGGTGCCGACGGCATTCACGCGACCGCGATCCCTTGCCTCTTCCTGTCCCGCGCCTCGCAGCCGAGCGTGCCCATGTACGGCCTGCACGAACCCGCGCTGTGCATCATCGCGCAGGGCAGAAAAGAGGTGCTGCTGGGGGGCAACCGGTTTCTCTACGGGCCGGAGCAGTGTCTGGTCGTGTCGGTCGATCTGCCCGTCGTGGGACAGGTGACCGAGGCGACTCCGGACGTCCCCTACCTGGGGCTGCGGCTCGACTTGGAGCCGGGCCAGCTCGGCGAGCTGATGCTGGAGATGGGCATGAAAGCCTCGGACGGCCGCCGGAACCCCGAGACGGGATTATCAGTCACGCCCGTCGGGCCGCAGTTGCTCGACACGGCCGTGCGGCTCCTGCGCCTGCTGGATACGCCGCGGGACATCCCCGTCCTCGCGCCGCTCGTCGTGCGGGAGGTGCTCTACCGCCTGCTGTCGGGCGAGCAGGCCGAGTGCCTGCGACACATCGCCCTCTCCGACCACCGGCAGCAGTCGGTCAACCGAGCCATCAGTTGGCTCAAGGAACACTTCGCGGAGCCGTTCCGAATCGAGACCCTCGCGCGGTTCGCGAACGTGAGCCCCTCGGCGCTCCACCATAACTTCAAGGCTGTCACGTCCATGAGCCCTCTGCAATACCAGAAGCGACTGCGGTTGCAGGAGGCCCGCCGCCTGATGCTGGGGGAGAGTTTAGACGCGGCGATGGCGAGTCATTCGGTGGGTTACGAGAGCCCTTCGCAGTTCAGCCGCGAATACAGCCGCCTGTTCGGCGCGCCGCCATCGCAAGACATCGCACAGTTAAGAAGGGCAGCGGGCGCAACTCTGTAGAAGCCCGCCGTACCCGCCTTTTCACCGGAACACGAACTGACCGTTGATCGGGCGACCCCGGTACAATAGTGAGCATCCCGCAAGGTGAAGGCGAAGTTAACGCCGCCTGACTTTTCGGTTAAATCTCCTCCTGAATGTGCCTTTGAAGTGCCGGACGCGCTATTAAGTGGGGTCGGTTCCATTAGAATGTTTGGCCGTCTCCGAACGCTCTATCCGGAGTGCGTGGGGCTTGCGGCGCTGGGAGCTGCGGCCTGCGATTCTCTCGTGCGAGGTATTCCGCCGGCATGGCAATCATCAAACGTAAGACGAAGAAGAAGATCGGGAAGCAGGTGAAGAAGCTCGTGAAGCAGCACGGCCCCGAGGTCGCGCTGGGCGCGGCTACCGCTCTGGTCACCGCCGTCGTCAACAAGGCGACCGAGAAGCCCGCGAAGAAAAAGGGCAGGGACGAGAAGGATAAAAGTAAGGGCGGTGAGAAGGAGAAGAAAGACAAGAAGGGCTCCAAAGGGGATGCCCCCAAGGGCGGCGGATCCAAAGGCAGTAGCAAGAAGGGTAAGAGGGCTAAGTCCGACAGTTAAGCTGCGTAAGCCAAAAGCCGCCCCTCAACCGTCGAGCGCAAACGCCCCGCCCACTGACGGCGAGAGCCCCACGTTACTCTCCTTCGCTTGCGGCTCGAAGCGGTAGCCGACGCCGGTCACCGTTTCGATCCGCCCGCCGCAGGGGCCGAGGCTCTGCCGCAAGCGGCGGACGTGAACGTCGAGAGTGCGCTCGCCCCCTTCGTACTGGTAGCCCCAGACGTTCTCCAACAGGTGGCCCCGCGTGGCGACGCGCCCCGCGCTCTTGACCAGCGCCGTGAGCAACGCGAACTCCTTGCGCGTGAGCTTCACCTCGCGCCCCTCGCACTTCACACTCATCCGTGCGAAGTCTATCGACAGTTGTTCGTCCACGTACTCCGAGACTTCCGCCTCGGCGCGGCGGAGCACGGCGCGGACGCGGGCGATCAGCTCGCGCACCGAGAAGGGCTTCTTGACATAGTCGTCGGCCCCGAGGTCAAGCCCCACTGCCGCGTCCGCCTCCGACGTGCGGGCTGTGACGATGATGATGGGGGTTTTGCGTGTGGCCGGCTCGCGCCGCAGGCGGCGGCAGAGTTCCAGGCCACCCATCTGCGGGAGCATCAGGTCGAGGAGGATGAGCGCGGGCGGTTCGCGCGGATCGAGCGCGGCGCTGAGCGCCTGCTCGCCGTCGGCGGCGACGCGCGTCGCGAACCGTTCTCGTTCGAGGTTGTAGCGCAGACCCTCGGCCAGGTCGGGGTCGTCTTCGACGATGAGAATGGGTCTGGGCATCCGCGTCCGTCCTTCTGATATTTAACGAGGAATTAACCGGCCCTTAACAGCCGCGTAGCCGCCGCCGACTAATATCAAAGTCCCCTCCAATTACCCGCCTTGTTGCTGTGCGAGAGGTAAGAGGTCTCCCCGGCCTCTTACCTCAATCAAACGTCCCCGTCCGAATACTCTTCCGAGACCCGCGGCTCCCGCGGAGGATGTGGCGCATCAGGCTCGAAGGGGCCGTCCAGCGCCTGCCGTCCGCCCGGCGCTCAAGCATCACGTGCGAAGGGTTCGAGGGGCAGAGCCCGACCACGCGCACGTCGGACGAGCCGTCGAAGAAGGTGCGGCCCAGCATCGAGTCGTCCGCCGGCGCCGACTTAATTCTTCTCACTCTGGCTCCCGCGATCAACTCCAACTGAAGAGACGCGTTCGACTGTGCCATCACGTCACCTCCCTTGTGGAAAGAAAGGCCGTCGCCTGCGAGGCTCACGCTTCTAAGCGGCATCCGCGCCGCCGCCTTGTTAGAACTTACGACGCCGGAGTTAATTCCGCGTGTCCGGCGTGTGTGCGGGGCGTTAACACTTCGCCGCGCTGGCATGTGTCGGAGCGTACGCCCGAATTGTTAAGGGAAACTTAACCTTCGCGTAAACGTGGCTTATCACGGGCGGGCGGATACTTCGCGCATACGGCCGCCGGGCCACGCCGCAGGCGGGCACGTCTAGCCGCGTGAAGGAAAACCGGAAGAGCACGCGGCCGCAAATTTTATGTAAGGGAGCGCGCCGGGCGAAGAGGGGATGAGACAGTTGCGTGAGCTGGGCATCTACAGGACGCCGGACGGCCGCGAGCACGTGGCCCGCGCCGGCCTCCTCGGCTCGTACCTCCTGTTCGGTGTGCGCAAGTGCACCGAGGGGTTCCCCTACGTCGTCGATCTGTCGGGGCGCGTCGTCGCGGCGACACAGCCGACCCCTTGGCTTCCTGAGGAGCTGCTCGACACGGGCCGTACGTTCCAAGAGATATTCGTCACGCCTCGGAAGACGGCCGACGTAGCGCCTTCCCTTTCGGGCTGACGCGAGACGTGGTTCGGCAAGGAGTTTGAACGTAATGGATGACGAAGGGATGAGGGACGAACTTACGTTCCCGGTTGTCTGCGTCTGGTGCGGTGCAGAAATCCGCAGGGCGAGCGCACCCGAGTCGCCCGGCATGTGCCAGAAATGTTTTCAAAACATGGTTGAGGAGCACACACGCCTGGCGGCGCGTCAGCGGGAGAACGTCTACGCCAGTGAGAGCTAATCCGTCGGGGTGTTTGAGGCGGCGGGGGTGGGTTCGGCCGCGACCGTTTCGACTTCCGCCGCGCCCGAGCGCTCCTCGCCGAGTACTTCCAGCATCCGCTCGAAGAACCCGCCGGTCTCCCACTTGTGCCAGCGCGCGAGCGCGCCCCGGAAGTGCTTGGTGCGCTCCTTCGTGAAGTGGTTCAGGAGCCAGATGGCGGCCAGCCTGATGAGCGAGTCCGCGTCCTGCCCCTCCGACTCTTCTCGGTGGCGGTCGAGCCGCGCGCCGAGGTCTTCGATCCAGAGGTCGCAGTCGCGCAGTTCGCCCAGGGAGGTCTGCAACTCCGCCACCTCGCGCGAGCAGGACGTGAGGCGCCCGCCCCAGCACTGCGCGAACAGTTCCAGCACGTAGCGCAGCCGCTTGGCCGCGATGCGCATCTCATGTAAAGGCTCCACGTCGAAAGGGTGGTGGAGGCTGTTGCTGAACTCGCGCAACTCTGTCAAGCGAGACTCGACCACCTTGCGCCCGGCCTGACGGAAGCTCACGACCTTCTTCGTCACGCGCTTACGCTTATCGCCCTTCTTCTGTCGCCCGACAGTCCCCACCCTCTCCAGCCGTTGCAGGAACTTCTCCCGTAACTCCGCGAGCGGCGCTTCCGCTATGACGGCCTCCAACCTTTCGCGGGCGCGGGCACGCACCTCTTCGCGCTCGCCTATCAGCAGCCCGACTCCTTCGGCCCCGCCCTGGCCCGCCTTCTTCCTGACCTTCTCTAGCGCGGCGAGGGCCACGTCCTGGTCGCGCACGTCGCCGAGCGCGTCGGCGACCTCTTTCAGGCGGCGCTGCGGGACGGCGCCCTTGCCCAGCAGATCGTCGAAGTCTCGCAGGGCACTCCGCAGCCGGCGCGAGGCGACGCGCATCTGGTGGACGCCCTCGATGTCCTCCCACTCCAGCGCCGCCGCGCGCAGGTCGCACATATGCGCCAGCCGCGCGCGCAGCACGGCGCGGACGCCTTCGAGCGCCGCGGCGTCGCAGTCCACCCCTTCCAACTCTTTCTCTTTAGCGGTCGCCATCCCTTTCACCGGCGTTCGAGTCGGTGCCGTTCACGCCCACTGACAACTCGCAGCCGAAAACCTCCTCGAACAGTGCGCCCTTGCCCTCCGCCGCGGCGGCCTCGCGCTCGCAGTCGCCTTCGCACGTGAGGGCGAGCCGGAGCTTCCCGTCTTCGCGCGCGCAGCTCACCCCGCGCACGCGCCCCTCGTGGCTGCGGTCGAGCGCGTCGGCGACGCGGAGGATGGCGGCGAGGCTCCGCACCGTCTCGCGGTCGATCTGGTGGAGCCGCAGGAATTCATTGTGCTTCTCCTTCGGGGCGGAGCCGCGGTGGTAGCGCGCCACGTTGGCGATCACGTCGCGCTCGGCCTCGGAGAAGCCGGTCAGTTCTGAGTGCTTGATGAGGTAGAGCGCGTGCTTGTGGTGCCCCTCGTGCGCGATGTGATAGCCCACGTCGTGTAGGAGCGCCGCCGCCGAGAGCAGCGTGCGGTGGTGGCGCGTCAGCCCCGTCGTGGTAGCCACCTCGTCGAAGATCGTCTCGGCGAAGCGCGCGACCCTTCGCGCGTGCGCGACCTCGTAGCCGAAGCGGCGGCCGACCGCGTGGACGCCGCGCAGCCGCGGGTCTGTGTCGTCCGGCAGCGGCGGCTGCGACTCGGCCTCGACCTCGCGCAGGAAGTCGATGATGACGCCCTCGCGCAGCGCCCAGTCGCACGTGCGCAGGTAGTTGACGCGGAGCGAGCGCATCACGGCTTCGAGTATCTGCCCGCCCGCGACGATGATCTCGGCGCGCTGCGCGCTGACGCCCGGCACGCCGCGTCGCTCCTCCTGCGTCAACCCGGCCATCCGCTCGTTGAAGCGCTCAAGGCGGCTGAGGACTATGTCGGCCCCGGCGGGTTGTGCGCCCTGTGATTTCTGCTTCGCCCCCTGCGCGCGCAAGGCTTCTCCGATGGCGATGATCGTCCCGGAGGTGCCCGTCACGCGCTGCCAGCCGGCGTCGCGCAACTCCCTCGTGGGCCGCTCTAGTGCGTTGCGTATCTCCTCGCGTAGTGCGCGCAGTTCCTTGGCCTTCAGCGGGTCTGACGAGATGAAACGCTCCGTTAGGCCGACCGCCCCGAGCCTGACCGAATGGAGCGTGACGGGGACGCCGCCGCGCACGAGCGAGATTTCGGTCGAGCCGCCGCCGATGTCTACGTTGACGAGCGAAGCGCCCGCCTCGCAGCAGCCGCGTGCCGCCGCGAGTCCTATTAGTCGCGCCTCTTCGACGCCAGAGAGCACTTCGACTCGGACGCCCGTCCGCTGCTCTATCTCGTCGATGAACTCCGAGGCGTTCGACGCCGCGCGCACAGATGCGGTGGCAATCGCCAGCACGCGCTCGGCCCCGCGCGCCTCGGCGATGGAGCGGAAGCGCTTGACGCACTCGGACGCGCGTTCGACCGCCGCGGGCGAAAGGTATCCTTCGCGCAGAGTCTCGTGGCCGAGACGCACCGTCTCCTTGTCGCGCGCGAGGACGGCGAACGAGTCGGCGGACTCCGCGTCCACCACGACGAGTTTGATGGAGTTCGAGCCGATGTCGATGGCGGCCAGTTTCATCGGTCAGCCTTTACGGAGAATATGCGGCGATTGTACGAGAAGTGTGTTACACGGGTGTAACAGAGAATAGGTTACCCTGTCTCACATGAAAACCCTCTACCTGCTGCGCCACGCCAAGTCGAGCTGGAAAGACCCCGAACTTCAGGATTTCGACCGACCGCTCAACGGCTGCGGGCGTGAGGCCGCGCCGCTCGTCGGCCGGCTCATACGGAAGAAGAAGCTAAAGGTTGACCTGATGCTCAGCTCGCCTGCGGCGCGCGCGCGACAGACGGCCACCCTCGTCAAAGAGTCGGCCGGGCTCTCGGCCGACCTGCTCTACGACGAGCGCATCTACGAGGCCGACGCGGCGCGTCTGCTCGAAGTCGTCATGCAGGCGGCGGAGTCTGCGGACTCGCTGATGCTCGTGGGGCACAACCCTGGGATGGAAGAGCTGCTGACGCTTCTGACCGGGGAGGGGCAGGCCATGCCGACGGCGGCGCTGGCGTGCGTGGCGCTGGATGTCGAGAAGTGGATGAAGGCGCGGGCGCAGGCGGGCCGCCTCGAATGGCTCGTGCGGCCGAAGGAACTGGCGGAGGGTTAGAGCCCCTCTCGGAATATCGGCGGCTCAGCTCCGACCCACCGCGGCGCCGGAGCCTTCCGGCGGGTCTTCTTGATTACCTTTCGAGGCGCGACCCTTCCTACGATGCTCGGCGCTCAAACGCCGCAGAGTCGAATGCACCTCCAGCACCAGCTCGGCGCGCGCGCCCGGGTCACCCGGCGCCTTGCCTTCCTCCGCCGAGAGGACGGCGGCCGCGACGTCACTGCTCAACTCGTGGGCGATTGACATAAAGGGGGGTGACTCCTCTTCCGAAGCTTGAGACGAAAACAATTTGCTCGGAAGGGAGCATGGTACACCCCGGGTATTACCTTTATGTTACCTCAGTGTTAATAGCCCAGGCTTTTCGTCTGCCACGCGTTCACGGCAACGCCACCTCAGCAGTCTGCCGCAGCCTCGTGACCTTCCCGGCGAGCCTTTAATTGTTCTTTCGACACATCCACCCCACGCAAGCCGTTCGAGACGCGCCATTAACATTCTATACACATTCTGTTAACAGTCTGGTAACATGACTCTCAACGGCGCCTGCCTTGACAGCGCCCCCCGCGCTGCTGAGCTTCCGTCACTTAACCCGTCGAGAGGTATGTTCCCGTGCGTGAGTCATGCCGCAGGGTTAAAGGCCGCGTCTTTACCTGTCTCGCCTGCCTACTCGTCTGCGCTTTCACGGGGGTGAGCGCGAACGCCGAGTCGTCGTCTTCAAAGATAGTCTGCCGTGCGTCACTCGCGGAGGCGCGGCGCGCGGAACTGGCCGCGCAACTGCGCGCCATCACCGGCTGGGCGGGGCTCCACTTCGACGGCGAGGGCTACCTGCGTTTCGGCGCCGCGGCGTCTTCGGGCGGGTCGCAGTCGGCGCGCGAACTGCTCGCCGCGGCGCAGACGGGCGAGAACCTTCTCATCATCGAGGACGCGAGCGGCAGCCCCGACGTGGTCTTCTCGCGCGTGCTCGAAGGCCGTTGGAAGGACGCCTCGGGTGGAAAGCCGCCGGCCTACGTCGTCCAGATAGACTTCAAAGATTTTTCGCACGTCATGGGCGACGGCGCGGCGCTCGCGGCCTTCAACGCGGGGTGGGGCGTGCTCCACGAGTTCGAGCACGCCGTCCACGACTCGACGGACGCGCGAGGGCCGGGTGACTCGGGCGAGTGCGAGGCGGCGATCAACCGCATGCGCCGTGAGTGCGGGCTGGCCGAGCGCGCCGAGTATTTCTATACGCCCATGTCCGGGGCCGAGCGCGGCGAATTCAAGACGCGCTACGTCCGCCTCGCCTTCACACAGGAGCGCGCGTCGGACAAGAAGCGCCGGCAGTACTGGCTCTACTGGGATGCCGCGCTGACCGGCATCAGCGGAGACGCCAACCAGATCGCTGAACGTTAAAGACGCTTCAGACCAGTCTCAACCAGAAGGAAGGCCCGGCGGACATTTAATCCGCCGGGCCTTCTGACTTTTTCGGCCGTCGATAATTAACGAACATTTAATACACCCTTCACCCTGATTTAACTCGCCGGGATTAACCTCCGTCCTTGCCACACCGAACTTGTACTAACCACCAGACAGCAGCCGCCCGCGCCGAAAGGTGCGGCGGGTCTCATTCACCGACACAAGCCATCATGTCTTTGTCAAACAACAGAATCCCAAACACACCCAAGCTCCACAGGAGGTTCCCGATGAAGTCCGACAGCCCGAGGCGGCTCCCCCGTCTCGTCCAGTTAGTGCTCGCCTGCGCGCTCGCCGTGTTCGCGGGCTCGTCGGCGTTGGCGCAGACCGACACCGGCCGCATCGCGGGCGTCGTGCGCGACCCCAATGGCGCGGTAGTCTCCGGCGCCACGGTCACGGCGAAGAACGAGCGCACGGGCGAGCAGCGCACCGCGACGACCGACGCCGAAGGCATTTATCAGATACCGGCCCTACGCGCCTCGAACTACACCGTGACGGTGACGGCGCCGAACTTCGCCGCCAACGCCTTCACGAACGTCCAGATCAACGTCGGGCAGGAGCAGAAGCTCGACGTGGCGCTCTCTGCGCAGGGCGTCACGGAGGACGTGACCGTGACGGCCGGCGCGACCGAGGCTGCCATCGATACGGCCTCGGCGCGGATGGGCGCGACCGTCAACGAGCGCGAAGTGGTCGGCCTGCCCCTCAACGGCCGCCAGCTCTCGCAGCTCTATTTGCAGGCCCCTGGCACGGTGAATTCCGGCGCGGGCACCTTCGGCGACATCCGCTTCTCGGGCCGCGCCGTCGAGCAGAACATCGTCCGCTACGACGGCATCGAGGGCTCGGCCATCATCGACGCCGCGCCGGGCGTCATCAACGGCGAGGTGGCGAGCCCCTTCCGCCTCCAGACTTCGCTTGAGAATGTGCAGGAGTTTCGCGCCGACTCTAACAACTACCCCGCCGAGTTCGGCACAGGCACGGGCGGGCAGATCAGCGTCGTGACGAAGTCGGGCGGGAACCGTTTCCACGGCTCGGCCTTCGAGTACCTGCGCAACGACGCGCTCGACGCCGCCAACTTCTTCGACAACATCATCGGCTCGAAGTCGCCGCTCAAGCTCAACCAGTTCGGCGGGAGCCTCGGTGGCCCCATCAAGCAGGACAAGCTCTTCTTCTTCGGCTCGTACGAGGGCTACCGCCTGCGCGCCGGCATCAACTCCGTCGAGGCCGTGCCCGGCGACCCTTCGCGCATCTGCGCGGTCGTGACCTGTCTCGCGTCACAGCTCCCCTACCTCCCGGCCTTCCGCTCGCCGCAGGCGGCCGTCATCGCGCGCGGGACGGGCTCGAATATCTTCGACGTGGCGCAGCTCCAGGCCAACAACGTCGTCAACGAGAACGCCTATTCGGCGCGCTTCGACTGGAAGGCGAGCCGGAAGAACTCGGTCTACTTCCGCTTCTTCCGCGACGACGGCGAGAACGTGCAGCCCGAGGGCGTGACGGGGCGCACCGTCCGCGTCACCGCCAACCCGCAGAACGCGGTCGCCTCGCTCCAGACCGTCTTCTCGCCGACCGTCCTCAACGAGTTCAAGCTCGGCTACAACGGCGCGAAGACCCGCATCAACGGCCAGGCTCCGACGGTCAACGGGCTCGACCTCTCGGCCGTCACCGTCAACGTCAGCGGCAACACCGCTAACTTCAGCCTGCCGGGCCAGGGCTCTTCGGCCGGCACGGCGACGCCGGGCGGCCTCGTCCGCGCCAACTCGGCGACGAACGGGCGCGGCCAGCCCTACACGCCCTTCACGGTCTCCTTCATCGACAACCTGAACTGGACGCGAGGGAGCCACAACTTCCGCTTCGGCGGCGAAGTCAGGGCCGTCCGCCTCTACACTGACCGGCAGGGCGGGACGACCTACACCTACGCGAGCCTCCAAAACTTCCTCGCGGGCACGCTCCAGTCCGTCCAGTTCACCGGCGACCTCTCGGCCACGAGTCCCTTCACGGGCGTCGCGGGCGTGCGCGAGGCGAAGCAGGAGTACTACATCGCCTACGCACAAGACCAGTGGCAGCTCCGGCCCGGCCTGACCTTGAACTACGGCCTGCGCTACGAGTACTACACGCCGCTGCGCGAGCGCTCGGACGCCCAGGTACTCTTCGACATCAACACGGGACTCTTGCGCGACCCGTCGCAGGCGCCCTTCAAGTCCGCGAAGACCAACTTCGGCCCGCGCGTCGCTGTGACCTGGTCGCCGAACTCGACGGGCGAGGGCTTCTTCGCAGGGGGCAGGAGCGTCCTGCGCGCGGGCTTCGGCATCTACTACGGGCCGGGGCAGACCGAAGATCAGATTCAGCCGATAGAGAGCGACCGCGTGCAGGCGACCATCACCGGCTCGACGCTCGTGAACGGCACGCAGCTCTTCGCCTTCCCGACGAACCCTGACCTCTTCAACACCTTCTTCGCTTCGAACCCGAACACGCGCTCCTACCAGCCCCGCGCCTACTCAAGCGACTACGAGATACCGGAGCGCGTCTACCAGTACAGCGTCTCCTATCAGCAGGAGCTGCCCGGCCACCTCGTCGCCACCGTCGGCTACGTCGGGAGTCAAGGCCGCAACCTCTTCCTGCGCAGCGTCACCAATCAGATTCTCCGGGGCAACGCGACCATCCCGAACACGGCCACCTCGCTCCCGGCGGGCGCGGGCGTCGTCAACGTCACGGATCCCGCCACCGGCCGGGTCATCGCCGTCCGCACCGTGCGCGAGTTCTCGATTCTGAACGGCATCGGCGCGCCCTCGAACCCCTTCGCCGAGGTCGACTTTAAGACTTCGGGCGGCAGCGACTCCTACAACGCCTTGCAGACGCAGCTCTCGCGCCGCTTCGCGACCGGGGTGACGATGAACGCGCAGTACACCTTCGCCAAGTCGTTCGGCACCACCGCGGGCTCGAACGAGGCGCGCACCGCGGCCAACAACGCGCGCGCCATCGAGGACTGGGAGTACGACCGCAGCTACAACAACTTCGACGTGCGCCACACCTTCAACCTCTCGGCCGTCTACGAGCTGCCGGTGGGTAAAGGTAAGCGCCTCGACTGGGGCGGCGTCGGCAACGCCGTCTTCAGCAACTGGGAGGTCGGCACCATCTTCAACGCGCGCACGGGGCTGCCCATCGAAGTCGGCATCGTCCGCCCCGACGTGGTCATCCAGTGCACGAACCCCTCGGCCGGCTGCAACTCCGGCGAGGTGCGCGCTCTGCCCGGCACCATCAGCGCAGCGAGCCCTCTGCCCGCGGGCTTCACGGCGGTCGTCAACGTCCCCGGCGGCGGCGCCTCGCGCAACGTGCGCCGCCCCGACCTGATACCGGGCGTCAATCCTTATCTCAACAACGACCGGAGCCTCCTGAACCCCGCGGCCTTCGCCACGCCCGCGCCGGGCACCTTCGGCAACCTGCCGCGCAACGCGCTGCGCGGGCCGAACTTCTGGCAGTCCGACCTCATCTTCAACAAGCGCATCCCGCTCACCGAGCAGGTGAAGTTGGAGTTCAGGACGGAGGTCTTCAACGTCTTCAACCGGACGAACTTCGCTAACCCCTCCGCGTCGCTCAACAGCGCCGTGGGCACGCTCCAACCGGGTCAGCCCTACACGCAGGCCACGGCCGGCACGGCCTTCGGTCTCCTGCGTTCGACCGTCGTGCGCGACGTCGGCCTCGGCACGAGCCGCCAGATACAGTTCGCGCTCCGGCTCAACTTCTAAGCCGGGGGCAGAGCGCGGGGGCGCGGGCCTACGGGTTCGCGCCCCCGCTTCATGAAACTGACAGGGCACACGGGGAGATCGATGGCAGCCGACCACACACGCTTCGAACGCCCGAACCGCGTCGAGGGGGACGCGGAAGCCGCCTACGACGACGGACACCTGCGCGTCGAACACGACAACTACTATGTCTCCTGCGGCGGCGAGGCGCTGCGGTTCCGCCGCGCGGAGTTCCTCCTTCTCTCGCGCCTCGCGCGCAACGTCTTGCGGGTCGTGAAGGCGGACGAGTTGTGGCGGTACGCCTGGGGGGACAGTAAGCCTTACAACGCCGAGAGCCTGCACGTCCACGTCTACCGCGTCCGCAGCAAGCTGGCCCCCTGCGGCGTCCGCATCGAGACGATGGTCAACGTCGGCTACCGCCTCATCCCCGCGGCCGAAGCGCGCGAGCGCCGTTCGGCTTAAACCCGCGCATTCCCTTAATTGTTAACACCGATTTAGCAATCAATTCAGTCCGATGTAACACCGCTCGTGCATGCTCCTACTTCTCTACAACCCTGACCGAAGGAGTCGGTTTCGCCCGTGAGCCATCAACTTAAATCCCTGCGCACGTCCGTCACGCTTCTCATCATCTCCTGCCTCGCCTTCGCCTCCGCGTGCAGCGGCGAGCGCGGCGCGCCCGGCCCCGGCGGCGGTGCCGCGGGCGGCGGCGGGGCCGTCAACCTGCGCGGCGCGGGCGCCTCCTTCCCCAACCCGCTTTATCAGAAGTGGATGAGCGAGTACGGCAAGGCGCACCCCGACATCAAGATTGATTATCAGTCCATCGGCTCGGGCGGCGGCATCAAGCAGATCAAGGAGCAGACCATCGACTTCGGCGCCTCCGACGCGCCCATGAAGGACGAGGACCTGAAGAGCGCCCCGGCGGAGATTCTCCACATCCCTACGGTGCTCGGGGCGGTCGTCCTCACCTACAACCTGCAAGGCGTCGCGCAGCCCCTGCGCTTCTCCCCCGACGTGGTCGCCGACATCTTCCTCGGCAAGGTCAAGCGCTGGGACGACGAGCGCATCAAGAAGGACAACCCCGGCGTCCAACTGCCCGCCGCAGACATTACGCCAGTCTACCGCTCGGACGGCAGCGGCACCTCGGCCGTCTTCACCGACTACCTCTCGAAGGTCAGCCCCGAGTGGAAGGAGAAGGTCGGGACGGGCACCTCGCCGAAGTGGCCCGTCGGATTAGGCGCGAAGGGGAACGAGGGCGTGACGGGTCAGGTCAAGAACACGCCGAACACGGTCGGCTACGTCGAGCTGGCCTACGCCGTGCAGAACAAACTGCCCGTGGCTTTGATTAAGAACGCCTCCGGCAACTTCGTCGAGCCGAGCTTAGACGCCGTGACAGCCGCGGCGTCCGAGTCTCTGGCCGCGACTCCCGAAGACCTGCGCGTCTCGATCACGAACGGGGCCGGCGCGAGCGCTTACCCGATTTCGAGCTACACCTACATCCTCGCCTACAAGGACCAGAAGGACGCGGCCAAGGGCAAGGCGCTCGTGGACTTCCTCTGGTGGGCCGTCCACGACGGCGAGGGCTTCGCCAAAGACTTGCAGTACGCGCCGCTGCCCGCCGAGATCGTCAAGCGCGCCGAGGCCAAGATCAACTCCATCACCTCGGGCGGCAAGCCGCTCAGACAGTAACGCGGAAGTAATGAACGCCGGACGCTGAACTGAATAACTGTTGTCTTCAGTTCAGCGTCCGGCGTTCATAGTTCATTTTTCCGATATGTCCAACCCCGCGCCCAACGGGCCGAGCCCAGCTACAGAGTACAGAGCGCGCTTCCGCGCTTGGGACTGGCGGCGCGCGCTCTCGCCGACGGGGAACGTCGGCGACGCGATCTTCCGCGCGGTGCTTTTCTTCTGCACGCTGCTGCTGCTCGTCATCGTCGTCCTGATGTTCGTCGAGATCGGCAGCAACGCGCGGCTCTCGCTCAAAGCGTTCGGGCTCCCATTCCTGTACGGGCGCAACTGGGACCCGATCCAGGGCGAATTCGGAGCATTGCCGTTCATCTACGGCACAATAGTCTCCAGCATCCTGGCGCTGCTTTTGGCCGTGCCCGTCTCGCTCGGCATTGCCATCTTCCTCGTCGAGCAGGCACCCCACGCCCTCGCACGCCCGCTGGCCTTCTTAATCGAGCTGCTCGCCGCCATCCCCTCGGTCGTCTACGGGGTGTGGGGCATCTTCGTGCTCGCGCCCTTCCTGCGCGAATACGTCGAGCCGCCCTTACAGAAGTGGCTAGGGTGGCTGCCGCTCTTTCAGGGGACGGTCACGGGCATCGGGCTCTTCACGGGCGGAGTCATCCTCGCCATCATGGTGACGCCCATCATCACGGCGGTCGTGCGCGACGTTTTGGCGGCCGTCCCCGTCTCGCAGCGCGAGGCGGCGCTGGCGCTGGGCGCGACGAAGTGGGAGACGACGCGCGTCGTGCTCGCCAACGGCGCGCCCGGCATCGCGGGCGCCATCATCCTCGGCCTCGGCCGCGCGGTCGGCGAGACGATGGCGGTGACGATGGTCATCGGCAACCGGCCCGAAATCTCCGCCTCGCTCTTCCAGCCGAGCTACACCATCGCCTCCGTCATCGCCAACGAGTTCACCGAGGCGACCGGCGACCTCTACCTGAGTGCGCTGGTCGAGCTGGGGCTCGTGCTCTTCCTCGTCACCTTCGTCGTCAACGGCGCGGCGCGCCTCCTCGTCTGGAGCGTGACGCGCGGCACGAGCGGCGTGGCGAGGGCGTGAGCGTTTAAGATGAGTCTCAACCAGAGTAAAGGGGTGGCAGGTCGCCGGGTCGTCAATAGCGTAATGACGACGCTGACGGCCGCGTGCGCCTTCCTCGGCGTCGCCGTCCTGCTCCTAATACTAGGCTACATCGCTTGGCGCGGCGTCTCCTCGCTGAGCTTCCAGTTCCTCATCGACACGCCAAAGCCCGTCGGCGAGGGCGGCGGCATCGGCAACGCGATACTGGGCACTCTCGTCCTGCTTCTGCTCGCCTCCGTCATCGGTCTTCCCCTGGGCATCGCGGCGGGCGTCTACCTTTCGGAGTTCGGGCGCGGCTGGTTCGCCGGGCTCATCCGCTTCATCTCGGACACTCTGACGGGCGTCCCCTCTATCGTCACGGGCGTTTTCGTCTACACCCTGATCGTGATCCCGATGAGGCAGTTCTCGGCCCTCGCGGGCGGCGTCGCGCTCGGCATCATCATGATTCCGATTGTGACGCGCACGACCGAGGAGATGTTGCGGCTCGTGCCGACGAGTTTAAGGGAAGGCGCGTTGGCTTTAGGCGCGCCGCAGTGGAGGGTGACGACGGGTGTTGTTTTGCCGGCGGCCGCCTCGGGGATCGCGACCGGCGCGATGCTGGCGGTGGCACGCGTCTCCGGCGAGACGGCGCCGCTCCTCTTCACGGCCTTCGGCAGCCGCTTCTTCAACGTCTACCTCGACCAGCCCATCGCCAGCCTGACGGTGCAGATTTTCAACTACGCCCTCAGCCCCTACGACGAGTGGCACGATCAGGCGTGGGCCGCCACGCTCGTCCTGATGACGCTCATCCTCGTCATCAACATCTCCGTGCGTTTTTTTACGAGGAAGAAATTTTGAGGAGGTGAATGGTGAATGGTAAATGGTGAATAGATAAAAACCAGTCACCATTCACCATTCACCATTTACTATTCACTAACAATGACCACGGCTCCCATCCCAGCGACCGCCACCAGGGCAGGCAGCGAGCGCCAACAGCAGCCCCCGCGAGACGAGGCCGGGCCCGCGAAGATCAAAGTCCGCGACCTGGACTTTTACTACGGCCGCTCACAGGCGCTGCACTCCATCGCGCTCGACGTGCCGGAGCGCGTCGTGATGGCCTTCATCGGCCCCTCGGGCTGCGGCAAGTCGACCTTCCTGCGCACGCTCAACCGCATGAACGACACCATCCCCGGCGCGCGCGCCGCCGGGGAGGTGCACATCGACGGGCAGGACATCTACGCGCCCGGCGTCGATGTCGTGGAGTTGCGGCGGCGGGTCGGGATGGTCTTCCAGAAGTCGAACCCGTTCCCGAAGTCCATCTTCGACAACGTCGCCTACGGCCTGCGCATCAACCGCCTAACGAACTCAAAGTCGGAGCTGCAAGGCAGGGTGGAAGAGGCGCTGAAGGACGCGGCGCTCTGGTCGGAGGTGAAAGACCGTTTGAAGTCTTCGGCCCTCGGGCTCTCGGGCGGCCAGCAGCAGCGCCTCTGCATCGCGCGTGCGCTCGCGGTCAGGCCCGAGGTCGTGCTGATGGACGAGCCGGCCTCGGCCCTCGACCCCATCGCCACGCAGAAGATTGAAGAGTTAATCGTCGAACTGAAGCGGCAGTACACCATCGTCATCGTGACGCACAACATGCAGCAGGCGGCGCGCGTCTCGGACCGCACGGCCTTCTTCTGGCTGGGGAAGCTCGTGGAGGTCAACGAGACGGAGAAGATGTTCACCAACCCCAACGAGAAGCTGACCGAGGACTATATTACCGGCCGCTTCGGGTGAGCCGGTCGTCTCCTCGCCTGACGTCATGCCCGGGCTCGCCGACCCCCAGCGGCGTTGGCGGTGTACGGTACATCGCCTGCAATGGTGATAACCTCGGGCCGAAAGAGGGCGCTGCACGCCCGACATTACCAGGGGGAGGAGTTTTTAAGATGGAACACCACAGACGTTTAGACACCGAATTGGATGTGCTGCGCGACCGGGTGCTGGTGCTCGGCGGCGAGGCCGAGGCCGCGCTCGTGCGCGCGATGTACGCGCTCACCGAGCGCGACAGCGGGGCCGCGCGCGAGGTGCTTGAAGGCGACGACGCCATCGATAAGCTTGAGGTCGAGATCGACCGGCTCTGTATTGACATCCTGGCGCTCAGGCAACCCGCCGCGCGCGACCTGCGTTTCGTCATCTCGGTCGCCAAGATCACGCCCATCCTCGAACGCCTCGCCGACCACGCCTGCAACATCGCGCGCGTGGCGCTCGACCTCAACGACGAGCCGCGGCTTAAAAATTTCCCCGACCTTTCGCGCATGGCGCAGGTCGCCTCCTCGATGCTGCGCACCGCGCTCGACGCCTTCACGCAGGGCGACGCGGCGGAGGCGCGGCGTGTCATCGAGCGCGACGACGAGATCGACGTGATGTACGAGCGGCTCTTCCGCGACCTCATCGAGATGATGACGGGCGATCCCTCGGTCACGCCCCGCGCCGCGCGCCTGCTCTTCGTCGCCAAGCACCTCGAGCGCGTCGCCGACTACGTCACGGACATCTGCGAGTTGACCGTCTACATGACCGAGGCCGCCATCATCAAGCACAGCTATTAGTAAGTAGTGAATGGTAAATGGTGAATAGATAAAAACCATTTGCCATTCACCATTCACTATTCACTATCTATGAACAGAGCGGTTCTAATAGTCGAGGACGACCCGGACATCGCCGAGGGATTGCGTTACAACCTGGAGCGCGAGGGCCTGCGCGCCGTCGTGGCCGACACGGGCGAGAAAGGGCTGGAGATTGCGCTCGACAAGGGCAACGCGCCGGCGCTCGTCCTGCTCGACTTGATGCTGCCCGGCATGTCGGGGATGGAGCTGTGCCGGCGGCTGCGGCGCGAGCCGCAGACACGCCGCACGCCCATCATCATGCTCACCGCGCGCGGCGCGGAGTCGGAGCGCGTCGCCGGCCTGGAGCTCGGGGCCGACGACTACGTCACCAAGCCCTTCTCCGTCCGCGAGCTGGTCGCGCGGGTCCGGGCGGTGCTCCGCCGAGCCGAGGACGGAACCCCCGCACATTACGAGGACGCGCGCCTCCAGGTCCACTTCGATGACATGCACGTCCTCTGCGACGGCTCAGAGGTCAGGCTCACTCGTAAAGAGTTCGCGCTGCTCGCCGCCCTCGCCAAGCGGCCCGGTCGCGTGGCGACGCGCAACCAACTGTTGGATGAGGTGTGGGGGCAGCAGTACTACGGCGACACGCGCACGCTCGACGTGCACATCCGCCGCCTCCGCCAGAAGCTCGCCGACTGCGGCGACTCAATCGAGACGGTCGTCGGCGTCGGCTACCGCTTCGTCGGCTGCCCGGCCGACGCCGCACGGCGGCCGGGTGCCGCGCCCGAGTCATAGGTACAGCCCGTGCTTTCACGCCCGAAGCTCCCACTCGCCCTCTGCCTTGTCGCCCTCGTCGCCCTCGTCGCCCTCTTCATCTACATCGTGTCCGGCGTGCGCGAGGGACTGCTGACCCTAATGGTCGGGGTGCCTAGCATCCTTCTGGGCTTCCTCGCGGCACGCGGGCGAGGCGGGGCGGGAGAGGGGCGTGCGGCGCCGCGTTCCGACACGCCGCAGGTCGGGACTCATCACGCGCCCGGCAACGGCTCTGCCGCCGCGGGCGCGCTCCTCGAAGCGACGATGAACGGGATGCGCGAGGGCGTGCTTGTCGTCAACGAGCACCTGCGCATCGTCTCGGCCAACAAAGCTGCGCGGGCCGTCTTCGTCCGCGGCGGCGAGATCGAAGCGGGGCAGCCCTTGAGCGCGCTCACGCGGAACCCGGCCGTCAACGCCGCCTACCGCGCGGCCGTCGAGCGGCGCGCGGACACGCAGGTCAGGGTCGAGCTGGTCGGCACCGACCGCCGCGTGCTTGAGCTGCGCGTCGCACCGCTCGAAGTCGAGGGCGCGTGCGACGCCATCGGCGTCTTCTTCGACATCACGCAGCTCGAACGCCTTGAGCGCGTGCGGCAGGAGTTTCTCTCCAACGTCTCGCACGAGCTACGAACCCCGCTGACCTCCATCCTCGCCTTCGTCGAGACGCTCGAAGACGGCGCGATGGACGAGCCTCAAGACGCGCGCCGCTTCCTCTCCGTCATCCGCCGCAACTCCGAGCGCATGCGCACTCTCATCGAGGACATCATGGAGCTGTCCTCCATCGAGTCCGGAGCCTCGCGCGTGGAGCCGCGGCCGGTGCGCCTCTCTCCCCTCGTGCAGGAGGTCTTTTCAGCGCTGGCGTCGAAGGCCGACGGCTGCGGCGTCGCGCTGGTCAACGCCGTCCCGCCCGAGGCGAACGTCCAGGCGGACTCGCGGCGGCTCGAACAGATGCTCCTAAATCTCGTGGACAACGCCGTCAAGTTCAGCCGCCGCGGCGGCGCCGTTACGGTCGGCTACGAGCGCGGCGAGCGCGACGTGGTCACAGTCACCGACACGGGCGAGGGCATTTCGGCCGAGCACCTGCCGCGCATCTTCGAGCGCTTCTACCGCGTGGACAGCGCGCGCTCGCGCGAGTTGGGCGGGACGGGGCTCGGCCTCGCCATCGTCAAGCACCTCGCGCGCGCCCACGGCGGCGAGGTGCGCGTCCGCTCCGCCTGGGGCGAGGGCTCGACCTTCACCGTCGAGCTGCCGCGCGAACAGCCCGCCGAGACGACCGCCGCCTGACGGTAAGAAGTCCAGCTACCTACGGCGCCTCGCTTACCAACGAAGACACATAAGACGATAAAAAGCGGCCGCGCGTGTCTCATCCGACTTACGCGCGGCCCAAGTTATTACCAGCCTGATCTATATGCCACATGTTAGGGCCGGCGTGCGACGTGACGGTTAACGACTCGCTACCGCCGTGTTAAATCTCACCATCCCTTCGCACGTCGTTCTTTAACGTCTATTCGTTATCCTCATCGTCGTCATCTTCCTCATCGTCGCACTCCTCGAACGCCATGCGCCCGCTCACGCGCTCGTAATCCTCTTCGCTGAGGTAATCGACGACTTCCAAAAACTCTTCCGCCGCGAAGACCTCTACGTTGCCGTTCGACGGGTCGAGAACTCTGATCGGCTCGCCGGCCCCGCCGGAGACAACCAGGAGTACACGCGGCGGGTTGTGGCAGCCGTTGGCCCACACCTCGTATTCGGTCTCGCTCGGGGGCTGAAGATTCGTCATCCTTCTACTTCCGACCTCAAAATCATTTGGGGGCGAGGGAGTTATCTGAGAGCCAGAGAGCTTCGCCCTGGCTGTTGAAGGGCTCGGGGCCGGGCGCCGGGCGCGCGTACGAGCCGTCGGCGTTCAGGCTGCGCGCCTTCACGTCATCGCGGAGGTAGGCGTCGAGCAGCACCTCACGCAGGTACTTGCGTAGCTGCTGATCCTTGACGGGCACCACGACTTCAACGCGGCGGTCGAGGTTGCGGTTCATCCAGTCGGCGCTGCCGATGTAGACCTCTTCCGCCCCTCCGTTCTGGAAGTAGAAGACGCGGCTGTGTTCGAGGAAGCGGCCGACGATGCTGCGCACGCGGACGTTCTCCGACACGCCCGTGACGCCCGGCCGGAGCATGCACACGCCGCGCACGAGCAGGTCGATGGAGACTCCGGCCTGCGACGCCTCATAGAGAGCGCGGATGATGTGAAGGTCCGTGAGGCTGTTGACCTTCGCGATGATCGAGGCGGGCCGCCCCGCCTTCGCGTGCTCCGTCTCACGCCCGATGATGGCGAGCGTGCGCTCGCGCAGGTTGACGGGCGCGACAAGCAGGCAGTTGTAACGAGAGTAGCGCGAGTAGCCCGTCAGGTAGTTGAAGAGGTAGGTGGCGTCCTCGCCGATCTCCTTGTCCGCGGTGAAGAGGCCGACGTCGGTGTAGACGCGCGAGGTCGTCGGGTTGTAGTTGCCCGTGGCGAGGTGCACGTAGCGGCGCAGCCCGTCGCCCTCGCGCCGCACGACGAGCGCCAGCTTGCAGTGGGTCTTTAAGCCCAGCAGGCCGTAGACGACATGCACGCCCTCCTTCTCAAGCTCCCGCGCCCAGACGATGTTGTTCTCCTCGTCGAAGCGCGCCTTCAGCTCGACGAGCGCCGTCACCTGCTTGCCCTGCGCGCTCGCCTCCGTCAGAGATTTCACGACCGGCGAGTCCTTGCCCGTGCGGTAGAGGCACATCTTGATGGCAAGCACGTCCGGGTCGGCGGCCGCTTCCGCGATGAAATCGGTGACGGCCGTGTAGGAGGTGTATGGGTGATGCAGCAGCACGTCGCCGCGGCGGACGGCGTCGAAGACTGTGTTCGCCTGAAGGAGCTGCGCGGGGACGGCCGACTGGAGCGGCTTGTCCTTGAGCGCCGGCAGGTCGAGCTGGTAGAGCTGCATCAGGTCGGGGATGTTGAAGGGGCCATCCACGACGTACACGTCGTCGGGCATGAGGTGGAGTGAGTTCGTGAGGTACTCGACCATCTTCTGTGGCATCGAGGTCGAGACTTCCAGACGCACGGCCGAGCCGAAGCGGCGGCGGCGAAGCTGCTGCTGCACGGTGCGCAGGAGGTCGCCCGCCTCGTCCTCGCGGATCTCGATGTCCGCGTCGCGCGTGACGCGGAAGAGGTGCGACTTGCCGTGCCGCATCTCCGGGAAGAGCACGTCGGCGTTGGCCGCGACGATGCTGCCCAGGAAGACGAACTTCCTGCCCGACTCGTCCACGGGCACGAGGCGCGGGACGACCGGCGGGAGTTTTATGCGCGCGAAGCGCTTCCCGCCCGGCGCTGCGTCCCCGCCCACTTTCTCGCCCGGGCCGGGCTCGACCATCAGGCCGAGGTTGAGGCTGAGATTCGAGACGTACGGGAAGGGGTGGCCCGGGTCTACGGCCTGCGGAGTCAGTATCGGGAAGACGTGCTCCATGAAGTAGGCGTCCGCCCGTTGCCGCTCGTGCTTGTCGAGGTCTTTGTAGGAGACGATGCGGACGCCGTGCTCTTCGAGCCGCGGCAGGATGTCCCCTTTCAGGCAACGCATCTGCGTCTCCAGCATAGGCCGCAGCCGCGCGCTGATCTCCTTCAACTGCTCGGCCGGGGTCATGCCGTCGGGCGAGGGATCGACGACTTCCTCCTCCAGTTCCTCCTTGAGTCCGGAGACGCGGATCATGAAAAACTCGTCGAGGTTGGTCGAGAAGATGGAGAGGAACTTCAGACGTTCGAGCAGCGGGTGCGACTCGTCGAGTGCCTCTTCGAGCACGCGGCGGTTGAACTCGATCCAGCTCAGCTCGCGGTTGAAGAGCAGCTCCGCCGGCACGGGCGACTGCGCCGGGACTGTCGTTCCCGCGCGCACTCCGTGCCTCTGTAATTTTTTCGCCGCCTTCGCCATCCGCAGACGTTGCTAGAAAGAATCGAAAGGGCGCCGCATGTAGTACCGTGCGGCCGCATCTTGGTAGGTTCCCGTAACTTCAGTTCGCGCCCCGGGTCGCGCTCAGGGCCGGGCCGGGAGGGCGCCCGAGCGTGAGTCTCGTGCGCCTGCGCCCCCGCTCCTCCGAGGATAGCTCGCGCAGGGTCGAGCGGAGCAGGGCCAACACCTCTTTCACGTCGCGCGGGTTCACCGCGCCCTCCATCTCAAGCAAGGTCACGGCGACCTCGCTGCCCAGTTCGTTGCTGACTGACATGTGTTTGGAACCTTCGGGAGAACATACTGCCTTCGCGGGTCAAGGCAGTTGGAACATATCACGCGTCCCGCGGCGCTTGAAGCGCATTACCCTCTTTCGGCGACGCACGCGCGAAGATTTAAAATAAAGTTCAGACGCGATTCATCTTCACATCCGCACGCGGTGAGGAACGTTCGAAACGGGGGTTCGAGGCCGGAGCCCGGAGCAATGCCGGAAATTAAAGGAGGCGTAAACTCGCCGTAACTCTCGCTTCACGGCGGAAGTGTAATGTCATAAAAGTCAGGCTCACTCATTACAGTTTCAACGAAGGGGACAGATGATTCTCATGGCGGAAGAGACCTACCGGCAGGCCGGCGCGGAGTTCGACGAGACCCCGCCTCTCGATTCGGACGAGTTAGACGACGAAGGGGACGCCGAGGAGGAGTTCGGCGGCGGGGACGACGAAGGGGACGAGGGCGTCGATTAGCCACGCCGCGGGCGTGACGCGAGCAACGGCCAAAAGCGAGGGGGCGAAAGATGGGCGCCGTAAATCAGAGTCCGATTCACAACGCCTCGCGCGAGGCGCGCAAGGCCGCGGCCCGCGCGCGCGACTTGGCAGACCTCTTCGAGCGCTACGCCGACCGCCTGCTCACGCCCGGCTGCGAGATGGACGCCGCGGGGTTGCGCATGCAGGCGAAGGACAAGCTCTCCGAACTGCGTGAGGCGCTCTCCGACAGCGACGACTGGGCGCGCCTCGCAGAGTGGCGCGCGGACACGGCCCTCGTCGCGGCGGGCTCGTAAAGGAAGGCGCAGGACGCGAGGCGTTATGTCCACCGGCGTGACCGTGAAAAGACAGAGGCCCGCGCTGTTCAGGCTGATAGAAAAGGTCTTCTGCGCGAGGCTCGGGCACAGGTGGCATTCGCTCCCCGGCCTCAACTACTGCCGCCGCTGCTTCCGCATGTAGCCTCGGCGGGAATCACTTTCGGATGTGACCAAGAGTACGTAAAGCGCCGGCACGCGCATGATGCGCGTGCCGGCGCTTCTGAGTTCCCGCGGCCCGGTCGGGGCTTCAGGGCCACCTCATTTCAGGGCTTTCTTGACCTGCCCCGGAGGGTAGAGCGGGCCAGGGAGCGACTGAGCCTCGTAGTCGAGGGCCGACGGGTCTATTGCGAAGGCGTAGATATGCGTCGCGAGGTTCGGGTTGAGGTAGTTGTCGCTGATGACGTAGAGTAGGTGCCTGCCGTCCCCCAAATCCTGCCCCCAAGCGAGCCCCTCGATCTTCTCCGCGATGGTCGGCGCGCGGTTGAAGAAGGGGTCGAGCAGGTCAATGAAGAGCGTCTTGGAGACGGGGACTACGCTCGCGGGCAGTGCGCCGGCCGGGAGGCTGGCGACGCCGGAGACGTCGGTCGCGCCCGTCAGGTCGATCTTGTAACTCTTCTTCAGCGTCGGAGCCTGCGGCGGCAATTGCAGGTTCGACCTGTTGTCGCGCTCGACGACGAGGAGCTCGTGGTCGTTGACGGCGAGGATCTCACTCTCGCCCTGGCCGCGGTTGATGGCTTCGAGCGCGTAGAAGAACTCGCGTATTTCGTCCGTCAGGAGATCGACCTTGAGGTCTCCGCCCCGCACGTTCCGCGGGCCGTCGAAAGATCAGTCGGCGTCGTTGAACCTCAACGTCACCTCTTTGCATTCGTCCCCCGCACCGAACTCTATCACCTCCGAGCACGTCGCCCGGTGCGCCCTGTCCCCCTCAAGGATGAACGGCGTGTCCGTGTCCGAGGCGCAGACCTTGTACTTGTCGGGAACGTCTTTCACCGTTAATGCGAATTCCCCCTCGCCGTCGGTTTTGGCGCACGGGATTCGGCCGTTGATGGGGCGCTCGGCCGGGACGAAACAGACGCTTGCCCCGGACATCGCGCGGGACTGACTATCCTTAACGGTGCCCCAGACGTGGTACCTGTACCTTTGAGGCTCATTCTGGGTCGCCTGTGAAGGGAGCGCAGAACAGGCGACGAGGCCGGCTACAATCACAAAGATACATTTCATCATTACCACACTCCAGCTCTTACCTTACACCACGAGATGGGTATTCATTGCTAGGCGGCTCTCATGGGGCGTCGGGTGCGTGCCGTGGTTATAACTCGTACTCGATTTTCAGGACAATCTTCTCCTCGATCACCTCGACGGCGGGCGTGTCCGGCGTGATCACCTCGACGTTGTTGTCCCCGCCGAAGATTACGTAATGCGCGAAAGAGACGGGGGTGTCTCCCGTGTGATAAAAACCCCTGCCAGCTTACGTATGACTGTAGCCAGGGCGAATCGAGGTAGCGGTAGGCGCAAAGTCCCGTCTCACCGATTTCCGCGGAGCCGAAATCCCTCTCGGGGGAGTGGGCCTCCTCGAAACAGGTGAAGGCGATGACCCGGCCGAAATCCACCAGATATTTCGGGTACTCGTCTATGCCTCCGGGAGCGACCACGGCCTTGAGAATATCCACCTCGATACCCTTCGACGTAATGAGTAAGCCGACGGAAGGGCATCGGGCTTCGGTAAAAGGCGTCTCCCAGCGGATGAGTTTAGTCATAATGAAGAGGTATAACGCCCGGCATGACCGGCCGCCTCGCGCGATTGCTTTACGTGAGAGTCGTCGTGTCGGCGGCCGGGCGCATGCCGTTGTCGGGAGACGCGGCTTCGATACACTTACTAGGACGCTTGCCCGAGTTTTGTAGCCATGTCCGACATTGTCTCTACCTGCTTGTCAGTCTCGAACAGTATGACCTTCGCCCCGCGCCGTACCGCGACATGGCTCCTCAAGACCGCCCTCACCTCGAACCCATTTTCGTCATCTCTGACGACTTCGGCCCCGATGTCACCCTCCAGCTTTTTTCGCAGCGCGAGGAGTTCTTTGCCGGCCGACTCGGCGTCCTTGAACAACAGGATGACGGCGCTCACGCGCTTGCTTGAGACGCCCCTGTGCATCGGGCCCAGATCGAGCAGCGATTCGGGCTCGCGGCTGAACAAAGTGTAATAGACGTGTCTGAGCAGAAGCGGCCGCCGCGCGTCCGTGTCCCACTCGTCGGGTTCAACCGTATACGCCCTGACGGGCCTGTAATTAAACGCGTCTGCGGTCTCGCTTAATTCCTTTGCCATGTGAAGTATCGCCTTCGAGGATTGATCTTTGCTGTCTGATTGAGACGGTGCGACAACTCCGGCACAAGCACCCGACAGGTCGCACAACCAGAGGGTGAGAGCAAGTACGGTGACAGGCAATTTTGTCACTGGCATGTTTTATCTCCCTCCGCAATTGCGGCGCCCAACGACCGGAATTTGCATCTCGCCCGAGGGCAGTACCACGCGCCCACGGGCCGCGGGCACACGCTTGAGCAGCGCCCGCGCGACATCTGCCGCGGAGATTGGCCGGTAGTTCGCAGGGATGAGCGGGCCCATCAATTTACTCACCGCCGTCGCCACCCTCTCGGCCGCGCGGGAGGGCTGGCCAAGCGCCTCGCGGTCTCCGAGAAGCAGAGATGGGCGCGCGACGACTAGCCCCTCCAACGGGAGCTGCGACAGCGTCTCCTCCAACTCACCCTTCACGCGGTTGTAGAAGATTCGTGACTTCGCGTCCGCGCCCATCGCGCTGACCAGCCCTGCGCGCCGTGCGCCCGCCGCGAGGGCCGCGCGTGCGACCGAGAGGTTGGCCTCGAAGTCCACGGCGCGGAAGGCTGCCTGGCTGCCCGCCGCCTTGATGGTGGTGCCGAGCGCCAGGTAGACCTCGTCGAGCGGAGGCAGCGGCGGCAGCGCCTCGAAGTCCACCACGTGCGGGGTGAGCTTAGGGTGCTCGACGTTAGGCACACGCCTACCGAGCGTGTGGACGGCCGTGACCGATTCGTCAGCGAGCAGCCCTTCCAGGATGGTCCTGCCGACCAGGCCCGTGGCACCCGCCAAAGCCACGACCCTTGTGGTCACCACGTTCGGATTAGACGATTTTGTCACCCGAGCCCCTCGCTAACGACCTCTTTGACCCTGCCGACCTCGCCCGTCTCCAGCCTGACCTTGATGCCATGCGGGTGGAAGGAGGATTTAGTCAGCACATCTTTGACGACGCCCCGGGTCACCCTCCCCGTCCGCTGATCCTGCTTCAATACTATGTCGACTGTGAGCCCCGGCCTCACGTCTTTCCGCTCGCGGCCTTCCATTAGTCACTGCCCCCTTCTACTCCTCGTCATACCCCAGGAAGTTGACCGCGTTCTGGTCCAAATTTTCCCGCCCGTGGTCGTAGCGCATGACGGTCTTCGGGTCTTTATGTTTCGACATCATCTGTACTTGTCTATATGTGAGTCCTGATTCCAAAGCGCGCGTGATGGCCGTCCTCCGGAGGTTGTGCGGCGAGAGGTCGCCTAGGCGGGAGTAGTCGGCCCACTTCTTCACTATCTTCTGCACCATCCTCGTCGAGAGCGGCTTGTCGAAGTCGAGCGTCCGGTAGTTCGTGTGCGGCTGGAAGAGGGGGGCGTCGGCGCCTTCTGAGCGCACGATCTCTCGCCGCTTGCGGTCCAGCTTCAAGTACTGGTCTATCGCCTCTTTTACGTCTTTCGGCAGCGGCCAGACCTCCTCCCTGCCCCCTTTCACCTTGCACCGCAGCGTCCACCGCCCGTGGCTCCACTTCACGGATGAACTCCTCAGTGAGCAGACTTCCGAGACGCGCAGGGAGAGGCGTAGCATCGGACTTCAATAATAGAACCTACGTTTCGCCCAAAGTAACGTGGACATGCTCCGCTTCCAGCAACACCAGTAAGGCTTTAGCGCAGGCCCTCGCCAAGGCTGACGCGCCGTTGAGCACCACGCGCTTGACGGCGCCAGTCTTACCCAGTTCAACGAACCTGCTGACAGTCAGCACGTCTCTCACCATCCGCTGCAGGCCATACCTTCCAAGCTTCGGCGCCTCCGCCACCAACCACCGCTTCGCCCACACCATGACGTTGGCGGCGCTAAGGCCCCAATGGCCGAGCAGCGGCGGCTTGACGTGATCGAGTTTGAGCGGCTCGCGCAGCAGCGGGTTGTCGTAGAGATAGATCTGCCCAACGGAGAGGTAGTTTGCCGCGCGCCAGTAGGCGTCCATGCGCCGTGCCTCTTCCGCCATCAGCGGTCGAAGCTCTCGCACCTCGCTGATAGCCATCCCCCATCACCCCTTTCTCACGCCGTTAAAGATACGACATCCCGGACGAGCCCGGCGATTCCCCGCGGCAGGTCTCTGACCACCCCCGGACCGTGTCAGGCGTGCCCGCCGCGGCCCGCGCCCGCATGCCCTCCGGCGCTCACGGCGTCGTTATAAGGATGACTTTGCCTATACAGAACGCTTACCTTCCCCGGGCTTGCTCCCCTCTGAGAGTCATGCACGTGCTCGTCGCGCGCGCCACCAGGCTCCCCTTCTCGTCCGTGATGTCGCACTCGACCAGCCCAACCGTGCGCCCCTGTTTGACGACTCGCCCCACGGCCACGAGGTGGGCATTCCAGACCGGCTTCAGGAAGTTGATCTTGAGTTCGAGAGTCGTGAAGGACTCGCCCTCGCCGAGGTTGGACGAGTAGGCGATGCCCATCGCGGCGTCGGCGACATCGCAGAGGACGCCGCCGTGCAGCGTCCCCATCGGGTTGGCGTGCGCTTCCATGGCTTGCAACTCGATGACCGCCTCGCCGGGCTTGACCGAGACCATACGGAAGCCGATCAGCCGGGCGATTGGCGGATGGGGCGCGTCTCCCCGAATAATTGCTTCACAGCGGTCGAGCATTTTAGACATAAGCTTTCCTACCCGGTCTCCGGGTGACGTAGGTTAAACCAGCCTCGGACATTCGGCGCCCACAAAACGCTCGCGCTTTTGCGCCTGTCCCATGCTTTTCCGCACCGGCATCAGAACTCGTAATCGAAGGCCAGAACGTCAGCGCGAATCGGATTGATAAAATTCTGAATAACGCGCTGATGCTCGGGGTGCGGGATATAAGCTTCTAACGCCGCCCGGCCCGTGAAACGGACGACCAGCCCGTGCGTGTAGCCCTGAGCCCGTTCGGAGAAGTTCGCCCCGCACGACAAGTCCACAACGCCCGCGATCTTGTCCTTCAGTCCGCGCAGTTCCGCCAACGCGTTGTCAATCGCCGCCTGACCCGCCTCCTCCGTCCACCGAAACAGGACTATGTGCTCGACCAAAGCCGTTCTCCTTTCAGGGTGTAGCACTGCCGCGACCACTTAGAGAGAAAAGACTCATTCACCCCGCTTGATGATGAAGACCGTTTTGTCGTCAATCCGCTCCTCTTCCCCGACCTGCCGCAGACGGTCGTCCTCTTGCGTGGCGTGTTCCAGCAGTGCGTTGCAAATGTCTCTCGCCGATTCCCCGTAGTGCTCACGCATCACGGCTTCGAGGCGTCGGCGTTCTTCCGCGTCGCTCCCGTCAAAGACGCCGTCGGTATAAAGGAAGAGGATGTCGCCCGGACTGATCAGCGTGATTTCGGCGACGTCGGACGAGTTGGCCGGCCGGGGCCGAAACCGCATTGAGAAATACCGCTTGCGATCCGGATGATTCGCGGGTATCTGCAAGCCCAGCGGCAGGAATTGCACCATTCGATCTTTGTCCAACTCGACGAACTTCTGAGACTCGGCGGAGAACACGAGCGGCGGCGGGTGCCCGAAATTCACGAACCGAAAATAGCCGTAAGGGTGCACCTCGCCGTAAAGCATCGTCGCGATCTCGCGCGCGCTGTCCCCCTCGCTGATCGCCAGCGCGTTACGGGCCGTGACCGATTGCGCCAGGCGCAGGTTGATGTTTTCAAACAGCTCCGGCGTCGTCCTCCCGTGACGGTCGAGCTCGGAGAGCATGAAGGCGTGGAACGTGTCGTGGACGGTCGAGGCGATTTTCGCCGAGATGAGTCCGTGCCCCTGCGCGTCCACCAACAGGACTCCCGCCGTGCTGTAGAGTTCGTGGAGGGCTTCGGCGACCCGCACCTGCTCGGAGCTTCGTGCCTCTCTGTAGGCGACCTCCACTTCGGGCCTGTAGTCCGGCCTGGACTTCAGCCACTCCACGTGGTCGTCCACCGAATTACGCGGCGGGAGGCCCGGCGGGAGCGGGTCGAGAAATTCCCTCGACAAGCTCAGGGCCTGCCCGACGCGCGCGTCGAGGTCGTAACGCTGCTGGAAGTTTATATACTCGAACAGGTCGCCGCCGACACTCCCGGCGGGGGTGGAATTCCCGTACATCTCGATGCCGGGTATCCGCGGAATCGCCCCTTCCACCGGCATGAGACGTTCACGCAGATACTCACCGATACTCAGCTCTGTGTACCCTGTGTCCATCGCAGGATTAGTAGGGCGCGGCTGGAGCCCCTCTCACGCGAGCAGGTGCTCAATCTTCACCGGCAGTTCGCGCACGTAAACTCCCGTCGCGTGGTGAACCGCTGACGTGATCGCAGCGGCAATGCCGGCCAAGCCGATCTCGCCTATGCCGCGCGCGCCGAGCTCGTTAATCTCCTTGTCGGGATGGTCCAGGAACGTCACGTCGATGGCCGGCGCGTCTGCGTTCACGGTCACCATGTGGACGGCGAGGACTCCGGCGGCCAATGTGCTGCCGGTCGTCAAAAGGAACTGGCGGCGGCTCGGCTGTGACGATCCGCCGTTGTCATCTTCCATCGTGGTAGACCTCACTCGGAGCCTTGTGTAATTGTGGTTAAGGAATTACGCGACCGAATCCGGAGGCGAGTAGACCACAAACCTGGAGGCGAATCTATTAGACTTTGGTATCGGTCTACACCACGGTATCAGGCAGTAAGATGAACGGCCGGCCGCTGAAATACTGCCGCCTTCATTGGCTCGTGCAATCAGCCTCGTACAGCGGCCCGCTCATTCCTCCGCAAGTAGCTTCCGTATTTGACGCCCCGTCTCGTCGTAAGCACCTTCGCCGACGTGCTTCCATCTAATTCGCCCCTGTTTATCTAACAGGAAGGTGGTAGGCCAGGCTTCGACGCCGTAAGCCTTCCACGTCTGGTAGTCGTTGTCCGCCAGTACCGGGTACCGAATCCCCAGTGAGGCAACTTCAACGTGCATGCCAGTGCGTTGAGAACTGTGATGCAGCGGAAATACTGTGAAGCAGCGGTAACCTTCTGGTCTATGACAAAATTGCCGGGTGAGAATGTAATCATGTTTTGACAGTTCCGACAAAAGCGTCTCGTAGAGCTGCAAATACCTCACTTATTCAATCAAAACCGCAGCCGCTCTCTTTGGTATATCCATTGCCCTGACTCGGTACGTCATCAGGCACGGGCCTGCTGAACGTTGCCGCAGGTGAGTTATCGACTGGTGGTAGGAGAGATGGATCGGTGTCCAGATGATGTGCAAGTCATCGCGGATGGAAGAACCATGAAGTCTACGTACTGCGCTACCGCACCAATTCTCATGCAACGCAATAATCAAGTTCTAGCTCACGTGCGTGCCGGCCTCAGACCAGCCCTAAATAAGCTTGCCTTGATTTTAGCCCTGGTTCTCTCCGTAGTTTTGCCCGCGCACGCTCAGCAAACTGACGACTTGCAGAAGCAAATACAACAGCTGAAGCAGCAGTACGAACAGACAACTCGTGAGTTACAGGAAAGAATTGCCGCTCTGGAAGAGCAGCTAAAAAAGGAAGCGGCAACCAGGGAGGGGCCACCAAAAAAACAAGCAGTGTCTGGGGTTGAACTTGCTGTTCAAGACGCAGCCAAAGTTGCTTTAGGACAGTCAAAAGAGAACCAATCGCTTCAGGGACAGGTGCCTGCTTCGCCCACTTATGATCAATTGAGGGATGCAGATACAAGAATCGAGAAACTTGAAGAGCAGGCGAAAACTTTTGAATTCCACGGATATTTTCGTTCCGGCTTCGGTCTCAACAGCCGGGGCGGGCAGCAGGTCGCGTTTCAAGCCCCCGGGGCTGATGCCAAGTACCGCTTGGGAAATGAAGCAGAAACATATGCCGAGCTCATTTTTGTAAACAACTGGGTTAACCCTGAACACGACAATGATAAGACCTGGATAAGAACAGAGGTCATGATTGAGGCCAACACCTCGAACTCCGCGAGCTATGCAAATTTCCCGCAAGGCATAGGCAACGATCAATTCCGCTTCCGCGAAGCCTTCGTCCAGGCCGGCAACGTCTTTAAGCGCCAGCCCGGCGCCAAGTTTTGGGCCGGAGAGCGGTACTACCGCCGTTATCAAGCGCACATCGACGACTTCTACATCCTGGACATGAGCGGTTACGGCGGAGGCGTCGAGGACTTAGATGTGAAGGTCGGCAAGTTGGCCGTGGCTTTCCTCGCCGGGGCGCGCCCTGACGTGACCACCGAAAATGGCAATTACGCGAAGAGCAACATCGACGTGCGGCTCTATGACATGAAGGCGCCGGGCGGAAAGTTGTCGGCGTGGTTTGATTTCGCCAACGCCAAAGGCGGAACGACACCGGATGGCACGGTCATTCCTACCAGCCGGGGATACGCATTCGGCATAGCCCATCAGCGTTTGGAATGGAAAGGCGGCTACAACTGGTTTTCGGTCGGATACGGGACGGGGGCCGCCAGCAACTTCAGCACGTCGATTGAAGACCCGACGCCGTTTCTCAAGGACAGGAAGAGATTTCAAATCGCGGAACACCTACTGCTTCAGACAAACGACAAGTTTGCCATCCAACCGGTATTCGTCTTCGAGCGAAAGCAAAGCGGCAAGCCGCGAGAAGGCTGGGGCCAGTGGGTTTCGTTCGGCGCCAGGCCGCAGTACTTCTTTACCGATCATCTCTCGCTGGCGTTCGAGGCGGGACTCGACCGCACCAGCAGCGGCAGTGGTCAATACGAGGGCTGGCTCCGCAAATTCACCATCGCTCCGCAAATAGGAGCAGGCCGCAAGTTTTTTAGCCGGCCCGTGCTGCGCCTCTTTGTGACTTATGCAAGCTGGTCGGACGGCCTACGCGGATACGTCGGCGGAATTCCGTTTCACGACAGGACGAGTGGATTGAGCTACGGCGTGCAGACCGAAACGTGGTGGTAGGACACGCGTTTTAAATGCCGGCTGTGATCCGGTAGATGATTTGATCCTGAAGAGAGAGAGAGAGAGAAAGCACATGGCGACGAGAGAGGTGGTAGCTGGCTCTGACCAGATTCAGAACGCGCGCGTTTCATCGCAGAGCGGGAGCTACCTACGCCCTCTGGCGATTCTGACCACGCTGTTCTTCCTCTGGGGCTTTCTCACGAGTTTGAATGACATCCTGGTTCCACATCTGAAGTCAATCTCCGACTTCGATTACACCAAGGTCATGCTGGTCCAGTTTGCTTTCTTCTCGGCCTATTTTCTCTTTTCAGTGCCGTGGTCGATGGTGGTCAACAAAATTGGGTATCAAAAGACGATGGTCGTCGGCTTAGTATGCATGGGTCTGGGAGCCATTCTTTTCGTGCCCGCGGCATCTATTCCGTCCTTCCCGCTGTTATTGACGGGGCTCATGATCCTGGCTACCGGCATTGCCGGTCTTCAGGTGTCCGCGAATCCGTACGTGCTGGTACTCGGCAGGCCCGAAACAGCATCGAGCCGGTTGAATCTAACGCAGGCCTTCAACTCACTCGGCACCACGCTGGCACCGATACTGGGCGGAATTTTCATCCTGAGCGCGGCGCCATTGGCAGCCGAACAGTTGAGTCAACTCTCGCCTCAAGCCTTGCACGCCTATCGCATGAACCAGGCTGCCACAGTGAAGATGCCTTACATCGTCATCAGCATCGCTTTGATATTACTGGCAGTAGCGATCGCCAGCTTCAAACTTCCGAAGATCGAACAGCCCGCGGTCAGTCCGGGCGAGAAGATCAAGGATTCAATCTGGAGACATCCTAACCTGCTCTTCGGCGCCCTGGGAATTTTTGCCTACGTCGGTGCCGAGGTTTCAATAGGCAGCTTCATGGTGAGCTATCTCGGTCAACCCGAGATCGCAGGCTTTTCGTCGAAGGTCGCCGCCGGTTATGTCTCATTCTATTGGGGCGGCGCGATGGTGGGACGCTTCATCGGCTCCGGCGTTCTGCAAAAGGTTAAGACGGGGCGTCTGCTCGCGGTTTGTGCGGTCTGTTCCGCGACGCTTGTGACGGTCTCAATGCTCACGGGCGGCCACCTGGCAATGTGGACCATGCTCGCGGTCGGGTTGTTCAACTCGATCATGTTCCCCAGCATCTTCACCCTGGGCGTCGCCGAACTTGGGCCACTGACGGGAACCGGATCGGGCCTCATGAATATGGCCATCGTCGGCGGCGCGATCATTCCGGTGGTACAGGGCGCGATTGCCGATCACATCGGGATTCATCACGCGTATCTGCTTCCCGTGGTTTGCTACCTCTACATCTTGTTCTACGCGCTCAAAGGCTCAACGCCAAACAGCCAACGCTACAGAAACACCATGAAAAATGTTGGCAGTGGGAGGGACTATGCTGCTAGCAGGTGACGTTGGGGGAACCAAAACAGATCTGGCGGTCTATTCGCGCGAGGGAGGACCGCACTCACCGCATTACCAGGCTGAGGTGCACAGCGCAGACTATCCAAGTCTGCAAGCTTTGGTGACGGAGTTTCTGTCGACGGTAAAGATGCCGGTCGAGCGAGCGTGTTTCGATGTCGCCGGCCCTGTCATCGACGGGCACGCCAAGGTCACCAACTTGCCCTGGGTAATGGATGAGGTCTCGTTGGCCGAGGAGCTCAAACTCAAATCTGTTCGGTTGGTGAATGACCTGGAAGCTGTCGCCCAATCAATTCCCATTCTGCGCGCCGAGGATGTGAGCACTCTGAATGTCGGGCAACCTGTTACGACGGGCGCTATCGGTGTCGTCGCGCCGGGCACAGGTCTGGGGGAATCATTCCTCACCTGGGATGGCTCGAAGTATGTTGCTCACGGCTCCGAAGGTGGTCATTCAGATTTTGCTCCGACAGATGAGCGACAGATTGGCTTGCTCAAATACATGCTTGAGCGTTTCGATCATGTCAGTGTCGAACGTGTCTGTTCCGGAATAGGGATACCCAACATTTATGCATACCTCCGCGACATCGAACGAATCCCAGAGGACACCGAAGTAACTCGGTCGATTGCTTCCGCGAAAGATCCCACGCCGATCATCAGCAATGCCGCGCTCGACTCAACTCATCCGAGTAAGTTATGCGCCGCCACAATCGAAACTTTCATTTCAATTCTGGCGAGTGAGACGGCCAATCTGGCGGTGAAGGTTCTCGCGACCGGCGGCATCTACTTGGCGGGCGGGATTCCGTTGCACCTGTTAAGCGCACGTAACGGTGCTCGATTCATGGAGTCCTTTATGCGGAAAGGACGCTTCTCTGAACTCATGGCAAAGACGCCGGTTCACGTCATTCTCACTAGCGCTGCATTAGTCGGCGCCGCCGCAATTGGGTTGGAACGCTTTAATGGGGAGATTTGAAGATGGCAGGTGGGCATAAAGAACTTCCGGTCGTCTATTTGGCCAGGCACGGCGAAACGGCTTGGAGCATATCGGGCCAGCACACAGGGCTCACCGATTTGCCGCTAACCGAAGTTGGTGAAAACGCCGCCCGGAAAATTCGCAGCGCTTTGAGAGGACTTAGGTTCGCAGGAGTCTTTTCCAGCCCCCTACGTCGTGCGCGGCGAACGTGCGAGCTGGCTGGCTTCGGGGCGAGCGCGGAAATCCTCGACGACCTCGTTGAATGGGACTACGGAGTATACGAAGGACGGACCAGCGCGGAGATTCATGCGGAACGGCCGAGCTGGAACCTCTTCCGTGATGGCTGCCCGGGTGGCGAATCACCAGAAGAGGTCGCCGCGCGCGCAGACCGCGTTGTGGAGGTGGTGCGCTCAGTCTCCGGAAACGTGCTGCTTTTTTCCAGCGGCCACTTCCTTCGAATGTTGGCCGCACGATGGGCGGGTATCGACACACTTGGCGCCGGGTCTCTGATGCTAAGCACGGCGAGCCTCAGCGTACTGGGTTACGAAGGCAGTATTGCGCGGCCGGCAGTCCGACTCTGGAACGACACTCATCATTTGTTCTCAGGCAGCGAGTGGTACGTCAATGCCGAGAGCTTGCAATTAACCGAGGTAACAAAATGAAAGCAACACAAATACTTCATGAACTGGGCCAGAGTCTCTGGCTGGACAATATCACGCGCGATCTGCTGGATAGCGGCACGCTCAAGCATTACATCGACGACCTGTCAGTCACGGGACTGACGTCGAATCCGACCATTTTCGACCACGCGATCAAGAACAGCGCGGCATACGACCCCGCCATCTCTAAGAAGTCATTAACGAACGCTTCGACCGAAGAGATCTTCTTCGAACTGGCGCTCGAAGACCTCACGCGGGCAGCAGATCTATTTCGCCCCATCTTCGACGAGACGAATGGCGTGGATGGATGGGTGTCGTTGGAAGTGTCACCGACGCTTGCACATGACACCGCAAGCACTCTCGCCGCGGCCAGGGATCTGTTCGCGCGAGCAGCACGCCCCAATCTTCTCATCAAAATTCCGGGCACGAAGGAAGGTCTTCCAGCAATTGAGGAGGCAATATTTTCCGGCATACCCGTCAATGTCACTCTCTTGTTCTCGCGCGAACAATATACGGCAGCGGCAGAAGCTTTCCTGCGAGGCATTGAGCGTCGTGTCGAAGCCGGCCTGAACCCGAACGTGGGTTCCGTAGCGTCGGTCTTCGTCAGCCGCTGGGACGCAGCCGTGGCGAGCAAGACGCCCGACGAGTTACACAACCAACTCGGCATCGCCATCGCGAAGCGTACTTACGAAGCCGCACGAGCGCTTCTCAGCTCGCCGCGATGGACTCGTATTTACAACCTCGGTGCTCGTCCGCAGCGCCTGTTGTGGGCCAGTACCGGGACCAAGGATCCACAGGCTTCCGACATTCTCTATATCAAGAGTCTCGCCGCGCCGTTCACTGTGAACACCATGCCTGAAGGAACATTGAAGGCTCTGGCTGCTCACAGCGCTCTGGGTGAATTGCTACCGGCAGACGGAGGCGACTGTGAGGCCGTGTTAGCCCAGTTCGCCGAAGCAGGCATCGACGTAGAGGCTCTCGCAGTGCAGCTTCAAGATGAAGGGGCCGAGTCGTTCGTGAAGTCCTGGAATGATCTCATGGAAGTGATTTCCTCCAAGAGCGCAGCACTAAAGAGCAGTGCCGTCAAGGCATAACAGGCATTACTAAATAGGAACAGGAATAAAAATATGTCATCACCAGCAATAATCAAACGGCAATCGTGGAAGGCGCTTGAGTCGCACCATGAGGAGATTTCGAAGCGACATCTGCGCGATCTCTTCGCGGAAGATCCGCAACGCGGCGAGCGAATGACGTTAGAGGCAGTCGGGCTTTACTTCGACTACTCCAAAAACCGCATCACTGACGAGACACTGAAGCTGCTCTTTCGGCTGGCCGAAGAATCCGGACTGCCATCTCGAATTGAGGCGATGTTCAGCGGCGAGAAGATCAATCTCACAGAAAAGCGAGCGGTCCTGCACACGGCATTGCGCGCCCCGCGAGACGCGTCAATCGTGGTTGACGGAGAAAATGTAGTGTCGAAAGTCTACGCCGTGCTCGACAAGATGGCCCACTTCTCGGCCCGCGTGCGAAACGGAGACTGGAAAGGCCATACCGGAAAACGCATTCGCAATGTCGTCAACATAGGGATTGGCGGCTCCGATCTTGGACCAGTCATGGCCTACGAGGCACTTCGAGCTTATACCGACCGCTCAATGACATTTCGCTTTGTTTCCAACGTCGACGGCACCGACTTCGCTGAGGCGGTTCGCGATTTTGACCCGGCAGAAACGCTCTTCATCGTCTCTTCGAAAACTTTCACGACCCTGGAAACGATGACCAACGCACACTCGGCCCGCGCCTGGTCCCTGGCGGGACTGGGAGGCGATGAGGCATCGGTGGCGAAACATTTCGTTGCGGTTTCGACGAATGCGGAGGAAGTGTCCAAGTTTGGAATCGATACTGCCAACATGTTCGAGTTCTGGGATTGGGTCGGCGGTCGCTATTCGATGGATTCGGCGATTGGGCTGTCAACAATGATCGCTATTGGCCCGAATAATTTTAACGAAATGCTCTCAGGCTTTTACCAGATGGATGAGCATTTCCGTACGGCGCCTATTGAACGCAATTTGCCGGCGCTAATGGGACTTTTGACCGTTTGGTACAACAACTTCTTCGGATCCCAAACTGTCGCGGTCTTGCCTTACGAGCAGTACTTGAAACGGTTCCCGGCGTACCTGCAGCAATTGACGATGGAGAGCAACGGCAAGCACGTTACTCTCGACGGTACCGAGGTCTCATATCAAACGGGACCCATTTATTGGGGCGAGCCCGGGACGAACGGGCAGCACTCGTTCTACCAGTTAATACATCAGGGAACTAAGCTCATTCCCTGCGACTTCATCGCCTTCGCGAAATCGCTCAACCCGCTGGGCCGTCAGCACGACATGCTCCTGGCGAATGTCTTCGCTCAAACAGAGGCGTTAGCGTTCGGTAAGAGCGCCGAACAGGTGAAGGCCGAAGGCACACCCGATTGGCTGGTGCCGCACCGCGTCTTCGAAGGCAACAGACCATCAAACACGATTCTTGCCGACAAGCTTACACCGGCAACGCTCGGGAAACTCGTAGCCCTTTACGAGCACTCCGTTTTTACCCAGGGCGTCATTTGGAATATCGACTCGTTCGACCAATGGGGCGTCGAACTCGGCAAAGTGCTGGCTAAACGAATTATCCCGGAACTGGAGAGCGAAGCGGAGCCTACGCTCAACCATGATAGTTCAACTAACAATCTGATTCGTCAGTACCGAAAACAAAAGGCGGCGTCATGAAAACTCCAGGCTTTAACCAACAACAATTGGAGAAGATGAAGACGCATCCCGGATTCATTGCGGCGTTGGATCAAAGCGGCGGCAGCACGCCTCACGCGCTGGCGGCTTACGGGATCCCGGAAAGTGCATGGTCCAATGATGCGGAGATGTTTGCGCTAGTGCACCAGATGCGCACGCGCATCATTACCAGCCCCCGCTTTACCGGCGAACGGATTCTCGGCGCAATCCTGTTCGAGAACACCATGGACAGAGAGGTCGAAGGGCAGCCGACCGCGGACTATCTCTGGCAGGTGAAAGGCATCGTGCCGTTTCTGAAAGTGGACAAAGGCGTGAGCGCGGAAAAAGACGGCGTGCAGTTGCTGAAGCCGATGCCCGACCTTGCCGCACTGCTCAACAGGGCCAAAGCCAAACGCATCTTCGGCACGAAGATGCGTTCGGTGATCAAGCAGGCCAACAGAGCTGGGATTAAGGACATCGTGACGCAGCAGTTCGATGTCGCACGAGAGATCATCGCTGCTGGCCTCGTGCCGATCATTGAACCGGAAGTGGACATTCACTGCCCGGACAAGGCCGGCGCCGAGGAGTTACTCAAATCAGCAATCTTCGAGGCACTCGACAAACTGCGAGACGGCCGGTTGGTCATGCTCAAGCTCACGCTGCCCGAGCAAGACGATCTCTACGCCGAATTTGTCCGTCATCCAAAGGTTGTAAGAGTCGTTGCGTTGTCAGGCGGCTACTCACAGAGAGAAGCCGACGAGCGCTTGCGGAGGAATCACGGTGTCGTGGCGAGCTTCTCGCGGGCTCTACTCGATGGGTTATCGGTGAGCCAATCCGACGAGGACTACAACGCAGTGCTCGGGACATCCATTCAGCGCATTTTTGAGGCGTCCAATACATGAGAGCGATTGAAGACATCAAGCTTGCTCCTTCGATTCTCGCGGCCGACTTTACTCGTCTTGGCGAGCAAGTCGCGGAAGCGGAGCGAGCTGGCGCTGATCGAATTCACGTCGACATCATGGATGGACACTTCGTGCCCAACATTTCGATGGGTGCGCCGGTGGTCCAGTCACTAAGACAGGTGACGAGTCTTCGTCTCGAAATACACATGATGATCACTGACCCCGACTTCTTTCTCGATGAGTTCGTCAAAGCCGGCTCTGATTCTTTCATCGTGCATTGGGAAGGCAACAACAATCTGCACCGAACTGTGCAACGCGTAAAGTCCCTGCGGAAACAGGTGGGTGTGGCCATCAATCCGGCAACCCCGGCGGCCGTGTTGGAAGAAATCCTGCCGGATCTGGACCAGGTTCTGGTGATGACGGTCAATCCCGGCTTCGGACATCAGTCCTTTATCTATTCAACACTACCGAAGATACGCCGTGTGTCGCACATGATTGCAGAGGCTAAGCCTGAGTGTGAGTTGGAAGTGGATGGAGGAATTGATGAAGTGACGGCTCAGTTGACAGTTGATGCGGGGGCGAACGTGCTCGTAGCCGGATCGGCGATCTTTGGTGCAAACGTGGGCGTCTGCGCTGCCATGCAGAGGTTGCGCGGCGGAATTAATCCAACGGATTAATTCTGAGAAGTGAACAACGATTCGATTTTACGAAGGAGCGATTATGCAGATAGGAATGATAGGTCTCGGCAGGATGGGCGCCAACATGGTGCGGCGCTTAATCAAGAATGGTCACGATTGCGTCGTATTTGATCGGTCACAGGAAGCAGTGGGTCAACTTGTTAAAGAGAAGGCCGTCGGCGCCAACTCGCTGGCAGATTTTGTAAAGAAACTTGATTCGCCGCGCGTGGTCTGGCTGATGGTCCCGGCCGCGGTAGTGGACGAAACCATCAAAGACCTTATGCCCCTGCTCGATGCAGAAGACATTCTCATCGACGGCGGGAATTCTTATTACATCGACGACATCCGCCGCGCAAAGGAATTAGCTCAGAAACGGATCCACTACGTTGACGTGGGCACGAGCGGCGGCGTGTGGGGCCTGGAGCGAGGCTACTGCATGATGATCGGCGGCGAGGCAGACGTGGTTACTCATCTCGATCCGATCTTCGCGACCCTGGCACCGGGCGCAAGTGACATCCCACGCACGCCGGGACGCGAGAAGCCTGAAGGGACTGCCGAACACGGCTACCTGCACTGTGGCCCGAACGGCGCCGGCCATTTCGTGAAGATGGTCCACAACGGGATCGAGTACGGACTCATGGCTGCCTACGCCGAAGGACTATCAATACTGCGCTCCGCCAATGTTGGCAAACAGAAACAAGGGATCGACGCCGAGACCACACCGCTGCGTGACCCGGAGCATTATCAGTACGACCTCGATTTGCCTGATATTGCAGAAGTCTGGCGTCGTGGCAGTGTGATCGCATCGTGGTTACTGGACCTCACTGCCACGGCGCTACACGACGATCCGAGATTGTCGAAATTCGCTGGTCGTGTATCTGACTCCGGCGAAGGTCGCTGGACTATCAAGGCCGCAATCGATGAAGCAGTGCCGGTCCCGGTTCTTACCTCTGCTCTATTCGAGCGCTTCGAGTCGCGAGGTGAAGCGGGATTTGCAGACAAACTCTTGTCGGCCATGCGGTATCAATTCGGCGGACACATAGAGAAGGCGGCCGAAAAGGCGTAAGTCGCGGGAGGAGGTTTTCATGACGAGTTTGCACTCAGACGCGTTGGTCTTCTTCGGCGCCACTGGCGATCTTGCCTACAAGAAAATTTTCCCGGCGCTGCAAGGCATGATCAAGCGCGGACACCTGAACGTGCCGGTCATCGGTGTGGCCAAATCCGGCTGGAACCTGGAACAGTTTCGGGCGCGGGCTTATGACAGCCTGGAAAAGCACGGCGGCGTCGATTCGTCGGCCTTCGAGAAACTCTGTGGGTTGCTGCGTTATGTTGACGGAGACTACCAGGAACCCGCGACGTTCGAGGCACTCCGAAAAGAACTGGGAGGGGCCGGGCGGCCAGCGCACTATCTCGCAATCCCGCCGGTTCTCTTCGGAGCGGTCGTAGAACAGCTAGCGCAATCAGGCTGTGCCAACGGAGCCCGCATCATTGTCGAAAAGCCTTTCGGGCATGATCTTTCATCCGCAGGGGATCTGAACCGGATTCTGCTCGGCGCTTTCGCCGAGTCTAACATCTTTCGCATTGATCACTATTTGGGGAAGCGAGCCGTAAACAATCTTCTCGTCTTTCGTTTCGCCAACACGTTCGTCGAGTCGTTCTGGAATCGCACCTACATCGAAAGCGTGCAGATCACGATGGCCGAAGACTTCGGCGTCCAGGGACGCGGAGCTTTTTACGATAAGACCGGCGCCATTCGTGACGTGATTCAAAATCATCTGCTTCAGGTCATCTCGAATCTGGCGATGGAGTCGCCGGCCAGACTCGACAGCGAGTCTATTCGCGATGAAAAGGTGAAGGTGCTGAAAGCAATTCCGCCGATAACGGAGAAGGATTTGGTCCGCGGCCAATTTCGTGGCTATCGCAGCGAGAATGGAGTGGCGAACGACTCAGAGGTGGAGACCTTTGCGGCACTGAAGCTCGAGATCAATTCCTGGCGCTGGAAGGGTGTTCCTTTTTACGTGCGAGCCGGAAAAAACTTACCTGTCACGTGCACCGAAGTTGTGGGGCGGTTTCGCAAACCCCCTTCACTGATCCCTACCGAGGCGCTGATGGAGAATCACCTGCGGCTCCGCCTCAGTCCTGAAGTGATAATAGCGCTCGGTATGGTGGTCATGACTCCAGGTGAGAAGGTCGCTGCACAGACGCTTGAGATGCTGGCCAGTCATTCTCCGAGCGCCGGCGCGATGGACGCGTACGAACGTCTCCTCGGCGCCGCGATGGAAGGAGACGCTACATTGTTCGCGCGAGAGGATTATGTCGAAGAGGCTTGGCGCATCGTGGACCCAATCCTAAAAGCGAGGACACCCGTTTACGAGTATGAACCGAAAACTTGGGGGCCACCTGAGGTGGAGCGAGTTGTACCACCCGGCGGATGGAGTAATCCCAGAATTGCCGGAGAAACAGTTGCAATAGCCGCTTGAGAGCATAATTTGTCATGAAGCTTGACGTACACAACGATGCAGAAGCGGCCGCGCAAGCGGCGGCCATCTTTGTCGCCGCCGAAGCCAGAGAAGCAATCGCAGCGCGTGGCAGATTCGTCATGGCTGTGAGCGGCGGCCATACCCCTTGGCTCATGCTGCGGGCTTTGGCCCATGAAGACGTGCCCTGGGAAAGGGTGCATCTCGTGCAAGTGGACGAGAGAATCGCTCCCACAGGAGACCCCGACCGAAACCTCACGCACCTGCTTGAAGCTCTACGTGGGATCGACTCGTTGAGCTCTGATCACATTCATGCAATGCCAGTAGAAGTTCCCGATCTGGATTTGGCAGCTTCGCAATATGCAACCGCGCTCAACCAGACCGCGGGTTCGCCGGCAGTGCTGGATCTTGTTCACCTGGGTTTGGGACCTGATGGACACACTGCCTCCCTGATACCCGGGAGTCCAGTCCTGAAGGTCGATGATGCGGACGTCGCACTCACAGGCGTTTATCAGGGAAGACGGCGGATGACATTGACGTATCCGATTATCAACCGGGCCCGCCGGGTGTTGTGGCTCGTAACCGGCAAAGACAAAGCTGAAATAGTCGGCCGCCTTCGCGACGGAGATACTTCGATTCCGAGTGGAAGAATCGAGAAGGAGCACGCCTTAATGATCGCGGATCGGCTGGCGGCGGATATGAGTACAAAGAAGGAGTGAGAAATGCGTATCGGGATCGCCACCGATCATGGTGGATTCGTTCTAAAGGAAAATTTGCTGGTTCGTCTCAAGAAAGCGGGCCATGAAGTCGTCGACTTCGGCGCTCATAGTCTGGAAACAGGCGACGATTATCCGGATTCTGTAATCCCTCTTGCACGGTCGGTTGCAGCAGGAGAGTTAGATCGGGGAATAGCGGTTTGTGGGAGTGGTGTGGGAGCGTCGGTCGCTGCAAACAAAGTTCACGGTGCCCGAGCTGCTCTGATATTGGACCATTTTTCGGCTCGACAGGGAGTCGAGGATGACAACATGAACGTCCTCTGTTTAGGTGGTCGCGTTGTTGGCCCAGAGGCTGCCTGGGATCTGGTCGAGGCTTTTTTAGCGGCTGAGTTCACCCATGCCGAACGCCATCTGCGACGCCTTGGCAAAGTCGCCCAAGCAGAAACAAATCATTCCTAGAAGTATGTGCAGGAGATACCGATGAGCTTATTAGAAGCTGTTGACACGTTGACCGATACGAAACTCGATCAACTCAGCATTAATGCCATTCGCACGCTTTCGATAGATGCCGTGCAGCAGGCCAAATCCGGACACCCCGGCACGCCGATGGCACTGGCGCCGTTGATCTATACGATTTGGAATCAGGTCCTGCGCTTTGATCCGCAGGATCCGATCTGGCCCAACCGGGATCGGTTCGTTCTCTCGAACGGTCATGCTTCGATGTTGCTCTGGTCGACGCTCCATCTCAGCGGCACACGTGCCGTGAACGCCGCCTACGAAAGGCTCGGTGAGCCCTCGGTGACGCTCGACGACATTAAGCGATTCCGACAGCTCGACAGCAAAGCGCCCGGTCACCCCGAGTACCATTGGGTATCGGGCGTCGAGACCACTACTGGGCCACTGGGTCAGGGTGTCGCGACGAGCGTCGGCATGGCGATCGCTGAAAAGTGGCTCGGGAGCCGCTACAACCGGCCCGGTTTCGATATCTTCGACTACAACATCTACGCAGTTTGCGGCGATGGCTGCCTGATGGAGGGCATTGCGTCCGAGGCTGCATCGCTTGCTGGTCATCTCGGCCTCGATAACCTCTGCTGGGTGTACGACAACAACCACATTACGATCGAAGGTAACACGCGCCTGGCATTCACCGAGGATGTGGCGACTCGCTTTCTGGCTTATGGCTGGAACGTTCTGCGGGTTGGAGATGCCAACGACTGTGAACGGATTGAGCAAGCGCTCAACACCTTCCGAGAGACAAAGGGTCGCCCGACCTTCATCATATTAGACAGCCACATCGGGTACGGGGCACCCCACAAACAGGATACCGCCGCAGCTCACGGTGAGCCGCTCGGCGACGAAGAGGTTCGCCTCGCCAAACGTAGTTACGGTTGGCCTGAGGACGAAAAGTTTTTTGTTCCGGATGGAGTGTACGAACATTTCGCCGCCGGTATTGGTGCACGTGGCGCAACCTTGAGGCGCGAGTGGACAGAGCTGTTCGCAGCATATAGAGCGAAGTATCCCGAGTTGGCGAACGAAATCGACCTGATGCAACGCAGAGAGCTTCCGACCGGATGGGATAAAAATCTGCCCGTCTTTCCGGTAGATGCGAAAGGAACCGCAGGGAGGGAAGCATCCGGCAAGGTATTGAATGTGCTCGCACAAAACATCCCGTGGTTCCTCGGAGGTTCGGCTGACCTCGGACCATCGAACAAGACGACCCTCACCTTTGCCGGCGCAGGAGATTTCCAGGCTGAGAGCCCGACCGGGAAGAACTTGCATTTCGGAATTCGTGAACACGCGATGGCCGCGATTGTGAATGGATTGTCGTTGTCCAAGATACGGGCCTTCGGCGCATCATTCTTCATCTTCAGCGACTACGCGCGCCCTGCAATCCGGCTCGCGACGCTGATGGAGCTGCCTGCTCTTTTTGTTTTTACGCATGACGCAATGGGTGATGGTGAAGACGGTCCTACGCATCAACCGGTGGAACACCTAATCTCCCTGCGTGCCATACCCGGACTCATCACATTGCGACCGGGCGACGCCAACGAGGTGGTTGAGACTTATCGAACAATTGTGCAATTACGTCACCAGCCTGCGGTTCTGGTTTTGTCGCGCCAGCCACTACCGACGTTGGATCGCAGCAAGTACGCACCGGCCTCAGGTGTTGCTCATGGCGCATATGTATTGTCTGACGCTCCGGGTGGTGATCCCGAAGTAATCCTCATCGCCTCGGGCAGCGAAGTCAGCTTGGCCGTTGAAGCGCACGAACAGTTGCTCGCGGAAGGCATTCGCTCGCGTGTAGTGTCTATGCCGTCCTGGGAAATCTTCGAGCACCAGACCGAGGAGTATCGAGACAGTGTGCTGCCTCCGAACGTGAAGGCGCGTGTCGCAGTGGAGCAAGGCTCGACCCTGGGGTGGGAGCGATATGTCGGTCCCACTGGTGAAGTCATCGGCATGAAGACGTTCGGGGCCTCGGCACCGCTGAAGGAATTACAGAGGAAATTCGGATTCGCACCGGACCAGGTAGTTGCAGCAGCTAAAAAGCAACTGGAAAAGAAATGAGTCGCAGTGATGGGAGAGGTAAGCAATCTCTCCATTACGCAGCCTCAACAGGCCGTCGGGCTTTAGCGGAAAGGTGAGACAACATGGCAACGATAACAGAGGAAATTGGGACGAAAGAAGCAATCTCAGCTTACGGCAAGGCTCGCTCGACTGTGAAGGGCGCTCCGCTCAGTCCCGAAGAGTTGGACAATACAGACGCTTACTGGCGCGCATGCCTATACCTGTGTTTGGGCATGCTTTACCTTAAGGACAACCCGTTGTTGCGTGAACCGCTGACTGTCGAGCACACGAAACCCCGGCTACTGGGCCACTGGGGCTCGGATGCGGGCCAGGCTTTTACTTATGTTCACTTCAATCGGCTGATCAAAAAACACGACCTGAACGCAATTTATATAGCAGGCCCCGGCCACGGCGCACCTGCTATTTTGTCCAATGTGTATCTAGAGGGAACGTATTCAGAGGTCTATCCCGACAAGAGTGAAGACCTCGCGGGAATGCGGCGCTTCTTCAAACAGTTCTCTTTCCCGGGTGGGATTGGTAGCCACACCACTCCTGAAACACCTGGCAGCATCCATGAGGGTGGCGAGCTTGGCTACAGTCTCTCGCATGCTTACGGCACAGTCTTCGACAACCCGGATTTGATAACGCTGGTTATGGTAGGTGACGGCGAGTCTGAGACGGGTCCGCTTGCCACTAGCTGGCACAGTAACAAGTTTCTAAACCCAATAACGGACGGGGCCGTGCTGCCGGTTTTGCACCTCAACGGCTACAAGATCAATAACCCCACCGTCCTGGCCCGTATCAGCCACGAAGAACTGGAGTCGTTGTTCGTCGGCTATGGGTATACACCTTATTTTGTGGAAGGGAGTGACCCGGGCAGCATGCACCAGGCTATGGCTGCAACTCTTGAACATTGTGTCGTGGAGATACGCAAAATCCAGGAGGAAGCGCGGCGTACCGGAAAGGCTTTCCGTCCACGCTGGCCGATGATCATTCTCCGAAGTCCAAAGGGCTGGACGGCCCCGCGCGAGGTGGACGGACACTACCTTGAAGGTTTCTGGAGAGCGCACCAGATCCCTTTGGCGGATGTCGCTACGAATCCCGGTCACCTGAAGGTGCTGGAAACCTGGTTGCGGAGCTACAAGCCGGAGAACCTTTTTGACAAAGAAGGTCGACTCATCCCTGAGTTAAAGGCCCTGGCTCCCAAAGGACTGCGCCGGATGAGCGCCAACCCAAATGCAAATGGTGGTTTAATTCGGAGAGCCCTGGAGATGCCCGATTTTCGCAACTTCGCCACCGAAGTGAAGAAACCTGGCGTAACCCTGGCCGGCAACGTCCCAACTCTCGGCGACTTCCTCCGAGAAGTGATGCGCCTCAACATGCAAAATTTCCGCGTGTTCGGGCCGGATGAGACAGAGTCCAACCAACTGCAAGCCATCTATGAAGTCGGCAAGAAAGTTTGGCTCGGAGAGTATTTCCCGGAAGACGCCGACGGCGGGGAACTGGCCCCGAACGGCCGCGTCATGGAAATGCTGAGCGAACATACCGTGGAAGGATGGCTGGAGGGCTACATTCTGACCGGCCGGCATGGGTTGATTAACAGCTATGAGCCGTTCATTCACATTATTGACTCGATGTTTAATCAGCATGCCAAGTGGCTGGAAAAATCCAACGAGCTGCAATGGCGAGCCAAGATCGCATCGCTCAACCTGCTAATCACTGGTCTGGTGTGGCGACAAGACCACAACGGTTTCACGCACCAGGACCCCGGATTTCTCGACGTAGTGGCTAATAAAAGCCCTGAAATTGTACGTATCTACCTGCCGCCTGATGCCAACTGCCTGCTCTCCGTCGCCGACCATTGCCTGACGAGCATCAACTACGTCAACGTAATCGTCGCTGATAAAAAGGTTCACTTGCAGTATCTCGACATGGATGCAGCGATTGCGCACTGCACAAAGGGTGTCGGGATTTGGGACTGGGCCAGTAACGATCAGGGCGACGAACCTGACGTGGTGATGGCGAGTTGCGGCGACGTGCCGACGACGGAGTCGCTGGCAGCGACGGCCTTGCTTCGCCAGCACCTGCCCGACGTGAAGGTCAGATTCGTCAACGTCGTTGACCTGTTCAGGTTGGTGCCGAATACGGAACACCCCCACGGTCTGACCGACTCTGAGTTTGAGGCGATCTTCACTCCGGACAAGCCCGTGGTCTTCAACTTTCATGGTTACCCGTGGCTAGTCCACAGGCTCACCTACCGCAGACCAGCCCAGCACAACATTCACGTGCGCGGATATAAGGAACAGGGCAACATCGACACGCCGTTGGAGCTAGCTATCCGCAATCAGACTGATCGCTTTAGCCTCGCCATCGATGCCATTGACCGGATGCCCCGCTTCCGGGTCAAAGGCTCCAGCGTACGCGAGGCCCTGGTGAACCAGCAGATCGCTGCTAAACAACACGCGTATGAGTTTGGCGTGGATCGACCTGAGATGAGCGATTGGAAGTGGCCGTTTTAGATTTTTATGACAAAAGCAACCGGTGAGAAAAACCAAAGCTCAAACGGAAGCAAAGTCGCAATTGCGCGCCTTTGGCACTCAATTGCGACTTTTTGCATTCGGTCTTTTTTATACTCCGCAATGAATGAACTCAATTGAGCAGCTGGCGTGTATGCCGCGCGATCATTAATTCTTCATTGGTTGGAATCAACCAGGCCGAGATTTTAGACTTTGGTGTGCTGATGCGCGGACCGCCCGCGGCATTCGCGCCGGCGTCGAGTGCAATGCCGAGCCACGCAGCATCCCGGCACACGCGCTCGCGTATGGCGACAGAGTTCTCACCGATGCCGCCCGTAAAGACGATTGCATCGAGCCCGCCGAGCGCCGCAGCCAGTGAACCGAGTTCGCGTCGAATGCGATAGCAGAAGAGATCAATCGCCAACCTGGCTCGCGGATCGCTCGATGCCAGGAGGGTGCGCATGTCGCTCGAAATTCCTGACACCCCGAGCAGACCCGATTCGTTGTAGAGCACCTTCTCAATCGCGCGCGCATCCATACCACGTTGGTCCATCAGGTACAGGAGCACGCCGGGGTCAAGGGAGCCTGAGCGGGTGCCCATGGGCAGTCCCTCAACTGCGGTGAAGCCCATCGTGCACGCCATACTGCGACCAGCCTCAATCGCACACATGCTGGCGCCGTTGCCGAGGTGCAGTACAATCGTCTTACCCGAAGCAGCGTTCGCATCGAACCGGACCAACGCTGAAGCAATGTATTCGTAGGACAGCCCGTGGAATCCGTAGCGTCGCAGCCCGGCCTTATGTAATTCCTCGGGCAGTGCGAAACGCTGTGCGAGTTCCGGGTTCGTGGTGTGGAAAGAGGTATCGAAACAGGCGACCTGCCTAAGCTCCGGAGCACGCTCGAGAAGTCGTTGAATCGGCGCAAGGTTGTGCGGCTGATGAAGCGGGGCGAGCGGAACAAGCTTCTCGATTTCACTGGCAACGCCCGCATCGACGAGCACAGGTCCCTTGTAGTCAAGCCCGCCGTGCACAACTCTATGTCCGACTCCGATGAGATGGTCATGCGCAAGCTCGGATCGCAGAAACGCGATCAGGTGATCGAGGGCGCCGTCGTGCCCGAGTGCAGTACCGCCGGCCCAGAACTTCTCAGCAGCCATCGTTCCGTCCGGCTTTTTCGCAAGGAAATGCGGTGCGTTGTAAATCCCTTCGACCTGGCCGCGCAGTTCGAGTTCGAGATCGGAGTTCCGCGTAACAAAGAGAGAAAACTTAATACTGGAGGAACCAGCGTTCAGGACAGCGATTGCTTCAGCCATGACAAACCCCTCAGCTAACCGCCTTTCCGTACCTGGGATAAGTCTGCGCGTTTGTCCACATTTCTTTCAGACAGTTTCATTAGGAATGGGCGACTTGGCCGTTGAGACTACTTCGAAACTGCCGTACATCGATACCGAATTTCCCAATCCGATATAAAAGTGTGGTACGGTTGAGTCCCAGGCGAAACGCGGCGCCGTTTGGACCAGCGATGCGCCCCCTCGTTTCACGAAGCACATCGACAATTCTCTTTTGCTCCTCGAACTCACCGACAACTGCTGCGGCGTCGATTGCTGTGTTCATCTTTTCCGGCAGCGAAACCGACAGCGCGTTGTTGCAGGTGAGAATTACTAATCGCTGGATCAAGTTTTCCAACTCCCTCACGTTGCCGGGCCAGGACCAGCGTTGTAGTTTCTGCATCGTTGACTCTGGGATCGTATCGATCCGTTTATTCATTTGTCGCGCGTACTTCTGAGTGAAGTGCCGGACCAATAGAGGGATGTCTTCGCGTCGTTCACGCAATGGTGGAATGCGAATTGGAAATACATTCAGCCGGTAGTACAAGTCGCTGCGGAACTGTTTCTCTTCGATCATCTGTTCCAAGTCGCAGTTAGTCGCAGCCAGAAGTCGCACGTCAACATTTTTCGTGCGTGCACTCCCTAAGCGTTCGTACGTCTGTTCCTGTAGCGTGCGCAGGAGTTTCGGTTGCACCTCAAGCGGCATATCACCGACTTCATCCAAAAATAGCGTCCCGCGATCCGCCAACTCCAGACGCCCCGCCCGCTGCATATTCGCGCCGGTGAAGGCGCCGCGCTCGTGGCCGAACAGCTCGCTCTCGAATAACGAACTCGGAATGGCCGCGCAGTTCAAGGTGA
>Ga0213876_10000088_pt1 | contig 105076 bp, 103 predicted proteins | sample BarmaccomBMRX_R9_FD_160113 | JGI IMG/M metagenome (GOLD analysis project Ga0213876, IMG submission 160113) | Root-associated microbial communities from Barbacenia macrantha in rupestrian grasslands, the National Park of Serra do Cipo, Brazil - RX_R9 | ecosystem: Host-associated > Plants >... | reverse complement strand
TTGACGCTACCGACGAACAGCTGGACTTCCCTATCGTTTACGCTTCTGCGCTGAACGGTATCGCGGGTCTGGATCACGAAGATATGGCGGAAGACATGACGCCGCTGTATCAGACCATCGTTGATCGCGTACCGGCACCAAACGTAGACCTTGATGGCCCGCTGCAGATGCAAATCTCCCAGTTGGACTACAACAACTACGTTGGCGTCATCGGTATCGGCCGTATCAAACGCGGTAAAGTGAAACCGAACCAGCAGGTCACTATCATTGATAGCGAAGGCAAAACCCGTAACGGTAAAGTCGGTAAAGTTCTGACCCACCTGGGTCTGGAGCGTATCGAGAGCGATATCGCAGAAGCGGGCGATATCATTGCGATCACCGGTCTGGGCGAGCTGAACATCTCTGACACCATCTGCGATACGCAGAATGTTGAAGCACTGCCGGCACTGTCTGTTGATGAGCCGACCGTAACCATGTTCTTCTGCGTAAACACCTCTCCGTTCTGTGGTAAAGAAGGTAAGTACGTTACCTCTCGTCAGATTCTTGACCGCCTGAACAAAGAGCTGGTACACAACGTTGCGCTGCGCGTAGAAGAAACCGAAGACGCTGATGCATTCCGCGTTTCCGGTCGTGGTGAGCTGCACCTGTCGGTGCTGATCGAGAACATGCGTCGTGAAGGTTTCGAGATGGCGGTTTCCCGTCCGAAAGTTATCTTCCGCGAAATCGACGGCCGTAAACAAGAGCCGTTCGAAAACGTAACGCTGGACGTCGAAGAGCAGCACCAGGGTTCTGTGATGCAGGCACTGGGTGAGCGTAAAGGCGACCTGAAAAACATGAATCCAGATGGCAAAGGCCGCGTACGTCTCGACTACGTGATCCCAAGCCGTGGCCTGATCGGCTTCCGTTCAGAGTTCATGACCATGACCTCTGGTACGGGTCTGCTGTACTCCACATTCAGCCACTACGACGACGTTCGTGCCGGTGATGTGGGTCAGCGTCAGAACGGCGTACTGATCTCCAACGGTCAGGGTAAAGCGGTTGCGTTTGCACTGTTCAGCCTGCAGGACCGCGGTAAGCTGTTCCTGGGCCACGGCGCAGAAGTTTACGAAGGTCAGATCATCGGTATTCACAGCCGTTCTAACGACCTGACTGTAAACTGCCTGACCGGTAAGAAACTGACCAACATGCGTGCGTCCGGTACTGACGAAGCAACGGTTCTGGTTCCGCCGGTTAAGATGACCCTGGAGCAGGCTCTGGAGTTCATCGATGATGACGAACTGGTAGAAGTTACCCCGACTTCTATCCGTATCCGTAAACGTCACCTGACGGAAAACGATCGTCGTCGCGCTAACCGTGGTTCTAAAGAAGACTAATCTTCTTTTTTAACCAGATACGTGATGCCGGGCTGGCGTAATGGCCAGCCGGAAAAAAGCCGCTGCTCTCAGCGGCTTTTTCTTTTGCTAAGTGCGTACCACCTGATAAATGGGAGCTGTTTTTTTCATCATCGTCCGTTCGGGAACCTCTACCCATCACAATCCTGTTGCTTGCCAGCGCGGGCAAACTATTCAACTTCTGACTTTCCCGCTACAGTTAACTTTCCACGGAAAATAAGGAGAGAGAGATGCTCTATATCTTTGATTTGGGTAATGTGATCGTTGATATCGACTTCAATCGGGTGCTGGGCGTATGGAGTGACTTTAGCCGTGTGCCGCTTGCGACACTCAAACAAAGCTTCACGATGGGCGAGACGTTCCAGCTTCATGAGCGGGGTGAAATCAGTGATGAAGATTTTGCCAAAGCGCTCTGTGAAGAGATGTCCATGTCGTTAAGCTTTGAGCAGTTCGCAACGGGCTGGCAGGCGGTTTTTGTCTCCCTGCGTAAGGACGTTATCAGCATCATGCAAAAACTGCGTGAGCAGGGGCACCGCGTGGTCGTGCTCTCCAATACCAACAGTCTTCATACCACGTACTGGCCGGATCAATACCCGGAAATTTTGGCTGCCGCCGACCATATTTATCTTTCGCAAGATATGGGGATGCGTAAGCCGGAAGCTCGCATCTACCAACGTGTTCTCGAACTAGAAGGCTATAGCGCTGATAATACTGTCTTTTTCGATGATAATGCCAATAATATAGAAGGGGCTAACCAGTTGGGGATCACCAGTATTCTGGTGACGGGTAAGAACACCCTCCCTGACTATTTTGCGAAGCAGTTATGCTGAAATTTATTCGCCATAAAACGAAACACCATACGCGACCCATTTGGTCGTGGCTGAAATTACTCTGGCTGCGTATTGATGAAGACCACATGACAACACTGGCGGGAAATCTCGCCTATGTTTCGTTGCTTTCATTGGTGCCACTCATTGCCGTTATCTTTGCGTTATTTGCCGCTTTTCCGATGTTTTCTGAGGTTAGCATCCAACTGCGTCACTTTGTTTTTGCTAATTTTATTCCGACTACTGGCGATGTGATTCAACGCTATATCGAACAGTTCGTTGCCAATTCAAGCAAAATGACCGCCGTTGGAGCATGTGGGCTGGTGGTCACCTCATTGCTGTTGATGTATTCCATCGACAGCGCACTCAATTCTATCTGGCGCAGTACGCGCGTGCGTCCGCGGATATACTCCTTTGCTGTCTACTGGATGATTTTGACGCTGGGGCCGCTGCTTGCCGGGGCAAGCCTGGCGATAAGCTCCTATTTGCTCTCTCTGCGCTGGGCCAGCGGGCTCAATGGCGCGATAGATAATATGCTGCGCGTTTTCCCGCTCATTTTGTCGTGGATCTCTTTTTGGTTGTTGTACAGCATTGTACCAACCACCCGCGTGCCCAACCGTGATGCAGTGATTGGTGCTTTTGTCGCTGCTGTATTGTTTGAAGCGGGGAAAAAAGGGTTTGCGCTTTATATCACCACATTTCCTTCTTACCAGCTCATTTATGGCGTGCTGGCGGTGGTCCCGATTTTGTTTCTGTGGGTCTACTGGACATGGTGTATCGTCTTGCTTGGCGCTGAAATAACTGTCACTCTCGGTGAATATCGACGATTAAAAAAAGCCGCAGAACAAGAAGAAGACCAACCATGATTGCATTGATACAACGTGTATCCCAGGCCAGCGTTACCGTGGCGGGTGAAGTGACGGGTGAAATCGGTCCGGGACTTTTGGTGTTGTTAGGTGTCGAAAGGGAAGATGACGAGCAAAAAGCGAACCGCCTGTGCGAGCGCGTACTGGGGTATCGTATTTTCAGTGACGCTGACGGCAAGATGAACCTCAATGTTCAGCAGTCCGGCGGCAGCGTGCTGGTGGTGTCACAATTCACGCTGGCGGCGGATACCGAACGCGGCATGCGTCCTGGCTTCTCCAGAGGGGCCGCGCCGGAAAAGGCGGAGGCGCTGTATGACTATTTCGTCAGTCGCTGCCGTAGCCAGCAGATAGAAACACAGACCGGACGATTCGCCGCAGATATGCAGGTATCGCTGGTTAATGACGGCCCCGTAACGTTCTGGTTGCAAGTATGAGCCAGCTTGCGGAGTTGCCACGGGTAACAAGAGAGAATACAGCTATGTATCACCTTCGCGTACCGCAAACAGAAGAAGAGCTAGAGCTTTACTACCAGTTCCGTTGGGAGATGCTGCGTAAGCCATTGCATCAGCCGAAAGGCTCCGAACGTGACGCCTGGGATGCCATGGCCCATCATCAAATGGTTGTGGATGAAGAAGGCGAAATCGTTGCCGTTGGTCGGTTATATATCAATGCTGACAATGAGGCTTCGATCCGTTTTATGGCCGTCCACCCCTCCGTACAGGATAAAGGGCTCGGCACGCTGATGGCGATGACGCTGGAGTCTGTCGCGCGTCAGGAAGGTGTGAAACGGGTGACCTGTAGCGCACGTGAAGATGCGGTAGAGTTCTTCGCAAAACTGGGTTTTATCAATGAGGGCGAAATCACCGCCCCGCAAACCACGCCGGTTCGCCATTTCCTGATGATCAAACCCGTTGCGACGCTGGATGATATTCTGCATCGCGGCGACTGGTGTGGGCAGTTGCAGCAGGCCTGGTATCAGCATATTCCACTTAGCGAAAAGATGGGTGTGCGCATTCAGCAGTACACCGGTCAGAAATTTATCACCACCATGCCGGAGACGGGCAACCAGAACCCGCACCATACGCTGTTCGCCGGAAGCCTGTTCTCGCTGGCGACGCTAACGGGCTGGGGGCTTATCTGGTTGATGCTGCGCGAGCGGCATCTGGGCGGGACGATTATTCTTGCCGATGCGCATATCCGTTACAGCACGCCAATCACGGGTAAACCGAGCGCGATTGCCGATCTCGGCTCTCTGAGCGGTGACCTCGACAGACTGGCTCGCGGGCGTAAAGCGCGTGTTCAGTTGCAGGTTGAACTCTTTGGCGACGATAAACAGGGTGCCTTGTTTGAGGCGGTTTATATCGTGTTACCCGCTAAACCTTATGGCGCTTATGAAGAAGGCGGCAACGAAGAAGAGTGATTATTAGCGAGTCCGGCGCCAGCGCCGGACTCAACCCAGGCAAAATAAAGCTATTCGGCAAAGTAAAACCACGCAGTTTTAATCAAACCATCCTGAATCTCATATACCGCCATATTCTCGATAACCTGCTCGCCGATGCCATAGATTTTTTCGTGATCGAACACCTTATTTCCCATCACGGTGCGGCTAAGCAACTCCGCCCTCAGCGCCGGGTTGTTAAAACGATGCTGGCTGTAAAACGCGCGCAGCGCTTCCCGGCCAAGGGTGGAAGGGGATGTGGCGGGCATACGCCATGCGGTAAAATCTTCGCTAAAACAGGCCACGAACATCTCAATGTCATGGGCGTTATAAGCGGCAAATTGTTTTTCGACGGGCGCAACGATGGACATGGTGTTTCCTTGCTTAGTTAAGGGGGGGTCTTCCTTTCGGCTATCTCTTGCAGCGTTAATTAACTCTCGCCGCTACGCAAACCTTCATTAAGTTCTCAATGTGGTAACGCTCTCAACCGCCATGCCACATCTCTTATCGCCCCGCGAGCTGTTTTGCTGATGCCAGCAAGCTGAAAGAAACCGTGAATCACCCCAAGATGGTGCTGGCAGGAACATGCCACCCCTTGCTCGGTCATCCGTTGAAACAACGCTTCGCCTTCATCACAGAGCGGGTCATATTCGGCAGTAAGAATATGCACCGGAGGAAGACCGTTAAAATCATCGCGCCAGAGTGGGCTGGCTTCCGGATGCATGGGATCCGTGTCACCGAGATATAGCTCGTAGCCGCTCAGCAGCGCGTCACGGGTAATCACATAGTCCTCGCCGTTGCTGGTATAGCTTTCAAAATAAGCGGTGGCATCGAGCATGGGATAAATCAGGATCAATTGAGCGGGTTGCCATGCCTGCGCGGCTTTAAGACGAAGTGCCGTAACCAGCGCCAGATGACCACCCGCGCTGTCTCCTGCGAGGGTGACTTTTTGCCGATCTACGCCCAGCTCATCGGCGTATTGCCAGATAATCTCTGCCCCTCTGTATGCGTCATCATGCGCGGCAGGAAAGGGATGTTCCGGGGCCAGACGATATTGCACCGCAATCACCCGGCAGCCGCTATGAAAAGCGAGCTGGCGCAACTGGTTGTCATGGGTGGCAAACTCGCCGCTGATAAAGCAGCCGCCGTGGTAATAGACAAGCGTTGGCAATGGGCCGGCTGCCTCAAGCGGGGAGATAACGCGAAACGCCATACCGTCGAGATGCACATCTTCTACGTTTACCCGGGTTTCCGTTGCGCCCGCCAGCACGGTACTGGCGATGTAGCCCGCCCTCCGTTCATCAATACTTTTATCTCGCGAGGATGGCCGCCCGGCGGCAATAAACTCCCTGACCAGCTCTGCAATTCCGATTTCCAGCGCCATTACCACATCTCCATTCTGTATATATATCCAGTGTTATAACCTGGATTGACGTCGGTGGGAAAGGTGATTTTCAGGAGGCGAGTGAATCTGGAAAGCGTCTCGCAAAGATGAAATACAGGCAGAAAGATGCCTTACTCATGCACAGGTTAGATTGCAGAGCGGAGCGGTAAACTGCGGCAAGAATATGGCATGACGCTGCCAGACGCCATAATCCTGGCGACAGCGCAGCTTCATCGCCGTGAACGGGGGGACACGAAATACCCGTGATTTTGCCGGTGTAGCAGGAGTGATCACACCGTATAAACTGTCGCCGGGCGTATGCGCAACCCGGCACAGATAATGGCGCTTACTCCCCTTCGCCCGGGAAGAGGAATGGATTGATGGAACTGCGGGCGAACCCTTCTTGTTCCATACGGGCATCAAGCACCAGTGAAGCTAAATCATCGGCAACAGGCTCCACATTCGGATCTTTTTCCTGATACAGAATCTTCAGATAGGTGCCGCAATCGCCACAGCTTTCGGCTTTGATTGCCGCCTTCTCGTTGTCCAGCGACCAGTAGTGTAAGTCGCGAGTCTGCTCGCAGTTGCTGCATTTGACGCGCACCACGTGCCACTCGGTTTCACAAAGATTGCAGTGCAGATAGCGCAACCCCTGGGTTGTGCCGATATGCACAACGCTTGAAACAGGTATCGATCCGCATACCGGGCAGAACTGACGCTGCTCGCCATATTCCGCACGGGCTTTGCCGGGGATCAGGCTGGCCATTTGCGACCAGTAGAGAGAAAGCGCAGCCCAAATAAACGGCGCCTTATCACTGCTCACCGCGCTAAAATCAGACGCAAACAGCGCGCTGGCCATCTGCTCCAGCTCCTGTTCGGAGGATTTTTCCAGATTTTCAATGACGGCCAGCGCAGGTCCACTCATTTCCGGTTTGAGTTCGGCAATGAGGGAGTGCAGCAGCCGGTGCCAGTGCTTATCGCGCGGCAGGACATGGATATCCAGCGGCGGCTTGCCCTCAGCGGCGGCCTGTTTGATACGTGCTGTCAGATCGATTTCCAGCGGATGGTCGTACAGCACCACCTCCTGGGCATGGGCGATCAGCGCGGCAAAACGCAGGTAATCACCCAGCGGATTGTGCTCTGCTAACGTGCGCAGGCGTTCTGCCCGGCGGTTATAGAGATTTTTCAGTCTGGGGAATAATAACGGCGGAATCACTTCCGCCGTGCGTTTCTCGCTCTTCTCCAGCTCGTCTTGCGGGATTATGCGAATACTCATTCCGTCGTTTTTTCCTCTTTCTGGCGGACTTCACGGTACCAGCGCGGGTGATGTTTCTTCGCCCACGTTTTGGTTACCCAGCCTTCCACCATGGCGGTTATCGTGCCCTTCACCCATAGTGCGGCGTAGATATGCACCATAATAACCACAATTAACGCTACTGCGGCAAACGAATGAACCATAATCGCGATTCGAATGACCGGGATAGAGAAAACGGGTGCGAAGTACGGACGCCACATGATGATGCCGCTCACCAGCAACAACACCAGGAAGAGAATCGCCGCCCAGAACACACATTTCTGGCCGAAGTTATAGCGCCCGGTATCACCCACTTCCTCGTTGACGACGATCTTACGAATATTCTTCGCCCAAAAGATATCATCCCGATTGATTAGGTTGTGATGCCAGTAGCGGAAGAACATGATGATGAACGACGCGAACATCACCACCCCAACAAACGGGTGCAGAATACGCGCTAACTGCGGCGTACCCAGAATGTGCATCAGCCAGTTAAAGGATGGGAAAAAGAATCCCAGCCCGCTCACCGCCGCCAGCACGAAGCAGAAGGCGGTGACCCAATGGTTGATGCGTTCCGGCGCCGTGTAGCGCACGATGGTGTCACGTCTTTTCATTTGCGCACCTCGTCTTTTTCTTCATGCAGATTGTCGTCTTCTTCCTCTGCGCGGTTTGGACCGACACCGACGTAGTGGAAGATACTGGCTGCAAATGTCGCTGCAAAACCCACAGCGGCCAGCGGCTTCCAGATACCTTTCCAGAACTTCACGGTTGCGCTGATTTCCGGGTTTTCCGGCAGGCCGTGATACAGATTCGGCTTGTCAGCATGGTGCAGCACGTACATGACGTGTGTACCACCAACGCCGGCCGGATCGTACAAGCCCGCATTGTCATAACCCCGAGTTTTCAGCTCCGCCACGCGTTCGCCTGCCAGCGTTTTCATATCCTCTTTGCTACCAAAGTGGATAGCGCCGGTCGGGCACGTTTTCACGCAGGCCGGTTCCTGACCGACAGTAACGCGGTCTACGCACAGCGTACATTTGTAGACGCGGTTGTCTTCCGGGTTCAGGCGCGGCACGTTGAACGGGCAGCCCGCAATGCAGTAGCCGCAGCCAATACACTGTTCAGACTGGAAGTCGACAATTCCGTTGGCATACTGAATGATAGCCCCTTCTGAGGGGCATGCCTTCAGACAACCCGGATCGGCACAGTGCATGCAGCCATCTTTGCGGATAAGCCATTCCAGTTTATCGTTCTGCTCCACTTCGGAAAAACGCATGACTGTCCATGACTTAGCGGTCAGGTCTGCCGGGTTATCGTAAACCCCGACGTTATGTCCCACTTCATCACGAATATCGTTCCACTCCGAGCAGGCTACCTGACAGGCTTTACACCCAATACAGGTGGTGACGTCGATAAGCTTCGCCACCTCCTGCTGGTGATCCCGCGCCTGTGGCGCGGGGGTAAAACCGTTAGTGGCGGAACGACGGATAATATCTTGAGATTGGTAAGCCATAATTCGTCTCCGCTATACCTTTTCCACATTCACCAGGAAGGCCTTAAACTCCGGCGTCTGGGTGTTTGCGTCACCGACAAACGGGGTAAGGGTGTTCGCGATAAAGCCTTTCTTCGCCACGCCTTCATAACCCCAGTGAATGGGAATACCGATGGTATCCACCTCTTTGCCGTGTACGTTCAGTGTGCGAATACGCTTGGTCACCACAGCCTTGGCTTTGATATAGCCGCGGTTGGAGGAGACTTTCACGGTATCGCCCTGCACGATCCCCAGCTTGCCCGCCAGCTTTTCACCGATTTCCACAAATTGCTCCGGCTGTGCGATCGCGTTCAGCAATGCGTGCTTGGTCCAGTAGTGGAAGTGTTCGGTCAGGCGGTAAGTGGTGCCGACATACGGGAATTTATCCGCTTTACCCATCGCGGCCATGTCGTCTTTAAAGACGCGCGCGGCCGGGTTCGAGACCACATTCGGGTGCAGCGGGTTAGTGCCCAGCGGTGTTTCAAACGGCTCGTAATGTTCCGGGAACGGCCCTTCCGCCATCTTATCGATAGCGAACAGGCGGCCCATCCCTTCCGGCTGCATGATAAACGGCCCCACATCGCTGCCCGGTGCTGCAGTGCTGTAGTCCGGGATATCCGCGCCGCCCCATTTCGCCCCGTCCCATTTCAGGAGCTGGCGTTTCGGATCCCACGGTTTACCCTGCGGGTCAGCGGAGGCGCGGTTATACAGGATGCGACGGTTAAGCGGCCATGCCCATGCCCAGCCGAGCGTATTGCCAAGGCCTGACGGGTCGGCATTATCGCGTTTAGCCATCTGGTTGCCGTCCGGCGTCCAGCTACCGGCGAAAATCCAGCAGCCGCTGGAGGTGGTACCGTCGTCACGTAACTGGGCGAACGAACTGAGCTGCTGACCTTTTTTCACGAGGACCGTATTGGTAACCGGATCGATAATATCCGCCAGCGCCTTGCCGTTACTCTCCATTGCCACCTCTTCCGAAGCCGGTTCGTGTGGAGTGGAGTAGTTCCAGGTCATGCTCAGTACCTGTTCAGGGTTGGCACCGCCCTCTTCGGCGTACATTTTGCGCAGACGCAGGAAGATGCCCGCCAGAATCTCACCGTCGGTGACCGCTTCCCCCGGCGCATCCTGACCTTTCCAGTGCCATTGCAGCCAGCGGCCGGAGTTCACGATGGAGCCGTTCTCTTCGGCAAAGCAGGTGCAGGGCAGACGGAACACTTCGGTCTGGATTTTCGATGAATCAACGTCGTTCGACTCACCGTGGTTCTGCCAGAACGTGGAGGTTTCCGTATTCAGCGGGTCGATGGTCACCAGGAATTTCAGTTTCGACAGTGCCGCCACAACTTTGTTTTTGTTCGGGAACGATGCGACCGGGTTGAAGCCCTGGCAGATATAACCGTTCACCTGACCTTTAAACATCATGTCGAAATACTGCAGGACGTCGTAACTCTTATCCCACTTCGGCAGCAAGTCGAAGCCCCAACTGTTTTCTTTCGTCGCTTTTTCGCCATAGAAGGCTTTCATCATCGAGACGAAGAATTTCGAGTAGTTGCCCCAGTAGTTCACCTGACCCTGCAACAACGGTTTTGGCGTGTTTGCCGTCAGGTAGGTTTGCAGATCCGTCTGTTTCTCGCTTGGCAGCGTCATATAACCCGGCAGGCTTTGCGACAGCAGGCCTAAGTCGGTCAGCCCCTGAATATTGGAGTGGCCGCGCAGGGCGTTAACACCACCGCCCGCCATCCCCATATTGCCGAGCAGCAATTGGATCATCGCCATGGTACGGATGTTCTGCGCACCAACAGAGTGTTGCGTCCAGCCCAGCGCGTACAGGAACGACGCAGTTTTGTCGTGGGCACTGGTTTCCGCGATGTATTCACAGACTTTCAGGAAGTCCGCTTTTGGCGTACCGCAGATGTTTTCCACGACCTCTGGCGTATAGCGAGAAACGTGTTGTTTCAGTAAATTCCACACGCAGCGTGGATGGGTAAGGGTGGTATCGCGTTTGGCGAAGCCCTGTTCATCCAGCTCATAGTTCCAGCTTGAACGGTCATATTTGCGTTTTTCCGCGTCATAGCCGGTAAACAGGCCGTCTTCAAAGCCGAAGTCCTCACGCACGATCAGGCTGGCGTTGGTGTAGGCTTCGGTGTATTCGCGGTTGTATTTTTCATTTGTCAGCAGATACAGCAGAACCCCGGAGAGGAAAGCGATATCCGTCCCGGAACGAATGGGCGTGTAAAAGTCCGCGACCGAAGCGGTACGCGTAAATCGAGGATCGATAACGATTAATTTGGCGCCATTATGGATTTTTGCTTCCATCGCCCAGCGGAATCCCACCGGATGCGCTTCAGCAGCGTTCCCTCCCATCACGATGATGAGATTGGCGTTTTTCATATCTACCCAGTGGTTGGTCATCGCACCGCGACCAAATGTTGGAGCAAGACTTGCTACCGTTGGTCCGTGTCAGACACGCGCCTGGTTATCCACGGCGAGCATGCCGAGGGCGCGGGTAAATTTCTGGGTTAAATAACCGGTTTCGTTACTGGATGCGGAGGCGCACAGCATACCGGTGGAGAGCCAACGGTTGACGGTGGTGCCTTCGGCGTTTTGCGCGATGTAGTTGGCATCGCGGTCTTGTTTTATCAGTTTTGCGATGCGATCAAACGCGTCATCCCAGGTGATTTGTTGCCATTTGTCGGAGCCTGGCGCACGGTATTCTGGATATTTCAGGCGGCTTTCTGAATGAATAAAATCCACCAGACCTGCACCTTTCGGGCAGAGCGCGCCACGGTTAACCGGGTGATCCGGGTCGCCTTCGATATGGAAAATAGATGCTTTGGCGTTTTTCGCACCGTCGCCGAGGCTATACATTAAAAGCCCACAGCCGACAGAACAGTATGTACAGGTATTTCGCGTTTCACGGGTGCGCAGTAATTTGTATTGCCGCGTCTCCGCCAGTGCTACGCTTGGGGCAAAGCCCAGCGCCGCTGCCGTTGTACCTGCCATACCGCCAGCGCAGATCTTAAAGAACTGCCTTCTGCTGACCTGCATGGTTTGCTCCTTGTTTCGACATTGTCACGAGGTTTTTTTTACTTTGCGGTCGTCGCCGCAAAGGTACAAAATTGCTGTAAATCCCCTGGCCCAAAAGGGGTATGACTCAGAATACCACATTGCGGTTACGCCTGTTTTAATTCGGTTAATACAACGTGAACAAAATCCATACTGAACAATACGAAGTTGCTACTCAGATCACAGGTTCCCGCCAGGTCGCACTCTGGAAGCGCGATGATCTGCAACATTCTCGTCCCGATGTGTTAGCGGAGGAAGTGCCCGTTGCGCTGGTTTATAACGGTATTTCTCATGTGGTGATGATGGCCTCCCCCAAAGACCTGGAGTGGTTTGCCGTCGGTTTTTCCCTCTCCGAAGGGATTATCGAAACCCGCCAGGAAATTTTTGGTATGGAGGTGGTGCCGTCCTGCAATGGTCTGGAAGTGCAGATTGAGCTTTCCAGCCGTCGGTTTATGGGGCTAAAAGAGCGTCGTCGCGCGCTGGCCGGGCGGACAGGGTGTGGCGTGTGCGGCGTTGAGCAACTGAACGATATTGGCAAACCCGTCGCACCACTGCCGTTTACGCAGACATTTGATCTGGCAAATTTGGACCAGGCGCTGGCGCATCTCACCGATTTCCAGCCGATTGGCAAACTTACGGGCTGTACCCATGCGGCCGCCTGGATGCTACCTTCCGGGCAACTTGTGGGTGGGCATGAGGACGTGGGGCGTCACGTGGCGCTGGATAAGCTGCTTGGTCATCGCGCCCATGAAGGGGCATCCTGGCAGACGGGAGCGGCGCTGGTCTCCAGCCGTGCGAGCTATGAAATGGTGCAGAAATCCGCCATGTGCGGCGTGGAAATTCTGTTCGCCGTTTCCGCTGCGACCACGCTGGCCGTTGAGGTTGCTGAGCGCTGCAACCTGACGCTGGTGGGTTTTTGCAAGCCGGGCAGGGCAACGATTTATACCCATCCGCAGCGTTTGATTTCGGGTTAAGATGTAAATCAGTTTTTTTGAATGTTGAGAGCAAATTCTTCCGCTTTTTGTTGATGAGGTTCAGGTCTAGTATTTATTTCATCGAGGCACAACGCCTCACCTCAACAAACATTCAGAAGGGTTTATATCATGAAAAGCATCAAAACTTTTGTCGCAGTTATCGCTCTGGCTTCTTCTTTCGGTTCATTCGCTGCACAGACAGTGACCGCAACCTCCTCCACAATGGACGGTGCAGAAGCGAAAATCGCCGCTCAGGCTCAGCAGGCTGGTGCCTCTTCTTACCATATCACCGAAGCTTTCACCGGTGACCGCGTGCACATGACCGCAGAACTGACCAAATAAGCGTAACACTGTCGAAAGAGCGCCTGCGGGCGCTTTTTTCGTTTCTGATGTTTTATTGCACGTCAGGCATGAATTGTTTTCAACGTATTGATGATGTCAGGTTGTTGTTCGAGCAGGCGTAACATTTTTAACGCAATGCCCGAGGGAAACCTGCGTTGCTGCTCCCAACTGCGCACAAGATCCACGCTCAAACCAATCGTATTGGCAAATTCCGCTTGTTTCATTCCAGCGTTTTTACGAATTGCTTTCACGTCAGGTAATGGATGACGATGGACGTGCTCAGGCGCAGGAGTACGCTGGCCTTCCTCTATCTCGACCATCTCCTGTAAGCTGTTAACCAATTGGGTAAACAATGCTTTATCCATAAACCTCTCCTCTTAAGGTTAATGACAAATTGTTATGACCACTGTTGAGACAATGTTTTTAAAATGGTTTTCTCTGACTCAGTAAGGTCATCTTTGACATTTTTCGGGTAAATGAGAACCAGAAAGACTCTGCCGCTGGCGAGCTTGATGTAGTAAATCACTCTAACACCACCTCGTTTTCCCATGCCCTGCCGACTCCAGCGGATCTTTTTGCATCCGCCAGTGTGGCTGATAGTGTCGCCATATTCGTGGTTGTCGAGTAGAAAGCTTTGCAGCTCCTGAAATTCATCATCATCCATAAGTGCCGATGGGCCTTACTGAATGTCGGCGTCTCAATAAACTCCATATACTCCATTTGTTGCCTCCCTGGCGCTCGCCCCTTTATTTTATTCGTACCGCGTACTAAAAACCATTTTTATTCGTACCTGGTACTTTTTTTGTAAACGCTGCTGCATATTTTCTGGTGTTACCCACCTACCGCCACACCTCGCTTTAGCCGCCAGTACGAAACCAACGTACTCAGCATAAACGTGCCTTCCATGGCTATTGCCACGGGTGAGCCCGCCAGAACATTATTGATAAGCCAGCACAGGCTGCCGCCCAGGGTGAGCAGCCGTAACCCCGCTGCCGTTGGCTGAAATGCGGCAATCGTCATGAATAAACTGCCCGCTAACGGGAAGATATCCGTCGGGTGTTGCCAGGTCAGTCCGCTGCATAGCACCGACGCACAGAGAAATCCCCCTTTCACTCTTTGGCTTGTGGTGACGATTGCCAGCAGGTGTCGGCAGGCGGCCAGCGCCATCAATCCACAGGCACTGCTTTCACCGAGCAACCAAAAATGGAACGCCAGCAGGCTGGTAGAACAGGCGAGCGTCAACAGAGAACACTGTCGACGGATAAACTGAAAGGCCAGCAAATCCAGGCCAAATGACAGGCCCGCCAGGATCTGTGAGAGGAAAAATGGGGTCATCGCATTGCCCGCAGAGAAAACGAGGGGGCAGCATAAGACGGGCGGGCGTGTCGGTCGTTAACCTTTGTTAAGACGGCCGCGAATTCGCGACAAACTCACCGGGGAGATGCCAATGTAGCTGGCGAGATCTTTTTGCGTGAGCTGTTGCTCCCAGTCCGGAAAATTGGCCTGCACGTATTGCCAGCGCTGTTCGGGATTATTGAGCAAAAACATCTGCTCTTTCTTTTCCTTGTGGACCACCTGTTGGCTGAGCAGAGCCAACCGCGCAGCAAGGTGTTCGGGTTTATCAAGCAGACGCAGCGGGATTTCACAAAGCCTGCCTGGGGTCAGCATTTGCAGGCTGTAATCCGCCACCGATCCGGTAAGCCAGCTCAGGTAGAGAAAACAGCATTCACCGGCGAAATAGAACTCTTTCACTTTTTCCTGGCCCTGTGCGGAGTGATATACCGCCCGGGCAGTCCCTTCCTGTAGCCAAAACAGACTGTGTTGTGGCTCCCCTTGCCGTTGCAGAGTCTCCATCGCCGACACGCTGCGCGTGCGTCCAAATTGCTGCAAGGCGGTGAGCCAGTCTGTGGTCATTTTCCTCTCTCTTTTTGTGTTCAGATAATTTGAAAGATAAATGCAAATCATTCCGCTGTTTGTTGATAGGGTTAAGGACTATTATTTATTTCATCGAGGCGAAACGCCTCATTCAAACAAACATTCAGAAGGGTTTATATCATGAAAAGCATCAAAACTTTTGTCGCAGTTATCGCTCTGGCTTCTTCTTTCGGTTCTTTTGCTGCTCAGACAGTAACCGCAACTGACTCTACACTGTCTGGTGCAGAAGCGAAAATTGCCGCTCAGGCACAACAGGCTGGCGCATCTTCATACCAGATTACCGAAGCTTTCAGCGGTAACCAGGTTCATATGACCGCTGAACTGACAAAATAAGTTTTCCCGCATTGCCGCTGTCCCTGACTCTTCGGAGCGGGGACAGGTTATTTCCCCGCTGTTTTTGCTCTCCCTTTTCTGAATCCTCCTCCCGTATGCCTCTTTTACGTTAAAAAATGAGGTTGCAATCACAAAATTACCATCCTTCTAAAAGCCTTAACGGCAGTTTTATTTCTCCGAAATATTTCAAATCGCCTTCTTTTATAACTCAATGATTGGAAAGGAATTAATAAAAATACTGTGAGTTGAATCCCACTGTGTTTTTGTGATTAAAGTCGCAAATAAAAGCCATTTAACATGTGTGTCAATGGTTGGCTGACGGAAAATTATCGATAAAATGTGACTTTCATTGCAAATATACCTCTTGAAGTCAGGGAAAAATATTCCCACGGGAAGCCAATGGGGAATTTGCGATGAGAATAGGTGTGGTCATTAGCGGTGGTGATGTATCGGGAATAAATAACTTTATTTTCCAGATCGCAAGACTGATGCAGGCAGACATTACTCTGTTCAATGGCGGGATACCTGGCTTACTTGAAAAGAAGCATAACGAAATCGCCTGGCGCGATTTGGTGGATTTCTCTATTGCCTCTATCCCCATTATTACCTCTGGTCGTACAACCCGAAAATTAGTACGAAGCGAATATGAAATAATTGCAAAAAAATTAAGGTCGCTACGTATTGATGTACTGGTTATGGCGGGCGGTGATGGATCGCTGCAATTTTTAAATACGCTGAGCGAATTTGATGTGAATTGCTTTGGTGTCGGCATGACAATTGATAACGATGTCTATGGCAGTGATTATTCCATTGGATTTTCTACCGCCTGCGAACAAATTATTAAGGAAGTTTCCCGACTCAGGAATACCGGTCGGGCGTTACCCGGCCGTGTCTTTATGGTAGAGGTGCTGGGAGGATACTGTGGGGAGCTGACGCTGCAATCAGCGATAAAAAGCAATGCGGATATTGCCCTTATACCGGAGTGCCAGATCCCAATTGATGAGTTATCTCAACGCATTACAGACCGGCTTGCCAGCCAGAACAGTGTCGTTATTTTATGTTCAGAAGGTTACACCAGAGAGTACACGCCGGGCTTTCAGGGGGCTATCGACACCATGATAAAGCAGCTCGAACCGCGAATTGGCGTGCGTATTCGTAAAACGATTATTGGTTATGGTTTACGTAACGGTGACCCTACCTGCGAGGAGATTTATCAGGGCACTATCATGGCCAGTGAAGTGGTTCGTTGTATTCAATCTGGTATGAAGAATAAAGCCATTATTATCAATTCGAGTAATAAACCTATCCCTATTGATCTTATTAGTATGAAAAAACGTCTGGTAGACACAGAAGGACATCATTACAAACTGGCCAAACAACTCAATATTATTTGAGGAGATTTACATGCTTAAAGTTCTTTGCGTATGTGGCTGCGGCCTCGGCTCCAGCTTTGCGATCGAAATGAGCGCGAAAGCGGTGCTGAAAAAATTAGAAATTCCGGCAAAAGTTGAACACACAACCGTTTCTGAAGCTGGTGCATTTAAGTCCGATATGATTTTGACGCAAAAAGTCTTTGCCGACATTTTAACGGCGGATGCCAGTGAAGAAGAAATCAGCCGTGTCGTTGTGCTTAATAAATTGACTGATAAAGAGGAAATCGAGCAGAAGATTATCGCATTCTTAAAAATGCATAACATGAAGGTAACTGACCATGAATAGCTTCATTGAGTTTATCGTCAAAGATCTACTCGGACAGGCGTCAATATTAATTGCCTTTATCGCCATGCTAGGTTTGATCTTACAAAAGAAATCACCGGGAAAAATTGCCGAAGGGACATTTAAAACGCTACTCGGTTTCTTAATCATGATGGCCGGTATCAATATCATTGTCGCCACATTGACCTTCCTGAATGATATTTTCACCCACGGTTTCGGGATGAAAGGCTACATCACCGATGTGGCGGCCATCGCCGGGCTGGCGAACCGCGAACTGGGTTCTGAAGTGGCGCTGACGCTGATGGTCATTTTCGCGGTCAATATCATCATTGCCCGCCTGACACCGCTGAAATACATCTTCCTCACCGGACAAGCATTGCTGTGGATGGCAACCATCGGGGCGGTTATTGGCTATAAAGCCGGTCTGACCGGGCTGCCGCTGATCCTCACGGGCGGTATCTTTGGCGGCGCGATGGCGGTACTGATGCCTGCGCTGGCACAACCGGTGGTCAGACGCATTACCGGTTCTGATGATGTGGCGCTGGGGCACTTCTGCACCATCGGCTACCTGGTACAGGCAGCAGTGGCGAAAGTGGTCGGTAAAGGCTCCCGCTCAACGGAAGATCTGCAACTGCCGGATAACTTTAAATTCCTGCAGGATACCTATCTGGCCATGGCGGTGGTGATGGTACCGATGTATCTGATCCCGGCCGTGGCTGCGGGGCCGGAATACATCTCTCAGTTCTCCCATGGCGTGAACTTCCTGATGTACGCCTTCATGCAATCCATCCAGTTTGTGGCCGGGGTATTCGTTCTTTACAGCGGTGTTCGTCTGCTGTTGAACGAACTGGTGCCCGCTTTCCGTGGTATCGCCATGCGCATCGTCCCGGACGCCAAACCGGCGCTGGATTGTCCGGTGCTGTTTCCCTACGCCCCGAACGCGGTCATAGTCGGCTTCCTGGCCACCACCGTTGGTTCGATTATTGGCATATTGGTCTTTCCGATGTTTGGTCTGGCGATGATTCTGCCAGGGCTGCTGACCAACTTCTTTGCGGGCGGCACGGCGGGCGTCTTTGGTAACGCACTGGGTGGGCGTCGTGGCGCGGTTATCGGCGGCGTTGTCCACGGTCTGTTTATTACTTTCCTGCCCGCCATCCTGGTGCCAATGCTGGAAAGTTATGGCTTTACCGGGGTGACATTCAGTGACTCTGATGTCATCAGCTCTGGTCTGGTGCTGGGGCATGCCTTCCAGAATAACTGGCTGTTTGTCGGTCTGTTTATTGTCTTTGTCGCGTTCCTTGCCTGGTTCGTTAATGGCAACTCAGCTAAACCAAAAGGGGAGAAAGTCCATGAGTCTGCATAATTTCACAGCGTTGTTAGAAATTGCCAAAGCACGTCAATTTAAAGCTGTCGGTTCCTTTAATTTGCACTGTCTGGAAATGTTGCCTGCTTTTTTTAAAGCGGCAAAGCAAACGAACAGCCCGTTAATGATTCAGATATCAACCGGAACGGCGCAATATCTGGGATATCAATTACTGGTTGATTCCGTGCGCTCATTATCAGCAAGTGAAAATGTGCCTACCTGTTTGCATCTGGATCACTGTTCGGATATTAACGCAATTCAAACGGCGATTGATGCCGGATTCAGTTCAATAATGTATGACGGTTCGCATCTGGATATTGATGAGAATATTGCCAGGACCCGTATTGTGGTGGAGATGGCGCGACCACGCGATATTTCGGTTGAAGCCGAATTAGGCGCAATTGGCGGTTCGGAAGACGGTAAAGCCGTTGCCGAAGAGGATATCTGCTTCACCACCGTGGAAGACGCGAAGCGTTTTGTCGAGGAAACCCACGTGGACATGCTGGCGGTTTCGGTCGGCACGGTACATGGGCTATATACCGGTAAGGCGCAGATCCAGCATCAGCGTTTGCAGGAGATAAGCGCCGCCACAGGGACGCCGCTGGTGCTGCATGGCGGGACCGGTGTGAGCGACGAGGATATGCGCAAAGCCGTGACCGAAGGGATCAATAAAGTGAATGTCGGCACGGAGATGAATGTGCAATGGGTTGGCCAGTGCAAATCGACCTTTGAAAAAGGAAAGGTGAACGACAGCGTGCGGAAGTTTTTGATTCCGGCGAACGACGCCGTCACCCAGGTGCTGGTCGAGAAAATGAATTTATTTAAATAATCCTGCATTACCACATTAATTTTATTCCATAACCCTGGTGCTCCGGCACACGTCGGGGCGGGAGTGAGCCATGTTTGAATCATTGAAGTCGTTGTGGAAAAAAGATGATACAACTCTGGAAGAATATGACAAGCAGGCACAATTGCTGGCTGTCGATATAAAATCACTCGAAGGTAATCTGGCGGAGGATCCGCGAAATAGCGATGTCCAAAAACAATTAATGCTGCTATATAACCGGGCATTAAATGTCTTTGTTAAAAGTAAACAATATCGCCATGAAGTGGATTCTCTCTTTATTCGTATCGACGAGTTGCGCAATATTATTCGGCGTAATATTTAGGGAGAACAGATGACGATTAAAGATCTTCTTATCGAAGCGGATGCGATTCAGGTTGGCGTAACGGAAAAGGACTGGCGGCAGGTGATTCGGCTTGCCGCCCGCCCGCTGATTGACGGGGGCTATCTGGAGGCCCGCTACGGCGAGGCAGTGATCGACAGCACGCTGGAGCATGGCGCGTACTATGTCTTTGATGAAGGCATCGCCATGCCGCATGCACGCCCGGAATGCGGGGTGAAACGGGACTGCTTTAGCCTGGTGTTGTTGCAGGAACCGATTCGCTTTGGCGAAAGTGAAGCGGCGGATATTGTTATTATGTTCGGGGCACGCGACAGCAATGCGCACATCGAAGAAGGTATTCGCGCCATTGTGCATCTGTTGGACAATGATGACACGATGGCGGCGCTCCGGGCGGCACGGACAAGGGAGGAGGTGGTAGCGCTGCTATGACTACGCAAATAAAAACGGTCGTACTGGTCAACGGTGTACCGGCATCGGGCAAAACCACGGTAACACGTCAATTGTCGGAACGGTTTTCGCTGCCGGTTCTGACTATCGATGGCATCAAAGAGCCATTTATGGCGCAGTTTAGTGAAATAGACCGGGCGTTTAACCGCAAGCTGGGCTGCGCGGCCTATGACGTCATCTGGTCAATTATTCGTAATGCGCCAGCAGGCTGCCCGTTTCTTGTCGACGCCTGGTTTGGTTTTCAGCCGAAGGAGAAGCTGGTTGAGTATCTGGAGAAGGCCGGGGTGACACGGATCCTCGAAGTCTGGAACGCGGTCGCCCCTGACGTGGCCGTCGCGCGTTATGCACAGCGTATTGGCGAGCGTCGGGTTGGTCATCCTGGCGAAGAGTACCTGCCGGAGCTGGCGGTACTGGCCGCCAAAGCCGAACCGATGGCGCTCGGCCCGGTGTTTCGCTTTGAACAGGGAAGTGAAGAGGGGTACACCCGCCTGTTTGCCTGGATGGGCGAGCATTTGCGGGCCTGAATCAGTACGGTATAGCGCCTGCGGGCGCTTTTATGCCACCCCTGCCAGGCGCAACAGCGCGGTGACCACGGCGGCAGAGAGGATCACCACGATAAGCGGCATTTTGCGCCAGGCGAGAAACAGAGCAAACATCACTCCCAGCACGCGGGCCATACCGGCGAAATGTTCGCCTTCATATAGCGTTGCTGCCAGCGCCACGGCGAACAGTAACGTGGTCGCTGCATCGGATAACAGTGCCTGGGCGCGTTCTGACAGCGCCAGTTTATTGCCAAGCCGGGCGCCGCCAAAACGCATCAGGTAAGTACCCACCGACAGCACCGCAATACCGATAATGACCAGCGTGGTATTTGCCATTATTTCTTCCTCGTCAGCAGGCCAAATAAAGAAAACAGCACCGGCAAGCCCACGGGGGCAAAAGGCACGGCGGCAAGGGAGAGAACGGCTCCGCTGGCAGCGCGAATCAGCGTGGTTTTCTTTTTCAGCGCGGGCAGCACCAGCGCCAGCAGAATAGCCGGGAAGACGGCATCCAGCCCGATGGTTTCCGGGGCGGGTAGCAGTTTCCCAACTCCTGCGCCAACAATAACGCCAAGCGGCCAAAGCAGGGCGACGCCCGTTCCGCACAGCCAGTAGGCGGTTTTACGCTGTTCCGGCGTCGGTTGTGCCAGGCCAAACACGACACTTTCATCATTCATAATGTGACAGCCGAAGAAAGCCTTCGCCCGCGTGCCCACCAGGTCGCGCACCGTGACGCCAAAGGGAAGATGGCGGGCATTCACCAGCAACCCGGCAAGCGCCGCCGCCAGCGGATTGCCGCCGCTGGCGACAATACCAATAAACATGAATTCGGAGGCGCCAGCCAAAACCAGCGTGGAAAGGGCAAGGGGAACCCACAGCGGAAAACCGTAAGCCATCGCCAGTGAACCGTAGGAGATGCCGACCACGCCAACCGCCAGACAGACCAGCAAGATGGCTCTGATCGTATCGCCTGTAAGATTTGAGAAGTTGTGTTTGAACATACAATTTTTTGGCTATATCGAACGAATATTCATTATAATGAACACATCGGGTTCGTTTTTCAAGAAGAACGATTCGTTCATTTTATAGAACACTGGAGCCGTGTAATGACACAGCCTATTAGCGTGATCGCCAAAAGTCTGGTGCGAGAACGACTGCGAACCGGGCTTTCACTGGCGGAAATTGCCCGCCGTGCCGGAATTGCCAAATCCACACTTTCCCAGCTTGAGGCCGGCAACGGTAACCCGAGTATTGAGACCCTGTGGTCTCTGTGCGTGGCGCTGGATATCCCCTTTGCCCGTCTTCTGGAGCCGCAGGCCGCCAAAACACAGGTCATTCGCCGTGGCGAGGGGACGAAAGTAGTCGCCGAACTGGCGCATTACCAGGCGACACTGCTTGCAACCTGCCCGCCGGGGGCGCGACGCGATATCTATTTTCTTGATACTCAACCCGGTGCTGACCGTATTTCGCAGCCGCATCCGCCCGGTTCCGTTGAGCACATTATCGTGACCCGTGGCCGGGCGATGGTGGGGCTGACGGAAGCACCAGAAGAATTAAGTGAAGGCGACTACATCTGTTACCCGGCGGATCTGCCACATATTTTTAAGGCGCTGGAGCCAGATACCCAGGCTATTCTGGTGGCGGAACAAAATTAAGTTATCCCTGCGTGTTTTGCTGACACGCAGGTCATTTATCGCCTGCTTCTCTCTAATTCACCCTCATTAATAGTACGAATAACGCCTGAAAATACAGCTTTCCACTTTTTATCCTGCCATTTTTGTTTGGTTCCGTTTTGCCTGGAAACATGAGATTGATGTCACTCTTCAAACGGTATGCGGTTCGTATACTTCTATTGTGATTTCGGGGTTTATTATGTTTCTTGAAGAACGAAGACATCGTATCTGGCAATATTTGAATGAAAATGAACGTGGGAATGTTAATTATTTTTCCACGCTTTATGGCGTGTCTAAAGAAACGATACGCAGTGATTTAAATATTTTGGCGGAAATGGGACTGGTGAAACGGTGCCACGGCGGGGCAATTATTTTGCGGCGAAGTTTGCAGGCAGAATTGATCTCCGAAACAGGGCCGGGATTTGAAGTTTTACTCCAGCAAATAGACCACCGTAAACCGCAGAACGATCATCAACAAAAAGGAAAAACCATGCAGGGTAAGGTCTGTGTTTTCGGTTCATTTAATGTCGATATTGTTGCGCGAGTGGAGCGCTTCCCACGCGGTGGTGAGTCCTTGCTGGCCCTGGCCAGCAGCCTGGGGCCGGGCGGTAAAGGCGCCAACCAGGCCACGGCGGCAAGTAAGGCCGGGGCAAAAGTGCATTTTGCGGCGAAAGTGGGTAAAGACCAGTTTAGCCAACTTGCTGCCGACCATTTAAATGCGTCCGAAATTCACTCTTATACCTTGTATCAATCCGACAGCGAGCCTACCGGTAATGCAATTATTTATGTCTCGCAGGAAAATGGCGAGAATATGATTGCCATTTATTCGGGTGCCAATAAAACCATTACGCACAGTGAAGTTCAGGCTATTTCTTCTGAATTATCTTCATCGGATGTACTGTTGGTGCAACTGGAAAATAACCTTGATGCTACTGTGGCATTAATTCAAATTGCCCATGAGCTTGGTAAGACAGTCATTCTTAATCCGGCGCCGTGCTCTGATGAGATAATTTCATGCTTGCCGTTTGTTGATGTCATTACTCCTAATGAAACCGAGGCGTCTTTATTATCCGGCGTTGAGGTTCGTGATATCGATACCGCAAAAGAAGCGGCATTAATTATTGCCGGAATGGGGGTAAAAAAAGTCCTCATTACGATGGGATCACGCGGCGCATTGTTACTGGATAACAAACAATTTAGCCATATTCGCGCTTTCCCTGCCGTTACCGTCGATACCACCGGTGCCGGCGATGCGTTTAATGGCGCACTGGCAGCGTCACTTGCCGCCGGAAACAGTCTGGTTCAGGCCGCGACCTGGGCCTCTGCATTTGCCTCTCTCGCCGTTGAGCTGGAGGGCGCATCCAATATGCCTGACTTCGAACAGGCAACAACACGACTCCGTACTCACAACTAATTCAGGACGAGAAAATGAAAACCATTAACGGTATTGTTCCGGTCATGTTGACCCCTTTCACGGCCGATGAGCAGATTGACTACCCGGCGCTGGCGAAACTGATCGACTGGTATCTGGAGAAAGGCGTCGACGCGCTGTTTGCCGTTTGCCAGTCCAGCGAAATGCAGTTCCTTTCCTTGCAAGAACGTGTAGAGCTCGCCCGCTTTGTGGTGCAGCACGTTGATGGACGTATTCCGGTGATCGCCTCCGGCCATATCAGCGATGATATCGCCGCGCAGAAAGAAGAGTTGCTGGCGATGGCGCAGACCAACATTGATGCGCTGGTACTGGTCACTAACCATCTTGATCCGCGCAACGAGGGGAGTGAGACCTTTTTTGCCACCCTGAATACGCTGCTCGACACCCTGCCAAAAGAACTGCCGCTGGGGCTTTATGAATGCCCGGCGCCGTATCGTCGTCTGCTGACGGATGATGAATTTAGCTGGTGCGCCAACAGTGGTCGTTTTGTGGTGCTGAAAGATGTGAGCTGCGATCTGCCGACCGTCGAACGCCGCGTCAAACTGGCGCAGGGCACCCCGCTGAATGTTATCAATGCCAATGCCGCCATCGCCTGGCCTGCCATTCTGGCGGGTTCGCAGGGGTTCAGCGGTGTGTTCACTAACTTCCATCCAGAGCTGTATAGCTGGCTGTGGCATAACGGCAAAACGCAGCGCGCACTTGCCGACGAACTGGCGATTTTCCTCTCGCTGGGCGCCGTAACCGAGACCCTTGGCTACCCCAAAAACGCCAAAATCTATCACCAGCGTCTGGGGACGTTTGACGATGTGACCTGCCGGGTAAACAAAGATGATGTGCTGGCGAAATTCTGGGGGCTGACGGTGATCCTCGATCAAATCCGTGCAGGCACTGAGCTTTGGCAGGCGCGCCTTGCGCGCTAATGCGGAGAGACTGTCATGATTGTGACCAGCCTTCAGACCTGGCCTGACCAGGCCAGTGCGTATCATCCGGTCTTTCGCCGGGCGCTGGAATTTATCGCGCAGCACGATTTTCGGCATGAGAAGCCGGGGAAAATCGACATTATTCCGGGAAAACTTTTCTGCCTGTTGCAGGAGATGGACAGCGTGCCATTCAGCGATGCGCGTCCGGAATCACACCGCCAGTTTATCGATATTCAGTACCTCATTTCCGGCCATGAAGTGATGGGGGTGAGCTCGTTGAGTAGCGGTAAACATAGCGTCGTGGAAGACCGTACGCCTGAACAGGACATTCTGTTCTGGCAGGTTAATGAGGATGAAAACCCGGTGACGCTGACCCCTGGTATGTTTGCCATTTTTTTCCCTGATGACATCCACCGCCCGTGCGCCCACCAGCCTGGCGATGCGCCATGCCATCTGCGTAAAGCGGTTATCAAAATTCACCGTGAACTTCTGGAGGAAACGGTATGAGTACTGTGCAATCTCCCGCTGAATCCGTTGTTAAGGCACCTGAACTTTCGCGTCGCCGCTGGGGCATCATCTTTATTCTGTTGCTGGCGGCGGTGGTGAACTATCTGGATCGCGCCAACCTCAGTATCGCTAACACGACGATCTCACAAGAGTTTGGTTTTTCTGCGACCCAAATGGGGCTGCTGCTCTCTGCGTTTTTGTGGCCATACGCGCTGGCGAACCTGCCTGCCGGTTGGCTGGTTGACCGCTTTGGTCCGAAAAAGATGTTTACCGGCGCGCTGGGGATGTGGTCGGCAGTGACCTTCCTGATGGGGTTTGTTAATACTTACAGCTTCTTCTATGGCCTGCGTATGCTGCTGGGGATTGCGGAGTCACCGTTCTTCACCTCCGGCATTAAAATTACCCAGAGCTGGTTCTCGGAAAAAGAGCGCGGTCTGCCTACCTCTATCATCAACACCGGCTCGCAAATTGCGAATGCGATTGCACCACCGCTGCTGACCATACTGCTGCTGTGGGTGGGCTGGCGAGGCATGTTTATTGCCGTAGGGTTGTTAGGTCTGCCGTTGATTCTGGCCTGGCTGAAGTTCTATCGCGATCCTGATGCGCGTGAAGCGATGCAGATCCACACCGGGCAGGTGACTACCGCCGCATCGGACGAACCAAAAGGGAACTGGGGCACGTTATTTCGCAACAAGACGACCTGGTGCATGATTGCCGGTAACTTCTGCATTATGTTCACCATTTGGGTCTACCTGACCTGGTTGCCGGGATACCTGGAAAAATCCCTAGGCTTTAGCCTGAAACAAACTGGCCTGATCGCCTCGGTGCCCTTCTTTGCCGGGATTCTCGGGGTGTTATGTGGTGGTACGCTGTCTGACCGCCTGGTGCGCAGAGGCGTTTCTGCGGTGACGGCGCGTAAGGTTCCGATCGTCTTAGGGGCCGGGATGGCGGCCTGCTTCGTGATGCCGATTCCGTTCGTGAGCGATACCACAACCGCGATTACATTGCTGACGCTGGGCTATTTCTGTTCACAGATGCCTTCCGGTGTTATCTGGACGCTGGCGACGGATATGGCGCCGAAAGGGCAGGTGGCTTCGTTAGGGGCTATCCAGAACTTTGGTGGTTTCCTCGGAGCCGCACTGGCACCGATCGTCACCGGTATCATTCTGGATGTGACCGGTCAGTTCACCAATGTCTTTATTCTTGGCGGTTGTCTGTTGTTTATGGGCGCCTGTTTCTACGGTTTCTTTGTACGTAAACCGATTCGTTAACAACGGATTGATACAGGAGAAATGAGAAGCCTGACGGGTAACCGCCGGGCTTTTTTTATTCGCTTGACCCGTACTGAACGCGTTTGCCGGCGGCCTACAAAACGACTGTTTCGCATAATAGCTCCCCCTGCGGGGAGCTATCACGTTTTACGCCAGGTAAAACACCTCTTTTAGCTCTGCGCTCACCGGGCTGTTGTCCGGGTTGGAGGGCATCACATCGCGCATGTGCTTCCACCAGCGCTGGCACACGTCGGTATTGGCCACCGCGTTCCAGCGCTCTTCGGACTCAATTTTTACCGTCGCGAACAACAGGTTACGTTCTTTATCGAGATAAATCGCGTAATGGTGCGCGCCATGCGCTTTCAGCACCGCCTCCAGCTCGGGCCAGATAGGGCTATGGCGACGTTCATACTCTTCGTGTGCATCGGGGTTAACCTGCATCACAAAGGCCTTGCGGATCATAATGCCTCCAGGTAGAGCTCGCGGACTTCGTCGCGGCTTGCGGTGCGTGGGTTGCACGGCGCGCAAGGGTCTGCCAGCGCTTTGTCCAGCCAGCCTTCGATATCCTCTTTGGTGACGCCCAGTTTACTGAAACCAGACGGAATACCTACGCGCGCGCTGAGATCGCGAATCGCCTGAATAGCCGCCATGCTCGCCGCTTCGTCGCTCATGCCACGGGTATCAACCCCCATTGCCTGCGCGACGCGCGCGAAACGTGCCACGGCATTCGGGCGGTTAAAGTTTTCGATGATCGGCAGCAGGATGGCGTTACAGACGCCGTGCGGCAAGTTGTGAGTTGCACCCGGCTGGTGGGCGAGGGCATGCACCAGGCCAAGACCGGCACTGTTAAATGCCATCCCCGCCAGGTACTGGCCAAAGGCCATTTGTTCGCGTGCTTCCAGGTTGTGGCCATCATCGACGGCTTTCGGTAGCCACAGGTTGATCAGGCGAATAGCTTCCAGCGCATTGGCGTCTGTCAGTGGATGTGCGCCAATGGAGACAAAGGCTTCGACCGCGTGGGTCAGGGCGTCCATACCGGTTGCGGCGGTGACAGAAGCCGGGATTTCCAGCATCACGCTGGCATCGTCCACGGCAATATCCGGGATGATATTCGGGTCGATGATGACCTCTTTCACCTGGCGGGCGGAGTCGATGATAACCGCGTTGCTGGTCATCTCAGCGGCGGTTCCGGCGGTGGTGTTGATGGCAACCAGGGGGACGCCCGCGTTTTTCACTTTGCCCACGCCGGAATAGGCGGTGGACGGACCTGGGTTGGCGGTGAGGATTTTCACGGCTTTCGCGGTGTCGATCGGGCTACCGCCGCCGAAGGCGATAACGTAATCGCAGCCCGCGGCTTTGTACGCCGCATAGCCTTTTTGCACCAGCTCTTCGGTCGGGTTCGGGAAAACCTCATCGAACAGGTGATACGCCATCTGGTGCGCTTTCAGCGCCGCAAACAGGCTATCGAGCAGGCCGAGTTTGACCAGTTGACCGTCGGTGACAATCAGCGCTTTACCCCACTGTTTGCCTGCGACCAGGTTGACCATATCGCCGATTGCGCCCGCGCCATGCAGGCTGATTTTGGGAAGGGCTAACATAAAGCTCATCATATTCTCCTTAACATTGATTTTGGGAAATCCTGTTCCCCTCACCCTAACCCTCTCCCCAAAGGGGCGAGGGGACTGTCCGGTGCGGCCCCGTGCTCGGGAGCCAAACAACGGCGCAGCGCGGTTTTCACCCTCTCAGCAAAGGGGCGAGGGGACTTTCCGGTGCGGCCCCGTGCACGGGAGCCAAACAACGGCGCAGCGCGGTTTTCACCCTCTCAGCAAAGGGGTGAGGGGACTTTCCGGTGCGACCCCGTGCTCGGGAGCCAAACAACGGCTCAGCGCGGTTTTCACCCTCTCCCCAAAGGGGCGAGGGGACTGTCCGGTGCGGTCCCGTGCTCGGGAGCCAAACAACGGCGCAGCGCGGTTTTCACCCTCTCCGCAAAGGGGTGAGGGGACTGTCCGGTGCGGCCCCGTGCACGGGAGCCAAACAACGGCGCAGCGCGGTTTTCACCCTCTCCCCAAAGGGGGGAGGGGACTGTCCGGTGCGGCCCAGTGCACGGGAGCCAAACAACGGCGCAGCGCGGTTTTCACCCTCTCCCCTTTGGGGAGAGGGCAGGGGTGAGGGGCTAATTAAATGCGCCTGCGCTGCATGATCCGGCGGTAAATAATCGGCAGTGAAATCACCACGATCAGCATCGCGCCGACGATAATCGACATCACAATCCCCGGTACATTGAGCAGGCTCAGACCAAAGGTCACCAGCCCCATCAGGAAGGCGGCAATCACCACGCCCACCATGCTGCCGGAACCACCAAGAATATTGACGCCGCCCAGCACCGCCATCGTTACCACCGCCAGTTCCCAGCCCATGGCAATCGTCGGGCGGGTACTGCCCAGACGCGAAGTGAGCAGCACAGACGCCAGACCTGCCATCAGGCCCACCAGCGCGAACAGGATCAGGTTGTGGCGTTTCACATTGATACCGGAATACCACGCGCCGGTTGGGTTATTGCCGATGGCGTAAGTGCGGCGACCAAAGTTGGTGCGGTGCAAGACAAAGGCGAAGACCGCGGCAAGCACAATAAACAGTGCAAACTCAAACGACAGTGCCCCAAAGACATAGCCCTGGCCGAACCAGGCAAAGCTGTCCGGGTAAGCGTTAAGCGCCTGATCGCCGAGCAGGATGTAAGTGATGCCACGGTACAGACTCATGGTCCCGATGGTGATAACGATGGAGGAGAGGTTAAAACGCGTCACCAGGAAGCCATTGAACAAGCCGCACAGCAACCCCACGCCCAGCCCCACGCAGACCAGCAGTGCGGTATCCATACCTGCGGCGGCGCAAAAGCCCATTACCGTTGAGCTGAGCGCCATGGTGGAGGCCACCGACAGGTCAATCTCACGGGCAATAATCAGCATCGCCATTGGCAACACGATGATCGCTTTTTCCGTGAAGTTGAAGGTCGCGTCGGACAAGTTCCAGATATTAAGGAAATAGGGTGACGCCAGGGCGTTAGCGATAAACACCGCGAGGGTCACCGCCAGCAAAAAGCCTTCCCAGCACATCAGACGCTGCCAGAACGGGGTGGCGGCGGGAACGCTTTTCATGGCATCGGAAGTCAGCATTTTTGTCATGATTTCACCGCCAGTTTTTGTCGGGCCAGGGCCGCATCGCGCAGGATTAAACGCCCTTTGCGCTTGTTGCCACGTTCATTGAGCAGAACCGCAATGACAATCACCGACCCGGAAATCGCCATCTGCCAGAAGGGGGAAATACCGATGACCGGCAGCGCATTGTTGATAACGCCAAGGAACAGCGCGCCCAACAAACATCCCAGCACGCGGCCTGTGCCGCCCATGGTGCTGATGCCGCCAATCACACAGGCTGCCACGACCTGCAGTTCAAAACCGTTAGCCACATCGACATACGCCACGGCGAAGCGGGAAATCCACAAATAACCACAGAACCCCGCCAGCGCACCGGACAGGCAGAAACTGACGAACTGCATTTTCCCGGCGTTGATCCCTGTGTAATACGCCGCCGTGGCGTTGCCGCCTGCGGTGTAGAGGGCGCGCCCTGTCCGGCTGTAGCGCAGGAAGTAACCCACCACAAACAGCGCGGCGATGGCGCACCAGCTCAGTAACGGCAACCCGAGCAGCGACGAGCGCGGCAGACCGAGGAAATCGGCGCTCATCTGGTGGGAGTTAATCCAGCCGCCGTCGGAGAGCAAAAAGATGATGCCGCGATAGATGCTCATCGTGCCGAGCGTCACCACAATCGCCGGAATCCCCATCTTCCAGACCAGCAGGCCGTTAATGATGCCCATCACCAGACCGAGCGCGGTAGCCAGAATCAGCAGCGCCCAGACCGGAATATCCGGATGGTGGAAGTTGAGCAGTGCGACGATCATCCCGGTCAGCGCGAGGTTGGCTGCCATCGACAAATCAATGCCTTTGGTCAGCAGGACCATCATCTGCCCAAGCGCGAGGATGATAAGAATGGCGGTGTCGTTAAACATCTCCACCAGGTTGCCGGGGCCGATAAACGACGGCACGCGGCTGCCGATGGCGAGCACCATCAGCACGATAACCCCGCCCAGCAGGGCCTCGCGGTGTTTCAGTAGTTGTTGCCACATTTATGCTGCCTCCTTACCGGCGCCGCTGGCAGCGCTGACGATGGTTTCCGCTGTGGCTTCGCCGGCCTGATATTCAGCGACCATGAGCCCTTCGTGCATCACGATGATCCGGTCGGCCATGCCCATCACTTCCGGCAGTTCCGAGGAGACCATAATCACCGCCAGACCGTGAGAGACCAGTTCGGACATAAACTGGTGTACCGCTGCTTTCGAGCCGATGTCGATGCCTTTGGTCGGTTCGTCGAGGATGATCACGTCCGGGTGGGTGGCGAGCCATTTGCCGATCACCACCTTCTGTTGGTTACCGCCAGAGAGGGTTTCGACCGCCTGTTTCCAGCTAAAGGCTTTCACCTGCAGTCGTTTGGCGTATTCGTCCGCCAGCGCCCACTCTTTGGCGTCGTTGAGCACGCCATTGGGGTTGAGTTTGCTAAGCTGCGGCAGGCTGATGTTCTGGGCGATAGGCAATTCAATAATCGCCCCCTGCTTTTGCCGCTCTTCCGGCACACAGACAATCCCGGCCTGAATGGCATCGGCGGGCTGCTTGAAATGGACCGCTTTGCCGTTAAGGACTATCTCGCCCGAAGATGGGCGCGAGACGCCGGAAAGCGCCTGCATCAGTTCGGTACGACCGGCGCCCACCAGACCGTAGAAGCCGAGGATCTCCCCTTTACGTAAAGAGAAATCAATATGGGCAAATTCGGTCGGGTGGCAGAGGTCTTTGACTTCCAGTACCGTTTCGCCCATCTCGCAGGCCACTTTCGGGTAGGTCTGGGTAATGGAACGCCCTACCATCATCGCTACCATCCGTTCTTCGGTGATCTCCTGCATGGCGCCGGAGCCGATCCACACGCCGTCGCGCAGAATGGTGTAGTGATCCGCCAGTTCGAAGATTTCATCAAACTTGTGCGAGATAAACAGAATGGCTTTGCCCTCTTGTTTTAAACGCTCAACGATTTGATAAAACTCCAGAATCTCGTGCTGTGAGAGGGCGGCGGTCGGTTCGTCGAGGATGACCACCTGCGCTTCAAACGACAGCGCACGGGCAATCGCCACCATATGGCGCTGGGCGATACTCAGCGTCTTGAGCGTGGCGCGCGGATCAATCTGCACTTCCAGGCGGGTCAGAATATCCCGCGCTTTCTGGTGCATGGCAGGCCAGTCGAGCTTTTTCAGCAGGCCTTTATAGATGTACTGACCAACGAAAATATTCTCCGTGACGGACAGTTCGTCGAACAGCACGGTTTCCTGGTGTATGGCGGTAATCCCCACCTTGTGCGCTGATTCCGGGGTCGGAAGCTGGATGGGAATAGCTTTGTAGAGAATTTCGCCCTCTTCAGGCTGGTAAATACCGGTCATGACTTTGACCAGCGTGGACTTGCCCGCGCCATTTTCACCGATAAGCGCGGTGACTTTGCCGGGCCAGAGGTCGAGCTGTACGTTCTCAAGGGCACGGACACCAGGGAAAACCTTGGTGATGCCTTTGAGCGACAGCAGGGGTGTGGATGCCGTCATGATGTTCTCCATAAAATTCCCCCTCACCCTAACCCTCTCCCCAAAGGGGCGAGGGAACAAACACCCCCTCTCCCTTTCAGGGAGAGGGCCGGGGTGAGGGTATTGGGATTAGAAAATTTTCGAGAACTTATCAATGTTGCTGGCGTCGTAGACGAACGGCTCTGCCATTGCGCCGTTGCCGTCAGCATCCAGCTTCACTTTGCCGAGCTTGCCCATATTGGCCTCGGTTTTCGTCGCTGTCCCTTTCACCAGATCGTCTGCCAGATAAGTAGCGGCATAGCCCAGATCGATCGGGTTCCAGATAGCGAAGCTTTTCGTTGCCCCGGATTTGACTGCACCCGCCATTTCAGACGGCAGGCCCAGACCTGTTACGTACACTTTGCCGATTTTGCCCTGGTCTTTCACCGCCTGCGCGGCGGCCACGATGCCCACCGATGACGGGGAGACAATCACTTTCAGATCCGGGTACGATTTCAGCAGACCCACCGCTTCGCGGTAGCTCTTATCAGACAGATCGTCGCCATAGGCAACGGTTACCAGATTGACGGACGGGTACTTCGGCAGCACCTTTTTCATCTCTTCAATCCAGATATTCTGGTTGGTAGAGGTTGGGGTGGCGCTCAGAATGGCCACATCGCCTTTCTCCACATTCAGCGCTTTTAACGCATCAACGGCCAGTTTGACGTTGGTTTCACCAATCAGGGCGTTATTGGACGGGTTCAGGTGGATCTGACGACCCGCTTTCGCCACGCCAGAATCCCAGGAGACCACTTTGATGCCACGCTGCATGGCTTTTTTCAGTACCGGCACCACGGCATCGGGATCGTTGGCGGAAATCGCGATCGCGTCCACGCCCTGAGCGATCAGGCCGTTAAGCACTTCGATCTGTGCTTCTGCGGTGGTGGTGGTTGGGCCGGTATAGATGACTTTTACATCGCCTAACTCTTTGGCGGCTTCCTGCGCGCCTGTGTTTGCTGCTTCAAAAAAACCATTTCCCAATGATTTCGCCACGAGAGCGATTTTGACTTCTGCTAATGCGGAACCGGACAACGCCAGGGCGGCAACGGTGAGGATCAAGCTTGCTTTAATTTTCATTGCTTTTACTCCACTGAGTTAGTTTCCCATCGTCTTTCACAGTGCAGGTGCGTTGGCATTCTCGCAAACCCCAGTCACTTACCCTTGTAAGCTGGGGATTCGCTGCGACGCCGCCTTCCTGCACTGCGAAATCCATAGGGATTGATTGTTTGCAGGTAACAGGGTTTCCCTCCTGGTCATCGCCTGGAGGGATTATGTGATGTTCTTATTGGTACAGCTCTAATGCACTTGCCAGCGGAGTGACGCCAAAGCGTTTACCCAGCGCGATCAACTCTTCCCGGGTGATGGTCTGCTTCATACCGCCCATCGAATAGACTTTCACCAGCACTTCTGCCGACTTCTCGGCGGTGTCGATCAGACCAAACGCTTCGTCCAGTGTCGGGCCACTGCCAAAGACGCCGTGGAATGGCCACAGCACCAGCGAATGCTTGCTCATCTCTTTTGCGGTAGCCTGGCCGATTTCATCGGTACCCGGCACCATCCACGGCAGAATGCCGACGCCATCCGGGAAGACCACCAGACACTCGGTACTGCCTTCCCACAGCTTGCGGGTAATAAGATCGGTTGTGTTTTCCAGTACATAGGTCAGCGCGATCAGGTTCGTGGCATGGCAATGCATGATGACACGATCTTTGCCGTTGGTAGCTTTGATGCGTTCACAGTGTGACAGGAAGTGCGCCGGCAGCTCAGAGGTTGGCACTGCGTCGTTCGTCAGCCCCCACAGGATGTAGTAGCCCGCGCCGTCGCTGTCCACTTTGACCACGCCGAGGTTAGCGGCCGGGTCGAGCTGGACGTTACGGAAGAATTTGCCGGAACCGGTGACGATAAACGCGGTGTTCGCCAGTAACGGCATTGGCTGACTGAGCGCGATATAGCGCGGTTCGGCGTGGAAATCGGCTTCGTACGGGGCAATATCAGCCGCGTCCAGACGCAGCGTCAGGTTGCCGCCGTTGCGTTCGTCCCAGCCTTTCAGCCAGGCATCGCTGGTGGCTTTGATCATGCCCTGAGTGAACCAGGCGTTAATAATGTTCTGCATAGTCTTATGGTTCCTTTAATTCGGTGCGGGGTTCTCCCCTCACCCTAACCCTCTCCCCAAAGGGGCGAGGGAACTGTTCGGTTTTCTCCCTCTCTCCCCAAAGGGGCGAGGGAACTGTTCGGTTTTCTCCCTCTCTACCCGGAGGGGCGAGGGAACTGTTTGGTTTTCTCCCTCTCCCTTTTAGGGAGAGGGTCGGGGTGAGGGTTTACCCGCGTAGACTCAATACATCTTTCTCATACGCCCGCACGCTCTCCAGCCACTGGCTACCGGCCGGGGTGTCATGACGCTGACAATACATTTCCCACACGGCCTGCCACGGTAAGCATTTCTGTTCTTCCAGCAGCGCCAGACGGGCGGTGTAATCGCCATCGGCTTCCAGTTGACGCAACTGTTCGGTCGGCTCCAGCAGGGCGCGCAGCAGGGCTTTTTTCATGTTGCGGGTGCCGATAACCCATGCGGCGATACGGTTGATAGAGGCGTCGAAGAAATCCAGGCCGATGTGCACGCGGTCAAACAGGTTGTGGCGAATGATCTCACTGGCGATGGCCTGCGTTTCATCATCCAGCAGCACCACATGGTCGCTGTCCCAGCGCACCGGGCGGCTGACGTGCAGCAGCAGGCGCGGCACATACAGCATGGCGGCGGAAATCTTGTCGGAAATGACTTCGGTCGGGTGGAAGTGCCCCGCATCCAGACACAGAGCGGTCTGGCGGCTGGTGGCGTAACCCATATAGAACTCGTTTGAGCCCACGGTATAGCTTTCAGCGCCGATGCCGAACAGTTTGCTTTCAACGGCGTCGATGTGATGCGCCAGATCGAACTTCTCGCTCAGCGCTTCATCCAGCGCGTCCATCAGACGTTTGCGCGGCGCCAGGCGATCAACGGTGACATCTTTCATGCCGTCCGGTACCCAGATATTCATTACCGATGGTGTGCCCAGTTGCTCGCCAAAGTACGCCGAGATACGGCGGCTGGCTTTCACGTGGTCAATCCAGAACTGGCGAATGTCATCGTTCGCGTGAGAGAGTGTGAAGCCGTCTGCGCTCATCGGGTGTGAAAAACAGGACGGGTTGAAATCCAGCCCCAGTTTGTTGGCTTTTGCCCACTCAACCCAGTTTTTGAAGTGCTCAGGCTTGATCGCGTCGCGACTGACCGATGGACCCGCTTCGTGGTACATCGCGTGCAAGTTAAGGCGCTTCGGACCGGGGATCAGACTCAGGGCCTGCTCCAGATCGGCGCGCAACTCCTGAGGGTTGCGTGCTTTGCCCGGATAGTTGCCGGTCGCCTGGATACCGCCGGTGAGCGCGCCTTCCGGGTTTTCAAAACCGGCGACATCGTCGCCCTGCCAGCAGTGCATGGAAACCGGCAGCCTGTCGAGCTGGCGCAGGGCCTCTTCGACATCAATGCCTACAGCGGCAAAGCGCTGTTTAGCGAGTTCCCAGGCGTGTTCAAGTTGAGTGGTCATGCGCAAAGCTCCTTTGTCTGTCGTTTCTGCTGAAACCGCACGACGTTGCGGGCAATTTCATTGTCAGGATTGGGTGTAAAGGTGGTCAGCGCGTAACTCGCGGCAACCACGTCACGGAAAGTGTCGACACTGCTCAGTTCGTTCAGCGTCATGAGTTGTACGCCGATATTGCCCAGCGTAGAGGCTTCAATCGGGCCCGCGATGACGGGCAGGCCGCAGGCATCGGCACAGAGCTGGTTTAAGAGCTGGTTCTGGCAGCCGCCGCCAACGATATGCAACTGGGTAAAGGGTTGACCACGCAGGTCCGCCAGTTCACCGAGAATGTCTGCATACAGCAGCGCCAGACTATCGAAAATGCAGCGGGCCAGTTCGGCGTCGCTCTGCGGTACCGGCTGGTTGCTTTCCCGGCAGGCGGCCTGGATTTCTTCGCACATGTTCTGCGGATTGATAAAACGCTCGTCGTTTGGGTTAGTCACGAAACGACAGGAGGGCAGCGCGCGAGCTCCGGCGATCAGGGCGGGCAAATCGGTGATGTCGCGCTCTTTCAGAACGCGTTGCAGCAGCCACAGCCCCATGATGTTTTTCAACACGCGATAGCGCCCTTCCGCCCCGCCTTCGTTGGTGATATTGGCGGCCAGCGCCTCGTCGCTGGTGTAGGGCGTGGTACTTTCAAAGCCCATCAGCGACCAGGTGCCGGAAGAGAGATAGGCGGCACTGGCATTTTTCAGCGGTGAAGCGATGACCGCGCTGGCGGTATCGTGGCTGGCGACAGCAACCACCGGAATATTGGTGCCCTGCGGGCTTTGCCAGTGGCCAATCACATTGCCCGGATGGGTCGGTGTACCGAACCAGCAGGCGGGCACGCCCGCCCAGTTGAGCAGCGTGGTATCCCAGTTATCGCTGTCGATGTTCACCAGTTGCGTGGTGGTGGCGTTGGTGTATTCCCAGTTCAGATTGCCGGTCAGACGAAAACTGAAATAGTCGGGTATCAGCAGCGCATGGTCGGCAGCGGCCACGATTTCCGGCTGTTGCTGGGCCAGCGCGCGCAACTGATAGAGCGTGTTAAAGGGTAAAAACTGAATGCCGCTGCGACGGTAAATATCGGCTTTGCCAGGCTGCTCAAAGGCAGTGGCCATGATGCCATCCGTGCGATGGTCGCGGTAAGAGACCGGTAAGCCAACACGCTTACCCTGTTTGTCGATCAAAACATAATCCACACCCCAGGTGTCGATACCGATACTGTCGATGGTGACACCCTGCGCACAGGCTTTTTCCAGACCCAGGCGAATTTCATCTTCCAGAGTATCGATATCCCAGCAGTCGAAACCGTTGTTTTTTTCCAGGTAATTGGCGAAGCGATGAACTTCACGCAGCGTGAGCGTTCGCTGTTCTGTCGCGTAGCAGGCCAGCATTACACGCCCGCTGGAGGCGCCTAAATCAACGGCGACACAATGGCGAAATGTCATGATGGGGTCCTTGTGAGAGTTATTGCCCCCAGTCTAAAAAAAGGACCTCGCGGTAACCTTCTTGTTAATGACATCCCCTGGAAGTGGCTGGCAAGAAAGCAAAGATGAAAGTGAGGAAGTTCACAGTTTCTGATAAACCCGTGTGGTTTGCGGGGTGTGACCAGGGCGACAATTCCTGAACTTTCCGACCCTTTCTTGAAAATCTGACAGGCTTTACCCGTTTTGCGGTCAAAAATTCAAGGTGCGAATTGCCGTGCTTAATTACTATTTTGAGAACACTTCTCATTGGTATGTGAGGCAATCATGACCGTATTACACAGCGTGGATTTCTTTCCTTCTGGCACAACGCCTGTCGCTATTGAGCCGCGTCTGCCACAGGCTGCGTTTCCGGAACATCATCATGATTTTCACGAAATTGTGATTGTTGAACACGGGACCGGCATCCATGTTTTTAATGGGCAGTCCTATACCATCAGTGGGGGAACTGTCTGCTTTGTCCGCGACCACGACAGACACCTATATGAACATACTGATAACCTGTGCCTGACCAATGTGCTCTATCGTTCGCCGGATGCGTTTACGTTTCTGGCGGGGTTGAACGCGCTGCTGCCGCAGGAGCAAGACGGGCACTATCCGTCGCACTGGCGCGTCAATCAGTGCGTACTGCAACAGGTACGTGAGATCATCGGCCAGATGGAAGCAGTGGGTGAGGAGATGGACATGGCGACCACAGCCAACCGTGAAATCCTGTTTATGCAGTTGCTGGTTCTGCTGCGTAAAAGCAGCCTGGCGGAAGGGGTGATGAGTAATGATGCACGCCTCAATCAGCTGATCTCCTGGCTTGAAGATCACTTTGCCGAAGAGGTCTGCTGGGAGTCGCTGGCGGATCAGTTCACCCTGTCGCTGCGCACATTACACCGCCAACTGAAGCAATATACCGGCCTGACGCCGCAGCGTTATCTCAACCGGCTGCGTCTGATTAAGGCGCGTCATATGCTGCGCCACAGCGATGATAGCGTTACAGATATCGCCTTTCGCTGCGGTTTCGGCGACAGTAACCACTTTTCTACCCTGTTTCGCCGGGAATTCGACTGGTCCCCACGCGATATTCGCCAGGGGCGCGATGTGCAACTGCAATAGCGTTAACGAGAAGGCTATCACCGATTTTCCGCCGAAAATCAGCTAATAGTTATCGGTTGTCTTCGGCCGAGGTGATGTTGTGGGAAGCCAGTTAATTCTTCGTAAAGCGGATTTTTTCCCCCGGGCGGGGCAGGCGGTGGCGGTGGCGGACCGCTATCCGCAAAATGTGTTTGCCGAACATACTCACGAGTTTTGCGAACTGGTGCTGGTCTGGCGCGGCAACGGTTTGCATATCCTCAATGACCGTCCCTACCGCATTACCCGTGGCGATCTGTTTTATATCCGCGCGGAAGACAAACACTCCTACGCCTCCGTCAACGATTTGGTGCTGCAAAATATCATCTACTGCCCGGACCGTCTGACCCTTAATCTCGACTGGGCGGGGCATATTCCAGGGCTGAGCGGCGAAGAGTGGACGCCGCACTGGCGTCTGGGGAGCACCGGCATGGCCCAGGCAAGACAGGTCATCACCCAACTGGAGCAAGAGAGTACCAAAGCCGATGCGCTGGCAAACAATATGGCCGAGGTGCTCTTCGCCCAACTGGTGATGACGCTCACACGCCATCGTTTTGCGGTCGACAACCTTGCCGCCACCCATAGCGAAGCCCTGCTCGATAAGTTGATTACCGCGCTTACGGGCAGCCTTAATCGCACTTTCATGCTGGAGCGCTTCTGCGATCAGGAGCAGTGCAGTGAGCGTGCGCTGCGCCAACAATTTCGCGCGCAAACCGGAATGACCATCAATAATTACCTGCGTCAGTTGCGTATTTGCCATGCACAGTATCTGTTGCAGCACACGGAATTGCTGATTGGTGAAGTGTCTACGCGCTGCGGCTTTGAAGACAGTAACTATTTCTCGGTCGTTTTTACCCGCGAAACCGGCATGACGCCCAGCCAGTGGCGACAGCGTCATAACGAAGCGGCTTAGGAAGGGCCTGTTCTGCGATAACACAGGACACGTACACCGGCCCATTGCCTGCCACTGATCCCCCGCTTTGATGCTCCACCGTTTTTATGATGGCCAGTTAACCAGTCACTTCATTTGTGTGTAGCGTTGGGCGATCTTTTTTCGTCCGTCGCTGCGCTATGCCTCTTGTCGGCACGGGTTCATAACAGAATGTTATAACCATATTAAAACTACGGCATTGATAAACATTTTCAATATCATTTAACTAACTATAATGAACCAACTGATTACGCGGCGTTAACATACCTGCCGCCCGACAATAATGGAGATTAGTATGAGCTATACACTGCCATCCCTGCCTTACGCGTACGATGCACTTGAACCTCATTTCGACAAGCAGACGATGGAAATCCATCACACTAAACACCACCAGACTTATGTAAACAATGCGAACGCAGCGCTGGAAAGCCTGCCAGAATTCGCCAGTCTGTCTGCTGAAGAGCTGATCACCAAACTGGACCAACTGCCGGCTGACAAAAAAACCGTACTGCGTAACAACGCGGGCGGCCATGCTAACCACAGCTTCTTCTGGAAAGGCCTGAAAAAAGGCACCACCCTGCAGGGCGACCTGAAAGCGGCTATCGAACGTGACTTCGGTTCCGTTGACAACTTCAAAGCTGAATTCGAAAAAGCAGCGGCTACCCGCTTTGGTTCTGGTTGGGCGTGGCTGGTGCTGAAAGGCGACAAACTGGCTGTGGTGTCTACTGCTAACCAGGACTCCCCGCTGATGGGTGAAGCGATTTCCGGCGCATCCGGCTTCCCGATCGTGGGCCTGGACGTGTGGGAACACGCTTACTACCTGAAATTCCAGAACCGCCGCCCGGACTACATCAAAGAGTTCTGGAACGTGGTGAACTGGGATGAAGCGGCGGCACGTTTCGCTGCGAAGAAATAATTTTATTTAGCCCGTTCTTACGGGCAAACCAGGCCCCTGCTGGCATCGTCAGCGGGGGTTTTTTTATGCCTGCTGGTCAGGTTTTGAAATAAAAAGAAACATATATCCAATAAAAATGAAATATTGTTTTGATTTTGTATGGGGGATCACTTTTCTGAGTGTGACGACGCTCTAACATTTTGCCATCAGCGCTGGAAACGCCCGATCAGAGGGGGTGATGGCGCACAAAACTCACTGTTTTTACAGGTGGCGATATGCAAATCAAACGTGCAATAGAAAAAATCCCGGGTGGGATGATGCTGGTTCCTCTGTTCCTTGGGGCGCTGTGCCATACGTTTTCACCGGGGGCCGGGAAGTACTTTGGCTCCTTCACGAATGGCATGATCACCGGTACTGTACCGATTCTGGCGGTGTGGTTTTTCTGCATGGGCGCGTCGATTAAGCTCAGCGCGACCGGGACGGTGCTGCGTAAGTCGGGCACACTGGTGGTGACCAAAATCGCGGTGGCCTGGGTGGTTGCGGCGGTAACCTCGCATTTGATTCCTGCTCACGGTGTAGAAGCGGGCTTCTTTGCCGGGTTGTCGACGCTGGCGCTGGTGGCCTCGATGGATATGACCAATGGCGGTCTGTACGCCTCCATCATGCAACAGTACGGCACCAAGGAAGAGGCCGGGGCGTTTGTGTTGATGTCCCTTGAGTCTGGCCCGCTGATGACGATGGTGATTCTGGGAACGGCGGGTATCGCTTCTTTTGAACCGCACGTATTTGTCGGCGCGGTGCTGCCCTTCCTGATTGGCTTCGGGCTGGGTAACCTCGACCCCGAATTACGGGAATTTTTTACCCGCGCGGTGCAGACGCTGATCCCCTTCTTTGCCTTTGCGCTTGGCAACACCATTGATTTAAGCGTTATCGCCCAGACCGGCCTGCTCGGTATTCTGCTTGGGCTGGCGGTGATTGTGATTACCGGCATCCCGTTGATTATTGCCGATAAAGTTCTGGGTGGTGGGGACGGTACCGCTGGGCTTGCTGCCTCCAGCTCCGCCGGTGCGGGGTGGCCACACCGGTATTGATTGCCGAGATGGTGCCCGATTTTAAAGCAATGGCGCCTGCCGCGACCGCGCTGGTGGCGACATCGGTAATTGTGACCTCTATTCTGGTGCCGATTCTGACTTCTCTCTGGTCACGAAAAGTAAAAGGGCATGCTGCGGTAGCGGATTTGCGCGGTGCGGTAAAATAGCGCTGCGGTTTAAAAGAGAAACCGGCCTTTTCAGGCCGGTTTTTTAATGGCCGATACCGAAAACCTCATCAACTTTCGCACACTGCACTGGCGTTAGTTCGCCGCCAAAATTGCGGGACGTTGCGCCGCAATAGCCAAATTTCCGTGCCACCACGGTTTTGATAGTGGTAACGAAATCCTCGCCAATCGTGTAAATCGACATGAATTTGCCTATTTCGCGTTGGGCTTCATGTAGCGTAGCCAAATCGTTTTGCTTCCACGCATCCCGAGCCCTGACAAACAGTTCCGGCATTACGTTATTGAGGCCAGAGATAACCCCCGCGCCGCCTGCGAGAAGATTGGGGATGAAGTATTCGTCATACCCTGACAGCACGGCGAAATCATCACGGATTTTCTCGGTTGCCAGAATGATGTTGCGCGTATGCGACTGGCAATCGACCGTGTCTTTTATGCCAGCGAAGTGTGGGAATTCCGCTGCCAGGGTAGCGACGATTTCCGGCGTCAGATCGCAGCCGGTCCTGGCCGGGAAATTATAGGCAAACCATTTGCCGCTCAGCCGTTGCCCCAGGTGGCGGAAGTAGCTCTGCAGTTGTGCAGACGTTTGCCCATAGTAATAAGGGGGCAGCACCATAACGGCATCGTAGCCCGTGCGGAAGGCTTCATCCGCCATCCACTCCACATCATTCAGGCACGTTGAGGAAACGTTAGCGACCAGGGTGCCGGGAGTCATACCGCGTACTTCGCGGATAAGCGTGAGTCGTTCATCAAGGGTGAAAGAGGCAAATTCGCCGATACTGCCCATCAGCAACACCACGTCAATTCTGGCGTCGGTCAGGCGTGAAATATGCTGTCCCAATCCGTTCAGGTCGATTTTACCGGCAGGTGTCATGGGCGTAATGGACGGGCACCAGACGCCATAAAATTCATTTTTCTTCTTCACGTCACTGTCTCCTTGAATATGAAATTGCGTTTCACTTCTTTTAATTCATAGCACGTTCATATAAAACGCAGGCGTATCGGTGTCGCATTTCTGCACGATTTATTGCTAAAAAGTGTGGTCTAATACGCCGATGATGGGCGAGCCCGGGAGAGAGGAAATGCAGCATCCGGTGAATGTTTTTACAGGAAAAATAAAGGATTATGAGGACAGCAGACCCAGCGCAATTGCCAAATTGCAGGTGGAAGGCGAGTTGATGTTAACGGAGCTGGGGTTAGTCGGTGATGAGCAGGCGGAGACGTCCTACCACGGCGGCCCGGACCGGGCGCTTTGTCATTATCCCCGCGAACACTACGCTCACTGGAAGACGATGTTTCCCGAACAGGCGGCGCTTTTCTTCGCCCCGGCGTTTGGCGAGAACCTCTCGACCGAAGGGCTGACGGAAAGAAATGTCTTTATCGGTGATATTTTTCGTTGGGGAAATGCGCTCATTCAGGTGACGCAGCCGCGCTCGCCCTGTTTCAAACTTAACTTCCACTTCTCCATCAGCGACATGTCTTCGCAGATGCAGGCGAGTGGGCGTGTTGGCTGGCTTTATCGGGTTATTACCGGCGGTAAAGTGAGCGCCGATGCGCCACTGGAACTGGTATCACGTAACAGCGATGTGAGCGTCCTCGATGCCGCCGCAATCGCCTGGCATATGCCGTTTGATGATGAGCAATATCGGCGGTTGATGTCCGCAGCCGGGCTTTCGGCCAGTTGGACAAGAACGATGCAAAATCGGCGAAGTAGCGGGAAAATCGAAGATAACGCCCGGCGTTTGCGGGGTAAATAGCCGTTTCCCCCCGCCCGGCAAGGCGAGGGGAAATGCTCAGGCACGTTTATACAGCGGGATCCATAACGTCAGGCGTAAACCGCCGAGCGGGCTGTCGTCGGCTTTCACCCAACCGCGATGCTGCTGCATAGCGGTTTCAACAATTGCCAGCCCTAAACCTGTCCCGCCGGATGCGCGATCGCGCGCTTCATCGGTACGGTAGAACGGGCGGAAGATCTGCTCGCGGTCTTCCGGGCTGACGCCCGGGCCGTCATCGTCCACGTTAATGGTGATGCCGTCTTTATCGACCGAGAAATTCACTTCAATTTTGGTGTGCGAATAACGCAGCGCGTTACGGACGATATTTTCCAGCGCGCTTTCCAGTGCATTCGGGTTGCCATACAGCGGCCACGGGCCAGGCGGGAAATTCACCGTCAGGGATTTACCCATCTGTTCCGCTTCGAACGCGGCGTTATCGAGCACCTCATTCCACAACTGATTGGCTTTGACCGTTTCGCTGACCAGCGCGTTTTTCTGCTGATTACGCGACATGACCAACAGGTCGTTGATCATACTGTCCAGTCGCTGTGCTTCCGTTTCGATACGCTCCAGCTCTTTGCTCTCGCCGCTGCGACGACGCAACAGCGCGGTGCCGAGCTGCAGCCGCGTTAACGGTGTCCGTAGTTCGTGGGAAATATCGGACAGGAGCCGTTGCTGGGCGGTCATCATGCGCTCCAGCGCCATGACCATCTGGTTAAAACTGGTGCCCGCAGCGAGGAATTCTTGCGGCCCGGCTTCCAGCTCAGGATGCTGTCGCAAGTTGCCCTGTGCCACTTCATCTGCCGCGTTTTTCAGCTTACGCGCGGGCTTTGCCAGGCTCCACGCCAGCCACAGCAGCAGCGGCGAGCTGATAAGCATTGTGACAATCAGCAACAGGAGAGGGCGGTCAAACAGCAGGTTGATAAAGTCAGACTGAGAACTACTGGCAGGTCGAATAAGATAGAGCTGGTAATTGTCCTCACCGTCGCGAACGGAAAAAGGCCCTACCAGCTCTACCCGACCATATTTTTTCTTTTGCGGGTGATCTGAGTTATCCGCCTGACCAATAAAGTTGCGGATAATCTGCATTTCATTGCGTTCGGCGCCAATCACTCGCCCTTCGCTGGTCACCAGCAACAAACGTTGCCCCGGAGGGGCCCATTTGTCGATTGCGCGAAACAGCCTGCGCCACCACATCAAATCGTTGGGTGGATCATTGGCCAGTTCCGCTTCAACGTGCTGTTCAATCATCACGCCCTGACGTTGTTCGCTATCAAGCAACTCCGTCATCTGGCGGGAATCAAGCTTTGGAACCATCAGGACCAGCATCAGCACCAGTGCCAGCGTTAACCAGAAAATGGCGAAGATGCGGGCGGTCAAACTTCCTATCATGAAGCGGATACCATCAAGTAGCCCCGGCCTCGTAAGGTTTTAAACCACGGATGACCATCTTTGCGGTCCGGTAACTTACGGCGCAGGTTAGAGATGTGCATATCAATCGCGCGGTCAAACGGCGTTAAGCGTTTACCCAGCACTTCCTGGCTTAAATGTTCACGGGAAACCACCTGGCCCAAATGCTGTGCCAGCAGATAGAGCAGGGTGAATTCGGTACCGGTCAGCTCCAGCGATTGACCATCGAAACTGGCCTCCTGGCGTCCTGGGTTGAGGCTCAGGCCGTCGACTTCCAGCGTCGGCGAACCGTTGTCCGTATTCTGCTGCTGTTCGCTCCAGTGGGAACGGCGCAAAATCGCACGGATACGCGCGACCAGTTCGCGGTCGTTAAACGGTTTTGGCAGATAGTCGTCCGCGCCCAGCTCAAGGCCGAGTACGCGATCCAGTTCGCTGCCGCGTGCAGTCAGCATAATGACGGGAGTCTGGTGTGTCTGGCGTAGCTCTTTAAGGGTATCAATACCGTTTTTCTTCGGCATCATGACGTCGAGCAAAAGCAAATCGATGCTGTCATCAAGGAGGTTGAGCGCCTGTTCCCCGTCGTGGGCAACCAGCACGTTAAAACCTTCCATGTCGAGCAGCTCTTTTAACAGGGATGTAAGCTCTCGGTCATCATCTACTAAAAGAATTTTATTCATTGTTTAAATACCTCCGAGGCAGAAATTACGTCATCAAGGCTCGCTAATCCATGACTTTACGTTGTTTTACACCCCCTGACGCATGTTTGCAGCCTGAATCGTAGACTCATTATCGTTGATTCGCGACATAGAAAGTTCTTGGGAGCAAATGATGCGCAAAGTTACCGCTGCCGTCATGGCCTCAACACTGGCGCTAAGTGCTTTTAGCCAGGCTGCTGAAGTCGTAACAGGCGATAACTGGCACCCGACTGAGGGATTCGCGCAGCGTTCCAGTCAGAGCCATATGTTCGACGGCATACATTTAACCGAACATCAGCGTCAACAGATGCGAGATCTGATGCAGCAGGCAAGGCACGACAAGCCCCCTGTTAATGTTAGCGAAATGGAGACAATGCATCGCCTTGTCACCGCAGAAAATTTTGATGAAAACGCTGTGCGCGTTCAGGCCGAGAAAATGGCGCAGGAGCAGATAAGTCGTCAGGTTGAAATGGCGAAAGTCCGCAACCAGATGTATCACCTGCTCACTCCTGATCAGCAAGCGGTTTTGAACCAGAAACATCAGCAACGGATGATTCAACTGCGTGAAATGACGCAGATGCAGCAAAGTTCACCGTTGAGAGTATTGAGTAGTAGCACCCAGCGTTCCCAGTAGTCAGTAGTAATGAACCCTGTTTTCCTTGCCATAGACACCATCCCTGTCTTCCCCCTCATGATGAGGGGGTTTTTTTTGCTCCGAATTCAGCCACCTGATTTTCCTCCGATTGAGTTGCCTTTCGTTATACTACGCACAGAACAGCGTGGGAGCATTTATGATTGAATCTTATGGGCGCCTGGTCAGTCGCGCAGCTATCGCCGCGACGGTCATGGCGTCGTCATTATTGGTCATTAAAATTTTTGCATGGTGGTACACCGGGTCGGTTAGTATCCTGGCCGCACTGGTGGACTCGCTGGTGGATATTGCCGCATCGCTGACCAATTTGCTGGTGGTGCGCTACTCGCTGCAGCCGGCGGACGACGAGCATACTTTTGGACACGGGAAAGCGGAATCGCTGGCGGCGCTGGCACAAAGCATGTTTATTTCAGGTTCAGCATTATTCCTGTTTTTAACCGGTATTCAGCATCTGGCGAACCCTGAACCGATGCGTGCGCCCGGTATTGGGGTTGTGGTGACGGTGATCGCGTTGGTCTGTACTGTGATACTCGTCACTTTTCAGCGTTGGGTTGTGCGAAAAACTCAAAGCCAGGCGGTGCGGGCAGATATGCTTCATTATCAGTCTGATGTTATGATGAACGGTGCAATTCTCATCGCCCTGGGGCTGTCATGGTACGGCTGGCATCGGGCGGATGCCCTCTTCGCACTGGGGATTGGCGGTTATATTTTGTACAGCGCGCTGCATATGGGTTATGACGCGGTTCAGTCTTTACTGGATCGGGCATTACCCGATGCCGAACGGCAGGAAATTTTCGATATTGTCACTTCCTGGCCAGGCGTAAGCGGCGCGCATGATCTTCGCACGCGGCAGTCAGGGCCGACCCGCTTTATTCAAATACATTTGGAAATGGACGATAACCTTCCACTGGTTCAGGCGCATATTGTGGCTGAACATGTAGAGCAGGCCATTCTCCAGCGTTTTCCGGGATCGGATGTGATTATTCATCAGGATCCCTGCTCAGTAGTACCTCAAGGACGATAAGCGGATTAAGGCTGTCGTATTTCGTTGTAAAAGAAGTGAGTCAGACCCGATTTTTGTGTATAAATTACCGCCATATGGTCTGACCTGAATCAATTCAGCAAGCGGCAGTTGATATAATATTGCAGCATAGATGTTTACTCCCTCGCGGAGTTTTTTGGCCAACAGAACATTATTTTTGCATTCCTAAGTTCAGAGGTAGTCATGATTAAGAAAATCGGTGTGTTGACAAGTGGCGGTGATGCGCCGGGCATGAACGCAGCAATTCGTGGCGTGGTCCGTGCAGCATTGACTGAAGGTCTGGAAGTAGCGGGTATTTACGATGGTTATCTCGGCCTGTACGAAGACCGCATGATTCAACTCGACCGCTATAGCGTGTCTGACATGATTAACCGTGGCGGTACATTCCTTGGTTCTGCCCGTTTCCCGGAATTCCGTGAAGAACATGTCCGCGCCGTGGCTATTGAGAACATGAAAAAGCGCGGCATTGATGCGCTGGTCGTTATCGGCGGTGACGGTTCCTATATGGGGGCGAAACGTCTGACAGAAATGGGCTTTCCATGCATCGGCCTGCCAGGCACTATCGACAACGATGTTGCCGGTACTGACTACACCATCGGTTACTTCACCGCGCTGCATACCGTGGTAGAAGCCATTGACCGTCTGCGTGACACCTCTTCTTCTCACCAGCGTATTTCTATCGTTGAAGTGATGGGCCGCTACTGTGGCGACCTGACGCTGGCGGCGGCTATTGCTGGTGGTTGCGAATTTATCGTTCTGCCGGAAGTTGAATTCAGCCGTGAAGATCTGGTCGCTGAAATCAAAGCGGGCATCGCGAAAGGTAAAAAACACGCGATCGTGGCTATCACCGAGCACATCTGTGATATCGATGAACTGGCAAAATACATTGAAGCCGAAACGCAGCGCGAAACCCGTGCGACCGTTCTGGGTCATATTCAACGCGGCGGCTCCCCGGTTCCTTACGACCGTATTCTCGCTTCCCGCATGGGCGCATACGCAATTGAACTGCTGCTGCAGGGCCACGGTGGCCGTTGTGTCGGTATCCAGAACGAGAAGATGGTTCATCATGACATCATCGACGCTATCGAGAACATGAAGCGTCCGTTCAAAGGCGACTGGCTGGACTGCGCTAAGAAACTGTACTGATTACCTTAAACGCCCTCCCCTGAGAGGGCGTTCCTTCGCCTTCTGTTATTTCCTAAAGTTATAGCCAATCTTTTTTTATTCTTTAATCATTGGTCTGCTTTCTGGCAGGCTGAGCACATCAAAATAGATAACCTGAGAGAGTGGGCGATGAATAAATGGGGCGTGGGGTTAACTTTGCTGCTGGCATCCGGCAGCGTTCTGGCAAAGGATATTCAGTTATTAAACGTTTCGTACGATCCAACACGTGAATTGTACGAGCAATACAACAAAGCGTTCAGCGCCCACTGGAAACAGGAAACGGGCGATAACGTCACGATTCGTCAGTCACACGGCGGCTCAGGCAAACAGGCAACTTCGGTTATCAACGGTCTTGATGCCGATGTTGTGACCCTGGCGCTGGCGTATGATGTCGATGCGATTGCCGAGCGTGGCAGCATTGACAAAAACTGGATCAAACGTCTGCCGGATAACTCCGCACCTTACACCTCCACCATCGTTTTCCTGGTGCGTAAAGGCAACCCAAAACAGATTCATGACTGGAATGATTTAATCAAACCGGGTGTGTCGATCATTACCCCGAACCCGAAAAGCTCTGGCGGCGCACGCTGGAACTACCTGGCTGCGTGGGGTTATGCCCTGCATCAGAACGGTGGCGATCAGGCTAAAGCGCAGGAGTTCGTGAAAGCGCTGTATAAAAACGTCGAAGTGCTGGACTCCGGTGCGCGCGGCGCGACCAATACCTTCGTAGAACGTGGTATCGGCGATGTGCTGATTGCCTGGGAAAACGAAGCGCTGCTGGCAACGAACGAGCTGGGTAAAGATAAGTTTGAAATCGTGACGCCAAGTGAATCCATTCTTGCAGAGCCAACCGTGTCTGTTGTCGATAAAGTTGTCGAGAAGAAAGGCACGCAGAAAGTGGCAGAAGCTTACCTGAAATATCTCTACTCACCGGAAGGGCAGGAGATAGCGGCGAAGAACTTCTACCGTCCGCGTGACAAAGACGTGGCGGCGAAATACGCAAACGAATTCCCGAAACTGAAATTGTTCACCATTGACGATGTCTTTGGCGGCTGGACGAAAGCGCAGAAAGAGCACTTCTCCAACGGCGGCAAGTTCGACGAAATCAGCAAACGCTAACCTTAATCCTCCAGCGGCCCTTAACAGGGCCGTTTTCGTTTTATCCCAACCGATCTCTGCGCTATGCTTCCTGTTCCTCCCTGTAAGGAGAGATCGATGAAAACAGTGCGCCTGTTTGGCATAGCGTTGTTGATTGCGGTGGCTGCGGCCGTGGTGGGTGGCGAATACTGGTGGAACAGCAGTAAACGGGACGTATTGCGTCATATCGTGCTTGAGCAATGTGTGCCGAGTCAGCGGAACAACCATCTACCCGCGCCCTGTGCGCAGGTCAATCTCGACAGTGGTTACGTGTTGCTTAAAGACCGCAACGGGCCATTACAATATCTGCTGATGCCAACGTACCGTATCAACGGTATTGAAAGCCCGCTGTTATTAAAATCCCACACACCCAATTTCCTCTGGCAGGCCTGGCAATCGCGTGGCGTGCTGGGTAAAACGCGGGGAACCCCACTCCCGGATAATGCTCTGTCGCTGACAATTAACTCTCGCGTCGGACGTACCCAGAACCATTTTCATATCCATATTTCTTGCCTGCGCGAAGACGTGCGTGTGAAGCTTGATCAGCAAGCCTCGCGTATCAGTAGTCAGTGGCTGGCCTTTCCGGGCGGCATTCTGGGGCATCCTTATCTGGCGCGCCGCGTGACGGAAGCTGAACTGGTACAGCGAAGCCCGTTTTTAATGCTGGCGGAAGAGGTGCCTACAGCGCGTGAACATATGGGGCGCTACGGCATGGCGATGGTACAGCAGGCTGATGGCTCCTTTGTGCTGCTGGCGACGGAGCGTAATCTGCTCGCCTTTAACCGTGGTTCCGCCGAGGAAATTCAGGATCATCAATGTAATATCCTGAAATAGCCCCACCAGTTTTGGCGTTTACCAGGCAAGCCTGTCGCCGTAGACTTGCCGATAAATTCTACAGGAGACAGGTATGTCGCTCTGGTTTACTCACCCTCTGTTTCTGCCTTCCGTCATTATTGGTCTCACTATCGTGCTGTGGGCTACCTCGCTGCTACCGGAATTCATCACGGCGCTTCTGTTTTTTGCCGCCGCGATGGTGGCGAAGATTGCGCCGCCGGACGTCATTTTCGGCGGTTTTGCCTCCTCCGCTTTCTGGCTGGTATTTAGCGGTTTTGTCCTGGGGGTCGCCATTCGGAAAACAGGCCTGGCTGACCGGGCCGCGCGGGCGCTGTCGGCCAGGCTAACCGATTCGTGGTTGCAAATGGTCGCAAGCGTTGTATTGCTGAGCTATGCGCTGGCGTTTGTTATGCCGTCAAACATGGGACGTATTGCTCTGCTGATGCCGATTGTGGCGGCGATGGCGGCGCGTGCGGGCATCAACGAAGGGTCGCGCTCCTGGTATGGCCTTGCGCTGGCGGTGGGGTTTGGCACCTTCCAGTTGTCGGCGACGATTTTACCCGCCAATGTGCCCAATCTGGTGATGAGCGGAGCGGCGGAAGGATCCTACGGTATTCATCTCAACTATCTGCCGTATCTGCTGCTGCATACGCCGGTGCTGGGCATTCTGAAAGGCCTCATCCTGATTGGTCTTATCTGCTGGCTTTTCCCCGGGCAGCCGCATGCGCCAAAAGACCTTACGCCGCCGGAACCCATGAGCCGGGAGGAGAAGCGTCTTGCCTGGCTGCTGGCGGTGGTCTTAACGATGTGGGTCACGGAGAGCTGGCACGGCATTGGCCCGGCCTGGACGGGGCTGGCTGCCGCCTGTATTACTCTGCTGCCGCGCGTTGGGTTTATTAATGGTGATGAGTTTTCCAGTGGGGTAAATATCCGCACCTGTATTTATGTCGCCGGGATCCTTGGGCTGGCCATTACGGTCACGCAAACGGGGATTGGTGCGGCGGTAGGGAATGCGCTGCTGCACATTATGCCGCTGGATCCGGCGCATCCTTTTACCAGCTTCCTGGCGCTCACCGGCACCACGACCGCGCTCAACTTCATTATGACGGCTAATGGTGTACCTGCGCTTTTCACCACGCTGGCGCAGAGTTTTTCTGATGCAACGGGCTTCCCGCTACTGTCGGTGATTATGATTCAGGTGCTGGGCTATTCCACACCACTGCTGCCGTATCAGGCGTCACCGATCGTAGTGGCCATGGCATTAGGCAAAGTGCCGGCACGGGCGGGGATGTTGTTGTGTATTGCCCTGGCGGTGGCAACGTATCTGGTGCTGCTGCCGCTGGATTATGCGTGGTTTAGTGTGCTGGGGAAATTGTAGTTCTGGCGCGATCTGCCCCTCACACCGACCTTGGTGGGGGGCTACCAAGTCTGTACAAAGACGAGGTGAATTACGGCAGTGCGTTTATGATCTTGTGTAATACCGTTCTTAGCCAGTTCAGCGGCATATCGTTATCACAACATTTATGCCACAGCAGCGAGAGGGCAATTTCCGGCGTCTCAACGGGAACGGGGCTACAGCGTAAACCGTAATGGGAAATCCAGTCGGCAGCCAGCCCGGAGGGGACGGTCGCTAAAGCGGGTATGCGTTTCAGCAGCGGCGGCAAAGAAGAAAAATGCGGCGTAACGTAACGCACCCTTCGTGATTTCCCCTGCAATGCTAACTGTTCGTCGACGGCGCTCCATGCTGCACCGCGATAGGAAACCAGTACGTGGTCATGCTCCACGTAATCATTTACCGTCAGCGGTGCTTCCAGCGAAAGCTGATCGGGGTGCCAGAACGTACAAAAGTTGAGTGAACGGAGATGTTCACGCCTCAACGTGGCGGCGGTGCTCTGACCAACCGAAATCGCCAGGTCTATCTCCCTTTGGATCACTTGCTCACCATCCCGGAACGGATCGCTGGCCGTCACCTGCAAGGTGATTCCCGGCGCTTCGCGTGTCATGTATGCCTGTAATTCCGGCATCAGCCAGCGCTCCACCCAGTCGCTCATCCCCAGACGAAACACATGGCTTGCCTTCGCCGGGGTAAATGACGGTGGTTGAAAAAGAACATACTGCATCTGTTCCATCAGGGGGCCGAGTGAGGCAATAAGCGCTTCGGCACGCGGCGTTGGTACCATGCCTCCTGCGGTACGAACAAACAGGGGATCGTCGAACATGTCACGTAACCTGGCCAGCGCATTACTGACCGCCGGTTGCCCCAGATGCAGTTTTTCAGCGGTACGTGACACGCTGCCTTCCCGCTGCAGGACTAACAGTACCGTCAACAAATTCAGATCGATACGATGAAAATCATTTTCTCTGATAGTGAACATTATATTAATCAATTTGAGTGATACTGGTTTGCTGAGGATACTGCTGAGCACGGTTAAATGACACTGTGATGAGGCAATTTTATGAAAATGATACTGGCGCTGGTGGCGACACTTCTCTTTTCCAGCCAGCTTCTGGCCGCCGGGCAGACGAGTGCGCTGGATGAACAGGCTCCCGGTTACTATCGCATGAAACTGGGCAAGCTGCGGGTTACCGCTGTATCCGACGGCACGGTGACGGTCCCCCTGAATAAACTACTGACGAACATCTCACCGGAAAAATTACGCCAGGGGATGGCGGGCGAAGCAATGACGCCGCAAGCAGAGACCTCGATTAACGCCTATGTCATCGACGATGGCAAAAAACGTATTTTAGTGGATACCGGCGCCGGTGAGCTGTTCGGTAGCCAGGGCGGGCATCTGCTGGAAAATCTTGCCGCAGCAGGGTATCCGGTTGAATCCATTGATGATGTATTGCTGACCCATATTCATGCCGATCACTCTGGCGGTGTGTCACGTGCTGGCAAACCCGCCTTTCCGAATGCCGACGTGTATGTGGACAAACGCGATGTCGACTTCTGGCTTAACCCGTCAAACGTCAATAAGGTGGAGCCAGGTGAAGCACACACTTTTGCTGAAAGTGAAAAGACGCTTCGTCCGGTTATCAATGCCGGGCGGCTAAAAACATTCCAGGCGCCTGCAACTCTCGTGGAGGGGATCCGTGCGGAATCTACCGCGGGTCATACGCCGGGCAGCGTACTATATCGTGTGGAAAGTGAAGGTCAGACATTGGTTTTATGGGGCGATATTATCCACGCCAAAGCGGTACAAATGCCCGATCCGCACGTGGCAATACACTTTGACGTCAACCGCCAGCAGGCCATTAAAACGCGGGAGCGTGTGCTCAAACAGGCTGCGGAGCAGGGGTATTGGGTCGCCGCCGCACATATTTCTTTTCCGGGGTTTGGCCATGTAAAGCGTGAGGGGAACGGGTATCGCTGGGTGGAAAGTAATTATACGACCCAGTTAGGACAATAACCTGCATAGATTCTGGATGCCCGCATTGATAAAGCCGGGGCGGTAACAGGTTAAGAGTGTATCTCTCCCCTTGTGGGGAGAGATAACGCGAACACTCCCCACCTTAACAGGAAGTGAGTGCTCACAGGGGCAAGCGAATTACGCTTTAGCTGCTTCTGCAGCTTTAACGATCACCGCGAAAGCGTCAGCTTTCAGGGATGCACCGCCAACCAGCGCGCCGTCGATATCCGGCTGGGTGAACAGCTCAGCAGCGTTAGCCGCGTTAACGGAACCGCCGTACTGAATGATAACCTGCTCAGCCACTTTCGCGTCTGCTTTAGCAATGTGGTCACGGATGAATTTGTGAACCGCCTGAGCCTGAGCCGGCGTCGCGGATTTGCCGGTGCCGATTGCCCATACTGGTTCGTAAGCGATGACCGCGCCTTCGAATGCCGCTGCGCCCTGAGTTTTCAGAACTGCGTCGATCTGACGTGCACACACTTCTTCGGTTTTGCCCGCTTCGTTTTCTGCTTCGGTTTCACCGATGCACAGAACCGGAATCAGACCTTGTTCTTTCAGAACGGCGAATTTTTTAGCAATGAGTTCGTCAGATTCTGCGTGGTATGTACGACGCTCGGAGTGGCCGATAATGATGTACTGCGCGCCGATATCTTTGAGCATTTCAGCGGAGGTTTCGCCGGTGAATGCGCCAGACAGGTTAACGTCGACGTTCTGAGCGCCCAGAATGATGTGGCTGCCTGCAGCGGCTTGCTTAGCCAGATCCAGGTACATAGTCGGCGGAGCGATAGCAACGCCACAACCTGTCACGCCAGCCAGCTCTTTACGCAGGTTAGCTACCAGTTCGTTTACCATGTGGCGGCTGCCGTTCAGTTTCCAGTTACCCATCACTAAAGGATGTCGCATTTGAATTCTCCACGCTATAAGAGCGAATTTAAGTAAGATGTCTGCCCGTCAGGGCAGTTTGGTCTGTGAAACAGTATAGAGATTCGTCATGGGAAAGGCTTTGCTTTTTGTCATTTATTGTCGCCTTCCAGGCTTTCAGATAGCGCCAGCTTAATCGGTTCAACAGCGAAGGTCAGCCCCTTTTCGCCGTCATCTGCTACAACATAACGCATAGCCCCTTCCGTTTCGGCATACCAGAGCTTGTTTTTGCCGTTGTTCAGTAATTTTTGCAGCTTTTGCAGACTTTGCGCTTTGGTCAGCGTCGGTGAAAACGCGCGAATCAGCGCCGCCATATACTCCTGGGCTTTCGCTTTGGCCGCTTTTTGCTCTGGCCCCCGGACCGGTAGCCAGGTCATCTGCATGGATTTAATTTTCAACGTGCCGCGTTCCAGCGCCGTGGAGGCATACAGGTTGTCGTTAATTTTGGTCGCGGCGCGGGTCAGGCGTTCAGTATCACCACGCGAATCGACAGCGCGAAATTCATTGAGCTGCAGGTCGGGATTATCTTCGTTGAATTTTTCCCTGAACTGGCTGATGGATTGTTCGAAGGTGGGAGCACCCGGCAGCAGATACGGGGCCGCCGTCGCAGGTGGCGTATCCTCTGCGATGGCATAGTGGTTGATGAAGAGCGCCGTAAACAGGAGCCACCAGGTTTTCATTAACATCGTCCTCACTTCTCTTTGCTCACGATTAAAACGATAACAGTCTGGCTTGTCAAAAACTCACGCGACCAGGGTAAACTACGCAGCACTACAATTAAAGGAACCTTACATGGGTATTCAGCAGTGGTTGTTCTCATTTAAAGGCCGCATTGGTCGTCGTGATTTCTGGATCTGGACCGTTATCTGGGTGCTGGCGATGGCGGCGTTGTTTTACGCGGTCAGTTTTGAACTTCTGGCCAGCCAAAATGCCGCGTTTATGCTGGTTTGCCTGCTCTGGCCAACCGCGTGTGTGATTGTGAAACGACTGCATGACCGCAATAAGTCTGGCAGTTGGTCGTTGTTATTTATTCTTGCCTGGATGCTGCTGGCAGGGCACTGGGAGATACTGGGCGGTACATGGCAATGGGTTGTTGGCCGCTTCGTGCCGGTGCTGATTATGGTGACAATGCTCATCGACCTGGGCGCGTTTATTGGCACCCAGGGCGAGAACAAGTTCGGCAAAGATACGCTTGAAGTACAGTTCCGCTGATCACCAGTAGTGTTCGGCGGTAATGTGGCCCGGGCGGCGGCGCAGGTGTTTCGCCATCTGCCGGGTCTCTTTCAGTAACTGCTGGGTGTCGCGCACCATCTGCGGGTTGCCGCAGAGCATGACGTGGCTGGTGTCGCTGTTCATCGGCAATCCCACCGCCGCTTCCAGTGCGCCGTTCTCAATCAGCGCAGGGACACGTCCTGTGAGCGATCCGGGTACGGTTTCCCGGCTGACCACCGTTTGAATCCGCAATTTGCCTTCATAGCGTTTCTGCAGTTCAAGCATCAGCGGCAGATAGCTTAAATCCGCGGCATAACGCACCGCATGCACCAGCACCAGATTTTTGAAGCGATCCAGGTCCTTCCCTTCCTGCAGGATAGACAAATAAGGCCCAATCGCGGTCCCGGTCGCCAGCATCCACAGCGTGTCGCAGTCCGGCACCTCTTCAAGAACAAAGAAGCCTGCCGCCTCGCTGACGATCAGTACCTCATCGTCGGGCTGTAAGGCAGCCAGGCGCGGGCTGAGTTTGCCCTCAGGGACGGTGACCAGATAAAATTCCAGGTCGGGGCTGCCTGGGGCGTTGACGTAGGAATAGGCACGCTGTACCCGTTCGCCATCGATTTCGAGGCCCAGTTTGGCAAATTGTCCGGCAGTGAAGGGATGAACGGGGGCATGAACGGTCAGGCTGAACAACGCGTCGGTCCAGAACTCGACTTTTACGACTTTTCCTGTAACCCAGTCGGCCATGATTTTCTCCTGTTCAGAATCATTGCCTTATCTTCGTCGTGAATGGGGAGGATTTCCAGCCCGGATGGGCCGGAAAGCTCTCCCTGATAAATAATCTTACAGAATGTGCGTCTGTACGTCCGGGTCTTTGCGATCCAGGTAGTGAATGGACTGGATACGGCGAATGGTACGCGATTTCCCGCGAATCAGCAGGGTTTCGGTGGTGGCGATGTTGCCTTTACGGCTAATGCCGTCCAGCAGGTCGCCTTTGGTAATTCCGGTTGCGGAGAAAATCACGTTGTCGCTGCGTGCCATTTCATCCAGACGCAGTACTTTATCGGCCTCGATGCCCATCGCCTGGCAGCGTGCCAGCTCAATTTCCCCGATACGACGATTCTCTTCGTTGTCGCCTTTCACGTGATGACGTGCCAGCAAGCGGCCATTCATATCGCCATCGAGCGCGCGGATGACGGCGGCTGAGACGACACCTTCCGGCGCACCGCCAATACCGTAGAGAACATCGACTTCACTGTCCGGCATACAGGTCAGAATGGAAGCCGCAACGTCGCCATCCGGAATAGCGAAAACGCGGACACCAAGCTTCTGCATTTCAGCGATGGTGGCGTCGTGGCGAGGTTTGGCCAGAATCGTCACCGTCAGCTCACTGAGCGGTTTACCGAGCGCATGAGCGACATTACGCAGGTTATCGGCAAGTGGCAGGTTCAGGTCGATAGTGCCTTTCGCGCCAGGGCCGACAATCAGTTTTTCCATGTACATATCCGGCGCATTGAGGAAGCAGCCTTGATCACCCACAGCCAGTACTGCCAGAGCGTTGGCCTGGCCCATGGCGGTCATGCGGGTGCCTTCAATCGGGTCAACGGCGATATCCACCGCGTCGCCTTTACCGGTACCGACTTTTTCACCGATATAGAGCATTGGGGCTTCGTCGATTTCCCCTTCGCCAATCACAATGGTCCCGGCGATATTGACCTGGTTAAGCATGATGCGCATGGCGTGAACGGCAGCACCGTCGGCGGTATTTTTGTCGCCGCGACCCAGCCACTTATAGCCAGCCAGCGCCGCTGCTTCGGTCACGCGGGAAAATTCAATGGCAAGTTCTCGTCTCATAGCAAACTCGTGAAGTGAAAGAAATTGCGCGAAGTTTAACACACAGAGCAGGTCCGGGCGCGGTCTGGTCCCTTCGCCCTGGCACTCTCTCCAAAGGAAAGAGGGGCGAACCAGCGTGATTTTTTGGCAGAAGGTGAGCGAGCGTGCGGGGCAGGTTTTCACCCTCTCCCCCTAAAGGGAGAGGGGAGGGGGAGATTACTCGTCGCGCTCTTCCCATGCCAGCGCGCGTTTCACCGCTTTTTTCCAGCCCTCGTAACGGTAATTACGTTCGGTGGTTTCGATGCCCGGACGGAATTCGCGCTCAATGACCGCTTTTTCCTGCAGTTCGTCCAGGTTTTGCCAGAAGCCAACTGCCAGACCCGCCAGATAAGCTGCGCCCAGCGCCGTAACTTCACGCACTTCCGGACGCTCCACGCGGGTGCCCAGAATGTCCGACTGGAACTGCATCAGGAAGTTGTTGGCTACCGCACCGCCATCCACACGCAGGGCGTGCAGACGAATGCCGGAGTCAGCCTGCATGGCTTCCAGTACATCACGCGTCTGGTAGGCAATAGATTCCAGCGTTGCGCGAATGATGTGGTTTGAGTTTACGCCACGGGTCAGACCGAAAATCGCGCCACGTGCATACGGGTCCCAGTACGGTGCGCCCAGGCCGGTAAAGGCAGGCACTACGTAGACGCCGTTGGTGTCTTTCACTTTGGTCGCGAAATATTCCGAGTCAAACGCATCGCTGATCAGTTTCATCTCGTCGCGCAGCCACTGAATTGACGCACCAGCCATGAATACTGCACCTTCCAGCGCGTAATTCACTTCGCCACTCGGTCCGCATGCGATGGTCGTCAGCAGACCATTTTCTGATTTCACCGCTTTTTCGCCAGTGTTCATCAGCATAAAGCAGCCAGTACCGTAGGTGTTCTTCGCCATCCCTTCTTTGACGCACAACTGACCGAACAGCGCTGCCTGTTGGTCACCGGCGATCCCGGCGATAGGAATACGTGTACCGCCTTTACCACCGATGTTGGTCTGGCCATAGACTTCGGACGATTTACGCACTTCCGGCAGCATGGCACGCGGGATATCCAGCGCATCCAGCATCTTGTCGTCCCACTCCAGAGTATTGATGTTGAACAGCATGGTACGGGAGGCGTTGGTGTAGTCAGTGACGTGTACGCGGCCCTGGGTCATTTTCCAGATAAGCCAGGTGTCGACGGTACCGAACAGCAGCTCGCCACGCTTCGCACGTTCGCGGGAGCCTTCAACATGATCGAGAATCCACTTCACTTTGGTGCCGGAGAAATACGGGTCAACCACCAGACCTGTTGCGTTACGCACGTACTCTTCCATGCCATCACGTTTGAGCTGCTCACAGATTTCTGATGTACGGCGGCACTGCCAGACAATGGCGTTATAGATAGGTTTACCGGTTTCGCGCTCCCAGACGATGGTCGTTTCACGTTGGTTGGTGATACCAATCGCGGCGATTTCATCTGAGTTGATATCCGCTTTAGCCAGCACTTCTACCAGCGTGGAGCTTTGCGTTGCCCAGATTTCCATTGGGTCATGCTCAACCCAGCCTGGCTTAGGATAAATTTGTTCGAATTCGCGCTGCGAAACGCTGATGATGTTGGCGTCATGATCCATTACGACGGCGCGGGAGCTGGTGGTACCCTGGTCCAGCGCAACGATATATTTCTTTTCAGTCATGATTTATGTCCCGTAGTCACATTACAGCGGAGCTTTTTGTTGTGAAGTCGTGGTGGCGTCTTTGTCATCTTCCACAGCACAAACGTCACACGGTAAGTTACGGCCAATCAGTTTACGATAACCGAAGGCACCCAGTGATGCGCCGACAATAGGCCCAAACAGCGGTACGAGGAAGTAAGGAATATCTTTCCCACCGGTAAAGGCGACATTGCCCCAGCCAGCCAGCCAGGCGAACGCTTTCGGTCCGATATCACGAGCAGGGTTCATCGCAAACCCGGTCAGCGGACCCATAGAGGCACCAATAACAGCAATCAGCAGGCCAATCAGCAGCGGAGCCAGCGGGCCACGTGGGATCCCGTTGCCATCGTCGCCCAGCGCCATGATGACGCCCATCAGAACGGCGGTAATCACCATCTCAACAGCAAAGGCCTGGAAGAAATTGATGTGCGGGTTAGGGTAGGTTGAAAAGATGCCTGCCAGATCGAGACTTTCGACGCTGCCACGCACCATATGGTGAGTTTGTTCGAAATCGAAGAAAAGATTGTAATAAAGCCCGTAAACAAGTGCGGCCGCGCAGAATGCGCCGGCAAATTGAGAAGCAATAAAGGGTACAACTTTGCGCCCGTCGAAGCAGGCAAACAGCCACAATGCAATGGTCACAGCCGGATTAAGGTGTGCGCCGGAAACCCCTGCGGTCAGGTAGATGGCCATTGCCACGCCCAGACCCCAAATGATACTGATTTCCCACTGCCCGAAGCTGGCACCTGCTACTTTAAGTGCCGCAACGCAGCCCACACCGAAGAAAATCAACAACCCGGTGCCGAGAAACTCGGCGATGCACTGACCTTTTAAGGTTGAGGTTTGACTCATAATCGGATCCTGCAAAGAGTTTAATGGTTATAGTTTGCATGGAGGGAGAAGACTCCAAGATGCCGTGTAGACATACTGTTAATTTATCGTTAACGAGCAAAAACGAGAAATATCGAAATCAAAATGTGTGTACTGCGTCAATAAAATGAGCGTTTTCGCGCGATGAGGCGCGTTTGCGAAGGAGGGAGAAGTGTGAGCTGAATCATTTTTGTAACCCTCAATTTAACAATTTATTGAAGCGGACCGCAAATGCACCAGGTTTAGGCTGAAAAGTGTTGCAAAGCGCGATCTGCGCGGGTTGTCGCTGGACAGGGGCTAAAGGGCTTCATACAATCGGGTACTAAGACCGTGCGCTAAATACATTAAGGCGTCGCCGTTCACGGAACGCGGATTTACCCGAGTGGTATATACCCATCAACGCCTTGCAATTCAGGAGAGGTATGACGATGTCATTAGAAGTATTCGAGAAGCTGGAAGCGAAAGTACAGCAGGCGATTGATACCATCACGCTGCTGCAGATGGAAATCGAAGAGCTGAAAGAGAAGAACAACAGTCTGTCCCAGGAAGTACAGTCTGCTCAACACGGCCGCGAGGAGCTGGAGCGCGAAAACCACCACCTGCGTGAACAGCAGAATGGCTGGCAGGAGCGGCTGCAGGCACTGCTGGGCCGTATGGAAGAAGTCTGATTACGCGTCATCTTTCGTGACGTAGCGGCGTTGGCTGCGCTCACTTTCCCCTGGCACGTCGTTGTCTGTGTTCCCGGGGATTCGCTTAGTTGTCAGCTTGCTACAACATGAAATCTTTCGCGTAGCTGCTCTGGCTTTCTTTTCCAGAACGGTACAGCGCATAAAAAAGGCACCTTGCGGTGCCTTTTTTGATCACTCGATATCCAGTGGATCTTCGGAAAGGATTATCCCGGTATTATCGGCATAGAGATGGTCGCCAGAAAAGAAGGTCACGCCGCCGAAATTGACGCGAATGTCGCTTTCGCCGATGCCTTCTCCAGCGGCACCCACTGGAATCGCGGCAATGGCCTGAATGCCAATGTCCAGTTCTTCCAGATCATCCACCTGGCGCACCGCGCCGTAGACCACAATCCCTTCCCACTCGTTTTGCAGAGCGATGCGCGCCAGGTCCGCATCAATTAACGCACGACGCACAGAACCACCACCATCAACCAGCAGTACACGACCACGGCCATTTTCTTCGAGCAGATCGTACAGCAACCCGTTATCCTCGAAACATTTCACCGTGATGATTTGACCGCCGAACGACAACCGTCCACCAAAATTGGAGAACAGCGGTTCCACGACGTTGACATCTTCCTGGTAGATGTCACAGAGCTCAGACGTATCGTATTTCATAGGCTTAACGTTCAGTTGCTGCGAGAGTTGTCAGTATATCGCGCATCACGCATTGTTGGCAAAATCATCAATTGTTAATTGACTTTTGTCAGTTAAAAATGCGTCTGGCTCAGCATAATCCCAATCACAAACAACAGGTTAGTCAGTAAAGCCCCTTTTACTGTACGTTCGAGCATCGGTGGCATGGCTTTCGGATCCCGCTCGCGCATCACAAAACGCGCCTGTTTTAGCAGCAACGGCGCGGCAAGGACGAACAGCCAACCCCATACGCTATGCAGTGACAGCAGGTTAAACAGCGCCAGACAGAGAAGTGCGCCTGCCAGCAGACCCGCATGGTAGCGGCGCGCGTTCACCGGCCCTAAGCGCACCACGAGCGTGATTTTGCCATTGGCGCGATCGCTGTCGATATCACGCAGGTTGTTGATATTCAGCACCGCAGTCGCCAGCAGGCCACACGCCGTAGCGGGTAAGATAATCGCAGGGATCAGCATATGCGTTTGCAGATACCAGCTTCCCATTACGCTCAGCCAGCCAAAGAAAATCAGTACCGAAACATCGCCAAGGCCGATATAGCCGTAAGGTCGTTTGCCGATGGTGTAGGTGATAGCGGCGATGATAGACAGCGCGCCAAGCACCACAAAGCCGATGAAATCCGTCAGGGTTTGCGAGGCGGCCAGCAGCAACAGCAGGCCGGAAATGCAGCTCAGGACAATGACAATGATGAGCGCACGCTTCATCTGTTCAAGCGAAATGGCCCCTTTTTGCATGCCGCGCAACGGCCCAATACGGTCGGGCTTGTCGCTGCCTTTGACCGCGTCGCCATAGTCATTGGCGAGATTGGAGAGGATTTGCAGCAATCCGGCGGTGCTTAATGCCAGTATGGCAACCAGCGGATCGAAGAAACCCTGCCACCAGGCCAGCGTCGTCCCTACCACGATAGCGGCAAACGCCAGCGGCAGTGTTTTTGGGCGCAGGCTTTCCAGCCAGGCCTGGGTGCGGCTCAAAGGTTGTGCGTCAGTCATAGTCACCAGCCAGTAATAAAAAATGGGGGCATAAGCCCCCATCGGAAATGATGAAAACGTTGTGGCTGCGATTATAAGATAAAACGGCTCAGATCTTCATCTGCCACTAAAGCATCAAGGTGCTTACTCACATAGTCGGCGTCGATGATGATAGTTTCGCCATTCAGGTCGCTGGCGTCATAGGAAATATCTTCCATGAGACGTTCCAGAACGGTGTGCAGACGACGCGCACCGATGTTTTCGGTGGTCTCGTTCACCTGCCAGGCCGCTTGCGCGATGCGTTTAATCCCGTCGTCAGTGAAATCGATATTGACGCCTTCTGTTGCCATCAATGCTTTGTACTGCACGGTAACCGATGCATTTGGCTCGGTCAGAATACGTTCAAAGTCTTGCGTGGTCAGCGCTTTCAGTTCAACACGAATAGGCAGACGACCCTGCAGTTCCGGGATCAGGTCAGACGGGCTGGCCACCTGGAATGCGCCGGAGGCGATAAACAGGATGTGGTCAGTTTTCACCATGCCGTGCTTGGTGGAAACGGTACAGCCTTCGACCAGCGGCAGCAGGTCGCGCTGAACACCTTCGCGGGAAACATCCGGGCCGGATGTGTTACCGCCGCGCTTACAGATTTTGTCGATTTCGTCGATGAAGACGATACCGTGCTGCTCAACCGCGTCGATTGCATCTTGTTTCAGCTCTTCCGGATTAACCAGCTTCGCCGCTTCTTCTTCAATCAGCAGTTTCATTGCATCTTTGATTTTCAGCTTACGCGGCTTCTGTTTTTGCCCGCCCAGATTCTGAAACATGGACTGGAGCTGGCTGGTCATCTCTTCCATTCCCGGAGGCGCCATGATTTCTACGCCCATCGGTGACGCGGCCAGATTGATTTCAATTTCTTTGTCGTCGAGCTGGCCTTCACGCAGTTTTTTGCGGAAAGACTGACGTGCAGCAGACGGCTCAGCAACGGTTTCCGGCTGGCCCCAGTTGTTTTTTGCCGGGGGGATCAGTACGTCCAGAATACGCTCTTCCGCCATCTCTTCGGCACGATAGCGGTTTTTCTCGATGGACTGCATGCGGACCATTTTCACGGCGGCATCGGTAAGATCGCGGATAATGGAATCCACTTCTTTACCGACATAACCCACTTCGGTGAATTTGGTTGCTTCAACTTTGATAAATGGCGCGTTTGCCAGTTTCGCCAGACGGCGGGCAATTTCGGTTTTACCGACACCGGTCGGCCCGATCATCAGAATGTTTTTCGGGGTCACTTCATGGCGCAGCTCTTCATCAAGCTGCATACGACGCCAGCGGTTACGCAGGGCAATCGCCACGGAACGCTTCGCCGCATCCTGACCGATAATGTGTTTGTCCAGTTCGCTGACAATTTCGCGTGGGGTCATTTCAGACATGAGGAATCCTTACGCCTTGGTGGTCAATTCTTCGATGGTGTGGAAGTGGTTAGTGTAGATGCAGATATCACCAGCGATATTCAGCGCTTTCTCGGCGATATCGCGCGCGCTGAGGTCGGTGTTTTCCAGCAGCGCACGGGCAGCAGCCTGGGCATATGGGCCGCCAGAGCCAATGGCAATCAGGTCATTTTCTGGCTGCACAACGTCACCGTTACCGGTGATGATCAGTGAGGCCGTTTCATCGGCCACCGCCAGTAACGCTTCCAGCTTGCGCAGCATGCGATCGGTACGCCAGTCTTTGGCCAGTTCCACCGCCGCTTTCACCAGATGGCCCTGGTGCATCTCCAGCTTACGTTCAAAGAGTTCAAACAAGGTGAAGGCATCAGCCGTGCCCCCGGCAAAGCCTGCGATGACTTTGTCGTTGTACAGACGGCGAACTTTCTTCACGTTGCCTTTCATAACGGTGTTGCCCAGTGTCGCCTGGCCATCACCAGCGATAACGACATGGCCGTTACGGCGTACGCTTACTATTGTTGTCACGAGCAGACCCCCTGGTTACGAATGCAGAATACAAGCCCCGTAGTGATACGGGGCAGAATGCAAGTATAGATGGGGGAGATTTTGGGGGTTTCAACCCCCGGCGGCGAGACGGATGCAGTTTGTGTGACCGGCCAGTTTCAGACGGCTAATGGTGCCATCTGCGTTATCTTTGCCTTTAACCGGGCCGATAACCACGCGATTCCAGCCGTTATTGCTGGTGATGCGAGAGTCAAACCCTTCAAAGGCGAGCTGGGCACGAACGGTCTCTGCCTGGTCCGCACCTTTGAACGAACCACACTGTACCATCCAGCGGCGTTCGTCTTTTTTCTCGGCCGTTTGCTTCGGTGCTTCTTCATGCGTCACCGGAGCGGCCTGCTGCGTTTTCGGCGCGGCCGCCGTGGTATGTGCTGGCGTTTGCAGCAGATCCTGGTATGGCTGCTGGCTGGCGGCAGATGGCTTTTGCTGAGGCGTTTGCTTCGGTGCCTGCACCGGCGCGGTTTGCGCCGTGCGTGGTTGCTCTGTTACCCGTGGCGGCGTCCGTGTCGGTTGCTCAACCTGCACGTTGCTCCACTGCTGTTGTTGCATCTGCTGCTGTACCTGTTGCTGCGCCTGACGCTGGCGTTGCAGCGTTTGCTGGCGCTGCTCCTGCGTCTGCTCGTTCCACGGCACTTCGTTTAACTGCGTAGGCTGCTGGCGCATATCCGCCTGCATTTGCGCCAGCAACTGACGTTGCTCATTGGTCAGTTGCTCCGGTTTTTCCACTTCACCACCCGCAGATGGCTCGGTAGGCGCACGTACGCCTGGCTGGCGACTTTCCAGCTCTTTAATGTAACGCCAGCGCTCTTCCGGTTTTGGCGGCAGACCATTGCCTGCAACCTTCTGGCTTTGCAGCGTTTCAGATTCTTCTTTCTTGTGGTGGGTAATGAAGTACAGGCCACCGATAAAAGCTACCAGTACTGCGGCGGCAATCGCGACCATTGCGGGCGAGACAGCGGATACGCTACGTTGCTTCTTCCTTGAGCTACTCTTTTTTTGCCGCGAAGGAGCCGACTGGCTGCGGCGTACATAATCTCGTTGTGCCACTATCGTTTCGCTGTATTTATTTCGTTTGTCAGCCCGTCATGTTACTTAAGCGACGGGCTTTTGACCAGAAGAGGGATTCCGATAACGCATTTACGTTAAGTCAACGCCTTAGTTGACCCACGAATGACCAATTCGCAATCCAGTAATCGGGAGCCGCTGCTTACCGTATGACCTTGTAACTGTTCAAGTAATAACAGCATTGCTTCGCGACCGATATCGAAACGCGGCTGGGCGACGGTGGTGAGCGGAGGATCGCAGAATTCCGCCAGCGAGATATTATCGAAACCAATAATAGACAAATCATTCGGCACTTTCAGACCACGGCGCTTCGCATGAGACAATGCGCCAAGCGCCATGACGTCGCTATGACAGAATACCGCAGTGGGCGGTTTCGGCAGCGAGAGTAACCGTTCCAGCGCCTCGCTACCGGCGGCAAAGGTAAAGTCGCCACGGGCAATATAGTGCGGGTCAACGGTAATGCCGGAGCGACGTAGCGCCTGTACATAGCCCTGCAGGCGATAGTGGCACAGCGGCATCTCTTCCGGACCGGCAATGCAACCAATGTATTGATGCCCCTGTTCGCGCAGGTAATTCACGGCATTGAAGGCGGCGGTCAGGTTGTCGATATGTACTGTGGGCAGTTCCAGTTCCGGGGCAAATTCATTCGCCATCACCATTGGCGGCAGGTTACGTTGTTCTTCGATGCTGGCATCAAAAGGCAAGCGTGAACCGAGCAGCAACATGCCATCTATCTGCTTAGTGATGATTAAATCGATAAAGGTTTTTTCTTGCTGATTCTGATGAGCACAATCGCCGATCAATACCAGATAGCCCTTTTCTGCGGCAGTGACTTCAATGCCACGGATAATTTCACTAAAAAACGGATCGCAAATATCCGGCACGATCACCAGGATCGTCCGGGATTCATTGCGTTTAACGTTACGTCCCATCGACTGCGGCAAATAACCCACTTCCATTGCCGCCTGCTCAACCCGATTGCGGGTAGCCTGCGACACTTTATCCGGGTTCATTAACGCACGGGACACCGTTGCCGTGGATACCTTCGCTTTAACGGCAACATCTTTCATGGTCGCGGCTGCAACCTGATTCCTGGTCTTCACCTTCTTCTCCTCGCATGCGCGGCGCAGGCGCAGACACATTTTTATCAGATAGTTAATCTAATCGGTTACAGAATTTTCATTAAAAATGTGATGAAAGTTGAATTTTTCGAGGTGCCTCGCAACCTTAGCCCTCAATGGGGTCCACATCCAGCACCCACTTCACTTTGCGGGCTTCTGGTAAGGTGTTGATAAGCGTAAGCGTGCCGCTGACAATTTGTTGCAGGCGCACGCGGGAAGGATGTTGTAGCAGGAGCTGCCAGCGCCAGCGCCCGGCGCGTTTGGGAGCCAGTGCCGGAACCGGACCAAGCACCCAGAGGTGCTGGTCTGCCAGCGGGCTGGATTGCAGCAGATTTTTTAGCTGTTGCAGGAACAGCGGCGCCTGTTGGTTGTTATGATCTTCCGCACGGATGAGCACATGGCTGGTCCAGGGGGGAAGCTGGAGCGTCTGACGTTCCGCCAGTGCCTGCTCCGCGAAGGTGTCGTAGCCTTTATGCAGAAGCGTCTGCAATAAAGGGTGTTCAGGATGGTGAGTTTGCAGTACCACTTCACCCTGTTTCCCCGCGCGCCCGGCACGCCCGGAGACCTGGGTATAAAGCTGCGCAAAGCGCTCAGCGGCGCGGAAGTCAGCGGAGAAGAGCGCACCGTCGACATCCAACAGGGCAACCAGCGTGACATCCGGGAAATGGTGCCCTTTCGCCAGCATCTGCGTGCCGATAAGAATACGCGCGCCGCCGCGATGTACTTCCGCCAGGTGTTGCTCGAGCGCGCCTTTACGGCTGGTGGTGTCCCGGTCGATACGCGACAGCGGCACCCCCGGAAAAAGCGGGGCAAGCGCCTGCTCCAGTTGTTCTGTGCCCAGTCCAACGGGCATCAGATGGGTTGAGCCGCAGGAAGGGCATTGCCGTGGCACCTGGCGCTGGCTGTCGCAATGGTGGCAGCGTAGATGCTGCTGGGCCTGGTGTAACGTGTAGTAATGATCGCAGCGCGGACACTCGGCAATCCAGCCACAATCATGGCACAGCAGTGCCGGCGCGAAGCCTCGACGGTTCAGGAACAAGATGACCTGATTGCCTGCCTGCAAGTGCTGGCGCATGCGATTCACAAGAGCAGGGGAGAGTCCTGCCTGTAGCGCCTGGCCTTTCAGGTCCAGAACATGCTGCATGGCGGGGCGGGCGTTGCCGGCGCGGCGCGTCAGGCGCAGCATCTTATATTTCCGCGCCCGCACATTGTGGAGCGTCTCCAGGGCGGGCGTCGCCGAGCCGAGTATGATTGGAATCTGCTCGCTGTGGGCGCGATAGACGGCCAGGTCGCGCGCGTGGTAGCGCCAGCCTTCCTGTTGTTTATAAGAGCTGTCGTGTTCTTCATCGATCACGATAACGCCCAAATTTTTAAACGGGGTGAACAGTGACGAACGTGTACCAATGACAATCGCCGCTTCGCCGTTTTTGGCTTTTAACCAGGCCGACAGGCGTTCACTGTCATTTAGTCCGGAATGCAGTACCTCGACCGGGGCAGAAAAGCGTTCGCGAAAACGGGCGATGGTCTGCGGCGTCAGGCCGATTTCCGGCACCATCACCAGCGCCTGTTTCCCTTGTGCCAGCACATTTTCCAGCACTCTGAGATAGACTTCTGTTTTGCCAGAACCGGTTACACCCGCCAGCAGCCAGGCCGAGAACTGGTCCGCCGCGCTGTGAATGGCCCCCACCGCGGTTGCCTGTTCAGTGTTAAGACGCAGACGCTCGCCGCAGACGGAAAAGCCATGCCGCCAGTCATGATGCGCGGGCTCCTCACTGTTGAGCTCTGCCAGCCCCTTGGTTCGCAGTGATTGTAGCGCGGCGTCATTGAACTCAAGCTCAGCAACCTGATGACGCCAGATGCGCCCCTGGCGCAGGGCTGCCAGCGCCTGTTGCTGCTTTGGCGAACGTTTAAGGCTATTAAGATCGACCGCCTGCCCTTGCTCGGTGGCAAACCAGAACCACTGTACTGCGGCACTGGCGGGTTTACCCTGGCGTAGCGGTACAGGAATAGCGTTGAAAAGCACATCGCCAATGGCGTGGTGATAATAATCCGCCGCCCAGAGCAGAAGCCGCCAAACCGGGACGGAAAAGACAGGAGCACTGTCCAGCACTTCAAGCACGCTTTTCAGCTCATTGAGGGGCAATTCGCTGGTCTCACCGACGGAGACCACAATCCCCACCCGTTGCTGGGTGCCAAAGGGCACGCGTACCCGGCAGCCCGCGCTGGCGACCATGCTATCGGGAAGCAGGTAGTCAAAGGTGCGGGGCAACGGTACGGGTAGCGCTACATGGGCGACGGGCATCTCAGGATCCTGGCTTGAAAACTGGCGGGATAGTATACACATTGTTATAGGTGGGGCGCGGATCAGTTTGCATACGTTGGTTAATTTCTGTATGATTCGCCGCCTTTGGTGCGTATTCACGTGCCAGAGATCCACTAATACATTAACTCGCGTGGTGTCTGGCGTTAGGGCTGGAAGAGCGACGCGGCCTTAAACTGAGGTTTCCCATGAAAAAAGGTATTCACCCGAATTATGTAGCTATTACTGCAACCTGTTCTTGCGGTAATGTGATCAAAACCCACTCTACCGTGGGTCACGACCTGAACCTGGACGTGTGCGGCAACTGCCACCCGTTCTTTACTGGTAAACAACGTGTTGTTGATACCGGTGGTCGTGTTGAGCGTTTCAACAAACGCTTCAGCATCCCGGGCAGCAAATAAGTTGCCAGATGAAAAAAGCGCCGCAAGGCGCTTTTTTTGTCCCTGAATTCCGCCCCCTTCTGTGTAACTCCCTCTTGCTTTTCACTCCCTACTGCAATTTTTCGCAACGCCAGTTCTTTTGATTTGGCACGGTGTTTCTTTTTAAAAAATCCAATGTTTCAGTTGGTGACATCAAGCCGACATATCTTTGCTTTTTTGCCACTTAAACGGAATGCTGGCAAAAACTCAAAGGTTTGTACATTTACACTAAAATACAATTCCTCACGTTATTAGGACATTTTTAATTTGTAGCTGTCTTTCACTCGTTACGCTGGCCTGCGAATCCATAGCTACACGCTTTTCTTTTATTGAAATTTACGTCAAAGAGGAATTTCCATGAAGTTGAAATATGCGTTGTTATTACTGCCGGTACTGGCAGGAACAGCCCATGCGGGTTACGTAGACTATCGTCATGAATATTACGATGACGGGCGTAACTATGATCGTGTATATATGTCACAGCGTTTTGCCAGCGGCTTTGGGGTGGCCTTAGAAGGTATTTCCCGTTCTGATGATGCGGATGCGAAAAAGCCGCTAAATAATATGGAAACGAACGGGATTGAGTATACAGCCAACTACCAGTTTACCTGGAACAACCTGGTCTGGTTGCCTGGTATTGCCATCGAAACGGACGAGAACCAAACCATTTATAAGCCGTTCGTGCGTGTTCAGTACAATATCAACGACAACTGGTGGACCGCCTTCCGTTACCGTTTCGAATACACTCGTCGTAATGCAGAAGGTCGCGATGATCGTCGCGTTAACCGCCCGGAAGCGTGGATTGGTTATAATATCGGGAACTGGATGTTTGAGCTAAACGGCATTTATAAATTTGCTGAGTCTGAAAATCTTTATAACAATACCAAGCGTGATTACGAATATAACGGACGTATTGCCTATAAATTTGGTTCCTGGGTGCCATTTGTTGAAGTAGGTAATGTGTCTTCTGGTTATAAAACGGCAACGACAGATGATCGCCAGACGCGTTATCGTGTCGGTATCGGTTATAACTTCTAATTACCTTTCTTTTTGTGTCCGAATAATGCGGCGGCAATATATATTGCCGCCGTATCCGCTCGCAATTTTTAAGTCGGAATTTTATATTTCGCTAAGGATTGGGTTAAACAATGTCTACACGCAAAATTGGTTTAGTGAATTATCTGGCGTACGGCTCCGGAGATTTTCTGGGCGCGGGTACAACAGCTCTGACCGCCGCATGGTTACTTTATTTTTATACAACGTTTTGTGGCTTAACGCCGATTGAGGCGACCTTCATTTTCGCCATGGCCAGGGTGCTGGATGCTGTTGTCAGCCCGCTGATGGGTTATCTGACCGATAACTTTGGCAATACCTGGTTTGGTAAACGCTTTGGTCGTCGTAAGTTCTTTATTCTGCTAGGTATTCCCTGCGTATTTTCCTATACGCTGATGTGGGTTGGCCACATGAACTACTGGTACTATTTATTCACGTACCTGCTGTTTGATGTGGTGTACACCATGATTCTGGTGCCTTACGAAACGCTGGTACCGGAGATGACCGATGACTTCAAACAGAAAACCAAGTTTTCCGGGGCGCGTATCGCGCTGGCGCAGCTTTCCGCCATTCTTGCCGCATTCCTGCCGGGCATTCTGTTAAGCCATTTCGGCAAAGATAATGCCGTCTCCTTCTTCTATGCCAGTATCGTGTTCGCGGTGATTTGCGCGATCGTCCTGACGCTGGTGTGGACCTTCACCTGGGAGCGCCCGCGTGATGAAGAAGCGGAAGCGGCGAAACCGAAACTGACGCTTGGGCAAAGCCTGAATCGTCTGATCATTGAGCTGAGTTCCACCTTCCGTATCCGTATTTTTCGTCAGCATCTGGGCATGTATCTTGGCGGGTATATTGCCCAGGACGTCTTCAACGCGGTCTTCACCTACTATGTGGTGTTTGTGTTGATGCAGAGCCCGACACTGGCCTCCAGCCTGATGGGAACCATGGCGATTCTGCAATTTATCGCGGTCATGGGGATGATCCCGCTCTGTATTCGTTTCGGCGCAGCGCCGTCTTACCGTATTGTCGTGGTGCTGTTTGGTCTGGCTGCGGTTTCGTTTGCCCTGCTGTCGTTGGCTGGACAGAGCGATAACATGTCGCTGCTGTTGTTTATTTCTGCTGTTGCCGGGTTAGGGCGTGGCGGCATCAACTATATTCCGTGGAACATCTATACCTATATCGCCGATGTGGACGAGGTGGTGACAGGTCAGCGTCGCGAGGGCATCTTTGCCGGGATCATGACGTTAACGCGTAAAGCCTCTCAGGCTGGCGCCGTGATGCTGGTGGGTATTGTGATGCAGATGTCCGGTTTTGTTTCCGGGCAGAGCACGCAGGTGCCGGGAGTGAGCCATACCATCCTGATGATTCTGAGTATCGGTACTGTGCTTGTGCTGTCGATCGGTTTCCTGGTGTCGTTGCGCTTCCGCCTGAACTTGTCCACGCACAGCGTTCTGCGCGAAGAGACGGCAAAAATGCGTAGTGCGGGCCGCCTGACGCCGGAATCCATCACCCCACAAGCGCGTAAGACTGTGGAAATGCTGGCGGGTATGCCTTATGACCAGCTATGGGGCAACAACGATATTGGCTATATCAATCGCCAGAAGGCACGTGAAGCGCAATCTCACGCCTCAGTCATATAGGTGATCATTTGAGCAATATTTTTGTGATGTATGTCACAAAAATATTGCCGATGAGGGTAAACAGGCATATGCTTTTCACTGCGAAAGAGGTTATCAACAACGCGTGAAAGGAAAATGAATATGCTGAATGCACTCAAAAATGTCGTTGTGTCTTACTTCACTTCTCTGGCAGAGGTTCACCCGGAAGTGACCCGCTTCTGATTCAGCCAGCGCAACAGACAGACAAACAAAAAGGCAGAAGATTTCTTCTGCCTTTTTGTTTGTCTCTGCTCCATTACTGGGGATAGCAGTGCTCATTCAGGCATGCTCTGTGGTTCTCCACTGCGCGTATAACGCTTCCCGCCGTTAATGTAAGTGACGTATCCAACGTCATTCCTGCGCTTTCCAGCCCCCTGGCTGTCCATTTATTACAGGTATTGAGTATGCCGTAGCGCCCATTTGCGGCATAAAACTGGCTATCGCCGTATATGCCTTTTTTTAATGGAATGAGTTTACCGGTTTCATCACGGGCAAAGCTGCGGCCAAGGTAACGCATCAGGCTGTCACGTTGACCTGCGGTGAGGCTTAATGCTTTTATCACGCTCCCGGAAAAATAGCGTTCTGGCGTATCAGAAAGGGCTACGACGTGCATAACCGCGCCAGATGACCAGAACATGGCCTGCAGAGTAAGCTTCGTGGTTATCTGCTCTGACTGGTAAAAACCTTTATCACCCCAGCCGATTTCATACCACTTCGCCTGTGCAAACCGCGTTTTAAGCTGTGGCAGAACGACATTGACCTCATGGGCAGGGGTGATAATCCCTGTATGCCAACCGTGGCTGACGATATAGATTTCCGTGCCGGAGGGCGATGCGTTCGCCTCAGGCCTGACGGCCTGTGGAAAAGTGGTGCAACCGTAGAGCAAAAAGCACATCCATGCGATGAACAGGTTTTTCATGATGCGTTACCCGGAAAACAGTGGCCATTTTTTTGCGACGGTTTCCAGTTGCGGGGCGTCAAATAACGCTTGTGGCGAGATCACTGTTTCGTTCAGCGGGATGTTACGCCCGTAACGCTCGTTGAGTTTGGCGCGCACGACCGGGGAGTTCAGATCGAACTCTTTAAGTTTCTGCAGCTTACCCGGCTGTATCCCCAGCGCACGGTTATACACCTTCCACACCACTTCGGAGCAATACTGGCGCTCATCGGTCCATGAAAATGCCAGGTCATAGGGTTTACCGAGGTAGCGCGTTGCCGTCTGCGCCAGTTTTTGCTGCTGTGCAATGGAAAGCCCACCTTTCACGCGACGGATGATGTAGTGCCCTTTTTCCCCACGGTTGATGAATGTTGGCAGTGGCGTATAGACCACCGGGCCGATGGCTTCAAAAACATAGGGGACATTGTTACGCAGCACGATCATGCCAGTGTGGCTAAAGCGCGAATGAGTGGCTTGCTGGATAGCTTTACTTTGCGACGAGCGAGACATCTGAAAGATGATATCGCCCGTCTGCGGTTCATAAGCCAGAACCGGGAAAACCATCACAGCGAGCAGCAAGAGGACAAACTTCTTTGTCATGATTTACATCCTTGTTCGAGACAAAAAAGGCGATTCAATCCATGAGCCGCCTTTTTAAATCAGTACTCCCACGTATCGGGGTCGATACCCAATTCGCGCATAATCACTTTTGCCTCCTCCGGGATTTCATCGCTGCGCTCTTTACGCAGGTCTTCATCGTTGGGCAAAGGTTGGCCGGTAAACGCATGCAGGAATGCCTCACACAGCAGTTCGCTGTTGGTGGCATGACGCAGGTTGTTAACCTGACGACGGGTGCGCTCATCGGTGAGGATTTTTAACACCTTCAGAGGAATGGAAACCGTAATTTTTTTTACCTGTTCACTCTTCTTACCGTGCTCAGCGTACGGGCTGATATATTCGCCGCTCCATTCAGCCATGAGATACCTTTAATCCTCTCAGTCATTAATAAAAGGTCAGAACCTGATCAACGCAGCGCCCGGACCATAATCTCGCGTAGTTTACCGTAGAGTCAGTACCGTGACACGGTGTATCGCTCTGCGTCACTTCACTAAAGCATATAATTTTAACGGCTATTGCGATTTTGCTCAATCTATACGCAAAGAAGTTTAGATGTCCAGATGTATTGACGTCTATTATTCTTATGTTTACTCTGGTGCCTGACTTTTCATCCATTAAGCCAGGAAGCCTTCACCATGACGCGTAAACAGGCCACCATCGCAGTGCGTAGCGGATTGAACGATGACGAGCAGTACGGTTGCGTTGTTCCGCCCATCCACCTCTCCAGCACCTATAATTTCACCGGATTTAATGAGCCTCGAGCCCATGACTATTCACGCCGCGGTAACCCGACGCGCGATGTCGTGCAGCGTGCCCTGGCAGAGCTGGAAGGCGGTGCGGGTGCCGTGATGACCAACACCGGTATGTCGGCGATTCATCTGGTGACCACGGTTTTCCTGAAACCGGGCGACCTGCTGGTTGCTCCGCATGACTGCTATGGTGGCAGCTACCGCCTCTTCGACAGTCTGGCAAAACGCGGCTGCTATAAGGTTTTGTTTGTCGATCAGAATGATGAACAGGCATTAAAATCGGCGCTGGCGCAAAAACCAAAGCTGGTACTGGTGGAAAGTCCGAGCAACCCATTGTTGCGCGTCGTGGATATTGCGAAAATCTGTCAGCTCGCGCGTGAGGCAGGTGCGGTCAGCGTGGTGGATAACACTTTCCTGAGTCCGGCGTTGCAAAACCCGCTGGCGTTGGGCGCTGATTTGGTATTGCATTCATGTACTAAATACTTGAATGGCCACTCAGATGTTGTCGCGGGCGTGGTGATTGCCAAAGACCCGGAAACTGTCACAGAACTGGCATGGTGGGCGAATAATATCGGCGTCACCGGTAGCGCCTTCGACAGCTACCTGCTGTTGCGTGGCCTGCGAACACTGTCTCCACGTATGGAAGTGGCGCAGCGTAACGCCCAGGCGATCGTTGAGTTTCTGAAAAAGCAGCCGCTGGTGAAAAAACTTTATCACCCGTCGCTGCCGGAAAATCAGGGGCACGAGATTGCTGCGCGCCAGCAGAAAGGCTTTGGCGCAATGTTGAGTTTCGAACTGGATGGCGATGAGCAAACACTGCGTCGCTTCTTAAGCGGTTTGTCATTATTTACGCTGGCGGAATCTTTAGGTGGGGTTGAAAGCTTAATTTCCCACGCTGCCACCATGACACACGCGGGCATGGCGCCGGAAGCACGTGCTGCCGCCGGGATTTCAGAGACGTTACTGCGTATCTCAACCGGCATTGAAGATGGTGAAGATTTGATTGCCGACCTGGAAAATGGCTTCCGGGTCGCAGCTGAGGGATAAACATGAGTGTGAATGCGCAGGCAGGGGCGAAGGTTCGTCAACTGCATAAGTTTGGTGGGAGCAGTCTGGCTGATGTGAAATGTTACCTGCGCGTCGCGGGGATCATGGCGGAATATTCGCAACCGGGCGATTTGATGGTCGTTTCGGCAGCAGGCAGCACCACTAACCAGTTGATTAGCTGGCTTAAATTGAGCCAGACCGATCGTCTCTCTGCGCATCAGGTTCAACAGTCGTTACGTCGTTACCAGAGCGAGCTGATTGCCGGGTTGTTGTCACCGGAGGTGGCTGATGGCCTGATTAGCGAGTTTATTCGTGACCTTGAGCGCCTGGCCGGGTTGCTGGACGGTGGCATTACCGATGCGGTCTATGCCGAAGTGGTGGGGCATGGGGAAGTGTGGTCTGCGCGTCTGATGTCTGCCGTACTGAATCAGCAAGGGCAAACGTCGGCATGGCTTGATGCGCGCGAGTTTCTGCGCGCGGAGCGTGCAGCACAGCCGCAGGTCAACGAAGGCGCCTCCTGGCCGCTGTTCCAGCAACTGCTTGCGCAGCATCCGGATAAACGTATCGTTGTGACGGGTTTTATCAGCCGTAACGAGGCGGGCGAAACCGTACTGTTGGGGCGTAATGGTTCTGACTATTCGGCAACGCAAATTGGTGCATTAGCCGGTGTTACCCGCGTGACGATCTGGAGCGACGTGGCCGGGGTGTACAGCGCCGACCCGCGTAAAGTGAAAGATGCCTGCCTGCTGCCTCTGCTGCGTCTGGATGAAGCCAGCGAGCTGGCCCGTCTGGCAGCACCTGTACTGCACGCCCGAACCTTACAGCCGGTATCCGGCAGTAATATCGATTTGCAGTTGCGTTGTAGCTATAACCCGGAGCAGGGTTCCACACGTATTGAGCGCGTGCTGGCATCGGGCACGGGTGCCCGCATCGTCACCAGTCATGATGATGTCTGCCTGATCGAGTTTCAGGTCCCTGCCGGGCAAGATTTCAAACTGGCGCAACGTGATATTGAGGTGATCCTCAAGCGCGCTCAGGTTCGTCCGCTGGCGACAGGCGCGCACGCTGACCGTAATTTGCTGCAACTCTGCTACACCTCGGAAGTGGTGGATAGCGTCTTTAAACTGCTCGACGAAGCCGGTCTGCCGGGCGAGTTGCGTTTACGTCAGGGGCTGGCGCTGGTGGCGCTGGTCGGGGCGGGCGTTTGCCGTAATCCGTTGCATAGCCACCGTTTCTGGCAGCAATTGAAAGGCCAGGCCGTGGAATTCGTCTGGCAGTCAGATGAGGGTATCAGCCTTGTTGCCGTGCTGCGCGTAGGGCCAACGGAAAGTCTGATTCAGGGGCTGCACCAGTCACTGTTCCGCGCGGAAAAACGCATTGGCCTGATGTTGTTTGGTAAAGGCAATATTGGTTCTCGCTGGCTGGAACTGTTTGCCCGCGAACAGAGCGCGCTGTCTGCCCGTACCGGGTTCGAATTTGTTCTCGCAGGGGTGGTGGATAGCCGCCGCAGCTTGTTGAATTACGATGGTCTCGACGCCAGCCGGGCGCTGGCCTTCTTCAATGATGAGGCGGTCGAGCAGGAGGAAGAGGCGCTATTCCTGTGGATGCGTGCGCACCCGTACGATGATCTGGTGGTGCTGGATGTCACCGCGAGCCCACAGCTTGCCGATCAGTATCTGGATTTTGCCAGCCACGGTTTTCATGTGATCAGTGCCAATAAACTTGCAGGTGCCAGCAGCAGTAATAAATACCGCCAGATCCACGACGCATTTGAAAAAACCGGACGTCGCTGGTTGTATAACGCCACCGTCGGGGCCGGGTTGCCGGTAAACCATACGGTGCGCGATCTTATCGACAGCGGCGACAGTATTCTGGCCATCAGTGGTATCTTCTCCGGTACGCTCTCCTGGTTGTTCCTGCAATTTGATGGCACCGTGCCGTTTACCGACCTGGTCGATCAGGCCTGGCAGCAGGGATTGACCGAGCCCGACCCGCGCGTCGATCTCTCCGGTAAAGATGTGATGCGTAAGCTGGTCATTCTGGCGCGTGAGGCAGGCTATAACATCGAGCCAGACCACGTGCGCGTGGAGTCCCTGGTGCCGACGAGCTGTGAAGAAGAGTCTATCGACCACTTCTTTGAGAATGGCGACGAGCTGAATGAGCAAATGACGCAGCGTCTGGAAGCCGCTCGCGAGATGGGGCTGGTTTTGCGTTATGTGGCGCGTTTCGATGCCAATGGCAAAGCGCGTGTGGGTGTGGAAGCGGTGCGTCCGGAACATCCGCTGGCGGCACTGCTGCCTTGCGACAATGTGTTTGCCATCGAAAGCCGCTGGTATCGCGATAACCCGCTGGTGATCCGTGGGCCGGGAGCCGGTCGTGATGTCACTGCCGGCGCAATTCAGTCGGATATCAACCGTCTGGCGCAGTTGCTGTAATCCGTAGGTTTTCTCCCTCTCGCTGTGTGAGAGGGTTGGGGTGAGGGCATCAGCGCGCGCTCACCCTGACCGCTTACATTAAGTTGCTACTATAGGCTGGATAAAGGGCGAACATTACCATTCGATAGCGGGCAAAATAGGATGTCTGCTTACCCTTCGTCAGCCGGGTTTTCTGTATTAGCCATGATAAATCGGTTCATCTTTGCCTGGATGATCGCTGCACCAACAGGTGGGTATAGTAATGCCCAGACTAGCGTCCAGCCGGTTCGTATTCCTGAATTTTCTTTTTTATTCGCCAGTAATGTTCTGATTTCGTCACTCAGCATCAGACACATTATGGCTGCGCTAAACGGCATGATTGCTGACAACCATCCTGCGCCTCTTGCAGTCATTAACCGGGGCGAAGACGCCACAAACTGCATTTCCCGATGAATTTTTACGAACCAATAGACAATATAAAATGGAATGCAAGAGGCTAATAACGCGACGCTCATGGGATTTGCGTACTCAGGTCGTTGGGTTGATGAGCTTCTTTGAGGGGGCGAAACATAGAAAAGTTGTTTTTTTAACGGTAGCAGTAGCAAAACGGCGAAAATTGAAAAAGTTATCACTACTGTCGATATATCCTTTGGATTTAGTTGGAATATAAATATAGGAAAGCAGTGCGCCATGAAAAATTTAGCTATTAGACATAGGCTAAACATAATAACGAATGTCTCTGTACTCCCGATAGCGACGAAAAGTAATGCGGGTAATAACAATGTCATTATTCCCACGCTGAGGCTAATCAAAAAATGCCCAATAGTAAGCCTGACTTCTTGAGATGCATCATTGACGGAGAAAGCGCAGATTGTGCCAACTATTAATAGTAAGGCGACAAAGTAGAGGGGGTTGCGATTTTTTATGCGGCAGAAAAACCAGCTCAGAACCATACCCAAAAAATATCCCGCCTGAATACAAGAGATAATAGCACTAATATGTTCAGTGGGAAGAGACAGTGAACTGTTCCAAAAATAAGGACCGTACGACGAACCCAACGTGCCGAGAAGAGACTGTATTAAAAAGAAAAAAAAGATCCCCCAGAATCGATAGCTACTCAGAATATCGGCGCAGGTCCATTTTTGATGTGACATCAACGGTAAAGCAATTTCCATATTGATTCCTTGTTTTCCATAACATATTTTTTACAGCACGATTTTATTAGTCGTGGATTATGACTTACGATGGCCCATGGTGAAAAATATTTTACCAAATAATTATATTATTCTTTACGATGTAAAACGAATCGCCGTCGGATACAGACACTTGTCAGAATCTGAGGTAATGAAATCTATGAATGACTTCTAATTATATCCTGTGATTATTTATGGATGATATCTCGTTATGAAATGCAGTCTGGCCATCAGTTTCACCGTGCGCTTTTTCTTCGTGGCATACTTACTCTTCTGGCGACATCTATAACGACATTCCGGTCACCCCGGCTGTAACGGATGAGCAACGCCCTGGTATGCGTACCGTGGATAATAAAAGTAGTCCTTTCTGTCATAGGGCGTCGGGAACTGCGGTGTCAGTTGAAAAAATTCATCTTCGCTGAACATTCCTCACGCATTATGATGATTTTCCTGTTGACGCCCGTCCGCTTTTCCGTCATTTTTACATCTGGACGTCTAAACGGATAGATGTTCGTAGCGCAATAAATAACAACACGCGATTGATGAGGTAAGGTATGAGCTTTTTTCACGCCAACCAGCGGGAAGCCCTGAATCAGAGCCTGGCTGAAGTGCACGGTCAGATTAATGTTTCATTTGAATTTTTTCCGCCGCGCACCAGTGAAATGGAACAGACCTTGTGGAACTCCATTGATCGTCTGAGTAGCCTCAAGCCGAAATTTGTCTCCGTCACCTACGGCGCCAATTCCGGCGAGCGCGACCGCACGCATAGCATCATCAAAGGCATTAAAGATCGTACCGGCCTGGAAGCAGTACCGCACCTGACCTGTATCGATGCAACCCGTGATGAACTGCGTGCTATCGCAAAAGATTATTGGGACAACGGTATTCGTCATATCGTGGCGCTGCGTGGCGATCTGCCACCGGGTAGCGGCAAGCCGGATATGTATGCTGCCGACCTGGTGACCTTGCTTAAAGGGGTGGCGGATTTTGATATCTCCGTTGCTGCTTACCCGGAGGTGCATCCGGAAGCAAAAAGCGCACAGGCAGATTTACTTAATCTGAGGCGCAAGGTTGAGGCGGGCGCTAACCGTGCCATCACCCAGTTCTTCTTCGACGTAGAAAGCTATCTGCGTTTCCGCGACCGCTGTGCGTCGACGGGCATTGACGTTGAAATTATTCCGGGGATCCTGCCGGTCACTAACTTTAAACAGGCGAAAAAATTTGCCGATATGACCAACGTGCGTATTCCGGCGTGGATGTCACAAATGTTTGAAGGACTGGATGACGATGCCGAAACGCGTAAGCTGGTTGGCGCCAGCATCGCCATGGACATGGTAAAAATTCTCAGCCGCGAAGGGGTTAAAGACTTCCACTTTTATACCCTGAACCGCGCGGAAATGAGCTACGCCATCTGCCACACACTGGGCGTACGCCCGGCGGTATAAGCCAGCGCAAATGCCGGGTGAGCGCATCATCCGGCGACGCTATATGCCACCTCGCCACAACAGAACGTGGTGTGCACATCATAGTTATCCTCCAGCACCACAATGTCGGCGTCATAGCCGCGCTGCAGTTTTCCTTTGTGTCCGTCAAGCCCCAGCAGCCGCGCCGGGTTGATCGTGCAGGATTTCAGCGCTGCGCCAAACGGCACCATCGCGCCTTCGACCATATTGTATAAACCGCGATTCAGATGCAGCGTGCTGCCGACCAGCACGCCATTCTCACGTCGCGTAGCGCCATCTTCACCTAAAATCATCGGTTCGCCGCCAAACATATAACGTCCTGGCGGGCATCCCTTCGATTTCATGGAGTCGCTTATCATAATAACGTCGTCGTCATTCTTCACCCGGTACAGATGGGAGGCAGACACAAGGCTCACGAAGATACCATCGGCGATCACTTCCCCGTACAGACCATCCAGGCGAAAAGCAGCACCGAGCAGCCCCGGTTCGCGATTTACATATTTCGCCATGCCGTTATAGACGTGGGTAACGTTTTTCGCACCGTTGGCGACCGCTTCCAGTACCTGATCAAACGAGGCATTGGAGTGACCCATGTTGACGGCGATCCCCCGTTGCGCGCAGTAACGGGTCAGGGCGAGGCCTTTATCATTTTCTGGCGCCAGGGTAATGGCGACAATGCGGTTCTGTGCTGCTTTTTCGAAGGTCTGAAACTCAGCCACGCTGGCCGGGCGAATCTGTTTTTCTGGCTGTGCGCCGCGGTATTTCTGGCACAGAAAGGGACCCTCGAGATGAATCCCGAGGATCTCCGCGCCCGCATAACCTTCGTCCATCACGCGGGAAATATTCTCCAACGCAGAGATCAGTGTGGCATCGTCGTCAGTCACCGTGGTGGGGCAAAAAGCCGTGACCCCTTCTGCCGGGAGGTTAGCCGCCCAGCGGCGCAAGCCTTCGGGATTATTCTCGTTGGTATCGTAATCCCATCCGCCATGAGCGTGGCTATCGATAAGACCGGGGATAATACGGCGCTTAGTAAAATCGAAGTTGGCGTTGTCAGACAGGCCCATGACGACATTGCTGATACGGCCATTCTCAATGTGAATCGTTGCCGGATAAAAGCCGCCGGAAAGCCAGACACGCTCGCTTTGGATGATCATGATGTCACCTCAGAGAAGGAATAAGTGAAGCGGCTTCCCGGTCACAGATAATGGTGACATCGGGATGCAATAACAAAAAAGATGCCGGGAAAAGCGGGTCAATCGCCGTGCATTCATAGAGCTGTTTCATGACGTGCGCTTTTGACTTGCCGTTGGCAATCAGCACAATCTCTTTGCTTTTGAGGATAGTCCCCATGCCAAGGGTAATGGCCTGGCGTGGCACATCTTCACGGCGTTCGAAGAAACGGGCGTTGGCTTCAATGGTCTCGTCATTCAGATCGATAACGTGGCACACCGGGCTGTGTGTACTGTGGGGTTCGTTAAAACCGATATGTCCATCATGGCCGATACCAAGGACCGTGAGATCGAAATTGCCGTGGTCCTGAATCACACGTTCATAGCGGGCGCATTCAACCGCCAGATCGGCGGCCAGCACATCGGGCACAAAGCGGTTTTCAACAGGCAGGTTGGCATGCTGGTAAAAGTAATTTTCCAGGAACCAGTAATAGCTCTGTGGATCGTCTTTGGTCAGCGGGATGTATTCATCAATATTGAACGAATACGCCCGCGAAAAATCCGCTTCGTTGTCGCGAGCCATGCGGCTCATCTCTTGTAATAAGCCTATTGGCGTGCCGCCGGTGGGCAGCGCCATCACTAAATTAGGTTTACGCTCCAGCGCCTGCGCGACACGTTTTGCCGCCAGCGTGCTCATTTCCGCGTAGTTATCCGTCAGGGTAAAGTTCAGCATCTGTTTTCCTTAACCGCCGATGGTAGCCTTGAGGCCAATATCTTCGGCGTACTGTTTTATCTGTGCGATCATGTCCCGCTGAACGGGCGGGAGAGCATGAAGAAGGTAAGGCATACCGAGCTTTTCATATTTGCCGATGCCATAAATGTGATACTCCAGAATATCCACCTGCTGTACGGCGCTGCCGAGGCTGTGGATAAAATCAAGCCGCTTGCGGATATCTTCCGGCTGATCGTTACGCGTCGGGACGATCACCATGCGCGCCAGAATGGGCTTTCCTGTAGCGGCGATCGCTTTTGCGTTTTCCAGGATCAACCGGTTATCCACCCCCGTACAGGCAAGGTGGATCTCCGGGTCAAACGCTTTAAAGTCGTAAGAAACCATATCCACCGTGTCCACCAGGGGCAGCAGCTTGTCACGGCGTATGTTACCGGCAGTGTCGAGACAAAGATGAACACCTGCTGCTTTTAGATGCTGCGCGGTCTGCGTGATAAATTCCGCCTGCAGCGCGGGTTCACCACCGGAGAAGGTCACGCCGCCGTGGCTTTCGTCGTAAAAGGCTTTATCGCGTAACAGCAGATCTGCCAGTTCGCGGGAAGTCATCTCTTTACCGACTTTTTCGTAGGCGTCGTAAGGGCAAATATCGACCATCTCAAGCAGGTTGCTACACTGCTTACGGTCAATATTCACCCCCTCGCCCGGTGCAGCAAAGGTAATGGCGTTATTCGCTGCCGCCTGTACACAGGAACCGCACTGACGGCAACGCTCTTTAAACCAGAACACGTTAAAGCCAGGCTTGATGGTTTCCGGATTCGCACACCACTGGCAGCGCAAATTACACTGCTGCATGAATACGGTACTGCGTATCCCCGGACCATCTTTGGTCGAGTAGCGCTGAATGCGGGATATCAAACCTGTTTTCATGGTGCTCTCCGCCTTACCAGGCCAGTTCTGTACGGGCGATGATCGCATCCTGCGCTTCCGGCATCAGCGTTGAGAACAGCGCACAATAACCGGCCACGCGGACCATCAGGTTCGGATAATCTTCCGGGTGTGCTTTCGCCGCCCGCAGAATATTTGAATCGATAATATTGAACTGGTTATGGAAGATATTTTTCTCGCGGCTGGCCTCCATGAAGGCGGTGAATTTCTCCAGGTTTTCGTCGCCTTCCAGCGCGCTCGGGGTGAATTTCATATTCAGCAACTGACCGCCAGCGATTTTCTGGTTTGGCAGTTTCGCCACGGAGTTAATCACTGCGGTCGGGCCTTCTTTATCCGCACCGAGGCACGGAGACGCGCCTTCGTTTAGCGGCAGAGTTGCCAGACGACCATCCGGCGTTGCCCCTACATCAAAACCGTTCGGTACGTAAGAGGTAATATTGGACGTGGACATGGTATAGCCACAGCCCTTCGGTCCTTTACCGTAGCGATCGGTTTTGTATTTCGGCAGCAGTTTCAGGTAGGACTCGAATACGTCGGCGACGATATGGTCGACATAGTCGATATCGTTACCGAACTTCGGTGCGTTGCGGCACAGCTTACGCACGCGGGCGCCTTCAATGCCTTCGAAGTTACTGTCCATCGCGTCACGCAGTTGTTTGAGCGTGAGTACCTTGTCATCAAAGACCAGTTTTTTCACTGCGGCGAGGCTGTCGCCCACCACGGAAGGTCCGATGTTGGAGGAACTGACAAAGTCATATTCCGCGCCGCCGTTTTTCAGGGTCTTGCCACGCTCCAGCGAGCAGTTAATGGTCGCAGAGGCAAAGGCATCGGCATCGTGATATTTCAGTGCGCGATCGCATACCAGATCGCAGTCCACCGCCAGATCGGAGTAGAACTCCAGCAACTGGTTCCATGCGGCCCAGACTTCGTCATAAGATTCATAATTGATCTCGCGCCCCTCTTTGCCGTTTATTTTGACCAATTGGACGCCGGTCGCCGGATCGCAGCCGTTGTTCATGACCAGCTCAAGGATTTTGCCGAAGTTCACATAGGTCATGCCGGTGGCGCGGTGCCCCCAGCGGCCCGGAATGGCGGTTTCCACACAGCCCATTGAGGCATATTCGCGCGCCACTTCTTCCGTCAGACCAAGGGTCATCATCGCCGGGATCACCACTTCGTCGCAGAAAATAGACGGCATGCCAAAGCCTTTACGGATCAATTTTGCAGCGTCCTGCATCAGCGAATGCGGGGTGTCTTTGGAGAAACGCACACTCAGGTTTGGCTCCGGCAGACCGGTCAGCGCCATGGCTTCCAGCGACAGATAAGAGAGATCGTTGGTGCCGTCAGTACCGTCCGGCTTCATGCCCCCCACCATCAGGTTGGAGTAGAGCGGGTAGCCGCCGCTGTACTGGGTGTGGCCCCACGGACGTACTTTGTTCAGGCTGTTGGTCATGATGAAGAAGTGGGTCAGGATCTCCAGCGCCTTCTCTTTGCTGATTTTGCCGGCGTTAATGTCTGCTTCGTAGTACGGCCAGACGTACTGGTCAAAACGGCCGAAGGAAAAGGAGTGACCGTTACTTTCGATCATCATTAGCAGGTGGGTCAGATAGACCGCTTCCACGGCTTCGTAGAAGCTCTGCGCTTTGCCTTCCATCAGATGGGCGAACATGTCGCTCATTGCCAGCAGCTCTTCGCGGCGTTTGGCGTCGGTGGTTTTCCCAGCTTCTTCTTTTGCCAGTACAGAGAAGCGCTTGCAGTAGTTCAGCGCGGCTTCCATGGTGATGATAACGGCCTGGTAGAAGTCGGTCTGTTCTTCGGTCAGGTCTTTATCTTCGGCCAGATGCTGTCTGGCGATATCGCGCATGCCGCCGTAGCCGACTTCCAGCACGAAATCATGATTGGGGATGATGTGACCGTCACCAGACATGCTGATGCCGCCACGGTGCAGAACGCCCTGTTTCTCCGCCAGGCGGTTAATTTGCGGCAGGTTTGCCAGCACCTCATCCTGGTGAGTTTTACCCTGCCAGTAATCTTGCAACACGCGCAGGCGCGCTTTGGTTTCTTCTGAAACCTGGAAGCTGTCACCGGAGCGTTTGTCGAACTCGTCCAGCTCGTCGATAACCCAGTTGAAGGAAAATTCCGGGAAGACCGGTGCGGCGAAGTTTGCACTGGCCTGGTTACCGACGATCAGCATGTCCGGCTCAATGTAGATCGTCATTTTTTCCAGAATGTCGGCCAGCGCGAGGGCGCGGCGAATAACGATCGATTTCCCTTCTGAGCGTTTGAAGGCGTCGGTAATGATTTCGGCACGTTCCGGGCAGAGGGTTGCCACGCGATGGAACATCTGATCCTGTTTTTTGGCGATGCGCGCAAAGTCGCAATCATTGTTGGTGGGTTTGAAGCTGAGCAATCCGTTCATAAATTCCCTCACTGGTGAAATGGTTTTATTGCATTTCATGCCTGAGGTGTGCTTTTGTCAACCATAAAATGATCTATTATGTTCTTTTTGTCACAAAAGAATCCAAATAGAACATTTAAAGGCACAAAAAAACACAAGCGCCCGTGAAGGGCGCTGAGGGTTATTCGACGGTATCGGCGAGGATGAGTTCAGCACAGTGGCGGGTAAGAAGGGTCAGGACGTCGGCAGAAATGCCGCTTTGGCTGATTACGACATCAAAATCGTCCAGTTGGCCATGACCGGCAAGGAAGGTCTGGCCGAATTTACTTTTATCGGCCAGCAGGAATTTTTGCCGTCCGGCACGCGCCAGCGCACGCTTCACATGGGCATCAGTGATTTTGGGGACCGTCAGTTCCCCTTGCTCGTTGATGCCCTGAGTGCTCAGAAACACTTTGTCGGCATGCAGCGTGCTGAAGAACTCAGCCGTGCTAAAAGAGACCATTCCCTGGGTGTCATCTTCATACTCGCCGGGTGCGACAATCAATTTGATATTGCTGCGGCCCTTGAGCAGGTTAACCACCGGCACGGAGTTGGTGATCACCATGATTTTTTTATCAAAGAGACATTGAGCAAACGCCAGCGCCGTGGTGCCGCAGTCGATAATGATCGTGTCACCATCTTCCACCCGTTCAGCCGCTTTTTGTCCAATCAGGTGCTTATCATCAACCATCTGTACGGATTTGAGCTGAAAACTGGGTTCCACGCTGGCACCGCTTGTCAGATACGCGCCGCCGTAGCTGGTTTTCACAATGCCCTGCTTTTCGAAGAAGGAGAGGTCGCGGCGAATGGTCATTTTGGTGACGCCAAACTTCTCCGCCAGGTCATTGACCACGACCTTTTTGTCCTGCTGCAGAATGGCATAGATGCGCATTCTTCTGTCTGATGATTGCATAGTGCGGGTTCGCTAAGAGGAAAAACGCACTATAAAGCACATAAACTGCAGTGACAATATCGCCAGAAAGGAACATAAAGAAACACTCCCGGACATTGCCGGGAGTGTGAATGGGTTATTCCCACTCTTGAAGGAAGCGCTGACCGTACTGGTCGGCGACCAGGAGCGCGGCGTACACCTGATCTGCTGTTGCCCCACCCGGCATGTTATGGATGGTTTCGCCTTCGGCACAGGCCGCTTCTGCCACGATGCGCATTTTTGCAGGAATGTCTTCGGTAATATCCAACTGTGCCAGCGTAATAGGCAACCCAACGGCGTGAGTAAGCGCGGCGACGGTTTCAATTTCTTCCGCTGGCGCGTTTTCCAGAACCAGTTGTGTCAGCGTACCAAAAGCGACTTTCTCGCCGTGGTAGTAGTGGTGCGCATCGGGAATGGCCGTCAGGCCGTTATGCACCGCGTGCGCCGCTGCCAGACCGCCGCTTTCAAAACCCACGCCGCTCAGATAGGTATTGGCTTCAATAACGCGCTCCAGCGCCGGGGTGACCACGTGCTGCTCTGCGGCCAGCATCGCTTTTTCGCCCTCTTCAAGCAGCGTGTTGTAGCAAAGCTCCGCCAACGCTAATGCAGCCTGAGTGCACTGGCCACCTGCCATGGTCGTGGCACCGCTGCGCGAACAGGCGCGAGCCTCAAACCACGTTGCCAGCGCATCACCGATACCCGCAGCCAGTAAACGAGCCGGTGCGCCAGCCACGATTTTGGTGTCGACAATGACGCGGTCCGGGTTATTGGGCAGCAGGAGATAACGGTCAAATTCACCGGCGTCGGTATAGATAACCGACAGCGCACTGCACGGTGCGTCTGTTGAGGCGATAGTCGGCGCGATGGCGACAGGTACGCCCATAAAGTGCGCCAGCGCTTTTGCAGTATCCAGTGTTTTACCGCCGCCAATACCGAGCACGGCACCGCAATGTGCGCTTTCCGCGATAGCACGCAGACGGTCTATCTCGTTTTGTGAACATTCGCCGCCGAAAGGCACCACTTCGCAGGCCAGTCCTGCATCGGCCAGGCTTTTTTGCAACGCCTCTTGGGCAAAACCTAAAACAAATTTGTCTCCCACCACCAGCCAGCTTGCTGCCAGTGGCTTGAGATACTCACCGAGACGGGTGATAACGTCTGCACCCTGAATATACTTACCTGGGGATTGAATAATGCGGTCCATATATTTCCTCCATTCTGGCGATGCGGGTCACGAACCGTGACCCTGACGCCGGGTTACAGGTTGAGATTGCCAAATGCGTTATTCCAGTCCTGCTCAAACTTCGCTATTGCTGACTCTACCGCAGGGGTATCGAGCATTTGTTGCGCTACATCCAGGGGAAGCGTGATAGCTTCGCAACCTGCCAGCAGGCAATCGAGCGCCTGGCGAGGGGTTTTGAAGCTGGCTGCCAGCACTTTGCTTTCCGGGGCATGTTGTTCCAGCAGGCTTTGCAGTTCTTGCACGGTGCGAATACCGTCTCCGCCCTGAGCGTCGACACGGTTGACGTAAGGCGCCACATATTTCGCGCCAGCCAGGGCGGCAAGCAACCCTTGTGCCGCGCTGTAAACAGCAGTGCCGAGTGTCGGAATGCCTTCTTTTTTCAGAAGTTTAATGGCGGCGAGACCTTCGGAGGTTACCGGGATTTTGACAACGATGTCGGGTACGGCATTGCTGAGACGTCTGGCTTCTTCCACCATCCCCTGCGCGTCGCGGCTCATGGTCTGGGCGAAGAGAATGCCTTGCGGCCCGATAGCCTTTTGCAGGCGTGGTAACACATCCCAGATAGATTCTTTACCCGCAGCAACAATGCTCGGGTTGGTGGTCACGCCCGCAATGGGGAAGATACGCGCCAGACGTTCGACTTCTTTCACATTGGCGGTGTCCAGATACAGTTCCATGATACGTCCTCTTAAAGTTCAAGTTCGTGTTGCAGCAGGCTGGCGATAGCGTCGGCAGAAGCGGTGTTGACCAGCGCGTTGCGGAATTCTTCGTGCATAATGCGGCGGGCCAGACGCGAGAAAATACGCATATGCTGGTCGCCTGCGGCGTGTTTGTTGAGCGTCAGCATGATGATGAATTGCGCATCGTCATCGCCCCAGCGTACTGGCGCTTTCAGGCGCGCCACGCTGATGGTGGACTGCTCAATATGTTCGGATTTGCTGTGCGGAATAGCGAAGCTAAAACCTAATCCGGTGGAGAAGACCGCCTCGCGCGCCCACAGATCGGCTTCCAGCTTGCGCGGGTAGCGACAACGGCTTGCCAGCAGCAGGTTGTCGGTCATCCCTTTGATCACCTCTTCTTTGCTGCGCCAGTCGCTGTTCAGGGTGATGCATTGGGCGGTAACCAGCGGCGCGTCTTGCTGGGTCATGCGGAACTGCGCCAGCAGATGCTCTACCTCCAGCGAGGTGCGGCAAGCCATTGCCTGGTTCAGTAGCTGGCGGCAGGCGCGGCTGTCGAGTTGCGCCATCCGTGCTTTGGCTGCGGGAATTGACGGCGCGCTCATGCTTATCTCGTCCAGTCCCAAACCGACCAGCAGCGGGAGCACAGACCCTTTCGCGCCGAGTTCGCCGCACAGGCCAATCCATTTGCCCTGACGGTGCACCGCCTGCACTGCGTAATCCAGTGCACGCAGGAAGGCAGGATTCAGGCTGTTGTAATGACGCGTGACTTTGGCGTTGTCGCGATCGACCGCCAGCAAATACTGCGTCAGGTCGTTACTGCCAATACTAAAGAAATCAATCTCTTCGCAGCACTGATCGATAATAAACATGACTGATGGCACTTCCAGCATGATGCCGAGCGGGATCTTTTCATCAAACGGAATGTGTTCATTACGTAGCTGCTGTTTGGCCTCTGCCAGCTTCTCTTTGACCCACAGGATCTCTTCCATTGAGGAGATCATCGGGATCATAATTTTCAGCTTGCCGTGTGCTGATGCACGGAGGATCGAACGTAGCTGGGTGGTAAATAGCGTGGCGTACTCTTCATAAATACGGACAGCACGATAACCGAGGAATGGGTTGGCTTCGGCAGGAATATTCAGATAATCAACGGGCTTATCGCCGCCGATATCCATGGTGCGCACGATAATGCTGCGTCCCTGAGCGGACTCCAGCGCCTGGCAAAAAATGTTGTACAGCTCGTTCTCATCCGGCGCGCAGGCACGGTCCATATACAGCATTTCGGTTCGGAACAGGCCAACGGCTTCCGCGCCGTTGCCAAAGGCCGCCTGCGCTTCCACAGAGTGGGCGATATTGGCGGCAACTTCCATGCGAATACCGTCAGCCGTGCGCGCTTCCTGAGTCAGCCAGATGCGCTGCTGCTCGCGCAGGGCTTCTTGTACGCGGACCTCCTGCTGATAGTAACGAGCAACGGGTTCATCAGGTGCAACGACGATGGCGCCTGCGTTGCCGTCGATATAAACCGTCTGCTGTAGCCATGGTGACAACGCCTCAATTTCCACGCCAACCAGCGTTGGAATGTTGAATGAACGGGCGAGAATAACCGTGTGCGAGGTGGTGCCGCCGCTTTTTAACAGCAGACCTTTGAGAAAGGTTTTGTCCAGTTCGAGGAACTGGCTTGGCGTGAGTTCATCGGCCATACAGACCGCGGGCTGGGTGAGTTTTCCCGGCGCCGGAAAGCGCTGTTCGCCATAGATTTGCTGTAAGAGCTGGAAGCAGACATCACGAACATCCAGCGCGCGCTCCTGTAAATAGCTGCTGCTGGAACGGGCGAATTCCTCGCAGAAGTGGCTGGCGCTTTCGACAATCGCCTGAGCGCAGCTTAACCCGCGGGAAACACCTGCCAGCAGATGCTGACGCAGTGAAGCGTCGCCCGCCAGCGAGCGGTGAGCTTCCAGAATAGCGCTGGTGGCACCGTCGCTGTCGAGCAGGCGGAACTCAATATTTTTGATTAATAGCGTCAGACCATTATCCAGCGCGGATTGTTCTGTTTCCGCATCTTTAGCGGGTGGCAGGGAACCCAGCGCGTCGAGATCCAGTGAGGAGAGCCGCGTCAGAACGCCCCCGGCGCTGCCGGTGCATACGCTGCGGGCGCGGAAAATCTGCGGATTCAGGTTTGTTAGTGAGGCCGGAAGGGGATCCAGTTCACTGCTTTTAACCTCTGCCAGCGGCGCATCACAGTGCGGAAATTCATCACGTAGCCACTGGCTGAGGCGCTGGTGGGCTGCCTGTTCGTCGGCCCCTGAAATCAGTAACTGACAACTGTCGCCTGCCAGCGTGTCGGTGCCAATGAGTGCCAGCGCGCTCTTCGCATTACCCTTCCGGTCGGTGCGCAGATTATGCCACTCAATCTGTGAGGTAAAGGTGTTGCAAAGTGTCTCAACGTGGCTTGCCGGACGTGCATGGACGCCATTGGGCAGCTCACAGGTAAATTCCACAACCAGGGCCATAGCCTCTCTCCCATAACGATTACTTGCTACAGGATAAAAGGCCAACCACTGAAGGTGCCACGCGACAAATCTGCCAAAAACTGGACAAATGTAATGTAACCCTCAAAGTGAGAGATAACTCACAAGTCAATGCATGTCATATAAATTCTGAGATTAACTAAGTTATGAGGCGGATCGCATTTTTGTACTGATATTACAAAAATCCAGTAAATGGCCTTTTTATCCACTGTCTGCACCTTATCGGATTGCCTATTGTTTCCCGCATCAACGTTATGGATATGGGCCTTCACTGGCCCGGGAGCGACTTATGAAAGAGTTGGTGCAGATCCTGAAAAACACCCGTCAGCACCTGATGACCGGGGTTTCGCATATGATCCCCTTTGTGGTGGCAGGCGGTATTTTACTGGCGGTCTCCGTGATGCTGTATGGCAAAGGCGCTGTACCCGATGCCGCGTCGGACCCTAATCTCAAGAAACTTTTTGATATTGGCGTCGCAGGGCTGACGTTAATGGTGCCTTTCCTTGCCGCGTATATCGGCTATTCGATTGCCGAGCGCTCTGCGCTGGCGCCTTGTGCGATTGGCGCATGGGTAGGCAACAGCTTCGGCGCCGGGTTCTTCGGTGCGCTGATCGCCGGGATTATCGGCGGCATTGTGGTGCACTATCTGAAAAAGATCCCCGTGCATAAGGTACTGCGCTCGGTGATGCCCATCTTTGTTATTCCTATCATCGGCACCTTTATTACCGCAGGCATCATGATGTGGGGGCTGGGTGAGCCGGTCGGCGCGCTGACCACCAGCCTGACCGCATGGCTGCAAGGGATGCAGCAGGGCAGCATTGTGGTACTGGCCGTTATTTTAGGACTCATGCTGGCTTTTGATATGGGCGGTCCCGTTAACAAAGTCGCCTATGCATTCATGCTGATTTGCGTGTCGCAAGGGGTTTACACCGTGGTGGCCATCGCCGCTGTGGGTATCTGCGTTCCGCCGCTGGGCTTAGGGCTGGCGACGCTGATTGGCCGTAAAAATTTCTCTTCAGAAGAGCGTGAAGCTGGCAAAGCCGCGCTGGTGATGGGCTGCGTTGGGGTTACCGAGGGGGCGATTCCTTTCGCCGCCTCCGATCCGCTGCGCGTGATCCCCTCCATTATGATTGGCTCTGCCTGTGGCGCGGTAACGGCTGCGCTGTTTGGCGCACAGTGTTATGCCGGTTGGGGCGGCTTAATCGTTCTGCCGGTTGTGGAAGGCAAGCTGGGTTATGTTGCGGCAGTTGCCGTTGGCGCGGTGGTGACAGCGGTCTGCGTGAACGTGCTGAAAAGTCTGGCGCGGAAGAAAGTGTCTCAGGTTGACGAGAAAGAAGACGACCTGGATTTAGATTTTGAAATGAATTAAGTGAGGAATGAGCCATGACTAAGATTGTTGCAGTAACCGCATGTCCTTCTGGCGTTGCGCACACCTATATGGCAGCCGAAGCGCTGGAGAGTGCCGCCAAAGCCAAAGGCTGGGAAGTAAAGGTTGAGACTCAAGGCTCGATCGGTCTGGAGAACGAATTGACCGCAGCGGACGTGGCGGACGCCGATATGGTGATTCTGACCAAAGATATCGGCATCAAGTTTGAGGAGCGTTTTGCGGGTAAAACCATCGTCCGCGTCAACATCAGCGATGCGGTGAAACGCGCCGACGCCATCATGAACAAGATTGCTTCGCATCTGGCGCAAACCGCTTAATGTTATTTTGCCGGATAAGGCGTTCACGCCGCCATCCGGCAATCGTACCCACAGGAGTTCCTCATGACCAACCGTATTCAACGTCTCAAAGCCGCGCTGTTTCAAAACAACCGTGAAATTTCGCTTGAGCGCGCGCTGCTCTACACCGCCAGCCATCAGCAGACGGAGGGGGAGCCGGTTATTCTGCGTCGGGCTAAAGCGACCGCGTACATCCTTGAGCATGTTGACATTTCGATTCGTGATGAGGAACTGATTGCCGGGAACCGTACCGTTAAGCCGCGTGCGGGTATTATGTCGCCGGAAATGGACCCTTACTGGCTGCTTAAAGAGCTGGATCAGTTCCCGACGCGTCCGCAGGATCGCTTTGATATCAGTGAAGAGGATAAACGCCTCTATCGCGACGTGCTGTTCCCGTACTGGGAAAAACGGTCGATGAAAGATTTCATCAACGGGCAGATGACCGATGAGGTGAAGGCCGCCGTCAGCACCCAGATTTTTAGCGTTAACCAGACGGATAAAGGGCAGGGGCATATCATTATTGATTACCCGCGCCTGCTGAACCACGGGCTGGGCGAACTGGCGGCGCAGATGCGCCAGCACTGCCAACAGCAGCCGGAGAACCATTTTTATCAGGCCGCGCTGTTGCTGCTTGAAGCATCGCAACGGCACATTCTGCGCTACGCGCTGCTGGCGGAGAAGATGGCGGAAAGCTGCCCGGATGCGCAGCGTCGTCAGGAACTGCTGACCATTGCCGCGAACTCCCGCCATAACATGCAGCACAGGCCGCAGACCTTCTGGCAGGCGTGCCAGTTGTTCTGGTACATGAATATCATTTTGCAATATGAATCCAACGCCAGCTCGCTCTCGCTGGGACGTTTTGACCAGTATATGCTGCCGTTTTACCAGGCCTCGCTGACTCAGGGCGAAGCCCCGGCATTCTTAAAAGAGATCCTTGAATCGCTGTGGGTGAAATGCAATGACATCGTGCTGCTGCGTTCCACCAGTAGCGCACGCTATTTCGCCGGATTCCCGACAGGGTATACCGCGCTGCTCGGCGGGCTGACGGAGAATGGACGCAGCGCGGTGAACGTGCTTTCGTTCCTCTGCCTTGATGCGTATCAGAGCGTGCAGTTGCCGCAGCCGAACCTTGGCGTGCGCACCAACGCGCTGATTGATACCCCCTTCCTGATGAAGACGGCGGAGACGATTCGCCTCGGCACCGGTATCCCGCAGATCTTTAATGATGAAGTGGTGGTGCCCGCGTTCCTGAACCGTGGCGTCTCGCTGGAAGATGCGCGGGATTACGCGGTGGTGGGCTGCGTGGAGCTGTCGATTCCCGGCAGAACCTACGGCCTGCACGACATCGCCATGTTCAACCTGTTGAAAGTGATGGAAATCAGCCTCTACGAAAACGAAGGCAACAGCGCGCTGACGTATGAAGAACTACTGGCGCATATTCGCGCCAAAATCAGCCACTACATCACGCTGATGGTGGAAGGCAGCAATATTTGCGATATCGGCCATCGCGACTGGGCGCCGGTGCCGCTGCTCTCTTCGTTTATCAGCGACTGCCTGGACAAGGGGCGTGATATTACCGATGGCGGCGCGCGCTATAACTTCTCCGGCGTGCAGGGCATTGGCATCGCCAATCTGAGCGACTCCCTGTATGCGCTGAATGGGTTAGTGTTTGAGCAGCAGCGTTTAAGTTTTGACGAACTGCTGTCGGTATTAAAAGGCAACTTCGCCACCCCGGAAGGCGAGAAAATTCGCGCCAGGCTGATCAATCGCTTCGAAAAATACGGCAACGATATTGATGATGTGGATAACATCAGCGCCGAATTGCTGCGTCATTACTGCAAAGAGGTGGAGAAATATCAGAACCCGCGCGGCGGGCAATTTACGCCGGGTTCCTATACCGTCTCCGCGCATGTGCCGCTGGGGTCGGTGGTGGGGGCGACGCCGGACGGTCGTTTCGCCGGGGAACAACTGGCGGACGGCGGTTTGTCGCCGATGTTGGGCCAGGATATGCAGGGGCCGACGGCGGTACTGAAATCGGTAAGCAAGCTGGATAATACGCTGCTGTCGAACGGCACCTTGCTGAACGTGAAGTTTACCCCTGCGACCCTTGAAGGGGAGGCGGGCTTACGCAAGCTGGCGGATTTCCTGCGTGCGTTTACCCAACTCAAGCTGCAACACATCCAGTTTAATGTGGTGAATGCCGAAACATTGCGCGAAGCGCAGCAGCGTCCGCAGGATTTCGCCGGACTGGTGGTGCGCGTGGCGGGCTACAGCGCCTTCTTTGTCGAGCTGTCGAAGGAGATTCAGGATGACATCATTCGCCGCACCGCGCATCAGTTGTGAGGTCGTGGAGCCGCGTAGCGATGAAGTTGCGCGCATCTTCAACATTCAGCGCTATTCACTGAATGACGGACAGGGAATTCGCACGGTGGTCTTTTTTAAAGGCTGCCCGCATACCTGTCCGTGGTGCGCCAATCCTGAATCTATCTCCCCACGTATTGAAACGGTGCGGCGGGAGAGTAAATGTCTGCACTGTGCGCCGTGTCTGCGCGATGCTGACGAATGTCCTTCTGGCGCGTTTGAGCGTATTGGCCGCGATATCACGCTGGATGAGCTGGAACGCGAAGTGCTGAAGGATGATATTTTCTTTCGTTCCTCCGGCGGCGGGGTGACGCTCTCCGGCGGTGAAGTGCTGATGCAGGCGCCTTTCGCCACCCGTTTTTTACAGCGCATGAGGCAACTGGGGATTCAGTGCGCCATTGAAACCGCAGGTGATGCCCCGGCCAGCCGCCTGTTGCCGCTGGCAAAGGCGTGCGATGAGGTATTGTTCGATCTCAAAATAATGGATGCCGTTCAGGCGCGCGAGGTGGTCAATATGAATCTGCCGCGCGTGCTGGAGAATTTACGGCTACTAGTTAGTGAGGGGATCCATGTGATCCCTCGTCTGCCGTTGATTCCGGGCTTTACCCTCAGCACAGAGAACTTACAGCGCGCGCTGACGTTGCTGACATCATTAGGCATAAAGCAGGTACACCTGCTACCGTTTCATCAGTATGGCGAACCGAAATATCGCCTGCTGGGGCAGACGTGGTCGATGAAAGATGTACCCGCCCCGTCGGCGCAAGAGGTGGCAGCATTGCGTGAAATAGCGGGATGCGCCGGATTTCAGGTAACCACAGGGGGTTAACATGGCAGTCGCACCTGTACGACATCTGGTGGCAGTGACCGCTTGCGTGAGCGGCGTGGCGCATACCTATATGGCTGCCGAACGGCTGGAAAAGCTCTGCCAGCAGGAGAAGTGGATCATCAAGATTGAAACCCAGGGGGCGCTGGGAACTGAAAATCGCCTGACGGAAGAGGATATCAGCCGCGCCGATGCGGTATTGCTGATAACCGATATTGAACTGGCGGGCGTGGAACGATTTACTCAAAGCCGCTACGTCCAGTCGGGCATTAGCGCTTTTTTGCGGGAACCTCAGCGGGTGATGAGCGCGGTGCGTAAACTCCTTTCAGCGCCGCAGCATACCCATCTTATTCTGGAGTAGTCTTCTTTTCCGTCAACTGGCTGTGATACTGCCGACGATACTCTGACGGAGAACGTTCCGTATTTTTGCGAAACAGGCGGCAGAAGTAGTTGCTGTCGACAAACCCACAGGTGTGAGCCACCTCTTTGACCTTCAGATCGTAACCCTTCAGCAGCGTTTTGGCATGTTCCAGCCGTGTATGGTTCAGGTATTCGTTAAAGCCGATGGCTCCCGTTTTCTGAAACAGGTGCGAGAGGTAATTCGGCGAGATATAAAACGCCTGCGCCACCGACTCACGGGTTAACGGCATAGCGTAATTTTCGTCGATATAGTCGCGAATGGCTTCGAAAAGTGCCTGGCTACGCGAGGCCGTTTGAATCTGACTGCCCAGCAGATCGGCACAGTGGCTCAGCAGGCTGGCGACGATAAGGCGAGCGGTTTGCTGTTCTTTCGGCTGCATTTGCATCTCGTGCAAGGTTTGCAGAAGGAATGAACCAATACGAGGACCCCGGCGCGCGACGTGTTGTTTGGCCAGATTATGTAACTCAGCGCCATCCCAGTGAGTGACGCTGAAACCGAGTTGTTGCTTACCGAACAGTACGCTCAGCATAGTGACAGGTTTCTGCCATTGCGGGGCGTTCCAGCCGCCAGCGGGGATGTAAAGCACATCCTGTTCGCTCATCAATGACGTCTCTCCATTGATGCCCATATCTGTCAGCGTTCCTTCCAGCACAATTTCCAGACGTGGGAAATCCACCTGTAACGCTGAGGCGGGTGCAGGACCAGTGGCGGTGGCAAAACAGATGTGCCGCAGAGGTGTCTGGCCGCTAATCAGGCGGGTAAGCAGATGGCTGACATCGTAATTCATGGTTTCCTTTTCCGTGCGCGCGAACCGCTCAACCTTAACTGGCGGCATAAAAAAAGGCCACACAATGTGTGACCTTTTACGCCTGTCTGTGAGGGTTAGCCGGTATTACGCATACCTGCCGCTACGCCTGCGATGGTGACCATCAGCGCCTGCTCTACGCGGCGATCCGGCTCTTTACCTTCCTCTTCCGCTTTACGGGAACGGTGCAGCAGCTCAGCCTGCAGCACGTTCAGCGGGTCGGTGTAAATATTACGAAGCTGAATAGACTCAGCAATCCATGGCAGGTCGGCCATCAAATGGGAGTCGTTGGCGATCGCCAGAACCACGTTGATATCGGCTTCGAGCAGTTTACGCAGCTCGCTGCCCAGTGCCCACAGTTCTGGTTTCACCAGACGCTGGTCGTAGTATTCCGCCAGCCACAGATCCGCTTTGGAGAAAACCATTTCCAGCATACCAAGACGGGTTGAGAAGAACGGCCAGTCGCGACACATGGCTTCCAGCTCGCTCTGTTTGCCGTCTTCTACCACTTTTTGCAGCGCCGCACCCGCACCCAGCCAGGCTGGTAACATCAGGCGGTTTTGCGTCCAGGCGAAAATCCACGGAATGGCACGCAATGATTCTACGCCGCCGGTCGGACGGCGCTTGGCCGGGCGTGAACCGAGCGGCAGTTTGCCCAGTTCCTGCTCTGGCGTTGCAGAGCGGAAGTACGGCACGAAGTCTTTGTTTTCACGCACGTAGCCACGATACAGATCGCAGGAGATATCTGACAGCTCGTCCATGATGTGACACCAGGACTCTTTCGGCTCCGGCGGAGGCAGCAGGTTGGCTTCCAGAATGGCGCTGGTGTACAGCGACAGGCTGCTGATGGTCACTTCCGGCAGACCGTATTTGAAGCGGATCATCTCACCCTGTTCGGTCACACGCAGGCCGCCTTTCAGGCTTCCCGGCGGTTGTGAAAGCAGCGCCGCATGGGCCGGGGCACCGCCACGACCAATCGAGCCGCCACGGCCGTGGAACAGCGTCAGTTCAATGCCCGCTTTCTCGCAGGTTTTGATAAGCGCGTCCTGTGCCTGATATTGCGCCCAGGATGCGGCCATCACGCCCGCGTCTTTTGCGGAGTCGGAATAGCCAATCATGACCATCTGTTTGCCCTGAATAAAGCCGCGATACCAGTCGATATTCAGCAACTGGGTCATCACATCGTTGGCATTATTCAGGTCGTCGAGGGTTTCAAACAGCGGTGCAACCGGTAGAGCATAGTCGATACCGGCTTCTTTCAGCAGCAGGTGAACACCCAGCACGTCGGATGGGGTCTTCGCCATGGAGATCACGTAGGCGGCTACCGATCCTTTCGGGGCATCAACGATCGCTTTGCAGGTCCGGAGAACCTCGAGGGTTTCATTGCTCGGCTCCCAGTTACGCGGTAGCAGAGGGCGCTTGGAGTTCAGTTCGCGGATCAGGAAAGCCTGTTTATCGGCTTCGGACCAGCTTTCATAATCGCCGATACCCAGGTAACGGGTCAGCTCGCCCAGCGCTTCGGTGTGGCGGGTGCTCTCCTGACGTACATCAATACGCACCAGCGGCACGCCAAAACATTTCACGCGGCGCAGGGTATCGAGAAGTTCGCCATTAGCGATGATGCCCATGCCGCATGCCTGCAGCGATTTGTAACAGGCATATAGCGGTTCCCATAGCTGTTCGTTCTGGCTCAGCAGACCTTCTGGTTTCGGCAGGCGTTGGCCTTTCAGGCGGGCTTCCAGCCAGGCCTGCGTTGCCATCAACTGGCCGCGCAGTTTTTTCATCAGGTAACGATACGGCTCCTGCGCGCCTTCGGCACCGGCCAGCTCGCGAAGCTCGTCGGTACATTCGACCATCGAGAGCTCAGAGATCAGCAACTGAATATCTTTCAGGAACAGGTCAGTCGCCTTCCAGCGGCTCAGCAACAGGACGTGACGGGTAATGTCTGCGGTGACGTTCGGGTTGCCGTCGCGGTCGCCGCCCATCCAGGAGGTAAAGCGTACCGGTACGAAATCGACCGGTAACTTGTAATTCAGGTTCTCTTCAAGCTGTTCGTTGAGCTCGCGAAGATAGTTAGGCACACCTTCCCACAGGCTGTTTTCCACCACCGCAAAGCCCCATTTGGCTTCATCGACCGGGCTGGGACGGTGTTTACGGATTTCATCGGTATGCCAGGACTGCGCAATAAGCTGGCGCAGGCGGCGCATCAGTTGATGGCGCTCATAATCGGCGATATCGGTATTATCCAACTGCTTTAAGCAGTTGTTCACTTCCACCATTTTATGGATCAGCGTACGGCGGGTGATCTCTGTCGGGTGGGCGGTCAGCACCAGTTCCAGCGACAGCGATTCGACGGCTTGCTTGATGGTCGCTTCGTTGAGATCGGGTTGGTCTTTCAGTTTACGCAGAGTACGTGCAATCACTTCCGGGTTGCTTGCAGCTTCGCCTTTTGGCGAAATGCTGTGGTATTGCTCAGCGGTGTTGGCAAGGTTCAGAAACTGGCTGAATGCGCGGGCAACCGGCAGCAGTTCATCATTGGACAGGTTCTGCAGCGTATTGAGCAGCTCCTGACGACTCGCTTCATTACCAGCACGTGAAGATTTGGACAGCTTACGGATTGTTTCGACCTTATCAAGAATGTTCTCTCCCAACGCATCCTTGATGGTATCCCCCAGCAGCTTGCCGAGCATACTGACATTACTACGCAAAGCGGAATATTGTTCGTTCATGTTAACCCAGACACCCCATCTCATTTTATTTTGTTATATCCACCGTCCTGCAACGTGAAACGGATAGATATCAGACACCGCCTTTTATAAAGCCACGTAAAACCCACGACGTCAATTGCGGCGAAATCGGTTCAGCAAACGAATAAATGGCGTGAATTTACGAAATTTAATTCGCTTGCCAGCTAATAAGCGTTGCTTATGGAATTGTGAACAACGTCACTCTATTTTATCCTCACTCCGAATGTGGTTAATCGGAGTGAGGTGGTGACAAATCAATGCCAGCAGAAGTGATGAACCACCTGCGTGATTAGCTCACGGGTGGGTTTAATAAAGCGGGTCTCAAGATATTCATCGGGCTGATGAGCCTGATTGATTGATCCTGGCCCCAACACCAACGTCGGGCACAGCGTCTGGATAAACGGCGCTTCGGTGCAGTAGTTCACCACTTCTGTTTCTACACCCAACAGTTTTTCGACCACGTCGACCAGTTGATGGTCCTGCGGGCATTCATAACCCGGGATCGGCGGATGAAGTTCAGAAACGGTCAGGCGACCTGGCCAGCGGCTGCTTACTGGTTCGAGCGCGTCATTGAGCAGGCCGTTCAGATCGTCGAGAGTCATACCTGGAAGCGGGCGGATGTCCATATGCAATTCACAGCAGGCGCAAATACGGTTGGAGGCGTCACCGCCGTGGATGCTGCCGAGGTTCAGTGTTGGATAGGGCACGGTGAACGCATCGTAGTGGAAACGCTCTTTCAGATTGTCGCGCAGTTGCAGAATATGGCCGATGGCATCATGCATTAGTTCAATGGCGTTCACCCCGCGTGCGGGATCGCTTGAGTGGCCCGATTGCCCCAGTATGCGAATGGCGCTGGAAATATGGCCTTTATGCGCGCGGACCGGTTGCAGTGAGGTCGGCTCGCCGATGATGGCGCAATCCGGTCGCAACTGTGTATTTTCGGCAAAGTAACGCGCGCCCGCCATGCTGGTCTCTTCATCGGCAGTCGCCAGAATGTAGAGCGGCTTTTTCAGTTTCGTCACATCAACATCACGCAGCGCATCAAGAATGAAGGCGAAGAAGCCTTTCATGTCGGCAGTACCCAGGCCGTAGAGCTTATTATCATGCTCGGTCAGGGTGAAAGGATCGCGCGTCCAGCGACCATCATCAAAGGGAACGGTATCGGTATGGCCAGTCAACAGAAGGCCGCCTGCACCCTCACCGATGCTGGCTAATAGATTAAACTTGTTGCGTGTGCCGGGGACGGGTTGCACTTCAACCTTGAACCCGAGGTCGCCAAACCATCCAGCAAGCAGATTGATTAAAGAAGCATTGCTTTGATCAAGGGCTTCTTCCGTTGCGCTGATAGACGGAGTGCCAATCAGGGCGCGGTAAATCTCGATAAATGGTGGCAAATTCATTTTCATTGTTGACATACCTGAGTTCGTGATAGTATCAATATTCATGCATTAATAGTGAATAAAAATACATTAATGCTGAGCGTAAAGGAACCCATCCGGCGCCTTTACAGCGCGACGTGGGATTGATGCCGAATCACTCCCTGGCAAACATGACGTACTAAGAAGGTAGACTGCCCCGATGTTGAACACATTAATTGTGGGTGCCAGCGGTTACGCCGGCGCAGAGCTAGTGACCTATGTAAATCGCCATCCTCATATGAACATAACCGCTTTGACGGTTTCAGCGCAAAGTAATGATGCAGGAAAATGGGTCTCTGATTTACATCCGCAGTTGAAAGGCATTGTCGACCTGCCGTTGCAGCCGATGTCGGATATCAGTGAGTTCACACAAGGTGTGGATGTCGTGTTTCTGGCGACGGCGCATGAAGTGAGCCACGACCTGGCGCCGCAATTCCTCGCAGCGGGCTGCGTGGTTTTCGACCTGTCTGGTGCGTTTCGTGTTAACGATCCCGCGTTCTATGAAAAATTCTATGGCTTCACTCACCAGCATCCGGACCTGCTCGCGCAGGCAGTGTATGGTCTGGCGGAGTGGAGTGCGGATGCGCTGAAAGAGGCGAATCTGATAGCCGTGCCGGGCTGCTACCCAACGGCAGCGCAACTCTCCCTTAAACCGCTGATTGATGCGGGCGTGCTGGATCTCAACCAGTGGCCGGTAATTAATGCGACCAGCGGCGTGAGTGGCGCAGGGCGTAAAGCTGCTATCTCGAACAGTTTCTGTGAAGTCAGTCTGCAGCCGTATGGCGTGTTCAATCATCGCCATCACCCGGAAATCATTACCCATCTGGGCGCTGAGGTTATTTTTACGCCGCATTTGGGCAATTTCCCGCGCGGCATTCTGGAAACCATTACCTGCCGCCTGAACCCTGGCGTAACACAGGCGCAGATCGCGGAGATTTTCCAACGGGCTTATGGCGATAAACCGCTGGTGCGTCTGTACGACAAAGGCGTTCCGGCGCTGAAAAATGTGGTTGGCCTGCCGTTCTGTGATATTGGTTTTGCCGTGAAGGACCAACACCTGATTGTCGTGGCCACCGAAGATAACTTATTAAAAGGCGCGGCTGCGCAAGCAGTGCAGTGTGCCAATATTCGTTTCGGCTACGCTGAAACCCAGTCTCTTATCTAATTGAGTGCAGGCCTGATGATGAATCCATTAATTATTAAACTCGGCGGCGTACTGCTGGATAGTGAAGAAGCGCTGGAGCGTCTGTTTACCGCGCTGGTGAATTACCGTGAGTCGCACCAGCGCCCGCTGGTGATTGTCCACGGCGGCGGCTGCGTGGTGGATGAGCTGATGAAACAGCTCAACCTGCCGGTGAAAAAGAAAAATGGTCTGCGCGTGACCCCGGCCGATCAAATCGACATTATCACCGGCGCACTGGCGGGGACGGCGAACAAAACCTTGCTGGCTTGGGCGAAGAAACATCAGATTGCTTCTGTCGGCCTGTATCTTGGCGACGGTGACAGCGTGAAAGTGACGAAACTGGATGAAGAACTGGGCCATGTCGGCCTGGCGCAACCGGGTTCACCGAAGCTGATTAACACGCTGCTGGAGGGTGGTTTCCTACCGGTGATCAGCTCTATCGGCGTGACGGATGAAGGCGAACTGATGAACGTCAACGCAGATCAGGCGGCGACGGCACTGGCGGCAACGCTGGGCGCAGACCTGATTCTGCTCTCTGATGTGAGCGGTATTCTGGATGGTAAAGGCCAGCGTATTGCCGAGATGACGGCGGCGAAAGCGGAGCAGTTAATCGCCCAGGGCATCATCACCGATGGCATGATTGTGAAAGTGAATGCGGCGCTGGATGCTGCGCGTACGCTGAATCGCCCGGTAGATATCGCCTCCTGGCGGCATGCGGATCAGCTACCGGCGCTGTTTAACGGTACACCGATCGGCACACGTATTCTGGCTTAAAATTTTCCCTGAACCCTCTCCTGAGAGGAGAGGGTGAGAGACAGGCAACACTAAACGAATTTAAGGAAGCATGTTATGGCACTTTGGGGTGGGCGTTTTACTCAGGCAGCAGATCAACGGTTCAAACAGTTCAACGACTCTTTGCGCTTTGACTATCGCCTGGCGGAGCAGGATATCGTTGGCTCTGTGGCCTGGTCCAAAGCGTTGGTCACCGTGGGTGTATTAACCAACGATGAGCAGCTACAACTGGAAGAGGCGCTGAATATCCTGCTCGAAGAAGTGCGCGCGAATCCGCAGCAGATCCTCGAAAGTGATGCCGAAGATATCCATAGCTGGGTGGAAGGCAAACTGATCGATAAAGTCGGCCAGTTGGGTAAAAAGCTGCACACCGGGCGTAGCCGTAACGATCAGGTCGCGACCGACCTCAAACTGTGGTGCAAAGACACGGTGGCTGAGCTGCTGACCGCAAACCGTCAGTTGCAAAGCGCGCTGATTGAAACCGCGGAAAATAACCAGGATGCAGTCATGCCGGGTTATACCCACCTGCAACGTGCGCAGCCGGTCACTTTTGCCCACTGGTGCCTGGCTTATGTAGAAATGCTGGCGCGTGATGAAAGCCGCCTGCAGGATACGCTTAAGCGCCTCGATGTGAGTCCGCTGGGCTGCGGCGCGCTTGCAGGCACCGCTTATGAAATCGATCGTGAGCAGTTGGCAGGCTGGCTGGGCTTTGCGTCCGCGACCCGCAACAGCCTGGACACCGTTTCTGACCGTGACCACGTGCTGGAACTGCTCTCCGACGCCTCTATTGGTATGGTCCATCTCTCCCGTTTCGCCGAAGACCTGATTTTCTTCAACACCGGTGAAGCCGGGTTTGTTGAACTGTCCGATCGCGTTACTTCCGGCTCCTCCCTGATGCCGCAGAAGAAAAACCCGGATGCGCTGGAGTTGATCCGCGGTAAATGTGGCCGTGTGCAAGGCGCGTTGACCGGTATGATGATGACCCTGAAAGGGCTGCCGCTGGCCTACAACAAAGATATGCAGGAAGACAAAGAAGGGCTGTTCGATGCGCTCGATACCTGGCTTGACTGTCTGCACATGGCGGCGCTGGTGCTGGATGGCATTCAGGTGAAACGCCCGCGTTGCCAGGAGGCGGCACAGCAGGGTTATGCGAACGCGACTGAGCTGGCAGATTATCTGGTTGCCAAAGGCGTGCCATTCCGTGAAGCGCACCATATTGTTGGTGAAGCGGTAGTGGAAGCTATCGGTCAGGGCAAACCGCTGGAAGAGCTGGCGTTGGCGGATTTGCAGAAGTTTAGCGCGGTGATTGCCGATGATGTCTATCCGATTTTGTCGCTGCAATCTTGCCTGGACAAACGCGCCGCAAAAGGCGGCGTGTCACCGAAACAGGTCGCTCAGGCCATTGCGGATGCGAAAAATCGTTTAGTTTGATTTGTGCGGTCTGGTGTCCTCATCCCGGCCCTCTCCCACAGGGCTGAGGAATCCCCAGAAAAAGTGAAAGGCACGATGAAGTGTGATCTACTGGTTGCGCTAACAAATCAGAAGAGACCTCATCGTGCCTTTAAAGACAGTGTGCCAGAAATTCTTTTCCTCGTCTT
>Ga0213876_10000087_pt1 | contig 105285 bp, 76 predicted proteins | sample BarmaccomBMRX_R9_FD_160113 | JGI IMG/M metagenome (GOLD analysis project Ga0213876, IMG submission 160113) | Root-associated microbial communities from Barbacenia macrantha in rupestrian grasslands, the National Park of Serra do Cipo, Brazil - RX_R9 | ecosystem: Host-associated > Plants >... | reverse complement strand
CCGCAGGACGGAGTACACCTACGACGACAACGGCAACCGCGCCACGCAGGCGGTCACGCGCACGAGATCAGACGGCACGACCGAGCGGCTCGTCATCGCCTTCAGGTACGACGGCGAGAACCGGCTGGTGAAGACGATCTACCCCGACCAGACCTACACCACGGTCGAGTACAACCAGCTCGGCAAGCAGACGAAGACGACCGACCAGTCGCGGCGCGAGACGCGCTACGAGTACGACGAGCGGGGGCGCTTGCTGCGCACCGTCTACCCGGACAACAGGAAGGAGGAGAACGGCTACGACGAGGAGGGCCGCCGCACGTCGTTCACAGACCGCGGCGAGCGCACGACCCGATATAAGTACGACAACGTCGGGCGGCTGGTGGAGACGCTCTACCCGGACGGCGGCAGGACCACGACGAAGTACGACGCGCTCGGGCGCGTGCAGGAGCAGTCGCGCTGGCTCGACCAGACGACGAAGTACACGACCACGTACCGGCACGAGTCCGAAGGGAGAAGGCGCGTTGTCTACGTCACAGACCCGCTCCAGCACACTACGAAGCAGCTCTTCGACGAGGCGGGCCGGCTCTGGAAGGTGACGGACGCGAAGAGCCACACGACCGCCTACGAGTACGACAAGGACGACAGGCGCACGAAGGTCGTCTACCCGGACACGACCTCGGACGTGATGGAGTACGACGGCTTCGGGCAGGTCGTCGCGAAGACAGATCAGGCGCAGAGGACTACGCGCTTCCGCTACGACGGCGCGGGGCGTCTGGTCAAGGTCATAGACGCCGCGCAGAAGGAGACCGCCTACGGCTACGACGAGGCGGGCAACCAGACCTCGCAGACCGACGCGAACAGCCACACGACGACTTACGTGTACGACTCCCTCGGCCGCAGGACTCGGCGGACGCTGCCCGAAGGCATGTCGGAGCTTTACACGTACAACGACGCCGGGCTCCTGGAGTCGCGCACGGACTTCAACGGGAAGACGACCACTTATAAGTACGACGAGCTGAACCGGCTGGTTAAGAAGACGCCGGACGCCTCGTTCGGCGCGGCCCCCGTCACGTACACGTACACGGCGACGGGGCGGCGCGAGACGATGGCGGACGCGACGGGCACGACCAGTTACGAGTACGACGCGCGCGACCGGCTCAAGACAAAGGCGACGCCCTTCGGCACGCTCGCCTACACCTACGACAAGCTCGGGGAGTTGAAGACCGTCCGCTCGTCGAACCAGGACGGCGTCTCCGCGGACTACGGTTACGACGGACTGGGCCGCCTCTCCTCGGTCACGGACAACCGGCTCGCGGGCGGCAACGTCACCACGTACGGCTACGACGACGCGGGCAACCTTGAGAGCTACACCTACGGCAACGGCGTCAAACACGCCTACACCTACAACTCGCTCAACCGCCTGACAGACCTAGCCATCAGCAAAGCGGCTTTGACGCTCAATAGATACTCGTACACGCTCGGGGCGGCGGGCAATCGCGAGTCCGTGACGGAGGCCGACGGTCGACACGTCGCCTACACCTACGACGCGCTCTACCGGCTCAAGAGCGAAACCGTGACAGTAGACGCGGGCGGGGTCAACGGCAGGGTGGACTACGACTACGACGACGTGGGCAACAGGCTCTCGCGCACGTCCACCCTGCCCGGCGTCGCGCCGCAGAGTTCCGCGTACGACAAGAACGACCGGCTTAACTCCGACTCGTCCGACGCGAACGGCAACACGAAGCAGTCGGCGGGGGTCTCCTACACCTACGACTGGGAGAACCGCCTAACTGAAGTCAACGACGGCGCGGTGCAGTACGCCTACGACGGCGACGGCAACAGGGTGTCGAAGACCGTAGCAGGCGTGACGACTGTTTACCTCGTGGACGCGAACAACCCGACGGGCTACGCGCAGGTCGTCGAGGAGTTGCAGGGCGGGCAGTTCGTGCGCCGGTACACCTACGGTAGCGACTTACTCTCACAGCGGCAGATAATCCCAGGGCGGTGGACGTCGAGTTACTACGGTTACGACGGGCGCGGCTCTGTCGCTTTCTCACAAACGCTTCGGGTACCGCCACCAACGCCTACGCTTTCGGCGCTCATGTATATAGAATCACAGTCAGTATCAAAGCCGATAAAATGAAGGGCGGTAATCGATTTGTTTTAGCGGTTGACTTACAAATGAAACTCACCTTAGGATGCTTATAATTCTTAGCCCTACAGCCGTCAAAAGCCGTCAACGCTTCAACGGTACATCAATAAAGTGTTGTATCTAAGTAGGTTATTTCTACTGTTGCAGTTGCCGAAGAAGATGTTGCCGGCGCCCCTCGTCCCCGTCAGCGCCGGCTCCTCGCCGAGGTGCGGCGTGTAAGAGCTGACAATCGGCAGCCTCCCCGAGAAGCAGCGCGCGAGCTGATTCTCTATCCTATTATTGCCGCAGTCCAGAGGGCAGACGTTGCAGCTAAGTAACATCTCTTCAAGGGATTCTACCCTCTTTTCGAGTTCACCCGACTCGTATAAGTCTAGATATGATGGACGGTGATCCACTGTCATGATTAACCTCAGTGTCCGTTTCGCTCACCCTTCGCGGCTGCTTCTAACAGCAGCTTCTACCCTTCGTGAATATACCTAGAAGCACCCTCGGTTGAAGAGCGGAGGTTCGCAGTGCCACCGTCGGACGTGTCCGAAGGCGGTGAATCATTACGGCCACAGGGGCGGCGCGGTTAGTTACCTGTTACCCCTCGCGTCACCGCCGCGGTCGCCGGACTCCCGGCGTTCCTTGCGCGCCCGGTTACAGTCCTTGCAGCGCCTGGGCTGCTGGAATCCCTTCTCGCGGTAGAAATCCTGCTCGCGCGCGCTCCAGACGAAGTCGTGGCCGCAGTCGGCGCAGGTCAGGTGCTGGTCGTAAGTGCCGCTCATCTCTTTCTGCCTTTCTCCGCGTCGCCTCCCGCGTGGGCTTCTTCGTGGTCGAGTTGGGAGATGGCGAGCGGCATCAGCTCAAGAAAGTGTGCGGATGCCTTCCCGCCGCGGTCGGCCTCGGCCTTCGTGGCCGGGCGGATCGCCACGACCTCCTCGACCCCCTCCTCGAAACCGATGCGGAGCCTGACGGCGAGCCCTATGGCCTCGTCGAGGTCGTGGGCGAAGTAGCGGTTGTAATGCACCTCGCCGCCCTCCGACACGGTCCAGTTGATCGCCTCGACGATGTGCGGCGCCTCGGCCGCGCGCGCCCTCTCCTCGGCGTCGGCGAGCGCCATGTGCTCGAAGCTGTAGGTGGCGCCGGCGCGCGGGTCGAAGGTGAAGCCGCTCTTTAATTTTTTCAACGCTTACCGCCTTTCCTGATCTCCGTGTCTACCCGCCTGACTTCCCCGACCCAGTCGCCCGGCTTGAAGACGGGGTCGCTAAACGGCGTAGCGGCCGAGTATCTCTTCGAGGAGCGGAAAGTCGATGGGCTTGCCGAAGCAGTCGATGGCCCCGGCCGCCAGCGCCTCCTCCTTCCGGCTCCCTCGCAGTGGGCTGACATCGCCACGATGGGCACGCGACAGGGCCGCGACTGCTCGCGGATGCGCCGCGTGGCCTCGACGGCCTCCCTGCCATTGACCGCCTCCAGCACATGGTAGCCCTTCATCTCCAAAAGCATCCTTATCATCGTGCGGGTATCGTCGAAGTCCTCGGCGACCAGCACGCTCTTGTCAGACACGCCTAACCCTCCTGGAACTATGGAAGCGGGGCATGAATCGTTGGGGTTTTAGAACACGCCCAGACTAAAACTTTTAGGCGTGGGAAGTCTAGCAGGCCGGTCGCAGTTTCATTGCGAAGGGTGGGCATTGGGCCGGGTTCGGCACACAAAAATAACAAATGGTGGCGGCGAGATGCTTCCCAGGCGGTTGCAACAGGCAGGTGGCATGGTGCATCCTAGTTGAGTCTTTCCTTCTCTCGCGCATCGGCGGTGATGCGTCCCGTTGCCTCGTTCGGCGGCGGCGTTCGGATGGTTCGAGAGCGGGTTCACTATGCAACTTCAGAAGCCGCTCACGACTTGAGCACCCGAACGCAGGTTCCTTCGCTGCCACCGTTCCGACGAAGCCTACTTCGATTCGAAGCTTCTCCTGACGCCCCGCTTCCGGCGGGGGAGGTACACACACACATGTCCATGAAACTTTACGTCGGCAACCTCTCTTTCCAGACTTCGAGCGAAGACCTCCGCGACCTCTTCTCGCAGGCCGGCAACGTCGAGTCGGCCTCGGTCGTCGAGGATCGCGACACCGGCCAGTCGCGCGGCTTCGGCTTCGTCGAGATGTCTTCGAAGGAGGAGGGCGAGGCGGCCATCTCCCAGTTCAACGGTAAGGAGTTCGGCGGGCGCAACCTGAACGTCAACGAGGCGAAGCCCCGCGAGGGCGGCGGCGGCGGGCGCGGCGGCGGCGGCGGGCGCGGCGGCTTCGGCGGCGGTCGCTCCGGCGGCGGCAACCGCGGCGGCGGCGGCGGCAACCGCTGGTAAAACGCTCCGGCTCTCCGGAGACTCTGAAAACGAGAAGCCCCGGGCCGAGTCGAAAGCTTCGGCCCGGGGTTTTTCCCGTCGGCGGTGGGGAAAGGAAAATCGCGTGGACAACCAGATATATAAGAGCGGGGAACGCGTGGAGAAATTCTGCGCCGTGTGCGGCGAGGAGCGCGGGCACGTCGTGGCCTCGGTCACAAAGGCCGGGCGCATCACACGCGTGAGCTGCCCGAAGTGCGGCACCCGGAGCCCGTACAAGTCCGGCGAAGTGACGGCGCGCGCGGCCGCGAGACCCGGCGCCCCTTACGACAGCACACACACGTACCGCGCGGGCCAGTCCATGACGCACCCGGTCTTCGGCGTAGGCGAGGTCACGGCGGTGATCGAGCCCCAGAAGATAGACGTGCTCTTCCCCGACCGCATGCGCCGCCTCATCCACGCTCAGGGCCGAGGGTAGCCCGCACGACCGTCTCAGACCTGGGAACGGTTTGACGCGGCGCACTCCTTCGGGAAGACGTCAGTCGCCGCGGCCGGCGGCGGGAGCCGTGACCGTCGCACGTGACGTGAGCTGTGTTACTGTGTAGACAATTCGGCCCTGCAAGCGCCCTATGCTGAACAAGTCACACATCCCGCCGTCGGACGCCGCACAGCTCCGCGTCCTGGACGCGCTCCAGGGCGGTGCGCGGACGTGGCAGGAGATTCAGGCCCTGACCGACTTCAATAACGACTACCTCGGCATCCTGCTCGGCGAGTTACTCGGCAGGCGCCTGGTGAAGACGGGGCACCGCGGCGAGGTCAGGGTCTACTGGCTGCCGCGCGCCTGATTTGGCGCGCGGGGGCTTCCTCATATCCCAAACAACTCCTACCCAAGCCAGTACACGGAGCGTGTAGTGCGAGAGGTCTACTTCCCACCAGACGAAGCCCTGCCGCTCGGATGAAGGGTAGTGGTGATGGTTGTTATGCCAGCCCTCGCCGAGCGTAATCAGCGCGACCAGGAAGTTGTTGCGGCTGTTGTCCGCCGTCTCGAAGCGGCGGCTCCCGAAGAGGTGCGCGACCGAGTTGACCGTGAAGGTGCCGTGGTAGAGCAGCACCGTGCTGATTAAGAAGCCCCACACCAGCATCTGCCCGCCCGAGGTGCCCGAGCCGGGGAAGTAGCGGCCGAGCACCAGCCCCAACAGAAAGGTCGCTGCCGCGAGCATCAACGGCGGCAGCACGTAATACTTATCCAGCCAGCGCAGCTCCCTGTACTTGAGCAGGTTGGGGATGAGCCTCTCGTCCGTCGCCTGACTGTCGCGCGCGAGGAACCACCCGACGTGCGACCGCCAGACCGAACGCGCGACGGGCGAGTGCAAATCCTCCTCGGTGTCGACGTGCAGATGGTGGCGCCGGTGGTGAGCAGACCACCAGAGCGGCCCCTTCTGGTAACTGGTCGTCCCCACGAAGGCGAGCAGGAACTGGAAGAGCCGACCCGTCCTGTATGAGCGGTGCGAGAGGAGGCGGTGGAACCCCGCGGTGATGGCGAACATGCGCACGACGTAGAGCGCCAGACAGACGCCGACGGCCGCCGCGCTCACGCCCGTCCAGAGAGCGAGCAGGCAGGCCAGGTGCAGGAAGAGGAACTGCGCGCACACGACATAGCTCAAGTCCCCTCGTTCGTCGGGTCGGGCACTGTTTGCCCGTAAGGTTTCGTTCGTCAATTGGGCTTTATCTTTCCGAAGTCGGCGGCGGCCCGTTTCGTCTCTTGCGACCCCACGTTAACATCAGGGCGGCCGTCGAAGTTTTATAGTCGGACTGATCGGCGAGGCGCGGTGCGGAAGCAGGCGACGCGGCCGAGGAATCGCCCTGCCCCCTCGCGCTGGGGTGGGATGACACTTACGGTACTACGTCCGGGCGGGCAAAGCTATCCGCGGCGGTGGACTACGTGGGGTGATTCGAATATAGTCTTCGGCAACCGGGCGGTCGGTGAACCCTTCCGCCCAGTGGTTTGCAGGGGTGAGGACTGTGAGCCACATTAGAACAGGCGCGAGGCCCCCAAGGCCGACGCGCCTGTTCGCTTTCAGGGGAAGACCCCTCCGCCCATTTAACGTAGCCGGTGTGACTTTACAGGCCGAACCGGCGTCCGTATTCGTCAGAGGTGAGGAAAGCCTTGACCATCTCGGCCATGACGAAGTCTCCGTTGAATTGATTCAACTTCGAGAGCCAGAAGTTATAGCCCGCAAAGTCCGCGTCGGGCGACTCGCTCGGCGCGCGCCGGAGGTAGCCGAAGTACTCCATCAGCACGAAAGCCCGGTTGGACTCGCGCGAGCGGAAGGCGGCCGTGTCGGTAACCTTCAGCAGGACGCCGGCGCGCCCGGCGGCCGTGTCGTCGGCCGCGAGTTCTGCCACTCGCGCGTCCCTCTCGGCCTGCGTGAGAGAGTTGCCGGTGTTCGCGTTCAGCTTATCCACAAACTGCGCGGGCGTCATCGAGGCGGGGAACGCGGCCGCGAACTCGGGCCGCCGGACGAAGAGGCGCGCGAACGTCTGCCTGTTCGCTTCGAGCTGTGCCTGCCAGTCGCCCTGCCCCACGACCACGCCGCGCCGGACTTCCCCCACGTCTGAGAGGAAGCGCGGGAGCGCCAGATGTTCGCCCGTGCCGAAGGCGGCCTGATGTAGTAAGTAGACGAGGTAGCCGGTCTGCTGGAACTCAATCGAGAGGAAGAAGGCCGCGCTGACGTTTATCCTCTTCACCTCGCGGCAGCCCCGACGCTCCGCCTCGGGGCGCGTCTCACATTGCGCGATCTCGTTCTTCCAGAAGGCGAGGCCGTCGGCGTCCGCCTCGCGCCCCAGGAAGTCCGCGTAGTGCTGGCGCACGAAGAAGTCCGCGTCGAACGAGTCGCCTTTGACGGGGCTCGGCCCGTCCGCCGCGTCGTCGCTCGTCACGCGGACGGTCGCGGTCGAGGGAGAGCCGAGGGCCGCACCCACGGGGTTCGAGAGTGTGACGGAGAACGTCTCCGTGGATTCCGCAAAGCGGTCGTCGGTGACGGGGATGATGAGCGTCTTCGTCGCCTCGCCCGGCGCGAAGCGCAGCGTGCCGAAGGAGGCCGTGTAGTCGGAGCGGTCGGACGCGGTGCCGTTCTGCGTGGCGTAATCGACGCTCGCCGCCTGCGTCGTGTCGCTGCGCGTGACGGTGATGAGAGCCGAGCCGCCTGCGGACGCGGCGAGCGCCGCCTCGTACTCTCCCGCCTCGCCGAAGGACGTGCCGGTCGTGACGGAACTGCCTGTGGCCTCGCTCACGTCGTAGGTGGCGGCGCTGAACTGCACGACGCCGGTCGGCGTCGGCGTCGGAGTTGGTGTGGCTGTCGGTGTGGGGCTCGGAGTTGGTGTGGGCGTCGGAGTCGTGCCTCCGGCCCCGTTGAATTTGACGACGAAGGCGTCGGCGTTGTTGGCCGGAGCGGTCTGGAAGGCGCCCGGCGTCGTGGGGAAGGTCTTCGCGCCGTTCTTCTGCGCGCTGCCGACGACGTAGACGTTGCCCGCCGCATCGAGGGCGACGGCGTTGGCCGAGTCGTTGCCGTCGCCGCCGAGGAACGTCGCGTAGGTGACGGCGCTTCCGTCCGAATTGAGGATGGCGAAGATGCCTTCGGCGTTGCCGCCCGAGGTCTTCTGAAATGCGTCGGCGGTCGCGGCGAACCCCGACCCTGCGTCTGTGCCGCCAGCGATGTATGCGTTGCCTACTGCGTCAACCGCGATGCCGCGGCCGACGCTGCCGCCGCCGAAGCGCGCCCCGTAGACGAGGGCGCTGCCGGTCGGGTTCAACTTGAGCACGAACATGCTTCCGCCCGCGTTGAGCGCGCCCGGCGTCGTCGGGGTCGCCGCACTCGCCATCCCCGTGATGTAAGCGTTGTTGCTCGAATCGAGGGCGATGGCGGAGGGCTGGACGCCGGAGGAGCTGCCGTTGTTCGTCGGGCCGCCGACCGTCGTCGAATAGACGAGGTCGGTGCCGGTCGGGTTCACCTTCGTGATGAAGGCCACGCGGCCGTTGCCGCCGACGATCCCTTGATACGCACCCGGCGTCGTCGGGTAGGTGTGTGACGTGGTGTAGCCGGTGACGTAGGCGTTGCCGCCCGCGTCCACGGCGACGCCGTAGTTCTCGGCGACGTAGATGAGGGTGGAGTAGTTGAGCGCGGAGCCGTTCGGGTTGAGTGAGGCGACGAACGAGTCCTCCTCCTGCGCGGGCTTCGTCGCTCGATACGCGCCGGGCGTCGTCGGGAAGTTGTCGGAGATGGTGTAGCCCGCGAAGTACGCGTTCCCCTGCGGGTCGACGGCGAGCGAGCGCACGTTGTCGATGCTGTTGCCGCCGAAGAGCGTCGAGTAGATGAGCGCGGTGCCCGTCGCGTTCAGTTTTGTGACGAAGACCTCGTCGCCGCCGGCCGTGAACCTCTGATACGCGCCCGTCGTGGTCGGGAACTGGCTCCCGCGGTTCGTGTTCCCGGCGACGACGACGTTGCCCGAGGCGTCGGGGACGATGCCTATCACCGCGTCACTGCTGCTCTTGCCGAGGTAGGTCGAGTAGACGAGGGCCGTGCCCGAAGGGTTCAACTTGGCGACGAAGGCCGCGCCCGTGATGGGCGATGAGCCTTCGGTCTGGAACGCACCCGGCGTGACGGGGAAGGGCACGGAGTGCGCGTTGCCCGCGACGTAGACGCTGCCGTCGGGGTCGGCCGCGACCGCCAGGGCCGAGTCGCTGTCATTTCCCCCGAGCAGCGTCGAGTAACTGACCGCGGGGTCGATCACGAGCGGGAGGCTCCGGTCGTAGTCGCCGACGCGGAAGGAGACTTCGGCCCTGCCGGTTCGGACGAAAGCTCCGGCGACCTTGCGCTTTGCGCCGTCAGTCTCCTGATAGATGAAAGGCTTGTGCTGTCGAACATCACCGCCTCGTGCCGTCGTGAGGACGAGGTCGCCCGCGGCGTCAACGCGGACACGCCGCGCCCCGTCGAAGCGAAGCCTGATCTGTCTGTAGTCGGCGCGCGGCGAGACACGGAAGTCGTATTCGAGGCCCCCGCGGTTGCCGTAATAGACCACGTCCACGCCCTTGTAAACTTCGGAGCCCCGCACGCTCGCGTAAGTACCGACGCCCGTGTGCCAGCCCTCCGGGTCTTCTCCGCTAAAGTAGTTGACGCGCCCCGGCAACTGCCCTTCGCCGACGAGCGCCGCGCGCCCGTCCGCACCCGCGAGCCGCATTCGCAGCGCGGACGCGCCCTTACCATCTGCCGAAGGGAGCGACAGTGTTACGTCGGCGGGCGTCAGGGAGATCGTAAAGTTCGCGCCGCGCGCGACGAAGCGGGCGCGCGCGTCCGCCTGACCGACGTTCTCTTCGAACCGGAGCGGGAGCTTGCCGTAAGCCTCGACCACGCGCGCGCGTAACGCCGGATCGTTGACGGGCCGCCGCGCGCTTTCCACGCGCGCGCCACCGGGCCGACTCGCGGCCGGCGCGCGCGCGACGTGTTGCGCCGCGAGTGCGGGCAGGGTGTTCGTCATGAGTAAAGACAGGGCCAGCGCGATACTGAGGCGGAGTCTGCGGTCTCTTACCTGACAGGGCATTTAAATTCTCCTTTGACACCCGAACGGAATCTATCTGTGTGGGGCGCGGCGACGATGGAACACCGCGCCCCACACCCTTACTCGCAGGGTTCGGCGGCAAAAGGTATCAAGGGAGGGGTTGAATTTGTTGGGCCGCAGGCGGACTTGTATAATCCGGCGGCGGTCGGCGCCGAAGCGCACAAACCTATTGATGTCGAGTCCGGCTGAAATAACGGGGCTGTTGAAGAACTCCCAGTCGGGCGACCGCGCGGCGCTCGACCGGCTGCTGCCACTCATCTACGACGAGCTGCGCGGCCTCGCCGCGAGCCAACTCCGGCGCGAACGCCCCGACCACACGCTCCAGGCGACCGCGCTCGTCCACGAGGCGTACATGCGTCTCGTCGAGCAGCACTCGGTAGACTGGCGCAACCGCGCGCACTTCTTCGCGCTCGCCGCCGAGATGATGCGCCGCATCCTCGTCAACCACGCACAACAGCATCACGCGCAGAAGCGAGGCGGCCACGACACGAAGCTCGCGCTCGACGAGGCCGTCAGCCTCGCGGGGGAAGAGAGGCCCATCGACTGGCTGCTCTTAGACGACGCGCTCAAGCGGTTGACGGCGCTCGACTCGCGCCAGGGTCGCATCGTCGAGCTGCGCTTCTTCGGCGGCCTGACCGTCGAGGAGGTCGCAGAAGTCCTGGGCGTCTCCGAGATCACTGTCAAGCGCGAGTGGCGCGTCGCGAAGGCTTGGCTGCATCAGGCGATGGACGGCTAGGCCGCGTTCGTCAAACCACAACCCGCAACCCTTCAACGACACCCCGCGATTCATGCCCCACACCCCATCCCCCGCGAACTGGGAACAGGTCAAAGAGCTTTTCCACCAGGCGGTCGAACTCCCGACCGGAGAGCGTGAAGCCTTCCTCGAAGCTCGCTGCGGGGAAGACGCCGTGCTGCGCGACGCCGTCGCAGGGCTGCTGCGCGCCGACGACGAAGGCCCGACGCTCCTCGAACACTCGCCGCTCGCGTTCGTCAGAGACGGTCTTGCGACGGAAGGCGGCGCGGCCCCGCGGCGCATCGGGCCGTACGTGATTCTGCGCGAGCTGGGCAGCGGCGGCATGGGCACCGTCTACGAGGCCACGCGCGACGACGAACAGTTCCGCCAGCGCGTAGCGGTCAAGCTCGTCCGCCGCGGCCTCGACTCCGACCCGGACATCCTCCGACGCTTCCACAACGAGCGGCAGATTCTCGCCTCGCTCAACCACCCGAACATCGCGCGCCTCTTCGACGGCGGTGCGACTGAGGACGGCCGCCCCTACTTCGCGATGGAGTACGTCGACGGCAAGCCCGTGGACGAGTACTGCGAGGCGGCGGGGCTCGACACGGCGGCGCGGCTGCGTCTGTTCCGCACGGTCTGCGCGGCCGTCTCTTACGCCCACCAGAACCTCGTCGTCCACCGCGACCTCAAGCCTTCGAACATCGTCGTGACGGCCGACGGTACGGTGAAGCTGCTCGACTTCGGCATCGCGAAATTGCTGAGGCCCGACGAAGACCCGTCCGCCACGCAGACGGCGACCCAACTCGGGGCAATGACCCCGGCCTACGCGAGCCCGGAGCAGGTGAGGGGCTTGCGCGCCACCACGGCGAGCGACGTGTACAGCCTCGGCGTCGTGCTCTACGAGCTGCTGACGGGTCGCCGCCCTTACGAGTTCGACGGCCGGCGCGCGGACGAGATGGCCCGCGTCGTCTGCGAGGTCGAGCCCCAACGCCCGAGCGCACTCGCCGCCGAGACTACTGAGCGTGACGTGAGACGCTCGACGCGGCCCGCCGGCCCGTCCCTGCGCAGGCGGCTGCGCGGCGACGTTGACAACATCGTGCTGCTCGCCCTGCGCAAAGACCCCGCTCGCCGTTACAGCTCGGCCGAGCTGCTGTCCGAAGACATCCGCCGACACCTCGACGGCCTGCCCGTCTCCGCACGCGCCGACACGTTCACCTACCGAGTCTCGAAGTTCGTCGAGCGCAATCGCGCCTCGACGATAGCCGCCGCGCTCGTCCTCCTGACCCTCGTCGTCGGGGTCGTCGGCATGTCCTGGGAGGCCGTGCGCGCGGAGCGCGAGAGGGCGCGCGCGGAGAAGCGCTTCGCGCAGGTGCGCCAGCTCGCCAACAACGTCGTCTTCAAGTACTACGACGAGATCGAAAAGCTACCGGGCTCGACGAAGGCCCGCGAGATACTCGTCGCCGACGCGCTCGAATACCTGGACGGGCTCGCGCAGGACGCGAAGGAGAACACAGACCTGCGGCGCGAGTTGGCCGCAGCCTACCTCCGCATCGGGAAGGTGCAGGGCCGCGCCTACAACGCGAACCTCGGGGACACCTCGGGCGCGGTAGGGAGTTACCGCAAAGGCATCTCCTTGCTGGAGCCAATCGCGCTCGGCCCCGCGGACACGAAGTCGCAGGCCGACCTCGTCGGCGCTTACTCCGAACTCTCGACTGCGCTCAGGCGACAGGGGAGCACGGCCGAAGCGGACGCATCTCTGCGCCGCGCGCTGTCGCTCAACGAACAGTTCCACGCGGCCCACCCCGAAGACGTGACGCTCTCGGTGCGCCTCGCCACCAACTACGTCTTCCTCGGCGACACGCTGCCGGTAGGCGAAGGCGAGAAGGAGAGCATCGGCGCCTTCCGGCGTTCGCTGGCCGTATCCGAAGAGGCGCTGCGGCGCGAGCCCGACCACGTCAGGGCGAACAACCTGCTGGCCGTGGCGCTCGACAGAATCGAGACCCACCTCCTTAACCTCGCGAGAAACGCGGAAGAGGACGACGACCCTGCGCGGGCGAAACTCCTGCGCGAAGAGGCCGAGCCCTACGTCCGGCGCACGATAGAGGTCAGCGAGAAGCTCGTGCGCCTGCAACCGGACGACGTGGTCAACGACCGCATCCTGAAGAGCGCGAAGGCCAACTCCGCGCAGTACCTCTTCGAGTCGGGGCGGTTCGAGGAGGCCGGCCGCGTACTCGCCGAGGCGGTCGCGGACTTCTCCGAGTTCGCACGGGCCGACCCCGACAACCAGGAGCAGAAACTCGACCTCGCCATCATGTGTTCGTGGGAAGGCGCGAACTACTCTCGCCTCGGACTCAAGGCTCAGGCCGCGGCAGCTTTCTCGCGCTCCTTCCGCATCCTCGACGAACTCGTCGCGCACGACCCGCAGAACCTCGAATCCATTCAGAAGAGACTCGAAGTCGAGTATCGCTACGCGGACGAACAGCTCGCGGCCGGCGACGCGGAAGCGGCCCGCCGCGCCTACCAGAGGGCTTTCGAGCGGGCCGAGCCGGTCGCGAGCGCGAAAGACGCTTCCTTCGGGGAATCACTTCGCGGCTACTTCTTCGAAAAAATCGGTAACTGTGAGTCAGCCATCGCGAGGAAGGGTTCGACACCGGAAGCCCGCCGCGCACGCGAAGCGGCGAGTGTCTCGTACCAAAACGCGGTCGACCTCTGGCGACAGTACGGGCCGCAGAGCAGTCCGGGAGTCGCCGACGAGGGCCGGGCGGAAATTGTCGAAAAGAAACTCAGACGCATCCGGTCAGGGGATTATCCATGAGAGGCGGCCCGTTACCGCCCGTCACCGTTCCCACACTTGAGGATGAGCGGCACCTCCTAACGCTTGGATGAGACTTACGTGAAGGTCGGTGTGGCGAGTGCTCCGATGTCCGTCCGCGCCTCCTTTTCGTGCGTTAAGGAGATAGAGATGGATTCCGCAGTGAAGGCGCGCCGCTTCGCCGGCCGTCACGAGTTACATCGGAGGTTCACATGTCGCTTCCCAATAACCAGAGAGTCGGGCCGTCCCGCGCGGTCTTTGTAGCCGCGGTGGTATCGGCGGCCGTCATCTTGTCGTGTGCGCTGCCCTGGCAGCCCTCTTCGGGCCAGACCAACGGCGGGCGAGTCGGCGGCGGGCTCCCGCTCCGGCGCCCGCCGCAGGGGATGTTGGAGTTGCCGACGGGCGGCGCGGGGCGCGTCCTCACCTCGCGCATGAGCGGCACGCCCTCGGCGCGCAAGATGCTCACGGCGCTCTTCATAGGCATTGAGGGCTACTTCGACGCGCGGCCGACGCTGACCGCCGCCTTCGCCGACGCGGCCGACCAGAACCTGCAAGCCGCCTTCGTCGCGCGGCTCGGCGGCGTGCCCGTGCGCGGCGTGATGGCGATACAGATGCGCGGCGGCGCCGGGCAGGCCACGCTCGTCTTCGACCGCTGGGAGACGTTCCCGCAGACCTTCGCGCAACTCGCGGAGGCCGTCTCGCGGCCGGCGCAGGGCGGAGGCCGCTCGCCCGAGCCCGTGCGCCTGACGCCGACCACGCTGCCTGACGGGAGCGGGCGGATCGGGCTGCCGCCGGGCTGGCGCATCGTCAACTCATACAAGGGGACGGTCGACTTGCAGGGGCCGCGCGGCGAGATCATGGGGCTCGGCGCCACCGTCGCCGTCAACAGCAAGATGATGGGCGGGATGTACGCGCACATCCCGAAGGTGGACTTCAACGACCCGGTCCGGGCCGCGCTCGACTACGCGGCCTTTCAGCGGCAGCAGGTCAGGGTCATCGACGCGAAGCCCGTGCAGTTGCCCGTCACGGGCCGCTGGGCCTTCATGCGCTTCCAGATGGTGATCAACGACATCCCCGTGGACGGGCTGGGCCTCTACGGCATCATGCCGGTCGATCAGGTACAGGGCATACTCTACATCTCCTACGCGATAGCCCCGTCGCAGGTCTTCCGCGCCTCGCTGCCGGCGATGTGGGCCGCCTGGCAGTCGTGGGGAGTGAGCAACGCCGTGCTGAGCGAACGACTCAACGGCGCGCTCGCCTCGATGCGAGAGACGGGCGACATCATCGCGGGCTCGTACGGGGAGCGGCAGGAGACCTACGCGAGGGTCAACCGCGCCTGGAGCGACGTGATGCGCGACGAGAGCGTCTGGCGCGACCCTTCAGACCCGAACACGCACTACCGCGTCAGGGGCAACCCGTCGCCCGCGCAGATGGGTGGGCTGGAGCCTGTCCCGCTCCGGGACTTGATCCCCTGACTTCGTCGGGGCGGAAGAGAGAGTTCATCAAGACGAAGCTGCGCCCCTCACGCGTCAGTGGAAGACGATGGCGAAGCCGACGCGGAAGTTCTGCTGCGTGTGCTTAGCGAAGTAGGTGCCGATGGCCGGGCGGTACGTGCCGTTGTTTGTGCCGCCGCTCGTCGAAGGGTTGACGATCTGCGCGTCGAGGCCCAGGAGCGTCTGCCGGCGCTGGAGGACGGGGTTGTAGTCGAACTGTATGACGCGTATGTCGACGCGCCGGCTCACGCGCACGTCCAGCCCGCCGCCGAAGGCCATCGCGAAGGCGGTCTGGTTCGCGGGGTTGGTGTACGCGGCGGCCAGGATGGGTTGCACCTGCGCGAACCTGACGCTCTGGCGCGCGGCTCCGAAGAGCGCGTGCGCGAAGGGCTTCAGCCTGCGCCCCTCTTTGGCGTTGTCTTTGAACTGCAAGCCGCCGAGAAACTCGTAGAGGCGGTGCCGTGTGTCAGAGGTGGTGCCGGGGACGAGGATGAGGAAGGCGCCGCTGCCGCTGCCGCTGACCTTAGACAAGTTCGAGCCGGGAATCGGGGTCGTGTAGGAGGCGAAGTTGCCCGACGCGTCGAACTTGACGCCGAAGTACCTGCTGAAGTTGTATGTCGCCGACGCCTCGAAGCCGTTGAAACTCTGCTTCTCGTGTGTGACCTGATCCGGGGCCTGTACGTTGTCGAACTCGGTGAAGGCGATCTCCCCGCCGCGCAGGCGCGAGTAACCGCCGGAGACTTCGACCTTGTTGAAGTCGGACTGCGCCGCCGCGAAAGAGGCGCACGATAGGACAAACAGTGCTGTGAGTAAGGGCTTAAACATGACGGGTCTCCTCTCCTCGTTCCTCTGCTAATTTGAGCTTCGACCTTTAACGCACGAAAAATGCGTGGCCGCGGACACGGCGGGCGAACTTTTTTTCTGACGCGCGGCGGGATGGTCTAGAATGCGTGGCCGGACTGGCGACGGGCGCGATGGGCGAACAGGCGGGCGACGTGACGCAGATGCTGGTGGCCTGGAGCGCGGGTGAGCCCGGCGCGGAGGAGCGGCTGTACCCACTCGTCTACGACGAGCTCAAGCTGATAGCCCGCCGCTACCTGCGCCGCGAGCGCGGGGGCCACACCTTGCAGCCGACGGCGCTCGTCAACGAGGCCTACCTGCGTCTGATAGACCAGACGCGCGCCTCCTGGCAGAACCGCGCGCAGTTCTTCGGCGTGGCCTCCATGATGATGCGCCGCATCCTCGTCAACCACGCGCGCGCACTGGCCGCGGGCAAGCGCGGCGCGGGGGCGCGCGGGCTCACCATACAGGAGGCTTTCTTCTCAACCGAGCAGGACGCGACCGACCTGCTCGCGCTCGACGAGGCGCTCACGCGGCTCGCCGCCGTCGACGAGCGGAAGAGTCGGGTCGTCGAGTTGCTCTACTTCGGCGGGCTGGAGAACCGCGAGGCGGCGGAGGTCTTAGGGGTCTCGGACAAGACCGTGCAGCGCGATTGGCGGATGGCGCGACTCTGGCTCTACCGCGAGCTGACGGGCCGGGCAGAGGCAGGCGCTGCGCGACCGGCCGGGGGTGACGCGGGGGGATGAACCCGGAGCGCTGGCATTTGATCGAGTCGCTGGTCGAGGGGGCGCTGGCCGTGCCGGCGGGCGCTCCGCGCGCCGCGTGGCTCTCCGCCAACTGCGTTGACGAGTCGGTGCGCGAAGAGGTGATGTCGCTCGTCGCGCTCGACATGGACGCGGCGGGGTTCCTGGCAGAGCCCGCGGTCGCGAAGGCCGCGCGCCTCCTCGCGGACGACGACGGGCTGAGTCGCGTGGGGCAGGAGGTGGGCCACTACCGGCTCGTCGAAGAGATAGGGCGCGGCGGGATGGGCGTCGTCTACCTGGCGGAGCGCGGCGACGGCGAGTTCCGGCAGGGGGCGGCCGTCAAGCTGATACGGCGCGGGCTCGACACCGAAGACATTCTGCGCCGCTTCCGCAACGAGCGGCAGATACTCGCGAGCCTCAGCCATCCGAACATCGCGCGCCTACTTGACGGGGGCACCGCGCCGGACGGCTCGCCCTACTTCGTCATGGAGTACGTCGAGGGCGAGCCGCTCGTCGAGTACTGCGACCGGCGCGCCCTTTCGGCCGCGGAGCGGCTCCGCCTCTTCCGCACGGTCTGCGCGGCTGTCTCGCACGCGCACCAGAACCTCGTCGTCCACCGCGACCTCAAGCCCTCGAACATCCTAGTCACGAAGGACGGCACGCCGAAGCTCCTCGACTTCGGCGTGGCGAAACTTCTCGACCCGGAACGCGGCGCCGCGGCACATACGCGCACGCGCGCGCGCGTCCTCACGCCGGAGTACGCGAGCCCCGAGCAGGTGCGCGGGCAGAACGTCACGACCGCCTCCGACATCTATTCGCTCGGCGTAGTCCTCTACGAACTGCTCACGGGCGCGCGCCCCTGCGAGCCGAAGGACGACTCGCCCGAAGAGTTGGCGCACGCCATCTGCGACACGGAACCGGCGAGACCGAGCGAGGCCGTCAGCCGGCCGACGCGCGACGGCGCGGGCCGCTTGAAGGGCGTCGAGAATCTCAGGTCGCTCCGGGGCGACCTGGACAACATCGTCCTGATGGCCCTGCGCAAGGAGCCGGAGCGCCGTTACCGGACCGTAGACCAGTTCTCCGAAGACATCCGACGCCACCTCGAAGGGCTGCCCGTCGCGGCGCGAAAAGACACTTTCTCGTACCGCGCGTCGAAGTTCGTCGCGCGGAACAAGGCCGGCGTGGCGGCGGCCGCGGCGGTCTTCGTGGCGCTCGTGGCGGGTCTGGCGGCGACCGCGTGGCAGGCCCGCGTCGCGTCGCGGGAAAGAGACCAGGCGCGGCAGGAGCAGGCGAAGGCCGAACAGCTCAACCAATTCCTTCAAAGCATCCTGTCCGCCGCCTCGCCCGAGGAGCGGGGCAAGGACGCGACGGTCGTCGAGGTCTTGAACGACGCGGCCTCGCGCATCGACACCGAGTTCGCCGACCTGCCCGCGCTCAAAGCCCAGGTGCTGCTGACCATCGGCCAGACCTACCAGGTTCTCGGCATCCCGGACAAGTCGGAGCGGGCTCTGCGCGAGGCGCTGGCGCTGAACGTCAAGCTCTACGGCGAGGGGAGCAGGGAGGCCGCCGCGAGCATGGTTCTCCTCGGCGAGACCCTCCTCGATCTGGCGAAGTACGACGAGTGCGAGAGCCTGATGACCAGGGCCGCAGCGACGGAGCGCAAATCGTCGCCCGCGGGTACTAAGGAACTCGCCCTCGCCCTCCAAGGCTTGGGCGAGATTTATCTCCGGCGGGGCGAGTACGCGAAGGCTTTGCCGCTCCTGCTGGAATCGGTAGCGACGTTCGAGAAGATTTCGGGCGCGGGGGGCGAAGACCTCGCGTACGCGCTCATCTCGCTCGGGCGGGCGCAGCAGCGGGCGGGCGACGTGGCCGCGGCCGAGTCGGCCTACCGCCGGGCGGTCGCGACCTACCGCGGGCTCCCCCGCCGTTTCGACGACAGGCTGGCGACGGCGCTGGTGAACCTCGGCGGCCTGCTCGCGGCGAAGGGCGAATACGACGAGGGGGTCGCCGCCCTGCGCGAGGCCGAGGTCATCTTCGAGAGACAGGGGATACCGTACTTACTGTTTGAGAGCGGGTACTACCTTTGCAGCGCCTACGTCTCCCACGGCGATTACGCCCGGACGGTGGAGGCGGGCGAGAAGGCGATTGAGCTCGGGCGGCGCTCCCGGCTTGAGGACACGCCGGACTTCGCCGTGACGCTGGGCTTCCTCGGCCTGAGCCTGACGCGGACGGGGCGGGCGAAAGAGGCCCAGCCCCTCCTGCGCGAAGCACTCGTCCGCGCGAAGAGAGCGTTCCCGCCCGAAGACCCGAAGACGCTGACCATCGAAGGCGCGCTCGGCGAGTGCCTGGCTGCACAGAAGCGTTACGGCGCGGCCGTGCGTTTACGATGTGATGCGGAGGAGGTCCCGATGTCCGAACAGAAGCGCGACGAGCAGGATGGCTTCAAGACTAACGGGGTGCTCCACGCAACACGGTGAATCGGGTGCCTCCGTTAGCGTAGGCCCGATGGAGGCTATTCGCCGTCCGGCGAAGGTTTGAGATGAAGGGCCGCTGGCGGACGTCTCACCGAGTCAAGGCAGGGCTTCACCTCCGAACGCCGGTGGTAACCATTCCCGGCGGACTCCTCCAAGTGACTTCCCGCCTCATATAGCGCGGCGCAGGAGCATTTGGCGTTCGTCTACCACACGCCGCAGCTTCCTCTCGGTGCGGAGGCTGCGCGGGGGGCAGGCCGCGACGCGCAGGTCGTAGAGACGCATCTCGTGGTTCTTCCAGAAGTCCGGGAACCGCTCGCGCAAGGCGGCGAGCACCGCCGCCTCGATGGAGTGCTGCGCGGCGAGGTCTTGCGTCTCGACCCGAAGCTCTACAAGGTCGCGGCGGCCGTCGCTCGTGACGACGGCCTGCCACTCGGCCGACGCGGCCGACGCGCCGCGCAGCAGTTCGGCGAAGACCCACGGGCCGACGTTACCCATTCCGCAGACGACCATCTCGTCGCAGCGCGCGCGAATCTTCCCGATGCGATTCAGGAAGAAGCCGCACCGGCACGGCTCCTCGACCATGCGCGTCACGTCGGTCGAACGATAGCGCAGGAGCGGCATCACGTCGCGGTCGAGCGTCGTGTAGACGAGCTCGCCGTAGCCGTCGCCGTCCGCGCCCCTCACCTCGAAGAAGTAGTTGAGGTCGTTGCGGTGGTAGCCGTCCTGCTCCGCGCACTCGACGCCCATCGCCCCGAACGCCTCGGTCTGCCCGTAGCTCATGTAGAGCGGCGCGCGCCAGACTGACTCGACGCGCGAGCGCGCCTGCTCCGTCATGTTCTCGCCGCCGGAGAAGAGGAACTTGACCGGCCACGCCCCGCGCGCCTGCACGAGTTCGGAGAGGCGCACGAGCCAGGAGGGCTCGCCGAAGATGACGTTCGGTTTGTAGGCGCGGGCGCGTTCGTAGAACTCCGCGGGTTCAATCTTCCCGGCCTCGGCGTGGAAGCAGCCGATGTAGCGGAACGACTCGCGCGCCGTCGCGGGCGAGACCCAGAAGGAGGAGTCGAAGGCGGAGATCACGCGGTCTCCGCGGCGCAGGCCGAGGTTGCGGAGTCCTATCGCGCCCGAGCGGCCCACGTCGCGCAACTCTCGGTTCGAGAAGAAGACGCGCTTCGGGACGGGCGAGGTCGTGCCCGTCGTCTCGAAGGCCGTGTCGGGGCGGCCCGTGAGGAAGGCTTCGGCACCGCACCGGCGCAGGTCTTCGCCCGTGGTGTAGAAGTCGCCGAGGTCTTCGGGGCGGCGCACCGCCCGCGCGTCGATGCCGCGCCGCCTGAACTCCTCGCGGTAGAAGGGCGACCGCTCGGCCACGAGCCTGACCGTCTGCCGGAACCGCGCCGCCTGCATCCTCTTCAGGAGCGCGTCGGGCATCATCCCGAGCATCCGCCGCGCACGCTCCGGCGGGAATCGGAACGATGCGCGCTCGGCGTATTCAATGAGTTTCGCGTACATGATCTAAAGGCATTTCACCACAGAGACACAGAGACACAGCTCGGGGCCAATATCTCAACAAGCTGTGTCTCTGTGTCTCTGTGGTGAAACTTTCCTCGCATAATTGCCCTAAACGCGGTCGGGCGCGCAGCGCCGTATGAGTTGTTCCAGAAGCTCCACAGAGAGGTCGATCTCCTCCTCGCTCATCTCGAAGCAGGGCGCGAGCGTGAAGACGTTCTTGTAGTAACCGCCCACGTCGAGCACGAGCCCCATCCTTCGGCCGCGCGCGTCGAGGTCGCCCCTCATGCCCTCGGCGAAGATGCGGTCGGTCAGCTCGCGGTCGGGCGTGAAGCCATCCGCCTGACAAATCTCGATGCGCAGCGCCATGCCCATCCCGTCCGTGTCGCCAACGACCTTCGGGTAGAGACGCTGCAAGTCCCTGATGCGTTCGAGGAAGTACGCGCCCTTGCGGTTCGTTAACTCCTCGTAGTTCTCCTCCTCCATCATGCGCACGGCTTCGAGCGCGACGGCCGTGCCGAGCGTGTTCGAGGAGAAGGTCGAGTGCGTCGAGCCGGGCGGGAAGACCTCGGGCGCGATCAACTCCTCGCGCGCCCAGACGCCGGAGAGCGGGTTGAGCCCGTTCGTCAGCGCCTTGCCGAAGACGATGATGTCGGGCTCGACCTCGAAGTTCTCGATGGCCCAGAACTTCCCGGCGCGGTAGAAGCCCATCTGAATTTCGTCGTCCACCATCAGGATGTTGCGCTCGTCGAGCACCTTCTTCAGAGCCTTGAAATAACCTTGCGGCGGGATGACGTAGCCGCCCGTGCCCTGTATCGCCTCGACGTAGAAGGCCGCGAACTCCGACTCGCCGGCCTTCGGGTCCCAGAACGAGTTGTACTCGGTGTCGAAGTTGCGCTCGAACTCCTTGACGCAGTAGAGCCCGCAGTCCTCCTTCCGCTTGCCGTAGGGGCAGCGGAAGCAGTAGGGGAAGGGGACGAAGTGCGCGCGGTCGGAGAAGTGGCCGAAGCGGCGGCGGTAGCGGTAGCTCGAAGTGATGGCCGAGGCACCGAGGGTGCGGCCGTGGTAGCCGCCCTGGAAGGCGAAGACGAGGTTCTTGCCCTTCGCGTTGCGCACTATCTTCAGAGAGTCCTCGATGGCCTGCGCGCCGCCGACGTTGAAGTGTACGCGCCCCGAAAGGCCGAACTTCGACTCGTTGAGGCGGCCGATGAGCGCCGCCAGTTCGACCTTCTCGGCGTGCAGGTACTGGCAGGCGAGCTGCGGCAGACGGTCAACCTGCGCCTTGAGGGCCGCGCCGAGGCGCGGGTTGGCGTAGCCGAAGCTGGCGGCCGAGTACCACATCTGCAAGTCGAGGTACGCGACGCCCTCGCGGTCGTAGAGGTAGTTGCCCTCGCAGCGCTCGAAGAACTTCGGCGGGTCGAGGTAATGCACCGTGTCGCCCCAGGAGCAGTACTTGCGCTCTAGCTCAAGCAACTCCCGCTCGTCCGTCACGCGCCCCAGTTGTACCGGCTCGCTGATCTCTGTGCTCATAGTTTCGCGGGCGACCTCAGCGCCCTCCACGTTTCTTCAAAGTTCCTTCACACGTCGGCGTGCGAGAACGTGCGCACGACTTCCGGCACGCCCCAGCGCAGAAGCTCGTCCAGATAGGCCGCGACCTCCGCGAGCCCTTCGTACCTGACGTGCTCGATTCCGCGCTCGCGGCAGTGTGCGGCCAGCGTGCCTTTCGCGAAGACGAGGTCTGCCGCCTCCGCCGCGTAACGGTCAGAGAGGCCGTCGCCGACGAAGACGGACAGACGGCCGCCGCCGTTCAGCGCCGCCATCACCGAAGGCTTGCACGTCGCGCAGCCGTGAACGCACCCGCGGCGCGGGTTCGGGAAGCCGGTGCGCCAGCGCCTGCCTTCCGGCTCCAGGTGGCTCGCGATGACGCGCAGGCGTTCGAGCCTCGGGCCGAGCCGGAGGCTCGGGCGGGCGAGTATGCGGCGGATGCAGTAGTCGAAGCCGTCACTCACGACGTAGACGGGCACCCCGGCTGCCGCGCACGTGTCGAGCAGGAGCGCGAAGCCCTCGTCAACTTCCACGGAGTCGAGCAGCTCGTTCAGTTCGTAGCGCGACGCGCGGACGAGCGCCATCTGCGCCCGCAGGCACGCGCGCGAGCCTATGCGGCCCGCGCGCCATTGCTCCTCGACGTCGAGCCAGCGCCGGTCTGCGTACGCGTCGAGGATCGCGTCCACGGCGTCGCGCCCGGTGATGGTTCCGTCGAAGTCGAGAAAAAATATCGGCCGTTCAAGCGGCGCCGTAGTCGTCAACTTATTTCCCCTCCCCCGGTTCGTCCGCGAGCAACTCGGAGAGCGGCGCGACGACCAAGCTTCGCCCGCGCAGCCCTTCGACGATTAAAGGGAGCGCGGCCACCGTCTCGCGCCTGTCGCGCCGGCCGTCGCTGTCCCCGTCGTGCAGCAGGATGATGGAGCCGGCGCGCGCGCCCCCGAGCACCGCACGCGCGATCTCGGGCGCGCGCCTGCGCGTCCAGTCGAACCCGGCCACGTCCCACTGCACCGTCCGCAGGCCGAGCCTTCGCGCTGTGGCGAAGTACGCAGGCGTCCTCACGCCGCAGGGCGGGCGCGCGAGGCGCGGGCGCACTCCCGTCACCTCTTCAATCACCGCCTGCGCGCGCTCCAACTGCCGGCGCGTCTCGCGTCCCGTGCGGTAGAGGTAGATCGGGTGCGAGTAGGAGTGGTTGCCGATTTCGTGCCCGCGCTCCGCGACCATGCGCGCCACGCGCGGCAGGCGCTCGACCCGGCTGCCGATCATGAAGAAGGCCGCGCGCAGGTTCAGACGGTCGAGCACGTCCAGCACGCGCTCCGTGTCTTCCGAAGGGCCGTCGTCGAAGGTGAGTGCTGCCGCGTGCGTGTCGCGCCGCCCGCGCCAGTCGGTCGCCCCGAGCCACTGCGAGCGCACGGCGTAGGTCGCGTAATAGGCGCACGAAGCGCCCGCGGCCAGGGCGGCCGCGCCCGCGATAAACGGCGGTGTGGAGGGGTCGAACATAAAGGCTCAGCGGTGCCCCAGCGCCAACTCCGCTTCGGCGTCGGCCGGCGCGTAGCGGTCTGTAAACCACTCGACGGTTCTCCTCATGCCGGTCTCGAAATCTACGCGCGGCTCCCACTCCAGTTCGCGCCGGGCCTTCGAGGCCGAGACCTCCTTGCCGCCGTAGTCGCCGGGCCGCGCGGGCGCGTGCTCTACATGGACGCGGCCGCCGCCGAGCACACGGTCAATCGTCCGGGCTATCTCTGTGATTGAAATCTTCTCCGCCCCTTCGAGGTTGTAGACCTGATTCTCGGCGCGCGCGCTCATCGCGAGGACGTGCGCGCGGGCGAGGTCTTCGACGTAGACGTAGTTGCGGTACTGGCTGCCGTCGCCCTCGATGCGAATGGGCTCGCCGCGCAGCGCCTTGCGGATGAAGATGGGGATGACCAACTCCTCGCGCATGCGCGGGCCGTAGGGGATGCCGTAGCGCAGGATGGTGAAGGGCTGGCGGTAGAGCTGCCAGTAGTTGTGAATGATCATCTCGGAGGCGATCTTGCTGCTCGTGTAGATGTGGCCCGCGTCGGGCAGGTGGAAGGGCTCGTCCTCGTCGAGCGGGCCTCCGCCGCGGGTGCCCGTGTAGACCCAGACGGTGCTGGCGAAGAAGACTCGGCGCGCGCCGTTCAGACGCGCCGCTTCGAGCACGTTGGCCGTACCCGTGACGTTCAACTCGACGGTGTAGACGGGGTACTTGTGGGCGTGGTTCACGTTCGAGACCGCCGCGAGGTGGAAGACGTACTCGCACCCGCGCGTCGCCTGTATGAGCGAGGAGAGGTTCAGGATATCCACGTCCTCGAACTGCACGTCGGGGCGGTGCGGGCGGACGCGGTGGTCGATGGCGACGACCTCCGCGCCGACCTCGACGAGCTGGTCGATGACGTGCGAGGCGATGAAACCGGAGCCGCCTGTGACGGCAATCTTCATACTCTGCTCCTTTCGCGAAGCGCGGCCTTCTTGACCTCTGCGCCCTCCGACAAACGACCGAGCGCGCCGGCCAGCGAGGAGACGACGTAGCGCGCCTCCTCGTCCGTCATGTTCGCGTAGACGGGAAGACAGACGTGGCGCGCGCAGATGTCTTCGGCCTCGGGAAACGCGCCCGCGGCGTAAGGCGCGAAGACGGGCTGGAGGTGGCAGGGCTGCTCGTAGACCTCGCCGCTCAGGCCGACGCCGTACTCCTCGCGTAAGACCTGCTTGAGTGCCTTGCGGTCAATGCCGGGGCCGAGCAGCGCGATGTACTTGTAATAGTTCGAGCGGCAGCCCTCGGGAAGTAGAAGCGGGGTGATGCCTTCGACGCCGCGTAGCCCTTCGTCGTACACGCGCGCGACCCTTTGGCGCGCGGCGACGAAATCTTCGAGGCGTGCGAGCTGAGAGCGGCCGATGATGGCGTGCGGCTCGCTCATCCTCCAGTTGTAGCCCATGCGCGTGTGCGCGTTCGTGTGGAAGTCCGCCTTGCCCTGGTCGCGGTAGACCACCGCCTCGTCGCGCAGCCTCTCGTCGTTGGTCACGATCATGCCGCCCTCCGCGCTCGTCATGACCTTCGTCGGGTAGAAGGAGAAGGAGGCCGCGTCGCCGAACGTGCCCGCCGCCCGCCCGCCGAAGCCGCACCCCTGCGCGTGCGCCGCGTCCTCGAAGAGGAAGAGGCCGCGCGCCTTGCAGAAGTCACGTATGGCGTACATCTCGGGCGTCACAATGCCCGCGATGTGGACGACGATGACGCCCGCCGTCTCCGGCGTGAGCCGTCTCTTCAAAGCTTCGAGGCTCACGGAGAAGGTCGAGGGGTCTGCATCCACGAAGCGCGGGCGGCCGCCCGCGTGGACGACGGCCGCGGGCGTGGCGAAGAAGGTGTTGGTCGGGACGAGCACGTCGCGGCCCTCGACGCCGAAGACGCGCAGCGCAATCTCTATGGAACTCGTGCCGCTGTTGACCGCGACGGCGTGGCTCGAGCCGGTCGCAGCGGCGAACTCCTCCTCGAACGCCCTGACGTGCCGGCCGAGGGTCAACTGGCCTGTGGCTAACGCCTCGTCGATGTGCCCGAGGATGGCCTTGCGGTCTTCCTCCGGGAAGAAGACTTTGGCCGGGGGTATTCTGAGAGCCACCGTTTCTCCTTTCGTTCCCCTTGAAATTTCAGACGACCGCCGCGTCGAGGCACGCTTCGTCGCGGGCGGGGAGGTCGCCCCCGCGGGGGTTAAGCCCGCGCGCGTCCGACTCGGCGGCGAGCCAGCGCGCGATGCGCAGCGCGGCGTCCGGCCTCCTTCTCTGCCGCGCTCGCTCGCGCATCGCTTCGAGCGCACGCGGCGTCGAGAGCAGGCGCGCGACCTCCGAGACGGCCTCGTCCGTCGTCCTGACGGCGCGGCCCGTCCCCCACTCTTCAAGCAGGCGGTACTGCACGCGCTCCGCCCCCGGCGGCGGCTCCGCGGCGACGATGGGCAACTCGACGGCCAGCGCCTCGTTGAACATGCTGCCGAGCTTCGAGACCATCACGTCCGCGGCCGCCATCAACTGCGGCACGCGGTCAGTCCAGCCGAGTACGCGCAGGCGCGCGCCGCTGTCGCCCTTCAACAGACGCTCGCAGCGCGCCTTGAGCCTCGCGTTGTTGCCGGCCAGGACGACGACCTGTGGCGCGTGCTCTCTCAGTGCGAGCAGGCGCGCGGCCGTCTCCTCAATCCGCCCCATCCCTTCGCCGCCCCCCGCGACGATGACGAGCGGTAGGCACGCGTCCAGCCCGAGCCATTCGCAGACCGCCTCGCGCTCTGCCTCACGCCCGCGCAGGTTCGAGAACCCCGTGCGCAGCGGCACGCCCCACGAGACGACGCGGGCCGCGTCCGCGCCGTGCGAGATGAGCTGGCGGCCGACCTCGTCGCTCACGAAGCAGTAAAGGTCAACTTCGGGCTGCACCCACGCGCGGTCTGCGTCGGGGTCGTCGTTGACGGCGACGAGCGGCACGCCCGGCGCGAAGTCGCGCTTGACGAGCGAGGCAATCTCGCAGCAGCCGACCTCGGTCGCGACGAGCGCGCCGGGGCGCACGCGGCGCGCGAGTTCGAACAGGCGGCGCAAGCCCCGACGGTAGTACCACTCGGGGCTCGTGTGCTCCTGCCCCTTCTGATAGCGGTCTATGCGATCCCACAGCGCGGGCGCGTGCTTGACCAGCCACAGGTAGGCCGTGACGTGCGTGAAGCGCGCGAACGGACTCATGTAGTCGGCAACGTCCGCCACGATGACGGGCGTCGTCGGCCGCGTGGCGCGGACGGCCGCGGCGAGCCCCTGTGCGACGCCGATGTGCCCCGCGCCGTTGGCGATGGTCAGGATGAGCACGGGCCTTTCGGCCCCGGCCGACACCGACGCGTGCGATGGCGCTGTCGGCGGCCCGCCGTCCTGTGCGAGAGACCGCTTCATACAGCCCACCTCGCCGCGGCGGCCCGCGCACGCGCGCTCACGCCTCCCGTTTTGCACGCGTTCATAGCGTGGTCGTTTAAGACGAGGCGCGCGATGTCGGCCGCGGCGTCCGGCTTTGAAATCTGTCCGGCCCGCTCCGACATGAGTCGCAACGCCCCTTTATCACGCAAGAGAGAGTGTGCGGCGTTTGCCGCGGCTTCGGGGGTGTCGGCGATGACGGCGGCGCCGGCCTCGGCCACGCGCTCGGCGTTGCGCCTCTCGGGGCCGGGTATCGCGTCAAAGAAGACCGCGGGGAGCGCGCAGAGGGCGGCCTCGGCCGTCGTCAACCCGCCGGGCTTTGTGACGAGCGCCGAAGCGGCTTGCATTAGCGCGGGCACGTCCTCGGCCCAGCCGAGCACGCGCAAGGTAGCGGGCGGCTCGGCCTTGAGCCGCCCGAGCCTTCGCTGCGCACGCCGGTCGCGCCCGGTGATGGCGACGGCGTGCAAGGGCGTGCCGGCGCGGCACAGGTACGACGCGACCACGTCCATGCGCGTCGGCCCCATACCGCCGCCCATGAGCAGCACGACGGGCGCGTCGTTGTGTATGCCGTGACGGCGGCGAGTCTCCCGCGCATCGTGACGTTCGTGAAAGGCGGTGTCGGTCGGGATACCGCAGACCGTGACGCGTTCCGGCGGAGCACCCCACGCGCGCAACTGTTCGCGCACTCCCTCGTCGGCCACGGCGTAGGCGTCGACCTCCCGCTTGACCCACACGGGCTCGGCCTCGTGGTCTGTGATGACGCTGACCAGGCGTGCGCCGGTCACTGCTTCACGCTTGGCGAGGGCCGCCAACTCGCACGCCGCGACTTCGCACGCGACGATTGTCTCCGGACGAAACTCTTCGATTAACCTGAAGACGTGCGCGCAGCCCCGACGGAAAGCCCAGCCGGGCGCGGTCGCGGTGTCGCCGCGCGCGACCCGCGCCGCGAAGAAGTGCCCCCACAAAGACGGCGCGTAACGCACCATCGCCCAGTATGGCCACACGTAGAAGGCCCGGAACATAAGGCGCGAGCCTTCGAGCGCGTCGCACACTCGCACGTCCGCGCGCGGCTCCCGCCGACTCAACTCGCGCGCGACCGCCTGCGCCGCGCGCACGTGGCCCGAGCCGAAGGAGAGCGTGAGGACGAGTATGCGAGGCGACTTTCGCATGCTGCTCTCTAGTCCTCCCTCCACTTCATAAGCCTGAGCCCGAGGGCGAGCGTCGCGGCGGCGGTGAGCGCGAGCGCCAAAGCCTCGCCGTAAACCTCGTGGCCGCCCGAGAGCGCCGTGCGCACGGCGCTCGCCGCGAACGTCGTCGGCAGCCAGCGTGAGACCGCACCGAGCCAGCCGGGCATCGCCTCCGGCGCGTAGTAGACCGGCGCGAGGAAGACGAGCCCCGCGCCCAGCGCGTCGGTCATCAGAGACCCTTCGGTGAAACTGCGCGCGCGCGCGGCCACGACCGCGCCGAGTCCGCACAGGCAAAGAATCGTCAGCACGACGACGAGCGCCAGCGGCACGATGCTCGGGCGCACGGGCACGCCGGCCCAGCGCCCCACGGCGAGCAGCGCCGCCGTCGAGAGCGCCCCCTGCGCGAGCGCGAAGCCGAGGAAGCCGAAGACGTAGGAGGAGCGCGCGAGCGGCAGCGTTGCGAACAGCTTCAGACGTCCCGTGAAGCGGTTCTCAAGCATCAGGTAGCCGAGCCAACTGATTGAGGTCAGCGACAGCGAGAAGACTATCGAGCCGGCGAGGAAGCGCAGGCGCGCCTCGCCCGTAGCTGCGCCCGCGCCCCCCACCGCCCCGGCGAAGAGATACATCGCCGAGGGAAAGACGACCGCCGCGAGCAGGAACGGCCCCGCCTCGCCGCGCATGTTGGCGAGCTGTATGCGGAAGACGCAGGTGATCTCGTTCAGACGCCGCATGCGACCTCTTCACTCGCCTCTTCGGTCGCGCGCTGCCCGGTCAGCGCGAAGTAAACGTCTTCGAGCGAGGCGCGCGCCACCGTGTACTCCGAGAGCCCTTCCTCCTGGACGTGCCCGCGCGCCTCCGCGAAGCTCTCGAAGTAGAGCGAGCGCGTCTCGCCCTCCGGGTCAAAGGGGTCGCGGTAGCTGACGCGGTAGCTCCGCTCCAATCGGCCCAGCAACTCTTCGAGCGTGCCGAAGGCGACCAGACGCCCATCGAGGATGACGGCGACGCGGTCGCTCAAACGCTCGGCCTCTTCTATGTAGTGGGTCGAGAGGATGACGGCCGCGCCGCGCGAGGCCGCGCGCCGTATCACGTCCCACACGGCGCGGCGCGAAGCCGGGTCGAGCCCCGTCGTCGGCTCGTCGAGGACGAGCAGCGGCGGGCGGCCCAGGAGCGCGAGGCCCAAGAGCACGCGTCGCCGCTGTCCGCCGGAGAGGTCGCCGACCCTTTTCCCCGATTCGGGCGCGAGCCCGAGTTCCTCGGCCACCTCCCGCGACGCCGCGCGCGCCTCGGCCTTCGACAGACCCTTGAGGCGCGCGAACAACTCAAGGTGCTCGCGCACCTTCAACTGCTCGAAGAGTCCGGCCTCCTGCGGCGTTACGCCCATCAGGCGTTTCGCGCGCAGCGGCGCGGCGACGGCGTCCACGCCGAAGACTTCGACGCCCCCCTCGGTCGGGCGAAGCTCCGTCGTGACCTGCCGCAGGAACGTCGTCTTGCCCGCGCCGTTAGGCCCGAGCACCGAGACCACCTCGCCCGCGTTCACCTCCAGATCAATGCCGCGGTTGGCCTCTACTCCCCCGCGGTAACGCTTGACGAGGCCGCGCGCCCTGAGCGCAGGAGCGCGCGCGTCCGAGGCGGCGCACGCCCCAACGCCACGCCGCCCGCGGCCGTCAACCGTCTGTGTCGAACGCCAACTCATCCTGTAAAATTTTCGCCTGCCGATGAGGCCGCGCGGCGCGGTTCAGCCTGCGCGCATGAAGTCGAGCGCGGAACGTATAGCCGTCAAGGGGCTGTTACGGTACGCGGAGACTTCGTAGGGGCAGCCGATCTTGCAGCCCTTGCAGAAGTCCCACATCCGCGGCGACTGCTCCACAATCTTGCGCACCTCGGGCGAGTCGTAGATTTCGCGCAGCGACATCTCGGGCGCGCCGCGGTGCAGCGAGACGAAGGCGCACGGGAACTGTATCGAGCCGTCCGGCCGCATGTTGACGAGGTGCGAGGCCGAGCGGCAGGGGAACTTCTCGCCGAAGCCGTCGTCGCGGTAGAACTTGTAGTAGTCCGTGTAGAAGCGCACGCACTTGTGCCTCTTACGAAGTTCGAGCACGAAGGCCGCCACGCGGTCGAGTTCTTCGCGCCGCATCTCCACGTCCTCGGTCTTCCAAGTCGTCCGGACGACGTTGTGCACGGCCTCGGTGTGTAGAAGGAAGCCGCGCTCCTCGCAGTATTCGGCGAGCGCCGGGAGGTCTTCGAGGTTGTCGAGGTCGACGGCGGCGTTTATCTGGACGGTGTTGTGTTCGAGTTCGCCCGCGACGTGGTCGAGCGCCGCGAGGATTGTGGGCAGGCCGTCGATCCCGCGCCGACGCGCGAACTTCTCCCGGTCGAGCGTGTCCACGGAGACTTCGAGCTGGTCTAATTGGACGCACGAACGCGCGTACTTCTTGAGCGCCAGTCCGTTCGTCGGCATCGAGGTGTAGAAGCCCTTGCGCGCGGCGTACTCGATATAGTCGGGCACGTTCGGGTTCATCAGGGGCTCGCCGCCCGAGAAGCTCCAGGCGAAGACGCCGAACTCCGCCGCCTCGTCCATGCGCGCGAAGACGCGCTCGCGCACGGCGCGCTCTTCGGGCTGCTGGTTCTGCCAGATGGCGCAGTAACCGCACTTCATGTTGCAGTGGAGCGTCGTCTCGAACATCACCATGAAGGGACGGTTGAAGCCGTGCCGCAACTGGCGTAGGGCGTTCTTGAGCATCAGGCTCTTCTTCAACGGGCCACTTCCTCTGCGTTCGTCGGCGCGGTTTCGGGAGACTGGCAGGACGCACTTCGTGGGCGCGGGCGGCAGGGTACGAAACGGAACATGAACAGAAGATAAACGGCGGGCCGCTGTCTTCTCGCGTAACCGTGGGGCCTAACGTTACGTCTTCAGGGTTGATGGGCGGCGGGCGTTTGAGTGACGGCCTACGGCGGCCGCGCGATTTATTTTGCGTTCATCTGCCGGGGCGTAATATCCGCAATCCTCCCGCGCCTCGCTATAATGGCCGACACGAAGGGGCGAACGGTTTTGCGCATTCTGCTGGTCGAGGACGAGCCGAGCGCGGCGCGCATGATGGCGAAGGGGCTGCGCGAGCAGACCTACGCCGTGGACGTGGCGCAGGACGGCGACGGCGCGCTCTACCAGGCGGGCATCAACGACTACGACCTCATCATCTTGGACATCATGCTGCCGGGTAAAGACGGCTTCGAGGTCTGCCGCGAGCTGCGGGCCTCGGGCTCCTCAGTCCCCATCCTCATGCTGACGGCGCGCGACACGATAGACGACCGCGTCGAGGGGCTCGACACCGGCGCGGACGACTACCTGACGAAGCCCTTCGACTTCCGCGAACTGCTCGCGCACATGCGCGCGCTGCTGCGGCGCGGGCAGGCGCTCACGCCGGACGTGATACGCGTGGACAGCCTCGAAATAGACACGAGGACGCGGCGGGTCGCGCGCGGAGGGCGCGGCGTCAACCTGACGGCGAAGGAGTACGCGCTGCTCGAATATCTCGCGCGCCGGGCGGGCGAGGTCGTCTCGCGCGGCGACATAGCCGAGCACGTCTGGGACGAGAACTTCGACCTCTTCTCCAACCTCATAGAGGTATACGTGCAGCGCCTGCGCCGCAAGGTGGATGACGGCTTCGCGACGAAGTTGCTGCACACGCGGCGCGGGGCCGGGTACGTCCTCGCGCCGGGGGGGCCGGAACTCGATGCTTGACTCCGTTCGAGTGCGGCTGACGCTCTGGTACGTCGGCGTGCTGGCGCTGGTGCTGGTCGGCTTCAGCGTCGCCCTCTACGCGCTGGTGTCGCGCAGCCTCTACGAAGACCTCGACGACAACCTGCGGCTCTCGCTTGAGACCGTGGCCGTCAAGCTCGTGCGCGAGATGGGCGAGGGGAGACCCGAGCGGCAGGCGGCGCTCGACGCCGTCAACGAACTCTCGACGCGCGAGGCCGCCGCGGTCTTCAACGCGTCGGGCGACCTCGTCGCCGAGCAGCCCGCGCAAGGCGGAGTGCACGCCCGCCCCCCCGCGGCCGAATCTCTACAGGCCGACGACATTCACCTCGAAACCGAGACGCGGCAGGCGGGAGGCGACGAGGTCGACCGACGCGTCGCCTCGCAGCGCGTACAGGTCTCGGCGCAGGCCGGCGCTTACGTGCTCGTCGTGAGCGCCTCCTTCGAGCCGGTGACTGACAAGCTGGCCGACGTACGCGAGATGCTCTACGTGATAGTGCCGGCCGCGCTCCTGCTCTCGGGACTGGGCGGCTGGTTCCTCGCGCGCAGGAGCCTCTCGTCGGTGGTGGCGATGTCCGAGCGGGCGCGACGCATCGGCGCGGAGAACCTCGAACAGCGGCTGCCCGTCGGGAACCCGCGCGACGAGCTGGGGCGGCTCGCCGCGACCTTCAACGAGCTGCTCGCGCGCCTCAACGAGTCGTTCACGCACCAGCGCCGCTTCATGGCCGACGCCTCGCACGAGCTGCGCACGCCGCTGTCGGTCATGAGGACGGCGACCGACGTGACGCTCGAACGCGACGGGCGGACGGAGGGCGAGTATCGCGACGCGCTGAAGATCATCGACGAGCAGGCCCGACGCCTCTCGCGCATCGTCGAGGACATGTTCACGCTGGCGCGCGCCGACGTGGGGCAGCAGGGGCTGCGGCCGTGCGACTTCTATCTGGACGAGCTGGTCATGGAGGCGGCGCGCGCGGCCGGCGTGCTGGCCGCGCGCAAGGGCGTCAGCGTCACGGTCGCCCCGGCCCAGGAGACGCCTTTCCACGGCGACGAAGGGCTGCTGCGGCAGATGCTCCTCAACCTGCTCGACAACGCCGTCAAGCACACGCCCGGCGGCGGGTCGGTGCGCGTCGTGCTCGCGCGCTCCGACGAGGGTTTGAACATCACGGTGAGCGACACGGGTACGGGTATCCCCGAGGAGGCGCAGCCGCGCATCTTCGAGAGGTTCTACCGGGTGGATAAGGCGCGCTCGCGCGCCGCGGCGACACAGGCCGGCGGCAGCGGGGCCGGGCTCGGCCTCTCCATCGCGCGCTGGATCGCCGAGGCGCATGGCGGCAGCCTCGAGCTGCGGCCTTCCGAGTCCGCCGGCAGCACCTTCGTCGCCTCCCTCCCTTCGACGTAACGGGAACGATTCTGTTGCAGGAATCGCCTCTCTATGGCACTGTCGCAACGCGTCCAAAATCATCGTCAGGATCGGCGTATTGACTTCCAGAAAATTTCTGTGGCTCGTCATCCTGTGTGCGGCTTCGACGGTCACAGTCTACGGACAAAGCTCGGCCGCGACGGCCGCCATCGGCGGCTCGGTACGTGACGCGGCGGGGCAGGCGATACCGGACGTCGTCGTCACCCTGCGGGAACTCACCACAAACCAAACCAGGCAGGCGACGAGCGACGCCGAAGGCGCTTACCGCATCGGCGTGCTGCCCGTCGGCACTTATGAGGTGCGCGCCGAAGGAGCGGGCTTCGCGTCCTACGTCAACCCGCAGGTGACGCTCGCCGTCGGGAGCACCACGACCCTCGACATCACGCTCTCACCCGCCGGCGTAAGCGCAGAGGTCACCGTCACAGACCGCCCCGCGGCGATTGACCCGACGCAGACCGCCTCGACGATTTCGATTGACCCGGAGCGCATCGAGGAACTGCCGGTCAACAGCCGCAACTACCTTGAGTTCACGCTGCTCGCGCCGGGCGTCGCGCCCTCAAACCGCCAGACGGGCGGCGTCACGGGTGCGTCTTCAGGCGCACCGCTCGCCGACAGCGGCTTCACCTTCGGCGGCCTGCGCCCGCGTAGTAACTCGATCTCGATTGACGGCCTCGACAACACGGACGAGACGACGGGCGCGGCGCGCGTGGCGCTCTCGCCGGAGATCGTGCGCGAGTTCCAGATCGTCAACAACGGGCTCTCCGCGGAGTTCGGCGGCGCCGGCGGCGGCGCTATAAATGTCGTCACCAGGACGGGCGAGAACGAGTGGCACGGCGACGTGGTTACCTTCTTCCAGCACGAAAGGTTCAACGCGCGAGAGCCTTACAGCGACCCTCCGCCCGCGAGCCGCCTGCGCCTGCGCCGCTACCGCCCGGGCGGCGCGCTCGGCGGCCCAATCGAGCGTGACCGGCTCTTCTTCTACGTCGCCGGAGAGCAGGAGCACATGACGGGTGAGGACGAGGCGGAGACGAGCCGCGCCGCGGTGACACGCGTCAACTCTTTGCTCGCCTCCGGCTTCGCACAACGCCTGCCGGTGCGTTCACTGACCAGGCGGCGTTTCCCTGTCGGGGCGGACGAGACGGAAGCGGCTGGCAAGCTGACTTACCTCGCCGGCTCGCGCCACACGCTGAACTTCCGCTTCGCCTTCACCAACGCGCGTGCTCGCGCTGACGCCTTCAACGCCGACACGCTGAGTGACCCGACGGCGCGGGGCAGCAGCTACACGAAGGACTATCAGTTGACCGGCTCGGCCATCTCCGTTCTGTCTGCCCGGCTCGTCAACGACTTTCGAGCGCAGGTCAGTTCGCGCCGCGCCGTCACGCGCGCCGGCGACACTCAGGGGCCGGGCGTCGAGATAGTTGGCATTGTTCGTTTCGGTCGCTCCTACGACGCCGACACGACGCGGCACGAGACGCGTGAGCAGTTCGTTGACAACATCTCCCTGTCTCGCGGGCGTAGCGAGTGGAAGGTCGGCGCGACGGTTAATCATGTGTCGCTTAATGACGACGCGCGTGACGGCTTCGGCGGCATCTTCATCTTCCGCACGCTCGACGATTTCGCAGGAGGGCGTCCCGCGCTCTGGCGGCAAGCCTTCGGCGATTCGCGCACGCGGTTCGGCGTGACCAGCTTCGGCGGGTTTCTGCAAGACCAGTGGCGGGCAACCTCACACCTGACGCTCAACCTCGGAGCGCGCTACGACGTGGAGCGCCTGCCCCCGCCTTTCCGCACCGACAAAAATAATTTCAGCCCGCGCCTCGGTCTCGCCTGGTCGCCGTCGAACGAGTGGGTCGTGCGTGGGGGCTTCGGTCTCTACTACGACCGGCTGCCGCTCGCCTTCCTCAACCGCGCGGTTCAGAAGGACGGCACGCAAGCCGTCGAGCAGGTCGCCACCGACGCGGATGCCGTCACGGTCTTCGCGGCGACGGGCGGCGGACGTGCGGCAGAGGTTTGTTCTCAGCGCGCTGTTCGATCTGCCCTTCGGGGACGACGCGGAGGATAAGAACAAGGGTGAAGAATATGAGAGTCTAATCGGAGCAATCTTAGGTCACGTCGAGATTGCCCCCGTCGTGACCCTGAGCAGCGGGCGTCCCGTTAATGCCCTCACGGGCGCGGACGAGGAGCACGGCTGCGCCTACCCCCTCGCGTCGCGCCCGCTCGGTTTAAGACGCAACGCCCTACACACGCCGGGCTTCTTTAATGTCGATCTGCGCGCGCTGAAGTATTTTCCGTTCGGGGAGAAGCGGAGGCTCGACCTCGTGGTCGAATCTTTCAACCTGCTGAATCACCCCAACGCCGTCTCGATAAATCCGTTCTACGGGTCGGGCGCGACGCCGCTGCCGACGTTCGCGGCGCCGACGGCTTTCGCGCCGCCGCGGCAAGTCCGGCTCTCAATCGATTTTGAGTTTTAGAAGGGCCGGGGCTATAAGTAGCTGCCGGCTAAGCATGACGCCGGAGTGACGTTCTCTACCTTCCGAGGGGGCTGAGTTATGAGTAGTAGACGGCAGACTTTCGGGCGCGGGGTTCGCGCCCTGCTTCTTCTCACCGCGGTACTGGCCGGCGCGGCCGGCGCGTCGGCACAGAGTCCGTCGCCGAGCCCGTCGCCCACCCCGCAAGCGTCGCCCACGCCTTCCCTTGAAAAACGCTTCTTCAAAAACATCGTGCGAGACCAGGGGGCGATCTGGACATCGCCGTTTCACCTGGGCCGGGATGACGCGAAGTGGGCCGTCCCGCTCGGCCTCTCGATGGCCGCCTTGCTCGCCACCGATCAGGAGACGGGCGAGTTCGGCAGCAACCGAACTCGCGCCTCGGTCAGTAGGGACGTAAGCCTCGCGGGCAGCACTTACGGCACGGCGGGTGTCGCCGCCGCCTTCTACCTGGCCGGTCGTGCGACGGGGAACGCGCGCGCGCGCGAAACGGGCCTCCTCGGGGCCGAGGCGCTCATCGACGGCGGGGTGGTCTTCTCCGTGCTGAAGAACGTTTCGCAAAGGCAACGCCCCGGCCACGACGAAGGGCAGGGCGAGTTCTTCGACGGGGGGCATTCATTCCCGTCGGGACACGCGACCGGCGCGTGGGCGCTCGCCACGGTCGTCGCCAACGAATACAGAAACCATCGCCTCGTGCAGGTGGGCGCTTACGGGCTCGCCACGGCGGTCAGCATCTCGCGCTTCACGGGCCGCAATCACTTCCTCGGCGACGTGCTGGTCGGGAGCGCCATCGGCTACGGCGTCGGGCGCTACGTCTACCGCACGCACCACGACCAGAGTCTCGACTCAGGCGACGGGCAGACGGCACAGCACACGCGGTCGAGGCTTCTTCCCTTCGTAGCTCCGCAGTACAGCCGGGGCACGCGTACCTACGGGATGACGCTCGCATGGGACTTTTAATAGCAGCCCCGTAAGCTGCCGACTCGGCGTGCTATGCTCTCCTCACGATGCGCCCTACGGCCGACCTGAACTCTGACGAATCTACGGCCAGCGACCCCAAACTCAACCCGGACGTCGAGGCGTTCGCGGGGATCGCGCGGCGGTATTGCGCGTGGGCGGAAGGCCCTTCCGGCGAGCCGGAGTTGGAGGGATGAGCGTGTCGCCGAAGAAGACCCGGAGGTACGGCAGTGGGCGCTGCCGCGTCAGGAGAGACCAGGTGATTCAGAACCGACGCGCCAGCCCCACCCTCCGCGTCCTGTGTGCGTTGGCGGTCGCCTTCGCCTCGGGGTTCGGGACGGCCGCGGCGCAAGCCCCCGAGCCGAAGACGGTCGCGGATTTTTTCCTCCTGGTTCCCGAACGCTACATGTTGGGCTACGACCTCCGCTTCCGCGAGGAGATGCTGCGCGGCGAACACAGGGGCGTGGTCGTCGACATCGAGAACGGGTACATCTCGTACGACGCCTCCGACAACCCGACCGGGTTCGAGTTCGCCATCTTCAGGAAGAATAACGGCAGGTACATCGTCGCCTACAGCAACGGCGTCAGCGACAACTTCGACGATGACGATTACACGTTCCTCCTGCTGAGTTACGAGGGCGGGAGGTGGCGCGACGTGACGAAGGAGTTGCTCCCCGTGCCGTACAACAAGAAGCACGGCTACATGCTCCCGCGGCGGGGAAGGGACGTCAGGGTGTTGGACGACAAAGGGCGCAAGTTCTACACACTGACGTGGAGAAATGACCGGTTCCATCTCAAGCGGACGGCCCGCAGATGATCGGAACGCCGAGACCCGCCGCCTGTCATGTACCTTCGGAGATGTTGCCGGGCGTGAGACCGCCTTTGAGCTAAAGCGTCATCATGTCTTCGTTCTTCGGCCACAGCCTCGCCGCTTACGCGCTCGCTTCCGCCACGCAAGATGGCAGGGGGCCTGCGACACGGAAGTTCGTCTGGGCCGGGTGGTTGATAGTGCTCGCCTCCGCGCCCGACATCGATTACCTCATCCCGGCCCTCAACTCGCGGGCGCACAACGGGCTCAGGATCACGCACTCGGTCGCCTTCAGCCTCGCCCTGCCGCTCTGCACCGTCGCCGCGCTCTACCTGACGGGCCGCTGCCGCCCGCGACTCAAGACCTTGAGCGCCTGCGCGGCGCTGGCCGGGCTGTCGCACCTGGTCTTAGATTTCTTAGTGGGCGTGACGCCCCTGCCGCTGCTCTGGCCGTTCGGCGGGGCCGCCTTCACCTCCCCCTTTGGCATCCTCCCGAGCGCGGGCGGAGTCCGGCTCTCGAACTACTACTTCTACCGGAACCTGTTAATCGAGATGGGAGTCCTGGCGCCGACGCTCTACGTGGCGCGGGGAGTATACTGTGGGGCGGCCGGCGTCCGGAGCAGGGCGAGGGTCATCGTGCTGTTGGTGATCGCCGGGTGTTTTATCGCGTGGTCATTAAGTTTGAGCAGGTGAGCGGCGGCGCGTGACTCGCGGCGTGACGAGCCGCAAATTTTCGGAGAGGTGTTGACCAATGAAGAGAACGTCCGCGGCCCTATGCCTCGCAACGTTGCTGGCCGTCGCGGCCTACGCGCAGGAGTCCATGCTGAAAGATACGACCGAATCGAAGTACAAGGTCGGGCAGGTCTGGAGCTACAAGACGCGCCCCGACGAGAAGGACTCCACGTTCGTCGTCCTCAAAGTCGAGAACCACCCGAAGCTGGGTAACATCGTCCACATCGCCCTCCGCGGTCTGAGGCTGAAGAAGCCGAACGGCGACTTCATCGAAGGGGCGAGCCACCTCCCCTTCGCGGAGGAGGCGATAAACAAGAGTGCGTTGAAGTTGGTGAAGGAGAAGGCCGAGCTGCCCGACTTCGAGGAGGGCTACGGGCTTTGGCGCGAGGCGTTCGACGCGGGGAAGGCGGGCGTCTACACGATCAGCGTGGCCGAAGCCGTCGGCGTGATGGAAGAGACCTTGAATCAGTAGCCGCGCCCGACGACGGCCCGCACGCGACGCCCCGATCAGGGCCAGTCTGGAAGGGCGGGCACTGGCCGACGCCGAGAGCGCGATGGCCGCGGCGCGCGAAGTCGCCCCCGACGTATCGGCCCTGTCCCGGCTCCTGCGCGACGCAACCTGACAGCGGCCTCACCCGGCCGCCGACACGACGGCTTTCATGTAACGAGGTTCGGGCATGAGTCTTTTAATCCAAACACCTGTGCGTCACGTACTCGCGTGTCTGACGCTGCTCCTCTGTTTGGGCACCGGCGGGTTTCTCGTCGCCGCTCAAAACTATGAGGTCGTCTCGAAGCGGCCGCTGGTCACCAGAATCTTCGACCCGGAGAAGAATGAGACGACGACCTCCGCCCTTCTCATCGACCCGCAGAGCGACGAGTTTCGGGGGAGGCTCGTGCCGTCCTCAACCCACCCCCCGCCGGACGTGAGTCTGCACAGCGTCGCGTATACGTACCCGACCCGAACCCCTTCGCGGCCGCAGGCGGTGGCGTTCGTCTTCATGCCTCTCGACAAGTACAAGACCGCCCCGAGCTTCTCCCTGACGGCGGACGGCGCGGTACTCCAGGAGGGAGAAACAACGCTCAGGGAGTTGTGCTGCGTCGAAGTGAACGGCCACAACGCCAACCCGCAACACGTCTCCGCCACAGTCCCCCTGGAAATCGTCGAGCGCCTCGTCCAGGCCAGGAAGGTCGAACTGCGCCTGAATACAAAACGCGGCAAGTACACTTTCAAGCTGAACGACTATCAAAAAAAATCCCTCGCCGCGCTCCTCGACACCATGAAGTGAGATGCCGTGCCGGGCGGTCTCCCTCTACGGCCGGTCTTCTGCTCCTCGTCGGTCTTGGGTCGTCGTACGTCGGGGTGAGAGGAGGGAGAGTCCCCGCGGCTTGTCGGTGCCGCGGGGACTCTGTGCCCTGCGCGTCGGCTGAAGGGGAGCCGCGGCGCGCGGTGCGGAGGGACTTCCCCGCCGAGTGAGCCGGGGGAAGCGTAGGGGCGCTGGGGTTTGGGCAGAGCGTCTACACACTTTGTCGTGTCGGCTCGGGGAGATGCCCGTGCGCTTGAGACATGAGCCATTCGCGTGCCAGCCGCGGCGTCAACGTCGGGCGGCGTTCGCGGCCCCGTTTTTATGGATTAATCGGGCGGGCGGCGCGTTCGAGCGTGGGGCGTGTGGGCGGCTTCCGCTATCAGGATGGATAGCGCGCTATCCATCCTGATAGCGGGCGGGGTGCGGCGGCGGTTGATGGTGGGCGGACTCTAACTTATGCTTACGCGCGTACGACGCACGAACTTCAGTCCGCGACGGTAAACCTCTTGGGCGCTAAATTGGTCAGCATCGCCGGCCCGCTTAAGGCGGCCGTCTTCGCGCTCGGCGACGGCGAGGTGGCGGTCGGGCGCGACCCGTCCAGCCACGTCCCCGTCAACGACCACGCCGTGTCGCGCCGCCAGTGCGTCGTCCGCCGCGAGGCGGACTCCTACCGCGTCACAGACCTCGGCAGCCACAACGGGACGTTCGTCAACGACGTGCCCGTGAAGGAGCGCGCCCTCAACCACGGCGACCGCGTCCGCGTCGGCAACTCGGTCTTCCTCTTCCTGCTCGAAGAGTTCGAGCCTCTGCCGGAGGCGAACGGGGTGCTGCTCGAAGAGACGACGCCCGTCACCAACACCGCCCTCAGGCTGCAGGCGGGCGACGACCTCGCGCTGGCCGCGCACGACCTCGGCGCGCTGATGCGGGTCAGCGCGGCGATCAACGCGGCCGGGGGGATGGACGCCCTGCAGCGCGAGCTGCTGAATCAGCTCTTCCAACTCCTGCCCGCCGAGCGCGGGGCGATCCTCCTGCTCGCCGAAGGCGGCGAAGAGTTCGCGTCGGTCTTCGGACTCGAAAGGGGAGGGGGCGCGGGCGCGGGCGTCCGCGTCAGCCGCACGGTCGTCAGGCAGGTCGTGCGGGGGGCGTCGGGCCTGTTGAGCAACGACGTGCTGCGGGGCGAGGAGCTGTGCGCGTCGGAGAGTCTGGTGGCGTCCGGGGTCAGCTCGCTGCTCTGCGTGCCGCTGACGCTGCTCGGCAAGGTCACGGGCGTCGTCTACCTCGACGCGTGCGCGCCGGGCGCGCGCTTCAACGAGCGCCACCTGCGCCTGGGCACCGCGGTCGCCAACGTCGCCGCCGGGGCGCTCAACGCCGCCCGCCAGCTCAGGCGGCTGGAGGACGAGAACCGGCGTCTGCGCACAGACCTCGACACCGAGCACGCGCTGGTCGGCGAGAGCCCGCGCATGCGCAAGGTTCACGAGTTCATCGCCAAGGTCGCGCCGGCCGACTCGACCGTGCTCATCCGCGGCGAGTCGGGGACGGGCAAGGAACTCGCGGCGCGCGACATCCACCGCAACAGCCCGCGCGCGAAGGGGCCGCTCGTCGCCGTCAACTGCGCGGCGCTGACCGAGACGCTGCTCGAATCGGAGTTGTTCGGCCACGAGAAGGGGGCCTTCACGGGGGCCTACGCGCGCAAGCTCGGGAGGCTGGAGCTGGCCGACGGCGGCACGGTCTTCCTCGACGAGGTCGGCGAGATGCCGACGCACATCCAGACCAAGCTGCTGCGCGTCCTGCAGGAGCGTGAGTTCGAGCGCGTCGGGGGGACGCGCCCCTTGAAGGTCGACATCCGCGTCATCGCGGCGACGAACCAGGATTTGGACGAGGCCATCCGGCAGGGGACGTTCCGGCGCGACCTCTTCTACCGCCTCAACGTCGTCTCGCTGACGATGCCGCCGCTGCGCGAGCGGCGCGAGGACGTGGCGCTGCTCGCGAACTACTTCGCCGCCAAGTACGGGGCTAAGTGCAAGCGGCAGATCGACGGCATCTCGGAGGCGGCGCGCGCGCGCCTCGCCGCCTACGACTGGCCGGGCAACGTGCGCGAGCTGGAGAACGCCGTCGAGCGCGCGGTCGTGATGGGCACGACCGACACCATCCTCGTCGAAGACCTGCCCGAGGCTCTGCTCGAAGCCGAGCCGCCCGCGGGCGCGCCGCCCGTGAAGTACCACGAGGCCGTCAAGGAGGCCAAGCGCCAACTGGTCACGAACGCCTTAGAGCAGGCGGGCGGCGACTACGGCGAGGCCGCGCGACTGCTTGGCATCCACCCCAACAACCTGCACCGCCTGATACGCAACCTCGGACTCAGGGACGGCCTCCGGAAATGAAAGGCCGCGCTCACTCCAGCCCGGCGACAAGATATAGATCGTTCTGCCCGCGCGCGTAAGAGTAGGCGTACGACCTGCCGTCGGGCGTGACGAAGGGCGGGTTGAAGTAGATCATCCCGGTCGCGTCCGCGGGCGCGAACTCCCTCCAGAGCACCTTCCGCCCCGTCGCCGTGTCGAGCTTGTAGACGCGGTTGACGCCGCCGACCGACCTCTGCACGTAGAGCGAGTTGCCGTCGACACCCCACTGGGTCGGGACGTCGCCCGGCTCGAGCCCCGTGACCGCGGCGGGCGGGCCGCCGTCCACGGGGTAGAGCTGCCCCTTCTGGTCGAGGCCGACGCCGACGGCGAACTTGCCGTCGGGCGAGAGCAGGACGCAGTAGACGCCGTCCGGCGTGATGGCGCGCGCGGGGCCGCCGTCCAGGCTCTGAACGTAGCAGCGCGGGCCGTGCCCCTGCTCCTCGCCCGTGAAGAGGATGCGCCGCCCGTCGGGGAACCAGCGCGCCCCGATGAGGTTGACGTAGGACTCGAAGTCGTGGAGGTGGTTGATGGAGTCGTTCGTCAGCCGCCTGCGCTCGCCGACGCCCGTCGGCAGCAGGTCGATCTGCGCGGGCACGCCGACCGGGGCGGCCGGGATCGCGAGCACCCACTTGCCGTCCGGCGAGAGGTCGGTGGCGAACCCTTCGCCCAACAGCACCGCGGGCGCGCCGTCCGTGCCGCGCAGGTACGCGGCGTAGTCTTTCGACGCGCCCTCGCGCGCCTCGACGAAGAGCAGCGTCTTGCCGTCGTCCGAAAGGTCTGTGGCGATGGAGCCGTCGAGCCAGTAGAGGTTGCGTTCCTCGGCCGAGCCCGGCGCGCGGCACATCATCCCGCACTCGTAGCCCGTGCGCGTGAAGAGCACGCGGCCGTCGGGCGCGATGTCGGTCAGCGTGAGCCTGCTGGGAAGGCGCTCGACGAGGCGCACGCGGCCCGACATGTCCGCGGCGTAGATGGCGCGGTTGGCCCCGCGCTCCGACGCCGTGAACCAGACCTCGTCGCCGCGCGGCGACCACGCGAGCCCGATCACGTCGGGCCAGCTCTGCGAGAGGTTGCGCACCTGGCCCGCGCGGTCGACGATCATGACGGCGCCGCCGTTGTCGCCGTAGAGCGGCTGGTGGATGAAGGCGACCGCGTCGCCGCGCGGCGAGACGCGCGGGCAGATGACGGAGCCGGCCGTCTCGAAGAGCACGTTGCGCAGCGGGTACTCGAGGCGCGTCTTCCGTTCGAGGCCGCGCACGGCGGCGAGCTGCGTCCCGTCCGGCGACCAGTCGGCCCACTGGACGTTGTCGTAAAGCTCGCGCGGCGTGCCGCCCGTCAGGGGCATCTGCGCCAGCATGCCGCTGTATGTCCCGCCGTGGGCGAGCAGCACCGCGAGCTGACCCGTCGAAGAGACCGAGAGCAGCCGCGCCGACTCCGGCAGCGAGACGGGACTCGACTCGGGCGAGCCCGGCCGCGTGAAGTAGAGCTGGCTCGGCCGCCCGTCCCACGCCGCGCTGTAGTAGACCATCTGCCCGTCGGGCGAGAACCGCGCGTCGTCTACCAGCCCGCGCCTGAAAGTCAGTTGCCGGTACTCGGGCGGCGAGTGGCGCGCCGTCAAGCGCCCGAGCGCGAAGCCGCCGACGCAGAGCGCCGCGACGAGCGCCGCGAGGCCGAGCGCCGCCCACAGCCTCCGCCTGCTCGGGGCGGGGGGCGGCAACACGTTCGTCCGCCCCGAGCCCGAATGCTCCGACATCTCTTCGAGGCTGAAGACGAGGTCGCGCGTGGACTGGAAGCGCGCGTCAGGCTCCTTCTCCAGGCAGCGACCCACGATGTGTTCGAGTCCGGGCGACACCTTCGAGTCGGCGCCCAGCAGCCCGCTCGGCGTGTCGTGCAGGATCGCGTTGAGCGTCTCGACGGAGGAGTCGCGGCGGAAGGCGCGCTCGCCCCAGAGCATCTCGTAGAGGATGACCCCGAAGGAGAAGATGTCCGAACGGTGGTCGACCGGCAGCGAGCGCACCTGCTCGGGCGACATGTAGCCGACGGTGCCCACCACGACGCCGGGCTGCGTGTTGAGCGTGAGGGTCGAGAGCCCGTTCGCGGCCTCGACGCCCTCCGCCGGCTGCGTCAGCTTGACCAGACCGAAGTCGAGAATTTTCGCGCTGCCGTCCCTGGTGATGAAGACGTTCTCGGGCTTCAGGTCGCGGTGGACGATGCCGCGGTCGTGCGCCGCGGCCAGGCCGCGCGCGACGTGCAGCGCGTACGCGACCGCCTTGCGCGGCGGGATGGGCTGGCCGGCCATACGCCCGCGCAACGTCTCGCCCTCCAGCAACTCCGAGACGACGTAAGGGCGGCCCTCGTAGGTGCCCACGTCGTAGACGGCCATGACGTTCGGGTGGTTGAGTACGGCGGCGGCGCGCGCCTCCTGCTCGAAGCGCGCGAGGCGGCCCGCCTCGTCGACCTCCGAGACCGGGATGATCTTCACGGCCACCTCGCGCTTGAGCCTCACGTCCAGGGCGCGGTAGACCTCGCCCATCCCCCCCGCGCCGAGCGGGGCGACGATCTCGTAAGACCCTAGACGGGTGCCGGAAGCCAGTGCCATGTTGGTGAGAGGGGCGCGGTTCGACGGGACGGACACCGCGTTACCGAAACGGGAGCTTAAGCCGCTGTCTCACGGGGTGAATCGGGCCGCTTGATGCCTGGCCCGCGGGCGAAAGAAAAGACGCGCAGGGCGAAAGTCGCGCGGGGCGGCGGCGTCTACCGCAAGGACTCGCGCGGCCCCTTCGGCCCCGCGCGTGACTGCCCCGCCTTGCGCGCGATGTTAAGTTATTTCGGTGTCGGTTGTAAAAGCCGCGAGGACGGTAACCTTCCGCATACTCGGCGCCCGCCCGCCGAGTTGAATGGGGCGAGCGCTGCCTTAACTATTCATTGACACGACGCACCTTCGCCTATACATTCATCTCCGATTTACTGAGTCCCCGCCCGGCTCAGGCTGTTCCCTGCTCAAGCGACCAAGTCTGAGAGCACAACTAACTAGATGTCCCCATCGCCCCCTAACGCGAACGGCAGTCCTGAACTCAACAAACACCCGCAAGAAGTTTTCGTCTTCCCCGCGTCCTACGCGCAGAGGCGGCTGTGGTTCTTCGACCGCCTCGCCCCCGGCTCGCCGGCTTACAACATCTGCGACCTGCTCCCGCTCCCCTCGCCGCTCGACCAGAGTGCGCTGGCCCGGGCGCTGGCGGAGATCGTCCGCCGCCACGAGGCTTTGCGCACGACCTTCGCCGAGGCGGAAGACGGGCAGCCCGTACAGGTCATCTCGGAGCCGTGCGCGACGCAGCTCCCGCTCGTCGACCTCTCCGCGCTGACCGACGCGGAACGCCAGGCGGAGCTGGCGCGACTCACCGCCCGTGAGTCTCAACGTCCCTTCGACCTCGCGTCGGGGCCGCTGCTGCGCACGACGCTGCTGCGGCTCTCGGACGAAGAGCACTTTCTGCTCTTCACTTTCCATCACATCGTTTCTGACGGCTGGTCGCTGCGCGTCTTCGCGGAAGAACTCTCCGCTCTATACGAAGCCTTCACGCGCGGCGAGCCGTCGCCGCTGGAGGAGCTTCCCGTCCAGTACGCCGACTACGCGGTGTGGCAGCGCGGGCGGCTCGAAGGCGGCGACTTAGAGACACAACTCGACTACTGGCGGCGCGCGCTCGCGGGCGCGCCCTCCCTGCTTGAGCTTCCGACGGACAGGCCGCGCCCGTCCGAGCAGTCCTTCCGCGGGGCGTCGCGGCGTGAGACGTTCGGCGGCGAGTTGACGCAGGCCCTGCGTGAGCTGAGCGGGCGCGAAGGTTGCACTCTCTTCATGACGCTGCTGGCCGGGTTCGCCGCGCTCCTGCACAGGTACACGGGGCAGTCGGACGTGGTGGTCGGGACGCCCGTGGCGGGGCGCCCGCGCGTGGAGCTTGAGAGTCTCATCGGGTTCTTCGTCAACACGCTGGCGCTGCGCGTCGGGCCGCGCGCTGAGATGTCCTTCGCCCAACTGCTCGGCCGCGTGCGCGAGGCGTGCCTCGGGGCCTACGCGAATCAGGAGGTGCCGTTCGAGCGCGTCGTCTCGGAACTCGGTGTCAGGCGCGAGGCCGGACACAACCCGCTCTTCCAGGTCATGCTCGTCCTGCAGAACACGCCGGGCGAGTTGGCCGCGGCGGAAGAGGCGGAGCCGGACGTGTCGGAAGACGAGCAGGCCGTCTTCGACCTGACGCTGACGATTGAGGAGCGCATAGACGGGCTCGCCGCGACGCTGCACTACAGCCGCGACCTGTTCGAAGACTCGACGGCCGAACGGATGCTCGGCCACCTGCGGACGCTGCTCGAAGCGGCGTCCGCAGATTCTTCGCGCACACTCTCCGAGCTGCCCCTGCTGACCGAGCCAGAGCGCCGTCGAATCCTCTTCGACTGGAACGACACGCGCGTGGACTTCCCCGAAGGGAAGCTGCTCCACCAACTGTTCGAGGAGCAGGCCGCCGCGAAGCCGGACGCCGTGGCGGTCGTCTACGAGGGAGGGCGACTGACCTACGCGGAGTTGAACCGTCGCGCGAACAGGCTGGCGCACCGTCTGCTCTCTCTCGGCGCGGGGCCGGAGACGGTCGTGGCGATCTGCGCTGAGCGCTCGCCGGAGATGATCGCGGCGGCGCTCGGCGTCCTGAAGGCCGGCGCCGCCTACCTGCCCGTTGACGCCTCGTGCCCGGCAGAAAGAGTCCGCTTCATGCTGCGGGACGCGGGGGCCGCGTTGCTGCTGACGCAGCGGCGGGTCGTCGAGACTCTTTCCGAAGTAGACGTGAACGTCATCCTGCTCGACGAAGAAGAGGACGACGCTGCGAATGTCGTTGGCGACGAGAATCCGCTGCGCGAGGTGTCGCCCGACAACCTCGCCTACGTCATCTACACCTCCGGCTCGACGGGTCTGCCCAAGGGCGTGTCGGTGCAGCACGGCGCCATCTGCAACCGCATGCTGTGGGGGCAGCAGACCGCGTACCGTTTGACGGAGGCCGACGCTCTTCTTCAACTCTACAACTTCGGTTCCGACTTCGCGCTCTGGGAGTGCTTCACGCCGCTCGTCGCGGGCGCGCGCCTCGTGCTCCCGCGGCCGGGCGGGCAGCAGGACATCGCCTACGTCGTCAGGCTTTTGGCCGAAGAGCGCATCACGCTCGTCGGGCTCGTCCCCTCGATGCTGAGGGCGCTGCTGGACGAACCCGGCATCGACGAATGTCGCTCGCTCCGCATCATCACTAGCGGCGGCGAGGCGCTGAACGCCGAGCTGCGAGAGCGTTTCTTCGAGACGCTCCCGTGGGCCGAGTTGCAGAACGGCTACGGCCCGACCGAGGCTTCCGTGGACGTGACCTGCTGGGTCTGCCGCGCGGGCGAGGCGCGGGCGTCGGTGCCCATCGGCCGGCCGAACGCGAACACGCAGCTCTACGTCCTCGACGAGCGGCTCGAGCCGGTGCCCGCGGGCGTCGCGGGCCAGCTCTACATCGGCGGGGCGAACCTCGCGCGCGGCTACCTCGGCCGCCCCGCGCTCACCGCCGAGCGCTTCGTCCCAGACCCCTTCGGCGGCGAAGCGGGCGCGCGCCTCTACCAGACGGGCGACCTCGCGCGACACCTCCCCGACGGCGCGCTCGAATTTCTCGGCCGCGTCGACCACCAGGTCAAGGTCAGGGGCTTCCGCGTGGAGCTGGGCGAGGTCGAGGCGGTGCTCGCCGCGCACCCGCGCGTGCGCGACTGCGCGGTCGCGGCGCGCGAGGACGAGGCGGGCAGCCTCCGCCTCGTCGCCTACGTCGTCGCGCGGCAGGCGCGCACGCTGACGGCGAGCGAGCTTCGCCGTCACGCGCTGCGGACGCTGCCCGACTACATGGTGCCGCAGTCGTTCGTCATGCTCGCCGAGCTGCCGAAGACGGCCAACGGGAAGGTCGACCGGCGGAGCTTGCCCGCGCCCGACGCGGCGCGGCCCGAGCTTGAGAGCAGCTACGAGCCGCCGCGCAACCGGGCCGAGGAGGTGCTGGCGCAGGTCTGGTCTGAGGTGCTCGGCTTGAGCCAGGTCGGCGTGGGCGACAACTTCTTCGAGTTGGGCGGCGACTCGATCCTCTCGATACAGGTCATCGCGCGCGCCAACCGCGCCGGGCTCCACCTCACGCCGAAGCAGTTGTTCCAGCACCAGACCATCGCCGAGCTGGCCGCGGTCGCGCGCGCCGGCACGGCTGTACACGCGGAGCAGGGCATCGTCACGGGCGAGGTTCCGCTGACGCCGATTCAACACTGGTTCTTCGAGTGGAACCTGCCCGACCCAAACTTCTACTACCACTCAGTCCTGCTCGACGTGGAGCGCGAAGAGGGGCGGGACTTGTGGGAGCAGGTGCTCGCCAAGCTGCTTGAGCACCACGACGCGCTGCGGCTCCGCTACACCTTCGGCAGGTCGGGCTGGCGGCAGACGAACGCGGGCGTGGACGCCCGCCAGGCCCCGCTCAAGCACATAGACATCTCGGCGCTCTCCGAGCGCGAGCAGCGCGACCGCATCGAGGAGTACGCCTCGCCGCTGCGCTGCGAGCTCGACCTGTCGGCGGGAAGACTCGTGCACGCCGTCCTCTTCGACTGCGGCGAGGGGCGCGGCGCGAAGCTCCTCGTCAACGTCCACCACCTCGCGGTCGACGGCGTCTCGTGGAGAGTTCTGCTCGAAGACCTGCAGGCCGTCCACGACCAGCTCGCCGCGGGCGAGCCCGCCGCCCTCGGGCCGAAGACGACCTCGTTCAAGCATTGGGCCGAGCGTTTGCACGAGTACGCGCAGACCGACGGGCCGCGCGTCGAGTTGCCCCACTGGCTCGCCACGCTCGAAGCCGAGTCGGCGCGCGTGCCCGTCGACCACGCGGGCGGCGTCAACGACATCGCCTCGGAGCGCAGCGTGACCGAGTGGCTGAGCGGCGACGAGACGCTGGCGCTGCTGCGCGAGCTGCCGCGCCTGCACCGCACGCGCATCAACGACGTGCTGCTGACCGCGCTCATGCGCGTCTTCGAAGGCTGGACGGGCTCGGGCGCGCTCCTCATCGACCTCGAAGGCCACGGGCGCGAAGAGATCGCCGACGACGTCGACCTGTCGCGCACGGTCGGCTGGTTCACCTCCGTCTACCCCGTCAGCCTGCGCCTCGACGCCGGGGCCGGCGCGGCGCAGGCGCTCCGTTCGGTGAAGGAGCAGCTCCGCCGCGTGCCCAACCGCGGCATCGGCTACGGCCTGCTGCGGTACCTCGCGCGCGGCGGCGAGGAGGTCGCGCGGCTGCGCTCGCTGCCCGGCGCCGAGGTGAGCTTCAACTACCTCGGCCGTTTCGACGAAGGGCACGCCGAGTTCGCGCAGCCAGACCAGGACTGGGGCGACGCCGTCGAAGCGGCCGAAGGCGACGCGGGCAAGCGGAGGCCGCGCGGCGTAGACGTCCGCCGCAGCCACCTGCTGGACATCAACGGCGGAATCATCGACGGCCAGTTGTGGATGAGCTGGGCCTACAGCGAGAACGTCCACCGCGCCGAAACGATAGAGTCGCTCGCGAGGCAGTACATGGACGAGCTGCGCGCACTCGTCGAGCAGTGCGACGTGCCGTCCGCCGCCGTCCTCACGCCCGAAGACTTCCCGCTCGCGCCACTGGACCCGGCGGCGCTCGAACAACTCGCCGGCTCCTACCGCGGCATCGAGGACATCTACCCGCTGTCGCCGATGCAGTCGGGCATGCTATTCCACAGCCTCTACGCGCCCGAGGCCGACGTCTACTCCGGCGTGATGCGCTACGCGCTGCACGGCCCGCTCGACGTGGAGGCCTTCAAGGGCGCGTGGCAGCGCGTCGCGGAGCGGCACGACTCCTTGCGCGCGGCCTTCGTCTGGAAGGAACTCGACGAGCCGCTACAGATCATACAGCGCGAAGTCAGCCTGCCGTGGGAGCAGCACGACTGGCGCGCGCTCGCGGCCGAAGAGCAGCGGGGGCGGCTCGAAGCGCTCTGCCTCGACGAGCAGCGCCGGGGCTTCAACCTCGCGCACGCGCCGCTGATGAGGTTCACGCTCGTGCGCATGGGCGAAGACGAGTACCAGTTCGTGTGGAGCTGCCACCACCTTCTGCTCGACGGGTGGAGCGTGCCGCTCGTCTTCGCAGAGGTCTCCGAAGTTTACGACGCGCTCACCGAGCGCCGCGCGGCGAACCCGCCGCCCGCGCGACCTTACCGCGATTACATCGAGTGGCTCCGGCAACAGGACGTCTCCGCGGCCGAGGCTTTCTGGCGGCAGGAGTTGAAGGGCCTCACACACCCGACGCCGCTCGCTTCCGACAGGCCGCCGCGCCGCGGGCGCGGGGACGAAGTCTACGGCGAGGCGAGCGTCAGTCTCGGCCGCGCCGCGACCGCCGGGCTGCAGGCGACGGCGCGGCGCGCGCAGCTGACGCTGAACACGCTGGTGCGCGGGGCCTGGGCGATCCTGCTCAGCCGCTACAGCGGCGAGGAGACGGTCGCCTTCGGCGCGACCGTCTCGGGCCGCCCGCCCGACCTCGAAGGCGTGGAGGAGATGGTCGGCCTCTTCATCAACACGCTGCCCGTGCTCGCGCGCGTGGACGCGGACGCCCACGCGCTGACGTGGCTCAGGGAGCAGCAGGCCCGGCAGTTCGCCGCGCAGGCTTACGAGTACAGCCCGCTCGTCGAGGTGCAGCGGTGGAGCGAGGTGCCGCCGGGGACGCCGCTCTTCGAGAGCCTCCTCGTCTTCGAGAACTACCCTTCGGGCGGACTCGCGCCGGGCGACACGGCCGAAGGCGGCGGGGCCGAGACGCACTCGGTCGAGTTCACGAACTACCCCCTCACGCTCATCGCCGCGCCGGGCGAAGAGCTGTCGCTGCGGCTCGCCTACGGCCGCTCGCGCTTCGAAGACTCGACGGCCGAACGGATGCTCGGGCACCTGCGGACGCTGCTCGAAGCTATAGCCGTTGACCCTTCACGCAGGCTCTCCGAGCTGCCGCTGCTGACCGAGGAGGAGAGATATCAAATCCTCTCCGCCTGGAACGACACGCGCCGCGAGCACGCGGAAGACCTTTGCATCCACCGGCTCTTCGAGTCGTGGGCGGAGCGCACGCCCGACGCGGTCGCCGTCGTCCACGAGGGGCGGCGTCTGACTTACCGCGAACTCAACGAGCGGGCCAACAGCCTCGCGCGAAGACTGCGCGCGCTCGGCGTCGGGCCGGAGGTAGTCGTCGGCACATTCTTCGAGCGGTCGGCGGACGTGGCCGTCGGCCTGCTCGCCATCCTCAAGGCGGGCGGCGCCTACCTGCCGCTCGACCTCGCGTACCCGCGCGAGCGCCTGCGATTCATGATCGAGGACGCGGGGGCGAAGGTGCTTCTGACCGAGCGGCGGTTGAGACAAGATCTTCCGTCGTGCGACCTGCCCGTGGCCTGCGTCGACGACGCGGAAGCAGACATGCCCGCGGTGAATCTCGACGGCGGGGCCACGCCGCTCAACCTCGCCTACGTCATCTACACCTCGGGCTCGACCGGCCGGCCGAAGGGCGTCGGCATCACGCACAGATCCGTCCAGCGCTTCGTCGTCAACACGAACTTCGTCGAGGTGCTCCCCGCGGATACGGTCGCGCAGGTGTCGAACTTCTCGTTCGACGCCGCCGCGCTCGAAATCTGGGGGGCGCTCTTGAACGGCGCGCGGCTGGTCTTCATCTCTAAAGACCTCGTCCTGTCGCCGCAGGACTTCGCCGACGAACTCGCGAGCCAGCGCGTCACGACGTTGTTCACGACCACGGCGCTGCTCAACCACGTGGCGGGCGAAACGCCCGGCGCGTTCGCCGCGCTCGACAACCTCCTCTTCGGCGGCGAGGCGGCCGACCCGCGCTCCGTCAGACGCGTACTCGAAGCCGGGCCGCCCCGCCGCCTCGTCAACCTTTACGGGCCGACCGAGAGTACGACCGCCTGCTCTTGGCATCTGGTGGCGTCGGTCGAAGACGACGCGCCGTCCGTCCCCATCGGGCGGCCAGTGTCGAACACGCGGCTCTATGTCCTCGACGCACAACTGCGCCCTGTGCCCGTCGGCGTCGCGGGCGAGCTCTACGTCGGGGGCGACGGCCTCGCGCGCGGCTACCTCAATCGGCCTGGGCTGACGGCCGAGCGGTTCGTGCCCGACCCGTTCTCGGGTGAGCCGGGCGCGCGCCTCTACCGCACGGGCGACCTCGCGCGATACCTGCCGAGCGGCGAGATAGATTTCGTCGGGCGCGCAGACAATCAGATCAAGCTGCGCGGCTTCCGTGTCGAGTTGGGCGAGGTGGAGTCGGCCCTCGCGCTCCATCCTTCCGTGCGCGAGGCCGTCGTCATGGCGGGTGAGAACGGCGACCGCGAGAAGGGACTCGTCGCTTACGTCGTGGCGGCGCGGGGGGCCGCGCCCGCCGCGTCCGAGCTGCGCACACACCTGCGCGAGCGCCTGCCCGACTACATGCTGCCCTCGGCCTTCGTCCGACTTGAGTGTCTGCCGCTGACGCCGAACGGCAAGGTCGACCGCCGCGCGCTGCCTAAGCCCGGCGCCCGCGACCCGGAGGCGCAGGGCGACTTCGAGCCGCCGCGCACGCCGGACGAGGAGGCTTTGGCGAAGATTTGGTCTGAGGTGCTCGGCGTCGGGCGCGTGGGCGTCGAGGACAACTTCTTCGAGCTGGGCGGGCACAGCCTGCTCGCCACGCAGGTCGTCTCGCGCGTGCACCGCGACCTCGGCGTGGAGCTGCGGCTCCGCAGCCTGTTCGAGTCGCCGACGTTGTCCGGCCTCGCCGCCTGCGTCGAAGCGGCGAGACTCGCAGGGCAGCGTGAGTCGGAAGCGCCGCGCATCACCACGCGCGCGAGTGGCGACGACCCGCCGCCGCTCTCATACGCGCAGAGGCGGCTGTGGTTCTTCGACCGCCTCACTCCCGGCTCGCACGCCTACAACATCTGCGAGCTGCTCCCGCTCGATTCGCCGCTCGACCGTGAAGCGCTCGCACGCGCGCTCAACGAACTGCTGCGCCGCCACGAGTCGCTGCGCACGACCTTCGCCGAGTTCGCGGGCGGCGAGCCCGTGCAGGTCATCGCGCCACCCAGCCCCTTAGAGCTGCCGCTTGTCGACCTCTCCGCACTATTCGAGGACGAGGCGCGGGCCGAGTCGGCGAGACTCGCGGCCGAAGAGTCTCAACGTCCCTTCGACCTCACGAAGGGGCCGCTGCTGCGGACGACGCTGCTGCGACTCTCGGATGAAGAGCACTACCTGCTTCTGTCCGTCCACCACATCGTCTTCGACGGCTGGTCGCTGCGCGTCTTCGCCGAAGAACTCGCCGCGCTCTACGAAGCCTTCACGCGCGGCGAGGGCTCGCCGCTGGAGGAGCTTCCCGTCCAGTACGCCGACTACGCCGTCTGGCAGCGCGAGCAGTTGGAGGGCGGCGCGCTCGACGCGCAGCTCGACTACTGGCGGCGCGCGCTCGCGGGCGCGCCCTCCTTGCTTGAGCTTCCGGCCGACAGACCGCGCCCGTCGGTGCCGTCCTTCCGCGGGGCGTCGCGGCGCGTGACGTTGGGCGGCGAGTTGACGCGAGCCCTGCGAGAGTTGAGCGGGCGCGAGGGGGCGACGCTCTTCATGACGCTGCTGGCCGGGTTCGCGGCGCTGCTGCGCGGCTACACGGGGCAGTCCGACCTCGTCGTCGGGACGCCGGTGGCGGGGCGCACGCGCGTGGAGCTTGAGGGGCTGGTCGGGTTCTTCGTCAACACGCTGGCGCTGCGCGTCGGGCCGCGCCCGGAGATGACCTTCTCCGAGTTGCTCGCGCAGGCGCGCCGTGTGTGCCTTGACGCATACGCGAATCAGGAGGTGCCGTTCGAGCGCGTCGTCTCGGAACTCGGGGTCAGGCGCGAGGCCGGACACAACCCGCTCTTCCAGGTCATGCTCGTCCTGCAGAACATCCCCGGCGAGACGGACGAGGCGGGCGGGGCGTATGACGAGCGACAAACGGAACGCGACGACGCGCCCGCACCGTCCGACGAGACTTCGAAGTTCGACCTCAGCCTCTACTTCGAAGAGCGCGGCGGCGCGCTCGACGCGACGGTCGAGTACAGCACCGACCTGTTCGAAGACTCGACGGCCGAGCGGATGCTCGGGCACCTGCGGACGCTGCTCGAAGCCGCGGCCGCCGACCCCGCGCGCAGGCTCTCCGAGCTGCCGCTGCTAACCGAGGAGGAGAGATATCAAATCCTCTCCGCCTGGAACGACACGCGCCGCGACTTCCCGCACGAGCGCGGCATCGCGGGTCTCTTCGCGGAGCAGGTCGCGCGCACACCGGACGCCGTGGCCTTCTCCTGCGAAGGCGAGAGCTTGAGCTACGCCGAACTCGAACGCCGTTCCAACCAAATGGCGAACCACCTGCGCGCGCTCGGCGTCGGCCCCGAAGTGATCGTCGGCCTCTGCATGGATCGCTCGCTCGAACAGACGGTCGCGCTGATGGGCGTCGTGAAGGCCGGGGGCGTCTACCTGCCGCTCGACCCGGCCTACCCGCGTGAGCGCCTCGAATACATTCTCGAAGACGCGCGCGCGGCGGTGCTGGTCACCTCGGACTCTTACGCGGGAATGTTCCCCGGCTACGGCGGACACGTGCTGCGCGTGGATGCCGACCGAGACCTCATCGCGCACGAAAGCGAAGAAGCGCCCGCCCCGCGCACCACGCCCGCGAACCTCTTCCACGTCGTCTACACCTCGGGCTCGACGGGGCGGCCGAAGGGCGTCGCCGCCACGCAGAGGGAGGCGCTCAACCGCCTGGCATGGAACTGGGAGGCGATGCCCTTCAAGGCGGGCGAGGTCAACTGCCAGAAGACGGCGTTGAGTTTCACAGACTCGCTCTACGAGATTTTCGGCGCGCTGCTGTGTGGCGTGCCGTCCGTCATCATCCCCGACCGCGTCCTCAAAGACCCCTTCGCCTTCGTGCGCGCGCTGGCCGCGGGCCGCGTGTCGCGGCTGTTGCTGGTGCCCTCGCTGCTGCGCGCGATGCTGGAGACACACCCGGACTTGCAGGAGCGCCTGCCCGCGCTCGGCCTCTGCGTCACGAGCGGCGAGGCGCTGTCGGTGGAGCTGTTCGAACGCTTCCGCGAGCAGGTGCCGCGCTGCACCTTAATCAACGTCTACGGCTCTTCGGAGGCGTGGGACAGCACCTGGCACAACCTGAGCGCGGCGAGCGATAAACTCCGGCGCGTCCCCATCGGACGACCTTTGTCGAACGTGCGGGTTTACGTCCTCGACCCGAGTCTGCGCCCCGTGCCCGTCGGGGTCGCTGGCGAGTTGTACGTCGGGGGCGACGGCCTCGCGCGCGGCTACCTCAATCGGCCTGGGCTGACGGCCGAGCGGTTCGTGCCCGACCCGTTCTCGGGTGAGCCGGGCGCGCGCCTCTACCGCACGGGCGACGTCGGTTGCTGGACGGCCGACGGGACGCTGGAGTACCTGGGGCGCGGCGACCGGCAGGTGAAGGTGCGAGGCTTCCGCGTCGAGTTGGGCGAGATCGAGTCGGCGCTCGTGCTCCACCCGTCCGTGCGCGAAACGGTCGTCACCGCCCGCGACGGCCAACACGGGGAGACGCTAATCGCGGCCTACGTCGTGACAGACGAGCCCGGCCCTTCTGACCGTGAGCTGCGCCAACACCTGGGAGGGCTTCTGCCCGACTACATGCTGCCCTCGGCCTTCGTCCGACTTGAGTGTCTGCCGCTGACGCCGAACGGCAAGGTCGACCGGCTCGCGCTCCCCGAGCCGGTGCGACAGCGGCCCGAGGCGGGCGAGCTTCTCGTCGAGCCGCGCACGCCGTTCGAGGCGGAGGTGGCGCGCATCTGGGCTGAGACGCTCGGCGTCGGGCGCGTGGGCGTCGAGGACAACTTCTTCGAGCTGGGCGGGCATAGCCTGCTCGCCACGCAGGTCGTCTCGCGCGTGCTGAGCGTCTTCGGCGTCGAGCTGCCTTTGCTCCGGCTCTTCGAGACCCCGACCGTGGCCGGCGTCGCCGCGGCGGTCGAAAGGCTGGCCGGGTCGGCGCGCGGCGGCGCCGACTCCTTCATCCCGCGACTCTCGCGCGAAGAGTACCGCGCGCTCCTCTCCCCGCAGGGGAGGCTCACGCTCCCGCCGGCTTTGCGGGCCGGCATCGACGCGCCGGCCGGACGCCCCGCGCGGCCCTACGCGGCGCCCGCCGCACCACCCGCAGGAGGTAGTTGAGATGACGCAGAAGAGCGGTAGGAAGGGCGCACCCGCGCGCCCCACGAAGTACACCAAGCGCGCGGGGGAAGTCCTCTCGGCGCCTCCGAGCGGCGAAGGCCCCGCCGCGAAGATAGAGAATCTCTTCAAGGACTGGGGGGGCGACTACAAGACGCCGGGCGCGGCCGTCCTTGTCATGCGGGACGGGAAAGTGCTGCACGAGAAAGGCTACGGCTTAATAAAGGTCGACGGCCCGGAGAGAGGCCCGGAGATCGGGCCGCAGACGGTCTTCGAGCTGGCCTCGGTCTCGAAGCAGTTCACCGCGATGGCCGTCATGCTGCTTGAGCAGAAAGGGAAGCTCAAATACACCGACACGCTCAGCAAGTACTTCAAGTTCCGCGCGCCGGAGGCGCAGGAGGCGACCATCCTCCACCTGCTCAACCACCGCTCCGGCCTCCCCGACTACGAGGACGTGTTCACCTCCGCCAACCTCATCGACAAGCACTACCCGCGCTCCGTCAGGGCCGACCGCGGCAGGTTCGAGCCTACGGTCGATGACGTGCTGAAGATGCTGACCGAGCAGTACGAGTTCGCCTTCGCGCCCGACCTGCGCTACACCTACAGCAACTCCGGCTACGTCCTGCTGGCGAAGATCATCGAGGAGGTCTCGGGGAAGAGCTACCCGGCCTTCATGCGCGAGCGCATCTTCGAGCCGCTCGGGATGAACGACACTTTCGTCTACAGCCGGTCGAGGAAGCCCCCGCAGGACGCGGCCCTCGGCTACGACCGCGGCTGGAGCAGCTTCAACGAGATCGACTACACGCCGCTCGACCGCATCTACGGCGACGGCAGCATCCAGTCGAACCTGGCGGACATGGGCAAGTGGGTTCAGGCCATCGACGAACTCTCGTCCGCCGCGCCGGGCGGCGCGGGCGGCGGGCTTCCCGTCACGCCCGAGACGTTCCAGAAGGCGCTCGCGCAGGCGCAGGAGACGGACAGAACCGGCGTGAGTTACGGCTTCGGCTGGTTCATCGGCAAGGCCCGTGGACTCAACAGCCGTTGGCACAGCGGGTCTTGGGGCGGCTTCAAGACGATGATCATGCGCTTCCCCGACCAGAAGGTCACCGTCGTCGTCCTCTCGAACGTCGCGCACCTGATGCCCACCTTCATGACGGCGAAGGTCGCCACCTACTACCTCGAAGACGTGATGGACAAGCCCCAGACGCCGAACGTGGGCAAGAAGGAACTGGCCCGCTACGCCAAGCGTTACACGGACGAGAACGGCGAAGCTTACGACGTGACGCTCGAACCCGAACCCGAGTCAGACGGCCGGGACGCGCTGTTCCTGAAATACTCGTCGACGTTCGACAAGTTCAAGCTCGTCCCGGTGGGCGAGAATGTCAGCGGCGAGTTTTTCATCGAAGGGCTCTACGGCTTCGACGCCTTCCGCTACATCCTCGACGAGCGCCGGAAGATCATCAAAGTCCCCCCGCGCCCGAAGGTCTCCGGCCGGGCAGAGCAGAAGAGCATCAGGGGGAGCCGCCCGAAGTACTGAGCGCGCCCTCCGCGGAGTAAGGTGCAGGTAAAGGTTCACTGGATCGGCGGGCTCGAAGCCGGGCGGCTGGGCATCATGCCCCGGCCCCGCGGCGGCGATTGGCTCGGAGACGAAATCCTCTCGCTCAAGTCCTCCGGCGTGGGCGCGGTCGTCTCGCTGCTCGAAGACTCGGAGGTCGAGGAGCTCGACCTCGCCGCGGAGCGAGGCTTGTGCGAGGCCGAAGGGATTTCGTTCCTCTCCTTTCCCATCCCCGACAGGGGCGTCCCGCCGTCGGGCCGGCAGGCGGTAGAGTTCGCCGGCGGCCTCTCAAAACTTCTACGGTCGGGTGGGAGCGTGGTGATACATTGCCGCCAGGGCGTCGGGCGCTCCGCGCTGGTCGCGGCCTGCGTGTTGGCGCTCGGCGGCGTCCCCGTCGAAGAGGCGTTCCGGCGGATCGAGGCCGCGCGGGGCTGCCCCGTGCCGGACACGCCGGAGCAGCGGAGCTGGGTCGCCCGCCTCATCGCCGGCCCGCGAGTACGACGACTATAAGCAGGGGTTGGCGAAAGTCGCCGCCGACAAGACTGAGTACGCCGCCATAAAGTCGCGTTGGGTAGACACCTTCATCAACAAAGTCATGAGCGCGTCGGCAGACGCCTGACAACATAATGAGTTGCGTGGTCACTGCGGCCGTTGCGCTGGCGATATTGAATTAATAATCCGGGAGGGGTATCATCCTGCCGCATTTTGCGCGCCGGTTTTTGAAATCACCCACTACAAAGAAACGGTATTACGGAGGTCAAACTAATGCCGTCTTCGAACAGCCTTTTCTCACACCGGTACTTCCCCGGTGCAGACGGCATCCCTTTCGGGGATTACCTTAACCGCCTCTTCTTCGACCCGCGCGAAGACAACGAAGATTTCATCATCCACGGCCCCAACGTCGTCCGCCTCACCAAAGCCCTCGTGTGCAACAGACTACAGGCCGAGAACGGGCTGCTCGCGGGAACGGAGGACGAAAGAAGACGAACCTCCACCACGTACTTCAGATACTTTGCCCCGATATATCACGCGTTAGAGCTGGGCGACCCGGATCAGAAAAAGCTAGAGAGGGCCGAGCTGTTCATGGGCGCCGCGGCCATGTTTCACGACATCGGTAAAACGATTCGAAGGGCCAACCATCCGCAGATAGGGGCCAACCTCCTCCGCAGCTTCGATCAGGAACAGAGCAATCTTCTGGTGAATGCTCTGCAATACGACGGGGAGCCGGACGAACTTCAGTCGAAGCACCATCGCTTCTCCCTCATCTGCTCCACGACACAGCATCACGACAAGTTCGGCGTCGTCAGCACGGGGGAAGGTGCCCTGCCGGTGTTTAGCGACATCCTGTACTTCACGAGCAACGAGAAAGTCCTGGAAGGGATAGTCAAGAACGTCACTTCTGTGATGCTGCTGAACCTGGGCGACATTGCCGCCGTCGTTCCCGGCACGCTCGGCAAGGAGATTAGGGGCGAGGCTTTACGGGTCGCCAGAGAGATTGGCGAGTGCCGCTCTCGGCAGGAGACTGCCCGGCAGGGGGAGTTGCTGGAGCATCTCACCTCAATAATCGAGAACCCGTCCTGCTGTCTCGGCCTAAAGCCGGACAAGGTTCAGGCCGTTCTGTCTGACTGGGGGATATTGGTAGAGTCTATTCAGCATCCGGAGGTTAAGGGGAACCGCGGGCGGTTAAAGAGAAGGCTCTTATACATCGAGCAAAACCCCGCCAGAACCATTCAGAGGATTTTGCGCCTCCTGATCGAATCCACCGAAACGAGTAACGCACACGCGTTGACGGGTTACCTCTCGCCCACCTCGGTCGAATCCGTCCTGGTCGGGGCCTTGGGCTCGCACCAGTTCCAATACTTCTGTCAGCAATTCGCGAGCGCGGTGAAACTCGACTACGCCCTGAATTTCTTCAAGGCGATTGTGTGCGCTTGTGTGCGAAAAGTTTTTCACCGGCTCGGAATCAGTCCCATAAAACAGGACAGTTGGAACAGCCTCTTGCAGGAAGAGGCGAAGATGCTTGAGGAACTCGGGCGGCACGACCTTCAAAGTATCGTCAACCACGTAACCGCGCTGTTCGTAAAAGTTCTTCACGGCATCATCACCAGGTATACCGGCGTACTCGAGGCCGGGGGCCTGGACGCACGCAGGTTCGGATTTCAACTACGAGACCTGACGACTGACGTCAAGATCAGGGAAGCCATCATAGATTTGCTTTGCGTGGAGGAGAGCAAAGATCACGTTGCCCTGACCTGGATTGCTGACGAGGTGACTATATGGTCTATGGATTAGCATGGCAGGAGGCAGCCACCCTGACCGGGCATCGTGTTCGAAATTTCCCGCGTGTGGCAGCCCCGGCCACTCACGTCACGCCGAATCCGGAAGGCTGCGCCTGACAACGGCATGCACCCGACCCGCGGCACGGCGGCTTCCATCTCCCTCCGAGGATGCGGGCGGGTGAGTGACGCCGGGCGTTAGGCGCCGGCACTTTCGTCCCGCCATCACAGCCGTGACACAGACCCAACTGATCGCAGCGATCAAGGCCCGCGTTCGGGCCAAGCCGCGCGTCCCGAATCCGCCCGTTTCGGAGGAGGCCCTCGTCGCGTTAGAGTCTCTCCTCCCCGGCCCCCTGCCGCGACTCTTCCGACGCCTCTACGCGGCAATCGGTGACGGCGGCTTCGGCCCCGGCTACGGCCTCCTGCGGCTCGCGGGCGTGCGGCACGAGTACCTTCGATTTCGGAGAATCTACACGTGGTGGCCGGGCGGCCTCATCCCCGTGCTTGAGTGGGGCTGCGGCATCTTCTCGTGTCTCGACGTGGCCGGCGCACTCACGCCCGTGCTTCGCTACGACCCGGACGTGGAAGAGGGGCAGGCGAGGCGTGTCCTCGGCCCCGGCTACGTCGCGCCCCACTTACTGCCCGAGGCCGCCTCGCTTCACGGCTGGCTCGAAGCCTGGTTGTCTGGTACACCTCTCTTCGGGCTGTCGCCCTCGGAACTCGACGAGGCCGTTGAAGACTGACCCGGCGTGAGGCGTTTCGTGTTTATTGGGAATTGCACAGCCGCTTGTCGGCGGGCGCGCCTGAAGGGGGGCGCAGGTTGAAGCTCATCTTCCTTCACGGTCTTCCCGGCGTCGGGAAGCTGACCGTCGCGCGTGCGCTCTCCGAGTTGACCGGCTTCGGGGTCTTTCACAACCACCTGACGGTCGATCTGGTCGGGGCGGTCTTCGAGTTCGGCAGCCCGCCGTTCGTCGAGCTGCGGGAGATGATCTGGCTCGAAGTCTTCTCGAGGGCGGCGGAGGCTCAGTTGGGCGGGCTGATCTTCACCTTCGCGTTCGACCGCACCGTCCGGGGCGACTTTATCGAACGGACGCGGGAGGCCGTCGAGTCCTCCGGCGGCGAAGTCCTTTTCGTCGAGCTGAGGTGTTCGCCGGAAGAGCTCGAAAGGCGCATCGAGCAGCCGTCCCGGCGGGGGGGCGGGAAGTTGAACTCCGCGGGATGGTTCCGGGAGTTGAGCGAGGCCGGCGCGTTCGTAGACCCGGGGATTCCGGCGGAGCGTCTAGTGCTGGACACGACCGGCATCGACGCGCCGGACGCGGCCCGGTTGATCGTCGGCGAGTTAGGTCTAAAATAGCGTGAGGCTTTTACAGGGTAGTGTCGGAGGTCACATGCAAAGGTTTTCCGTCCGCCTGCTGGTCGCCTTACTCGCGTTCCTGACCGGGGTCGCCGCCGTCGCCGTTTGGCTCTCGTGTCGTGAGACAGTCACGATAATCTCCGACTCGCAACAGGTGCTCGTCATCACCCCGGTGCAAGTGAGCAAGCCTTCTCAGCCCAAGTGGGGCCACCTCCTCTATCCCTACCTTGAGAAGCACACCTCCCTCGCCGGCCTCGCCGAGCTGCGCTCCACCCCGCTGCCGCGGGGGGATTTGGAGGTGCGCGTCTGGTACGGCTTCGGCCTCACAGCTTTGGAGGGTTTCGTCCTCCGGCGCGCCGACGGCCAGTGGTCGGCCCTGCATCTGCAAGGCGACGCTTATTACGAGCCGAAGAGGGTGAAGGTGAAGAGGCTGCCGCCGCCCCGTTCGGGCTGGGACTCTGCGTGGGAGAGGCTGTTGGCCGCCGGGATTCGGACGCTGCCCGACTCCTCTGAGATTGATTATGATACCGGCGGGACGGACGGCTGGGCCTATCTGGTAGAGCTGAGGGAGGGCGATTCGTACAGGGCCTTCAATTACCAAATCCCCGAATACTCTCGCCGCCCCGAAGCGAGGCACGTGCTCGAAATCGGCAACGCCGTCGGCGAAGAGTTCAGGCTGCCTGACTTCAAAGAGGTTGAGGTGCCCGGCCGTTGAGCGAAGGGTTAACAACTATGGGCGAGACTTCGGTCAAATCACGGCCCGCCGAGGCGGGCGCGCCGCGCGACCTTTTGAGGCTGGTCGTCGGCGTCGGCGTTGGCTCAGCCACGGGGGCCGTCCTCGGCGCCGCGGCGACGGGCTACATGCAGTTGCTTGAGGAGAACGCCGGCACGCTCGACGTCGAAGTGCAGTGGCTGATCCTCGCCGCGGTGGTCGGGGCCATCGGCGGGGCGGCCGTCGGGGCGGTGGTCGGGCTGCTCACCAGCCTGCTGCTGGTCGCGCGCGAACGCACCGTTAAGTCCGTCCGCCTCCGCTAGCCGGGTCTTTCGGGGTGTTGACCGGGGAGTGAATCAATGTCGGCATCCGGCCGGATTACTCGTTGGGGGGTGAAATGAGGCGACAGGTAGTCAGAATCGCGTTTGGGGTCTGCACGTTCATGGTCGGCGTCGCCGCCGCCGCGTTGTGGCCGGGCGAGTCCGCGCTGCGTCTCACCCGGTACCGGCCCGCGCCCGTCGAGTCAGAACTCGCGTCACCGCCTGCCGCGTCCGCCGCGCCCGACCTTCCGGCCCGGCCCGGCCCGAGGGCCGGCGACGACGACTCGACCGTCTACCGGGTCGGATTCTGTGACCTCGTCCGAAACCCGGAGCGTTATGACGGCAAGCTCGTCAGGACTGAGGCTTTTTATATCCAGGGGATTGACACGGCTGCGCTAAGTGGTTCCGCGTGTGAAGAGTGGGCTCGTCCCTCCTGCGCCGCCGCCGACGAAGCTTGCGTTAAGATTTGGGATCGCGTCTTGAAAGTATATCGCTCTGGCCGTTCCTCCAGGGTAAGAGTCGATATCGTCGGGCGGTACACCGCCGACGTGGCAGACCCGAACCCGCTCCAGGGCGGTTATCACGTGCACCTTCTTGAAATCATGGAATTGAAAGCGGCCGGCCCCGCCCCCAGACGTTAGGGCGCTTCCGGTCGTGGAGAGGCTGTAAATGTATCGGAAGCTGATTCGGCCATTGATGCTTGCCCTCGCCGCGGCCTGGCCCGCCGTTGTGGCCGCCCAGTCGCCGTCGCCCGCGAATCAGTGGGAGCCGGAGATCAGGAAGTTCGAGGAGGCTGACCGGCTTAACCCGCCGCCCGAAGGTGCCGTCCTCTTCATCGGCAGTTCCTCCATCAGACTGTGGCAGACTCTGGCGGAGGACTTCCCCGGCAGCAAGGTCATTAACCGCGGGTTCGGCGGCTCCCAACTCGCCGACTCCGTCCTTTACGCCGAACGCATCGTCGTCCCGTACCGGCCCAGGATGGTCGTCCTCTACGCGGGCGATAACGACCTGGCCGATGGTAAGACGCCGCAGCAGGTGTTCGAAGATTACAAGGCGTTCGTGAGCCGCGTCCGTCAGAAACTCCCGCGGACGAAGATCGCCTTCCTCTCGATCAAGCCCAGCCCGGCGCGTGCGGCCCTGCTGCCGAAGGTGAGGGAGGCGAACGAGCTGGTCAAGGCCTACGCCTCCCGCGGCAAGAGGCTAATCTACATCGACGTCTTCACCCCGATGTTGGGCGGTGAAGGGATGCCCCGGCCGGAACTGTTCGGCCCGGACAAGCTGCACATGAACCAGGAGGGTTACAGGCTATGGAAGGCTGTGGTCGCTCCCTACCTCCGCTAGCGCCTGCGCCCAATCCGCGGCACGAACGCTTTCAGGTAACCGTTTCGGGGCGGCGGGTGGTGCAGGGTGTCAGGCGCTGAGGGTTAGCGCGATGAAGGGCGAGCTGAGAGATTTGCCGGAGGGGTGGTATCCAGCGTCGGAGCAGGACGAGAGTCGCCTCGCGGATGAGCTGCGGAGGGAGCTGACTCCCGGCCACCTCCTATACGGCAGGCCGGTCAGAGTCATAGCCCACCGCAACGGCGCGACCGATGACATTCTGGTGGCCCACCGAGACCAGCCCGGCCGCTTCACGGTCGTCCACCTGACGTGGCGAGGCGGCCCGGAGATCAACCAGGCTCATCCGAGTGTCGAGTGCGACGGGGATTATGCGGCGTTCCTCGAATACGAGGCCCGTTGGTCTGCGCGCGAATGACTCATCCGTCTCAACCGGTGACTCATCCGTCTCAACCGGGCCGGCGGACGGCGCCGGTCAGATCAGCAACTCGATTTTGAGCCGCTCCAGGACTTCGCCGATGGGGTTCGCCACGCCGTAGCCTTCGACCCTTCGGGCCGCGTCGGGGGACGGCGGGGCCGGCTGCGCGCCCGGCAACTCGGTCGTACCTGCAAAGATTAAACCGATGGCATTCTGCTCGCCGTCCACGACGAGCGCGCCGCTGTCGCCCTTGTCGGCGAACTTTGTGAACTGCGGCAGGGCCGGTTCGATGAGGAGCTGGTTCTCGAAGAGGGCCGACTGCCCCGTGCGGTCGTACCGCACCCTGATGTCCAGACAGATCGAGAAGACGGAGCCTTCGGTGTAGCCGGTCGTGCGCCCGAACTTGCGCGCCGGCTCCCCGACCTCCACGTCCTGCTTCGGGACGTAGCCCTTCACCGTGCCGATGAAAGGGATCGTCGGCTCGAAACGGTGCTGCCCCCACAGACGCGCGAGGGCCGCGTCCACGTGGTTCGGCTTGTCCGCCTCGCCTTCGAAGCTCAGCGCCGAAAAGTTGACGAGCGCGCCGATGGGCCGGTTGCTCTCCGGCTCGCCCGGACTCGGCTGCGCGATCAGGTCTGTGTCGTCGACCTTCCCTTTGCGCAGGTCGACGAAGACGTGCGAGTTGCTCAAGAGGTGCACCACCTTCCGGCGCGGCAGCACACTCTTGCGCGTGCAGAAGTAGCCGATGGTTCCGCTCTGCCCTTCGAGGTTCGCGTTCGCGCCGCTGATGCCGCCGACGATGACCTCCTGATACTCGCGGATGCCCCTGGGGTATTTCTCCCAACCGTCCGAAGGCGTGAGTCCCGCGTCCGAGAGGAAGCTCGCCGGTGGCATCTCGACGAGGACGAGGGGGAAGCCCCCGTAGTCGGCCGGCAGAGGCTCCGCCCCGCCCCCGTCCCACAGCTCCCGGTTCGAGTCGCCGACGAAGACCTGTAGGCAGTATTCGCCGGTGGCGAGCAGCCCGACGCCGACGGCGTGGATGTTCGCCGAGAAGCCGGGCCGCAGGAACGTGAGGCTCAGCTCACTCTTGAGCTGGGCGACCCGCCTGAGCAGCCCGCGGTCGTTGCGCCGCGGCGGGCGCCGCATCGCGCGCGCCCGCCGGTACCTCCGCACCAGAACCCACGTCAGCCACGCGAGCACCAGCGCCGCCGCGTACCACGTGTACTCGTCGTAGTAGTAACGGGTGATGATGCGGCCGTTGCCGTCCGTCCAAGACCACATCGCGTGTTGTCCGAGTGCGAGAAGTAACATGGCCGTGCTCAGAGTTCGTCTATCGAATCCAGCTCCCAGGTGATCGGGTGGCAGAACTCTTCCTGGTTGTAAGAGCCGCCGTCCGCGGTCTCGCCGCCCTCTTCGACGACCGGCGCGAGGTCGAACTGTTTGTCGCCGGGGTTCGAGACGTAGCTGTAGTAGTCGTCCATGTCGCTGTAGACGGCGTTGTCGCTGTAGTCCATGTTCTTGAACTCGATGCGGAAGGGCAGGCCCTCGACGCGATTGAGCGTGTGCGTCTCCTCGCCGCCGCCGGCGCCGCGAATGGTGAAGCTGACCTCGTCGCCCTCGATCTTGGCGCCGATGGTCTCGCCGACGTTGCCGAAGACCTCGCGCCCCGTCTCGGCGCCGGAGGCGTCCCGCTCGACCTTCTCGAAGAAGAGGTTCGTGTCGAGCCTGTGCGTGTAGAAGAGGGCGTTGCCGATGTAGATTTTCGTGATGGGGTAGCGGCCCTTTGGCGCAGGGTCGAGGGGCGCGTCGCCGTGCAGCGAGTTCATGTTGACGATCCAGCGGAAGTCGTTCACGTCCGGCGAGCCGAGCCGGTCGAACTCGCCGCTCTGGTAGACGTCGAAGCCCTCGACCGGCGCGCGGCCCCGCGCCTTGATCTCGACCTGCACGCCCTCCTTCGGGAGCGCCTGGTAGGTCGCGACGTCCTGGTAGACGACGACATCGTTGCCGCTGCCCTCCTGAAAGACGGGCCTCTGAATCCTGATACTCAGCGCGTGCTTGTTGTCGCGGATGGCGGCGATCTCGCCCCTTTGCTTGTCGCGGTTAAAGCAGATGATGCCGAGGCCGGTGAACCTGATGAGCGCGGTGGCGGAACTTTCGTTGACGGGCATGACGTCCTCCAAATCCTGAGTTTGAGTAAAGCCTTCAGTTCAGAGTGCTCCCGACCGGGCGAAACGTAACGCCGCCCGCCGGGAATCAGGTTATCTGCACAGCCAGGCCCCGCCGAGCTTCACGCAGGTGAACTTTTTCGACTTCGGGACGGGGACGTTGATTGTCGCCTGTTGGACGATTGCCCTGACCTGCCACGTGTACCTCGCCGTGAAGAAGGCCGCGTTGCACGAGTTGAAGAGGCTCTGGTATTCGATCTCGCCCAAAGCGGCTTCGGCCTCCACGCCGCCGTCCGGCTTGTGCTCGGCGATGACCTTCTGCCGCTCGCCTTCGATCCTGCGTCGCCACGCGCCGCCGTACGCGCCGAGGATGGTCTCCCGCGCGCGCTCCCTGTCGGCGTCGGTGCATTCCGCCGGTGGAGGGACACGTATGTCGGTTATGATGATGGGCGGCGTCGGCGTGGGTGTCGGCGTCGGCGTCGGCGGAGTGGGAGTCGGAGTCGGAGTCGGAGTCTCAGGCGGCGTCGGCGTTGGAGTCGGCGTCGGCGTCGGCGTCGGCGTCGGCGTGCCGCCGTCTCCCGTGTCGCCGTCTCCCGTGTCTGACCCTGACGAGGTTGTCGTCACCTTCGGGTTTGCGTCCGCGGTCGTCTCCGGCGTGGGCAAAGGCTCTATGCGCGTGGTGACGCTGTCGGGTATCCAATCTCTCAGTCTGGAGACTACGGTCGGGGGCTTCGCCGCGCCCTCCGTCGTCGCCTTCGAAGGGGCGGCCGAGGGAGCCTCGGCCGCCTCGGGCGTGAGGTAGATGAGGCCGTTGACGACCACCACGCAGACGACCACGGTCGTGACCATCGTCGTCATGAAGCCCTGCGAGACGCGCCGCCAACGGAGTCTGCGGCTCCGTGTCCGCAGCAACTTCCCTTTCTCCTCGACGGCGCGGAGGCCCTCTTCCCAGAACTCGCCGCCGGGGGCGACGCCCGCGAGCGGCATCCCGTCGGCGGGGCAGAACGCTAAGGCGTCGTCCGCGAAATAGTCTCCGCATTTAGGACAGAAGCGCATGGTCTTAGTAGTTGGCGTAGCCGCCGAAGAGGGAGAAGGCGGCCCAGTAGAAGGGCGCGCGCGTCTCGTCCCGGTTCAGCAATTCGAGCTGCGCCCGCCGCAGGCTCTCGGCGGAACTCAGCCCCCTCTCTTTGCGGTTGCGGTGGAACGCGATCATCAAATCTTTCGTCGGCTCCGAATCGACCTTCCACTGGCTGGCGACCACCACCGGCGCCCCGAGTGCGAGGAAGGTGCGCGCGACGCCGATGGCCCCCTCGCTCCGGTCGTAACGCTCGAAGCCGGTCTCGCAGGCCGACAGCACGACGAGGCTCGCGCGCGGCAGCTTGTACTTGCCGAGTTCGGAAGAGCGCAGCTCGCCCGCCGCGAAGAGCAGCTTCGAGTCGCCCGGCGATTGCGGGTTGGCGAGGAAGTGGCCGGCGAAGTGAATCACCTCGACGTTCGCGAAGCTGCGCAGGAACGCCTCCTTCGTCGCTTCGCCGCCGAGCAGTTCCAGGCGCTGCCGGTAACCGGCGGCGACGGCCTTCGCCTCCACCTCCGCGGCGCGCAGGTCGGGCAGGCCCGAATGCACCTCACGGTCGAAGTCCGGGTTGCCGACGCTCAACAGTCGCTCGTTCTCCGCGCGCCCTTTCAAACGCGCGTGCTCGGTGGCGAGCACTAGCACCGACGCGCTCGGCGCGTAGAAGAGGGCGAACTCTTCGAGCAGGTATTTCCCGGCCGGCGAGACGAGCGAGGCGAACGCGAGTTGATGAAGAGACTTGTCGGGAATCAGGCAGAGCTGTTTGCCCGTGTCGAGGCCCGGCGGAATCAGGAGCTCGTAAAGCTCGCGCGCGGCCCGCCTGACGCCTTCGCCGGATTCTTTACCGACGACGGAGGATTGGTAAGCGTCAACCCTCTTCTCCAACTCGGCGGCCGTAATCGGTCTTTCGATTAAATCGAAACGCGTCTTCGAGACGACCCACAGCTCAAGCCTGTCCGGCAACACCGCGTACCGCACGAACTGCACCTGCTCCGGCAGGCGCGCGCGAATCTCTTCCAGCGAGAGCGGGCGCGTGACCGCGGGGAAGTCCTCTTCCCGCAGGAGCGGGCGCGCGGCCGCGCGGAAGTTCTCTTCGACCTGCGCGAGCGGCCTGTCCGTGCCGACGAAATCGAGCAGCGAACGCGCCCTCGACTCTTCGACTAAGGCGAAGGCCCCGGCGCTGTCGCCCTCCTTGACGGCGTCGGTGGCCGCGGCGTCGAACGCGTCCTGCTGATCCGCGAAGAAGGCCTGGCGCGAGCTGTCTTCGCGGAGCGTGGCGCGGTACTTCTCGGCCAGCCCCCGAACCATCCGCAGCTCCGCCGCGAACTCCTCGCGCCGTTCGAGCCGCTGGAGGCAGAGCAGGCGGCCCTTGTGAATCTGGTACAGGTTGGCCGTGAGTTGCGGCAGGCTGTGGTACAGCTCAAGCGCCTTGTCGTATTCCGTCAGGGCCGCGTCGCAGTCTTCCATCTTGCCCCTCACGTCGGCCAGCAGCAGGTAGCTCTCGGCCTTCGTCTGCGTGTTCTCGGGGCTGTCGCCGCGTTCGAGCGCCAGCCGCAGCGATTCGTCGGCGTACTTCGACGCGGCGTCGAGGTCTCCCTTCTCGACCGCCGCCTTCACCACGAAGCGCAGGCTTGAGTTGACGAAGCCGCCGGCCGGCGAGATTTCGCGCGCGAAGCTCAGGCGCTCCCTCGCGAAGCTCAAAGAGGTCGCGAAGAGCTTCAGCCTCACGGCGAGACTCGCCAGCAGCCCCTTGTCGCGCCAGGATTGAGTCCGGCTCTGGTAGTAGAGGTCTTTGGCGTTAAGCATTGCGCCCGCGTAACTCATGGCCGGCTCAAGCTCCCCGAGGGTTGTGTAGTATCGCGCGAGCGCTTCCCGTGCGTGCTGGACTTCGAAGGCGTTCTCTCCCGCTTCGGCGAGGCGCAAAGCGGTCTTGTAGTTCCGGCTCGCCTGCGAGAGGTCGTTCCGGCGGTTGTCGCTGACGCCGAGCCAGAAGTAGGCGGGCGGGAGCAGGACGTTGAACCTCTTCGCCTCGGCCTTCGCGATGAGCGACGCCAGCCGCCGCCGGCTCTCGTCGAGCTTCCCCACGTCGGGCAGCAACTGCGCCGCCCACATCTCGGCCGCGCCGGCCTCGGCCTCGTCGCCGAGTTGCGCGAAGAGGTCTCTGCTGTTTTCAAATTCCGCGATGGCCTTCGGGTAGTCGCTCTTCCCCGAGGCGTCGGGAAAGAGACTCTTCTGCCCGCGCTCGAAAACGTCCCTCGCCTCTAACAGCCGCTCGACCTTGTCCGCGCCGACGTTCGCGTAGAAGTCGGCCAGCTCAGAAAAAAAAACTCGGAGTGTCGCTCCCGCTCGAAGCGGCCGAGGTAGGCCAGCGCGTCGAGACTCTCCTGCGCCTCCGCTTCGTCGCCGCGCCTCCGCGCTTCAAGAAAACGTCGCGAGAGTTGGAGCGGCGCGGCGGCGCCCTTCAAGAGACCTTTCGTCTCGTTATGAATCTTCTGCGCCGTCGCGTCGTCCCGGTTGCGGTAGGCGTCGAGGAAGTCCTGCAAGACCTGCCCGTCCTGCTTGAACCGCGTCTGCTCGTCGGCGATGCGCGAGAGGTGTCTGCGCGCCTCGTCCGCCCACGGCGACGAAGGGTCTTTCTGCAAGTAGAGCGTCCAGGACTGCTTCGCCTCGCGCGGCTGCCCCAACTGCTCGTGTGCGAGAGACTTGTTAAAGAGCGCCTCCAACAGATTGCCGTCCAGCTCCGTCGCCGCCGTGAACTCTTCGAGCGCGTGGGCCAGATTCTCGTACCGCTTCTCCCCGCCCGAGGCCATCGCCAGCTCGTAGTAGGCCGTGCCGAGGTCGTTGTGAATCTTCGCGCTCTTGCCGTCGAGCTTGAGCGCGCTCTCGAACTCCCTGATGGCGTCCGCGTACTCGCGCTGCGTCAGGTGGAAGGCCCCGAGCGCGTGATGCGTGCGTGCGTCTGGCGTCTTCAACGCGGCTTCGATGAGGCGGTTCTGGATGAGCCGCAAACGGTTCTTCTCCGCCTGCTCCGGCGCGGCCCCGCGCAACTGCGGCAGGGGCGCGTAGCCGAAGTCGGAGATGCGCGCCTCGGTCGGCCGCTCCTTCTGGTAGACGGCGCGCAGCTCCGCGAGTTCGTCCGGCCTACCAGTTCTGTTGAAGTAGATAACCGAGACCGCCGCGGCGACGAGCAGCAGCGCGAGCGCGCCCGCGTACGCCGGCTGCCGGAGGAGCGTCCCGAGTCTTGCAAAGAACGACGGCTTCTCTTCCGCGGCTTCCGCGGCTTTCGCGGCCTTCGTAACCTTCGCGGCCTTCGTGTTCAGGGCCAGCGCCTTCGCCCGTATCGCCTGCGTCAGCTCAAGCTTCAGACACCTCTCGGGGTCGCCCGCGAGCGTCGTGCGGAAGCTGTCCGCGTCCCGTTCGTCGAGCCGGCCGAGGACGTAGTCGTTAATCAGCCCGTCCTCCGCGAGCGCGACCCGCGAGCAGAACTCTTCGTCGGTGAAGAGAAGCTCCTCGATCCCTTCGAGGGCGGCCTCGTCCGAGACGCGGCCCAAAAGGTACTCGCGGATCTCCTCTTCGCTCTTTGCCGATTCGCCCATCGTCCTCGCCGCCCCCGTTATGAAGTGTCCCCGGCGGGCGTTATGTAACAGCCCCTTTCAGCCCATGCACTCCTGCACGCAGAGCTTCAACTTCTGCTTCGTCCGCATCACGCGCACGCGCAGCGCGGTCTGCGTCACCTCGAAGCTCTGCGAGAGGCGCCGGCGCAGCTCGACCTTCGCCGTCTTCACCTCGGAGAAGTATTCGAGGATCATCTGCTGGCTCTCGGGCGGAAGCTCCGCGAGGCATTTCTCCAGACACTCCTCGGAGAAGTTGGGCTCGGGCGGCGGCTGCGCCGCGACCGCCACCTCGTCCACGTCGACGTGGTGGCGCTCCTTCCTGAGCGACTCGCGGTAGACGTTCTTCGCCACGCCGTAACAGTAGGCGAGCTTGTTCTCGATCCGCTCTTCGCCGACCTTCAGCATCAAGCGGTTAATGGTCTCGTCGGCCAGCTCGTCGGGGAAGCGGCAGCGGCGCTGCGAGAAGAAGGTGCACAGGCGGAAGCGCAGGCGCTCGTACTCCTCGCCCGCGCCCTCGCCCCCGGGGCTGAGCCATTCGAGAAAGCCCGCGAATTTTTCCCGCGTTACTTCTTTGCCTGGCTTCATGTTCGAGACGGTTGAGGTCAGTTCGCGGTTTCGGCGTCGGGCAATGCGGCGACAGGATAGCTCAATTCAGGGCGGAAAGAAATATCAATTAAACGGCCCCGGCCTTCCCGCAGGCCGGGGCCAAATTTCGTCTTCAACTCCCGCGCGCTCAGGGCCGGTTGAAGTCCTGCACCAGGTAGATCACCTCGGCGCGGCCCGCGGTGCCCAGCGTGGGCTGTGTCCTTGCTTGCAGGTTCCAGTCGTTCTCCGCAGCGAGGTAGAGGAGGTTGACGAGCGCCTGGTAGTTGGTGTGAGTGTTGGGAATGAAGTAGTAGCCGTTCGTGGGATTCATGGCCGTCTGGTACTGGCCCGGCTTACCGCCGAATGTGAAGTAGACACCGTCGGGGCTGGGGTAGAGTCTCGTAATCCTCCCGTGGTTCTGAGCGAAGCCCCAGTTGTCCGGCGCGGCCGGCGCGGCGGGCGTTGGATTGAGTGCGTGGACGGCCGGGCCGCGCGGGTTGGTTTTCGCGTCGGTGTGAAGTCCGTTCAAAGTTCCCGCGGCGACGAGCATCAAGACCGCGAGCGGCGTCAAGAATCTAATCTTCGACATCTTCTCCTCCGGGGCTGAGTTTTCAAGTTAGCGTGCGACGAAACCGAAACCTCTTGGCTCGGTCTCGCGCCCGCATTCTTGTGTGACTCTGCCCCGGCCAAACGTAACGCCGCCGCAGACAAAATTATTTCACGCCCTGCTTATGTCTCTTCAAGCGTGGGGTTCGGCGGAGAGTAGCAGCTCGACCGTCCAGTCCCGGCCTTCGGCGCGCGGCTCGACGGACAAGGTCAGGATTACTTCGAGGGCGTTGTGCGGGGATTGGAGCGTGCCGCCGAGCGAGACGCGCGGGCCGCCGAAGAGTTCCGTGCGGGCGGAGAGGTTCGGGTGGTCGAGTAAGGTCGTCGAGACGTGAAGGTCTCCGGCGTCGGGGGCGACTGAGCTACCGGTGGCGCGCGCGCCGTCGACGAGCAGACTTGAGAGGTCTGCGCCGCGCGCTTCGGCCGAGGCGAAAAGTCTGTAAGCGGAGTTCGAGCGAATCAGGACGGGGACTCTTATCTCTTGCGGGTCGCGCGCGGAGCCGTTGACGACGACGGTCACGGAGCCGTCGGCGTTGCGCGTCGTGTCGACGAGCAGGCCGGGCGCTTCGCTCGGCTGTGAGATTGAGAGCGAGACGGTCTCGCTCACGACGCCCGACATCCTGACCGAGCCGCCCCCGGTCTGCCCGCGCGCGACACACGTCACGCACAGCATCGCCGTCAACAGAAACACGGCTCCGCGCTGGGGTGTGAAGTCCATCCGCCTCCGCCTCGTAACGCCTCGATGTTGCACCCCAGAGAAACGGCCAATCCCGGCCCGAATCTTAAAAATCACCAGGGGTTAAACGTGGACAAAGGATGCCCCGAACTGTACAATGAACACGCTGCCTTGAAGCTCAAGCGCAGCGCGCCTCAGAGCCTTCGGGCGTCCACGAAGATTCGCGGGAAGAGCGTCCCGCGAATCCCTCCAAAAGCCGCAGGCCGGCACACTTCAAACCTTCACGCGCCGTCGTGTTCAGTTCACGTTTCAAAAAAGCCCTCGCGGCCTCGTGCCTCGCGTGCATCCTTTGCGCGCAGGCCGCGCTCTACACGCGCGCTTCGGGCGGCGCGCTCTCGGCCGACGGCGCGGGAGCGCCGCCCCCTTCGCCGCAACGCGGCGGGGCTTCGCAGATAAACACGATCACGGTCGGCGGCCGGACTCTGACGGGGCCGAACAGCGCCGCGCAGTACCGTGGCGGGAGACTCTTCCTCCCCGTCACCGCGGTCGCGCGCGCTCTCGGCGACCGCGTCTCGGTGGACGCGGCCACGGGCACGGTCATGGTGCAGCGGCAGACGGGCGTGACGGCGGACTTCAACGTTCAGCTCAAGCAGGTGCGCGAGAACGGCTCGGTGGTGCTGGCCGTCGGCGGCGCGGCCGACATCGTCTTCCCGCCCGACACGGAAGGGTTGATGCTGCCGGTCGAGATCGTCTCCGCGCTGCTCGACGCTTCGGTCGTCGTGGACGAGGCGGCGCGCCTGGTCAGGGTCACGCGCGGCGAGGCGAGGGCCGAGACCGTGAGGGACGGCGCGCGCCACGCGCGCTATGAACTCTACTCGTTGGACTACGAGTACGACTTCAACCGCTACGGCACGGCCTTCAACCAGAGCCTGACGTTGCACGCGAGCGGGCGCGTGGGCGACGGACGCTTCAGCCTTTTGACGAACTCGGTCACGGGGGAGGGGGCGGCCCCGAGCCTCCTGCGCAACGGCACCTTCACCTTCGAGCGGCCGAACGGGCAGCGCTTCACGGGCGGCGACTTCGGCACGGGCACAGACCTTGAATTCATCTCGGCGGCGGTGCGCGGCGCGCAGTTCGAGCTGCCCTTAGGCCGCGCGCGCGTGACGGTCTTCGCGGGCCGCGCGGTCTCGGGCGTGCTCGCTTTGCAGACTTCGGACGTGTTGCCGTCGTCGGACATAGCAGGGCCGTCGTCGCAGACCTTGTCCGTTCTGAACAAGCTCACTTACGACACGAACGTCTTCGGCGCGTACGCGACCTTCGCCCCTTCGGCGGACGGGCGCGCGCGCACGAACCTCTTCACATTCTCTTCGGGCGCGCTCCGCTTCGGCGGCCCCGCGCGCGGCGGCGAGATGGCGACGGCCGCCGTGCGCTTCGCCTCGCCGCGCAGCCGCCTGCAGGGCGACGTGGCGTTCGGCAGGTTCCGGGGCGCGCAGCGCGAAGGCGTTAGCGTGGACGGCGCGGCCGCGGCGGCAGACCTCTCGGGCTCTTTCAACCTCACGGACGCCCTGACGCTGCAAGGCCGTTACGCTTACACGGGCGAGAACTTTCTCAACCCGCAGTCGGGACTACACGACCCGGTCAAGCTCGCGGCGGGCGGCTTCACCTGGCGCGCGAGCAGGTGGGTCACGGCCTCCCTGAACGGCAGCACCGCGAGCCGCCCCGGCGTCTCAAGTGAGAGAGACCGCTTCGTCACCTCCGCCTTCACGCTCACGCCGCCGCGCCGCGGCGTCCCTTCGATCTTCTTCTCACACACGCAGAGCAGCACGCCGCAGGTGCCTTCGGCCGCGTTCACGCTCCTCAACGTGGGGCGCGACTTTACGCGCTGGCGCCTCTTCTTCAACGCGACGCGTGTGAAGACGAACGGCCCGGCCGACCTCAACGCGCAGACCGGCGCAGCCGTCAGGCTCGGCGAGTCCGGCTCGCTTCAGTTGAGCCAGTCGTTCGGCAGCCGCGGCGCGCTCGGCGGCACCGCCGACTGGCAGTCGCAGGCCCTCTTCAAAAGGCGTCTGAACCTGAGCGCGGGCTTCGGCTACTACCGAGGCGGCGGAGACTCCGCGCGCCTGAGTCTTTCGGAGAGACTCTCGGCCACGCTGAGCCTGCCGCGCGAGTCCTCGCTGCAACTCTCTTACCTGCAAACGCAGAGCGGCCCGACCGTCTTGCTGAGCCTGCGCGGCTCGCTCTTCAGAAAGCGGAGCGCGGAGCGCGCGGCCGGTGGCTCGGTTAAAGAGTTGAGCCAGTACGGGGCTTTCTCGGGCAGGGTCTATCAGGACGTGGATGCTGATGGGAGGTTCGACGCGAGCGTCGACCGGCCGCAGGCGGGCGTGAAGGTGCGCGTGGACGGCAACCGCTATGTGGAGACCGACGAGGGCGGGCGTTTCCGAATCGAAGAGATCAAAGCCGGCGGCCACAACGTCTACCTCGACCTGCTCTCGGTGCGCGCAGACCTGACACTGCTCGACGGCGGGCAGCAGGCGGCGACGCTGCTGCCGGGGCGCGACGCGATTGTCGACTTCAGGCTGGTGCGGACGGGGCGCGCCGCGGGCTTCGTGTGGTTCGACCAGAACGAGAACGGCTTGATGGACGATGGCGAGCAGGCGCTCGCGGACGTGAGGGTGGTGACGGCGGGCGGGCGCGACACGCTGACGGACGCGAACGGTGCCTTCATCCTCGGCGACCTGCCGCCGGGCGAGTACGCTCTGCTGCTCGACGAGAAGACTCTGCCCGAGAGAACGAAGTCGGCGGCCGGCTCGCTCATGGTCAAGGTCGTCGCGGGCGCCGAGACCGGCGGCCTCAAGCTCGCCGTCGTCGCCCTCCCGCCCGAGGTCAAGCGGTTCTCGGGTAAGTGACTTCGTGTAAGTTGAGAGTCGAGTAAGAGGGATTTAACCGCAGAGACACAGAGGCACAGCCTGTTGAGTAATCCTCAAGAAGCTGTGCCTCTGTGTCTCTGTGGTTAATGCTTTGTTATTACTTCACGACGAGGTCGGTCACGCCCTCGGTCATCCGGCTGCCGTCCTGAAAGTCGATCCTGTACCTGACGGAGTAGGCGCCGGGCGCGAGCTGCTTCTCGATGTGGAGCTTCTGGCTCAGCTCCGCGCCGCCGAGCACGGGGAGCGATTCGCCCTCGGGCAGCTCCGCGACCGTGCGACCGGAAGCGTCCAAGACCTTCGCCGAAGAGACCGGACGCAGCACGCTGTTCCCGCCGTTCTTCAGCGTCGGCACGACCGTCACGCCCGAGGCGTCCGCCGACGCCTGTAGGTTCTCGAGCGAGCCGCGGCGCGTGAGCTGCGGCACCTTGATGTAGAAGACGCAGGCCATGCGGTAGCGCACGACCATCTGCCGCCGCGCCTGCGCGAACTTGAGAGTGTCGGGCCTCTGCTCGACGACGAGCGCGGCGAGGTGGTCGCCCGGCGCCGCGTCCTTCGGCACCGTCACGGTCACGCGGATGGAGTGCGTCTTCCCCGGCTCCACGGTCGTCTCGGCCGGGCTGTAGATGAGCCACGCGCTCGCCGAGTTCGGCTGCGTGCCCGCGCGGTAGAACTCGACCTGCCCGTCGCGCGTGATGTTCCAGTCGTTGAGGCTCGCCACGATGCGCGCGCTCTGCGCCGCCGCGTTCGAGGAGCGGTAGTCGAGGTTGACGACGACGGTCGTCTCCGCGCCGGGCTGCATCTCTAACTCGACGCGCGCGGGCGCGAGCGCGATGCCGTCGGCGCTCGGTTCCGTCTGGACGGGGGCCGCCGGTGCCTGCGGTGCCTGCGCCCTCGCCGCCGAAGCGGAAGAGGCGAGGAGGAGCAGCAGGAGAAGAAGCGTCGTCGTGTTTGCTCTGTGGTTCATGGCTTGAATGGTCAGCACTGTACGTTGGGGCCGGAGGAGATTTGGAAGGTGAGCGTGGCGCTCGCCGTGCCGGGGGCGAAGAACTGCGGCGTGATGACGAAGACTGCGTCGAAGACCCAGGCGTCGTCGTCCCTGCGGCTGCTGCCCGTCCCCTGCGTCAGCTTCGGGCCGCTCAGGATGGTGGTCGCGCTGCCTACGTCCGCGAGGTCAGAGGTGTACGCGACGCGCCCGCTCGCGTTCAGGGTGAAAGACGTGGAGGGGTCGTTGTTGAAGGGCGAGTAGAAGAGGTGGCTGCTGCTGTTGCAAATCTGCGCCTTGCCGCCGAGCGGCCGCATGTTCGACACGCCGAAGCCGATGTCCGTGAGCTGAATCGCGCGCGGGTCTACGTTCGAGGAGCCCGTAACCGAGACCGTCACCTTGTAGGGGTTCCGGCTGCGCACGGCGACGGGGACGACGACCTTGACGACGCTGTTCGCGTTCGCGGCCGAGACCTCGCCGAAGTTGATCGTGACCGCGAGGTTGTTGAGCGGGCTCGCGCTGCCCGCGACCGAGGCGCCCAGGCCCCCCGTGATGGTCGGCTGGCCGCCGCTGCTGATGTCGAAGCTCTGCCCGCCCTGCGCACGCGCCTCGCGCGCCGCCGCACAGATGAGCAGCAGGCACGAAAGGAGTAGAACGAATCTGTTGCGCGAGTTCGTCAACATCGGCTCAGGGGCATTAGGGGGAGGGCCGCCCAATGTTGTGGCGGGAGAGCTTCAGGGGGCCGTGACCGTGAAGGTCACGTTGATGGTGGTGCTACCGTTCTCGAAGAACTGCGGCTTGATGGCGAACATGGCCGGGACGTTGAGGCCGTTGCCGTTCGAGCGCGGCACCGCGTTCATCACGTACGAGCCGCTGAGCGCGGTCGTCGAGGTCGAGAAGGCCGAGAGGTTCGAGCGCGTCGCGGTGAACTCGTAGCGGCCGGTCGTGCCGTTGACCGAGCCGTTGGCCGCGAGCGTCGGGTCGCCCGCAGTGGCGTTGGTGTCGGTGCCAGAAGTGTTGACGCCCGTCCCCGTCCGCGAGACCGCGCCGAGTCCGAAGCCCACGTCGGCCGCCGAAATCTTGTTGGCCGTCGTGCCGGAGCTGCTCACGGTCGCGCTCACCGAGAGCACGTAGCCGGCGTTGCTCCTGATGCGCAGCGGCACGTTCGCCGTCACGAAAGAGTTGGTGTTGGACGGGCCGAGTTCGCCGAGGTTGATCGAGACGGCGAGCGGCTGGCCGGCCGTGCCGTCGGTCGTGACGCCGCCGCCCGAGTTGCCGCTCAGGGTGACGGCGCCGCCCGAGTTGATCTCGACGAACTTTGAGACGGTCGCGCTCATCGTCACCGTGCCGGTCGTGCTCTGCGCCTCGGCGGACGCCGCTGCCGCGACCAGGATGGCGGCGGCGAAGCACGCGCGCACAAGGGTTGAGAAGGTTCTGCTCATCACTTCGGCTCCTTAACAATCTTTATCTTCTGCGGCCCGGCCGCCCGGCGCGCCCGCTCCCGAGTGGAAGCGAACGCGACAGGCGGCCGGCCCGAACTGCCCCCCCCTTGTTCGTTATCCGAGTCCGAAAAGTTACGGCGCGGAGATGGTGAAGTTAGCGGTGATGGTGACCGAAGCCGCCGGGTCGTAGAACTGCGGCTTGACGGCGAAGATCGCGGGCAGCGTCAGGCCCGTGTTGTCCGAGCGCGGCACGGCCTTGTTGATGCGGGGGCCGCTCAGCACGGTGGCCGCCGAAGAGTAGGCGCCGAGATTCGCGCCGGCGCCGCTGTACGTCCAGCGCCCGTTAACGTCGGTCGAGCCGCCCGTCGTCGGGTCGCTGTCGGCCGAGCTGGTGTCGGTGCCCGTGTGGAGGCTTGCGCCGCGGGCGCTCGTCACGAGGCCGAAGCCCACGTCCGAAGCCTTGAGGCTGTAGGAGGTCGCGCCCGCGCCCGTGACGCTGCCCGTCATGTCGAGCTGGTAGGCGACGTTGCTCCGCATCTTGAGCGGCACGCTCAGCTTGACGAAGGAGTTGGTGTTGGCCGGGCCTAACTCGCCGAGGTCGACGACGACCGCGAGCGGGGTGTTGACGGTGCCGTCGGTCGTGACGCTGCCGCCGGAGTTGCCGGTGAGCGTGACGGAGCCGCCCGAGCGAAGTTCGACGAAGTTCGAGACCTGGCCGGTCATCGTCACCGAGCCGGTGGTCTGCGCCGACGCGCCCGCGGCGGCCGCCACCAGCAGTGCGGCGGCGAGCGCGACACGCTTAGCTAGTTTGAGTGAATCGAGCATCAGTTTTTCTTAGTTCCTTTCGGGGGTTTTCGACTGCGTGGGTTCAGGCGGGCAGTCTCGCCAGAATGTGCCGGGCAGAGATGGCTCCGGGGCGGAAAACTGGAGTCAGACAGCGGCCCTGCGGCAGGTCTTTAAGGGTTTACGCGCCAAAACGGGCTCGGAGGGTAAGGTTTTCGCGCGTCCAAGGCGGGCGTGCATGGCCTCTGACGACCGCCAAAACGGTCGTTAAGCCACAATCATCTTAGCCAATGGCAAACATCTTTGCAACAAAATAATTAGGTAAAACTCGCGGGGTGAAGCGCGTTACCTCGCGCAGCTGCGCAAGGGTTCTTCGACACGCCGCGCCTGTTAACGCCTGCGCGCCGCGGCGCGTCTCTAACGGGCGAAGGGGGCGAGGCGGTTTCATCGCCCCTTCCCATCAAACCAACAAGTCAGGGAGTGAGACTCTTATGAAAATGCCGGCGCGCTTGAGGCCGTGCCTCGCGCTCACACTGCTCTTCACACTGTCGTCGGCCCCGCACGCGCAGCAGGCGGGTCTGCAACGTCCCAACGACCTCGAAAGGTACGAGGCGCAGGCCACGGACTCGGTCGAGGTCACCATCGACGACCGCGTGCTCCGCCTCGCGGCGCGCGCACTCTCCGACGCGAAGCCGCAGGAGCGCGCCGCCAAGGCCCTGCTCGCTGGGCTGAAGAGCGTCTACGTCCGCGCCTTCGAGTTCGAACGCGAGGGCGTCTACCAGCCTTCGGAGGTCGAGGCACTGCGCTCGCGCTTCAACGCGCCCGAGTGGTCGAAGGTCGTGGGCGTGCGGAGCAGGAAGTACGGCGACAACGTCGACGTCTTCATCTCCTCGGCGGGCGCGCAGTTGAAGGGGATCGCGGTGGTCGTCGCCGCGCCGCGCCAGTTGGTCTACGTGCACGTCTCGGGCGACATAGACCTTGAGCGCCTGAGCGAGCTGGAGGGCCAGTTCAACGTGCCGAGGCTCGAACTCTACAGGTCTGGGAAGGAGTAGGCGGAGTATGTCGCCTTTCAGGTTCGTCGCGCGGGCCGCGGCCGCGCTGTTACTTTCGATTCTCGTCTGCGCGCCCGCGACCGCGAGGGCCGACGAGTTCGACGCCGTCGTGCGCAACGTGCGCGCGGCGTGCGGCGGGAAGCGCGTGCGCATCCCCTTCCTGGGCCTGGCGAGCTTCGCGACCCGCCTGGTGCGCCCGGCCGGGGTGAAGAGTTTCAAGCTGGCCGTCTTCGAGGAGGTGACGCGTGAGGGCGACGTGTCTGGTCTGCGCGAGGCCCTGGGGCGCTCGCTCGGGCCGGAGTGGCGACCGCTCGTGCGCGTGCGCTCCGGCCGCGGCGCGGAGCAGACGCACGTCTACGTCCGCGAGGCGGGCGACAACCTCAAGCTGATGATCGTCACGCTCGGCGGCGACCAGGCGACCGTCATCCGCGCGAAGATCAACCCCGAGGCCCTCGCCCGCTTCGCGCGCGACCCGAAGCTCTTCGGCGTCTCGCTCAACAGCGGCGAGTAAAACGGATTCACCACAGAGGCACGGCTTTAGGAATTTGAGATTTCAACTTTGAGATTTCAAATTGTCTGAGCTGTGCCTCTGTGTCTGTGTGGTGAATCCGTTCTTACTCAAGTAGGGTATGATGACGGGCATGTGCCTTCTGAAGCACGCCGGCGGCGCTTTCACACACCGGCCCGAAGAGTTGAAAGAGCGTCTGAGTCCGAAGGCGTCCGACCTCGTCAAGTCGGCCTTCGCGGACGTCGACCCGGCGCGCCTCGTCGATTACCACACGCACGTCGCGGGACTCGGCGCGGGCGGCACGGGCAACCGCGTCAACCCGAAGATGCGCACCTGGCGCCACCCCTTCCACCGCGTCAAGTTCGCCGTCTACCTCAGCTCCGCGGGCGTCGAAGACCTGGAGCGCGCCGACGCGGAGTTCGCCGAGCGGCTCTTCCGCCTGGTGAGCAACATCGAGCCTCAAGGCAAGTACCGGCTGCTCGCCTTCGACAAGCACTACCGCCTCGACGGCACGGAGAATCTTGAGAAGACGGAGTTCTACGTCCCCAACGAATACGTCTTCGGCCTCGCGGCCAAACACCCCGACCTCTTCGAGCCGGTCATCTCCGTCCACCCTTACCGCGCCGACGCGGTCGAAGAGTTGGAGCGCTGGGCGCGCCGCGGCGGCCGCATGGTCAAGTGGCTGCCGAACGCGATGGGCATCGACCCTTCGCACGCGGCCTGCGACCCCTTCTACGCGAAGATGAAGGAACTCGGGCTCGTGCTCCTCAGCCACGGCGGCGAGGAGAAGGCGGTCGAGGCGAAGGAAGACCAGAGACTCGGGAACCCCCTGCTGCTGCGCAGGGCGCTCGAGCACGGCGTCAGAACAATCGTCGCGCACTGCGCCAGCCTCGGCGAAAACGAAGACCTCGATGACCCCGGCCGCAAGCTCGTACACAACTTCCGACTCTTCCTCCGCCTCGTCGAAGACCGGAAGTACGAAGGGCTCCTCTTCGGCGACATCTCCGCGATGACACAGTTCAACCGCGTGGGCGAGCCGCTCTCGACCGTCCTCGCGCGGGAGGACTTGCACGGACGCCTCGTCAACGGGAGCGACTACCCCCTACCTGCCGTCAACCTCCTCATCCGTTCGAAGCCGCTCGTCCGCGCCGGCTACCTCACGCGCGAAGAGGCCGCCTCCCTGCGCGAGATTTACGGCTTCAACCCTCTGCTCTTCGACTACACGCTCAAGCGCTGCCTCCGCCTGCCCGGCACAGACAAGCGCCTCCCCCCGACCGTCTTCGAATCGAACCCCGCGCTCGAAGTCTGAGTCAGCCCTGTTAACGCAGGTACTTGTTGAAGAATTCGAGCGTGCGCGTCCAGGCCAGCTTGGCGGCCTCCGCGTCGTAGCGCGGCGTCGTGTCGTTGTGGAAGCCGTGCTGCTTGCCGTCGTACATGTAGACCGCGTAGGTCTTCTTGTTGGCCTTGAGCGCCGCCTCGTAGGCCGGGATGCCTTCGTTGACGCGCTGGTCGTTGCCGGCGTAATGGAGCAGGAGCGGCGCCGCGATCTTCGGCACGTCGTCCGCGCCCGCCTGCCGCCCGTAGAAGGCGGCCCCCGCGTTCAAGTCGGGGCCGAGCCGCACGGCCAACTGGTTCACCATCCCGCCGCCGAAGCAGAAGCCGACCGCGCCGAGCTTGCCCGTCGAGTCGGGCCGCGCCTTGAGCCACCTGGCCGCCGCCACGAAGTCCTCGGTCATCTTCTTTCCGTCCACTTCGCGGAAGAGCGCCGCCCCCTTCTCGTCGTTCCCGGGGTAGCCTCCCACGGAAGTCAGGCCGTCGGGGGCGAACGCGACGAAGTTCTGGAGCGCGAGCCGGCGCGCGACGTCTTCGACGTAAGGGTTGAGTCCGCGGTTCTCGTGGATGACGAGAACGGCGGGCCACTTCTTCCCCTTCGAAGGGCGCGCGAGATATCCCTTAATCGAGCCGTTGCCCGCGGGCGACTGCACCGTCTCGTAGCCGACCTTGATGCGCTTGTCGTCAGGCGGCACCTGCTGCGCCCAGGCGTAGTTGGGCTGCAGCCCCTCGAAGATGGCCGCGACGGTCAGGCCGCCGACCGCGAACTTGCCGGCGCGGTCGAGGAAGGTGCGGCGGTCGATGTCGCCGTGCTGGTATTCGTGAAAGAGGTCTAACAACTCCTGCGGGTAGTCGGATGCTGACTTGCGTTCCATTCTTCCTCCTCGTGCTAGATTAAGCCGAATGAGACCTGGCTGATGATGTTAGGAGAGTTTTCGGACAGGCGTAATGTTGCTTCCGCCCGAACGGGCATGTCAAGGTATGCCCCCTGACACGCGTATGAAGAGAACGCTTCTTTCCCTGTCGCTCCTGCTCGCCCTCCTGATTGAGTCGCCCGCGTACGCGCGGCAGGCGGGGCTCGCGCTCACACGCCTGGAGACGGACGCGGCGGCGCAGCCGCTCGGCATTGACGACCACAGTCCGAGGCTGAGTTGGGTGATTGAGAGCGCGCGGCGCGGCGTGTTGCAGAGGGCCTACCGCGTGCTCGTCGCTTCGAGGCCGGAACTCTTGCGCGAGGGCAGGGCGGACGTTTGGGATTCGAAGCAGGTGGCGTCGTCAGACCCCTGGGCCGCGTACGCGGGGCCGGCTTTGAAGTCTCGCACGCGTTACTACTGGACGGCGCGCGCGTGGGCGACGGACGGGCTTGTGAGTGATTGGGCGCGGCCCGCGTGGTTCGAGACGGCACTCCTCGGCGCGGACGAATGGAGGGGGCTTTGGATCGCGGGGCCGGAGCGGAAGGTCGTCCCGCTGACCGAGGACGAAGGGCGGGCCGACGACGACGCGGTTCGCGCGGCGGGAGAGTTCTGCCGCCCCGTCGGCTGGCTCGTGGGCACGTGGTCGGCGCCGCTCGTCAAGAACAACCAGGGCGAGTGCCGCGAGCTGCGCCCCGCGCCGATGCTACGCAAGTCCTTCCAAGTCTCGAAGCCGTTCGTGAGGGCGCGCGTCTACTCTTCGGGTCTCGCATACAATCACCTCACGCTCAACGGCCGCGCCGCCTCCGAAGCGGTGCTCGACCCTTCGTTCACCGACTACGGCAAGACGGTGCTCTACACCACGCAGGACGTGACGGCGCTGCTTCATCAGGGCGAGAACGTCATCGCCTCGGAACTCGGCTCGGGCCACTACGACGACGCGGCGCGCACCTGGGACTGGGGCTGGGAGCGGGCCGGGTGGCGCGCGCGGCCGCGCCTGCGCCTCGACCTCTACGTCACCTACGCGGACGGCACAGAGCAGTTGGTGAGCAGCGACGGCACCTGGAAGGTGAGCACGGGCGGGCCGACGCGCTACGACAGCTACTACCTCGGCGAGACCTACGACGCGCGACGAGAGCGCGCGGGATGGGACGAGCCCGGCTTCGACGATGATTCGTGGGAGGCGGCGCGCGTGGTCGAAGCACCCGAAGGAGTCTTGCGCGCTCAAACGAACGAACCCATCCGCGTCGTAGACGTGCGACCGTCCGGCAGACGCACCGAGCCCGCGCCGGGCGTCTTCGTCTACGACGTAGGGCAGAACCTCACGGGCTGGGCGGAGGTGAAGGTCGGAGCGCCCGCGGGAAGGGCCGTCGAGATTTTCTACTCGGAGAAGCTCGACCGCGAAGGCCGCGCGAGCACCGAGGGCAACGCCCTCGTCTTCGGACAGTTGCAGACCGACTACTACGTCGCGAAGGGTTCGGGCGCGGAGAGCTGGACGCCGCGCTTCAGCTACAAGGGTTTTCAGTACGTGCAACTGAGCGGGCCGAAGGGCGAGCCGCTGCCGCCGGACGTGGCCGTCACGGTCGAACGAATTCGGCAAGTCAGAACCGGGCTGGCCCGAGCGTCGGACTTCGAATCGACCAGCGGCACGCTCAACCGCATCCACGCCAACACCGTCTGGGCCGTGCAGAACAACATGCACGGCATCGTCACCGACACGCCCGTCTACGAGAAGAACGCCTGGACGGGCGACGCGAGCCTGACGGCGGGCGCCGCGTCTCTGCTGTTCGACACGGAGCGTCTCTACCGGAAGATGTTCCAGGACATGCTCGACGCGCAGACCGCGCAGGGCGAGTTGTCTCTGCTCGCGCCGTCGAATAGGAACTACGGCTACGTCGGCGCCATCTTCAAGAAGGCGGAGTGCTGCGGCGCGACGCCCGCGTGGGACTCTTTCTGGTTCGTCATCCCGTGGGAGAGCTGGATGCGCTACGGCGACCGGCGCGCGCTTGAGAAGACGTACCCCGCGATGCGCAAGTACCTCGACGAATGGGTGCCGCGCTGGACGAACAAGGACGGCGACGGCTTCGCCTACACCCTAACCTCGGGCCTCGGAGACTGGGTGCCGCCCGAAGGCGTGCCGACGATTAACGCCCTGACCTCAACCGCCTACTACGCCTACCTCGCGCACATCGCGGCCGACACGGCCCGCGCGCTGGGCAAGACGGAGGACGCCGCGCGCTACGAAGAGCTGTTCGGGAAGATTCGCGCGGACTTCAACGCGCGCTTCCTCGGCCCCGGCGACTTCTACCGCGAGAAGGAGACAGACCCGTTCGTGCAGTCCGCGCAAATCTTCCCGCTCGCGTTCGGCCTGGTGCCGGAGGAGAAGAGGAGTGAGGTCGCAGACCGCCTCGCCGAAGACATAACGAAGAACCGCGGCGGCCACGCCTACGTCGGGGTTCTGGGCGCGCGCTGGGTTCTGCCGGTGCTGACCGCGACGGGACACACGGACGTCGCGTACGCGGTCGCGACCCAGACGACGGAGCCGAGTTGGGGATTCTGGACGGACAATTTGAAGTTCACCTCGCTCGGCGAAGAGTGGCCCGCCAACACGCGCTCGCGCAACCACCACTTCTTCGGCGCGATTGTGCAATGGTTCTACGAAGACCTCGCGGGCATACGCCCCGGCGCACCCGGCTTCCGCGTCGTCGAGTTCAGACCCGAGATTCCGGCGACGGGACTGGACGGCGTGTCGGCCTCTTACGAAAGCGTCCGCGGCCCCGTCGCCTCGCGCTGGAAGCGCACGGCCGACGGGCTCGAACTCGAAGTGACCGTCCCGCCGAACGCTACGGGGCGCGTCCACTTGCCCGCGCCGAACCCGCGGGCCGTGACGTTTGATAAGTCAGACCACGTCAAACTCCTCGGCGCAGAAGGCGGCCGCGTCGTCTACGAAGTCGGCTCCGGCCGCTATCGATTCCACGTCGCCGCACGTTGACGACGCGCGGCCGCGCTTACACCTGTCTGCTAAAGACTGCGGGCGTCTGCTTTGCCCGACAATGGCAGGCTGCCCGCTAATTCTGTAACTTGCCCGACAATATGTCGCATCCTAATTTTTGTGGCCGAAGAATAAGAAAGGAAAGCGGCGAGTCCCGAAAGACTCGCCGCTGCCATAAACACTGCCCCAACGGCCGTCGCTGCTAGGGAAGCGTCACGAACCGCCGCGGCGGCGTTTTGTTACTTCCAAAGCTATGCTGATGCTTAGCAACAGCACGTCTACAAGGAGTAGGCTGAGCTTTAGAGTTTCAACGTTCATTTGTCCTCCTCTCAGCCTTCCATTCCTGACCCTCAGGTTTTATGGAAAGGCCGCCGTTAGCGGGAGGACAACGTACTGGCTTCCGGATTATACTCCGATTAACCCCACGCAATAAGTTCTTTCCAGACAATTCACGCAATCTGCGCGTCCAGTTCGTCAAACTTCATCCGGCCAAGCCTCCACCAGAAAACCGCCAGCCGCGCCGGCGCGCACGCGGAAGAGCGCGTCGAAGCCTTCGGCCGGCGTCGGCGCGACGAGCCGCTTCTGAGTGCCGTAGATCGCCTGGTCGGGCACACGCGCCGCGCCCTGCCGCAGGCCGTTGCGCGCGAGCGCCGACGGCACGTCGGTGAGAAAGTAGTAGCCGACCACGCGGAAGCCCGCCGCCCGCGCCGGCGCGATGAAGAGCGCGCGGGTCTCGGGCGTGACGTTCGTGTTGTCCACGACGAAGGGCTGCCCGGCCTCGACGCAGGCGGCCAGGAGCACACGCTGGCGGTGCTTCGTCTTCAGCATGTCGAGGTTGATGCGGACGTGCGTGTCGAAGAAGCGCTCCTTGTAGAAGGAGGACTTGCCCGCGCCCTGTATGCCGACGAAGATGACCGCCTCCATCACGCCTCCGCTTACAAAGACTAAGCCTGCCTGCCCGAAGCCTGGCACACGGGCCTCACACACGCGGGGGCCGTCAGCGCCTTTACTCTCTCGGCAAGTCGGACTCGCGGAACTTCAAGAGGGAGGCGCTGCCGAAGTTCTCGACCGCGCCCCCTTCGAACGCATTCCGGAAGGTGAAGGCGAGCGTGACGGCGCGGCCGTCGCGCAAGACCGCGCGCGGCACGGCGAAGAGGAGGGACTTGCCGGGCAGAAGCGTCTCGTCCGAGCCGAAGTCGAAGCCGTAGCGCAGCGGCGCGCCGTCCCTGTCTTCGAGGCCGAGACGCACGCCGACCTCGGCGCCGTCGCAGAGGCCGACGGCCTTCTGCCCCGTCGGGAACTCGAAGAAGCAACTCCCGTCCGTCAGGTAGATGCTCTGCGTCGGGACGGAGACGGGGAGCGGCGAGTCGTTGTGCAGGCGCAGCCAGACGGCGTTCGCGTCGGCGGCCGGCTTGCTCACTTTGCTCTTCTTCGGCTCCGGCGTCTCCATCATTCTCTGCTCGCCGGGCGGCGTCATGTCGCCGTAGTGGTCGAAGGTGACGTAGACGAGATTCTTATATGCGGCGTTCTCCGCGTCGGCCCGCCGCGCGCTCTCCGCCTTGCGGTTGATGAAGTCCTGGCGCCGCGCCTCCCACACCTTCTTCCCCTCGAACTCTTCGCGGTCGACGGGGAAGAGGCTCCACAGCGCCCGCCCGGTTTCGAGGTCGAACATGAAGATGTTCTGCCCCCCGCCGCCGGTGACGAAGGTGCGGCCGTCGGGGTGGAACGCGACGCGGTTGTGGAAGGAGTAGCCCACGTCGAACTCGCGCAGCGGGCCGCCCGCCTCGATGTCCCAGAGCTGCCAGCCGCCCCACCAGGGTTTGACGAGGAAGCGCTTCTCGTCGGGGCAGAAGGCGAGGTTGTCGAGCTGGTCGATGTACTTGAACTCCCTGACGGTCTCGTTCGTGGCGGCGTTCACGAGCCGGAAGGGCTTGTCGTACTCCTCGACGAGCGCGAGCCTCCCGCTCGGACTCGGGTATCTGTTCTCCCTGTCCGCGAAGCGCTGCTCGCCTTTGACTTCACTCAGCTTCGAGCCGGTGCTCGCGTCCCAGACGATTGACTCCTGCTCGCTCCGCGACGTGAGCGTCTTGCCGTCCCGGCCGAACGCGACCGAGCGCACGTCCGCGGTGTGGCCTTCGAGCTGAAGCAGAAGTCTCCCGCCGCGCGTTTCCCACACGCGCACGACGTGGTCGCCGCCCCCCGAGGCGAAGCGCGAGCCGTCGGGGCTGAAGGCGAGCGACTTGATGACGCCCGGGTGGCCGACGAGCCACGCGCGGCGTCTGCCCGTCCTCGTGTCGAAGACCTGCGTGCCGTCGGCGCGGTAGCCCGGCCCGCTGGCGACGAGACTCCCGTCGCCGTTCAGGACTCCGTCGTCGAACTCGCGGAACTCCTTCACGCGGCTCGCGCGCAGGTCGAAGATTTTTGCGCCGACGGCGTCCGGCAGGAGCATCACGTTCCCTTCGCGGCTGAAGGACGGAAGCTCGGAATGCTCCTGCGCGGGTATCCTTTTGACAACTCTTCCGGTCGTGACGTTCGTGACGACGAGGCCGTCGCGGCACTGCGAGGCGATGAAGGAGAAGTCCGGGCTGTAGACGCTGCTGTGGCGTCTGCGGTCGGCGCCGCAGGGGAAGACCTGTTTCGTCGAGAGGGGTTGAAAGTCTTCGGACGACCACGTCGTCAACAGGCCGAAGCCGTTCCCGGTCTGGAAACGATTATGTTCGACGAACCGGACGGCACGGACGTCCTTCTGGCCCGCGCTCAAATCTTTGAGCAGTCGCCCGCCGCCCAAGTCCCAGACCTTCAGCTCCGCCTTCCCGTCCTTCGTCTCGGCGCAGGAGACGAGCAGCCCGCCGTCGGGGCTTGCGGCGAGAGCCTTCACGGTGCCGGCGTGCGCCTTGACGTTCCAGACGAGCCGGCCCGTGCCCGACTCCCAGAGCTGAAGCTTCCCGTTGTCCGTCCCCGTGACGACTACACGGCCGTCGGCCGTCCACGCCGAGACGCGGACGGCGTAAGTCTCCGTGCCGTCCTGCAAAAAGGAGACGTCGCGTTTCCAGAGCACGCGCCCGCTCGCCACGTCCCAAAGGCGCACGGCGTTGTCGTCGCCCGAAGAGGTCAGGATGAGTCTGTCGTCCGGACTCCAACTGATCTCGCTGACCGTCTCCGCGTCGCCCACCTGCAAAGGGTACTTCCCGGCCTGCGCGACCGACACGGCCGCGCACGCGCAGACGAGGACGAAGCTTAGAAGAAAATTTCTCATGTGTGAGTCGCGCCGAGCATGTCGTAAGATGTGCCCTGAGTCAAAGAATGATGCCGACGGCGAAAGCCGCAGTCAAATAACAGATGAGCCATTCAAGAGACCTCGTGCGGACGTTCGTCGCGTCCGTCGTCCTCCTCCTGGCCGCCGCGCACGTCTGTCCGGCGCAGCAGCCGACCTCCACGCCGTCCTTCAAGCCGTACAGGGCGAGCGGCATCTACAACGTCGGCGAGAAGGTCGGCTGGACGGCCGAGTTGCCGCCCGGCGCGCCGCGGACGGCCGCGTACACGTACGCCGTCAGGAAGAACAACCAGGAGGTGGTCAAGACCGGCACGCTCGACTTCTCTACGGGCCGCGCCTCCATCGAGACGACGCTCGACGAGCCTTCGATGGTCTACGTGCAGGTCACGGCCCAGGGCGGAGGGGGGCAGGGCGAAGGCGCGTCCTTAGCGCTCGGCGCGGCCGTCGCGCCCGAACGTCTGCAGCCTTCCGCGCCGAGGCCCGCGGACTTCGACGCCTTCTGGGAGTCGAAGATAAGAGCGCTGAAATCCGTCCCCGAGAACGCCGTCCTCACGCCGTCCGACGGCGGCAGGGCCAACGTCGACTACGCCGTCATCAGGATGGACAACGTCGGCGGCGGGCACGTCTACGGGCAGTTGGCGAAGCCGAAGCGCGCGGGCAAGTTCCCGGCACTCGTCATCCTCCAGTGGGCCGGCGGGCCTTACCCTTTGCAGAAGCAATGGGTCACAGACCGCGCCGCCGAAGGCTGGCTCGCCATCAACATCGAGCCGCACGACGTTCTGCCCACGGAGCCGCAAGCCTACTACGACGCGCTCCCGCAGGAGCTGAAGAGCTACCAGGCAATCGGCCGCGAAGACCGTGAGAAGAGTTACTTCTTGAAGATGTACCTGGCCGACTACCGCGCCGTCGAATACGTCTCGCACCGCCCCGACTGGGACGGCCGCACGCTCGTCGTGATGGGCACGAGCATGGGCGGCCAGCAAGCCCTCGCCGTCGCGGGGCTGCACCCGAAGGTCACGCACGTCGTCGTCAACGAGCCCGCCGGCTGTGACACGAACGGCCCGCTTCACGGCCGCGCCTCCGGCTACCCCAACTGGCCCGCTGACAACCCGCAGGCGTTGAAGACGGCGCTCTACTTCGACCCGGTCAACTTCGCCCCGCGCATCCGAGTCCCCAGCTTAGTCGCGATGGGCTTCGTGGACACGGTCACGCCGCCCGTCGGCATCTGGATCGCGTTCAATCAGATCAAGGGGCCGAAAGAGGCCGCCCCGATGATCGAATCGCCGCACAACCACCAGGCCACGCCCGCACAGCAGCGCCCCTTCACCGTGCGCTCGGGCGAGTGGCTCAACACAATCGTCCACGGAGGACAGGTGAGACCCAACCCAGACCCGACCCGGCCCGCGCCCGCAGACCAGCCCACGCCGCGCTCAGACCAGAACTCGATGATCGCGCACGCGGAGCTGCTGGAGAAGAGGAAGAAGGGAAGGATAGACGTCTACTTCCTCGGCGACTCCATCACGCGGCGCTGGGGCACGAGCGACGAGCAGTACAAGACGTTCCTTGAGAACTGGCGGCAGAACTTCTACGGCTGGAACGCCGCGGACTTCGGCTGGGGCGGCGACACCACGCAGAACATCCTCTGGCGTCTTGAGAACGGAGAGCTGGACGGCGTCAACCCGAAGGTCATCGTTCTGATGGCCGGCACGAACAACGTCGGCCGAGTCTCGCCGCAGGGCGACGAAGAGGCGCGGACCGCCGACGTGACGCGCGGCATCAAGGCCGTCCTCGACCTCTGCCGCCGCAAAGCGCCGAAGGCCGCGATCATCCTGATGGGCATCACCCCGCGCAACGACAACGTGGCCGTGATGCCCGTCATCAACCGCATCAACGACAGCATCTCGAAGTTCGCCGACGGGAAGAGAGTCCGTTATGTCAACATCAACGACAGGCTGGCCGACCGCGAGGGCCGGCTCTACGAAGGGATGACCAACCGCGACCTGCTCCACCTCGACGTGAAGGGCTATCAGGTCTGGGCCGACGCGCTGAAGCCCATTCTCAAAGAACTGCTCGGCCCGCCCGCGAAGGAAGACAAAGCCCCGCCGCCCACCGGCGACCCGAGCGCCAGAAAGTAGGCCCGGCCGGGAATGACATGACCGTAAAACCCCGCGCTTTTCGCGAATTTATAGTTCGAGACAAAAACAATATATGCGGCGGGGCGGGGAATTAAGGAAGGCGAAAGTCTTAAACGGAAAAGAGCCCCGAATCAGGCGACGGAAGGGGCGACGAAGTGCTTCTGGAGGACGAGCGCTATCGCGCCGCGCAGGCGCGGGTGGGCCAGCTCCTCCACGGGCTTAATGCGCGTGGCCGAAGGCTGCTGGCACTTCTCCGAGACGACGCGGCTGATGATTGGCTCGATTCTCGACCAGACGCGCGTCACCTCCGCGGCCACGACGATCAGGCTCGGCGCGAAGCTCGTGATGAGCATGGCGACGCCGACGCCGAGGTAGTGGGCCATGCGGTCGACGGCCTCTGTGGCTTTGGCGTCCCCCAGCTCGCACAGGCGCAGGAGCGAGTCGAAGGTCGGGGCGGAGCCGTCCTGCTGCCCGCGGTCTGCGCGTGCGCCGGCCGCGATCTTCATGTAGTAGTCGATGGCCGCGGTGTTCGACGCGTAGACCTCCCAGCAGCCTACGTTCCCGCAGCGGCAGAGCGGGCCGTCCTCCGTGAGGGAGACGTGCCCCAACTCCGCGGCCAGGCCGGTCGCGCCCCGCAGAACCTCCCCGTCGGCGATGATGCCCGTCCCTATCCCCTCCGAGACGGTCAGCGCGACGAGGTCGTGCACGCCTTCGGAGTGCTTCCCGTACCAGGTCTCGAAGAGCGCGCAGGCGTTGGCGGCATTGTCCACTTCGACGGGGATGCCCGTCGCCTCTTCGAGCGGCCCTTTGAGGTCGACCGTGCGCGCCTGTTTGATATCGACCTCGGCCCAGCCGAGGTTCGGGGCGAAGACGAGGCGCTGCGTCTTCGGGTCTACGCGGCCGGGCAGTCCGACCCCGATCCCTTCGCAGAAGATTTGCGGCTGCGAGCGGCGCATGTTCTGTATGCGCTCGGCCAGCTCGTTCAGGAAGGTCTGCGGGTCTGCGGGCGTCTGCAGGGAGTCCTGCGTGAGTATGCGCGCGTTGAGGTCTGTGAGCGCGAGGGTCGTCAGGCGCGGGCGCACGTCCACGCCGATGATGCCGGCCCGCTCGTTGTTGAGGTGCAGGAAGCGCGGCTTACGGCCCCGGGGCGCGTGGCCGAGCGCCCCCTCCGTGATCCACTGTTCCGAGATGAGCTGCTCGGTGATGGAGGAGACCGTGCTGCGCTGCAGCCCCGAGAAGCGCGCGAGGTCTGCGCGCGAGATGGGCTGGCGCGTGCGTATCAGGTTGAGGAGTATGCGGCGGTTGATGTCGCGGGCCGTCTCGCTGGTCGCGACCTGAAAATTGGACAGGTTGATTTTCCGCATGGCGCACGTTTAAGTAGCAGTAATCCACGTACTTTTCAACCCACTCGTCGTCTCCGGAACTTGAGGTAAAGCAATCGAACGCCGGCTGGGAGTAACATTTTGTTGACAAAATGGCGTTCGGAAGGTATTGTTGCGCCCTCGAACTTAATAGCTTCCACCCGATGTTAAAAGTTTGGGTGCTAAAAGTAAAGCTCTGCCCTCATTTTCGGCCTGTTCAATTCCAGCGGGTCTTCAAAGGGTTTCCGTTCTGATATGCCAGCCGGGGGAGTCCCAGTGCGAGGACTTCTCACCGCAGCCCTGAAAGGAGAGGAAGAGACATGCTTCAGCTAAACAGAGCCTCTACGCGCCGCGCACAGACCCGCGGGGGCCGGGTTTCAGTTTCGCGGTTCGAGCCGCACAAACGCCCGAGGGGGCTCGCCGTCCTGGTCTGGGCGCTGGTTCTCTCCTTCGCGTCCCTGGCGCTGCCCGGGGCGGCCCGCGCGCAGGTGCTCTACGGCTCTTTGACGGGTAACGTCTCGGACTCGGCGGGCGCGTCGGTGCCCGGCGCGACCGTCACGGCCCTCAACGCCGGCACCAACGTCTCGAAGGAGACGACGACCAACGACGAGGGCATCTACCAGTTCAGCGACCTCCTGCCGGGCGTCTACAAGGTCACGATTGCGGGGGGCGGGTTCACGACCGCGGTCTCCGAGGGCGTCAACATTGAGGTCAACAACGTCCGGCGCCTCGACGTGACCCTTCAGCCGGGCGGCGTGAGGGACACCGTCACGGTCAACGCCGACACGGCGACGGCGCTCCAGACCGACCGCGCCGACGTGAACGTCACGCAGTCTGCGCGGCAGGTCAACGACCTGCCCATCGCCGGCAGCGCGGGAAGGAACTACCAGAGCTTGATGCAGATCGTGCCGGGCGCCGTGCTCTCGGGCGAGCAGAACTCGGCCGCGGGCAGCCCGCAGCGCTCCATCTCCTTCAACGTCAACGGCGTCTCGCGCCTCCAGAACAACACGAAGATCGACGGGTCGAGCATCACGTACCCGTGGCTCCCGACGAACACGGCCTACGTGCCGCCGGCCGAGGCCATCCAGTCGGTCAACATCGTGACGAACGCCTTCGACGCCGAGCAGGGCCTGGCGGGCGGAGCGGCCGTCAACGTCATCATCAAGTCGGGCACGAACGACTTCCACGGCGTCGGCTGGGTCTACCACACGAACAGCCGCCTCGCCGCGCGCAACCACTTCCAGACCTCGCCGCAGAACCCGAAGGACTTGCTGACGCAGTTCGGCTACGCCGTGGGCGGCCCCATCGTCAAGAACAAGCTCTTCTTCTTTACGGACTTCGAGCGCACGACGCGCCGCAACCTCTCGCGCGACAACCGCGTGAGCATCGCGCCCGCGAGCCTCAGACCCGATTCGAGCGGCAACGTCCACTTCCCGACCGCGGCCGAGGGCGGCGCGACCATCTACGACCCGCTCTCGAACGCCAACCCGGCGCTGCGCACGCCGTTCGCCAACAACACGATCCCCGCGAACCGCATCGACCTCGCGGCCGTCGAGCTGATCAAGCGGCTGCCGCTCCCCAACGCGTCCGGCTTCGTCAACAACTTCCTGACGAACGGCACGGCCGAGTTCAACCGCAACAACATCGACTCCAAGATTAACTGGAACCCTTCGGACAAGACGACGCTCTTTGGACGCTACAGTCTTTCGCCGACGCTCATCACCGAGCCGCCCATCCTGGGCGAGGCCGGCGGCGACGCCATCAACGGCGGGCAGTTGGGCACGGCGACCGGGCGCGTGCAGGTCGCTGGATTAGGCGGCACGTACACCTTCAACGGGTCGCTCTTCCTCGACGCGAACTTCGGCTACACGCGCCAGCGTCTGGGCGCGGCCGGGCCGGACGTGGTCTCCGGCACGAACTTCGGCCTCGACGTTCTGAAGATACCCGGCACCAACGGCCCCGACCCGCTCCAGGCCGGCATCCCCTTCTTCAACGTCTCGAACTGGGCGAACATGGGGAACTCGAACACCGGCAACCCGTTCATCTTTCGCGACAACCAGTACGTCGGCTCTTCGAACGTCTCGTGGCTCCGGGGTTCGCACTCGTTCCGCTTCGGCGGCGACTACCAGAACCAGCAGCTCAACCACTTCCAACCGCAGGGCGGCACGTTCCAGACCGTGCGCGGCACGTTCCAGTTCAGCGGCGCCATCACGTCCCTGCAAGGCGGCGCGGCGGCCAACCGCTTCAACAGTTGGGCCGACTTCCTCCTGGGCCTGCCGAGCGGCGCGGGCAAGGTCGACCAGTTGCGCAACCCGAACTCGCTGCGGATGAAGTCGTACGCGCTCTACGCGCGCGACCACTGGCAGGTCAACCAACGGCTGACGCTGACCTACGGCCTGCGCTGGGAGCGCTACCCGTTCCCGACGAAGGACAACACGGGCATCAACCGCTTCGACCCCGCGACGGGTCTCGTCTACACGGGCGGCCTCTCGGGCGTGCCCGAGGACACGGGCGCCACTTCGGGGCCGGGACAGTTCCTGCCGCGCATCGGCGTCGCCTACCGCTGGAACGACAAGACGGTCTTGCGCGGCGGCTACGGCCAGTCGGCCGACCCGCGCCCCTTCATCGACTTCCGCAACGCGTACCCCGTAGTCAACCTCTTCGCGATGCCGACGCCGACCTTCAACGGCGCGACCAACTCGTTCCTGCCCGTGACGACTTTGCGGAACGGGCTCATCAACCCGAACGCCGCGCCCGACCTGTCGCAGGGCGTGTTGAGGCTTCCGTCGAACACGGGCACGACGACCTACCCCGCCACGCCGAAGCGCAAGGAGATTCACTCCTTCAACTTCATCGTCGAGCGGCAACTGCCCATGAGCTTCACCAGCTCAATCGGCTACGTCGGCACGCGCGCCGTCGGGCAGATGGGCTTCATCAACATCAACGCCAGCGCGCCGGGCACGGGCAACGCCGGCCGCCCGCTGTTCACGACCGATGCGAACGGCAATCCCGTCCGCATCGTCGCCGACATCAACTCCATCCAGCCCTACAAGAACACGACGTACGACTCGCTTCAGGCGACGCTCAACCGGCGCTGGACGAGCTCGCTCTTCGGGCTCGCCTACACCTGGTCGAAGGCGATCAACTACGCCGACAACGACGCAAACCCGCGCATCCAGTACATGCCCGAGGCCGAGCGCAACCGCGGCCTCGCCGGCTACGACCGGCCGCAGAACCTGCAGGGCTACTTCGTCTGGGAGCTGCCGGTCGGCAGGCGGCAGCGCTGGCTGAACGACGGCGTCGGGAGCAAGCTGCTCGGCGGCTTCCAAATGACCGGCCTCTTCAGTGTGATGAGCGGCACGCCCTTCTACGTCGTGCAGAACACTGCGCCGAACCTGCTCGCGCAGGGCAGCGGGCAGGTGCCGAACCAGCTCGCGCAGACCATCCAGTACCGGAACGGCATCGGCCTGGGGAACGCCTACTTCGACAACACGATCCTCGGCGTGAACTGCACGGCCAACTGCGCGTGGGCGCCGGAGACGGGCGCGCGCTTCGGCAGCGCGGGCCGCAACAACCTGCGCGGCCCCGGATTCAAGAACATGGACTTGAGCCTGTTCCGCAACTTCCCGCTGAAGGAGTCGCTCAGCATGCAGCTGCGGCTTGAGATGCTCAACGTCTTCAACCACCCGAACTTCGCCAACCCGAACGTGAACATCTCCGACCCGAGCACGTTCGGCTTCATCACCGCGACGACGGGCACGGCGCAGCGCACGCTGCGCCTCGCGGCCCGCCTGTCCTTCTAACGCGAGCGCGGCGGCGCGGCCCGGCTGTTGATAAGCCGGGCCGCGCCGCCTTTCACTTCCGTCCGCGCACATCGGTTAGAATCACCCCAATGGCAAACGCACCGCTGCAAAGAGACTTCACACGGCGTGTGGGGGCCGGAGGACTCTCGCTCGCGGTGCTGTTGTTGTTCTGCTGCGCTCCGACAGTCCGAGCGAGGCGGCAGGCCGAGCCGCCGCACCTGCGGAGGCAGGGCACGGCGACGCAGCTGGTCGTGGGCGGGCGTCCCTTCCTCGTGCGCGGCGGCGAGCTGGGCAACTCCTCCTCTTCGAGCCTCGAATACATGCGCCCCGTCTGGCCGAAGCTGGCGGCGCTCAAGCTCAACACGGTCGTCATCCCCGTCTACTGGGAACTCGTCGAACCGGCCGAAGGCAAGTTCGACTTCGAGCTGGTTGACGGCCTGCTCGCGGCGGCGCGTCAGCACGGGCTCAAGCTCGTGCCCCTCTGGTTCGCCACCTGGAAGAACAGCATGTCCACCTACGTGCCGGCGTGGGTGAAGAGAGACCAGAAGCGCTTCCCGCGTTCGCAGGACAGGGAGGGGCGCGGCATCGAAATCCTCTCGGCCTTCAGCAAAGAGAACGTGGAGGCGGACGCGCGCGCCTTCGCCGCGCTGATGCGCCACCTGCGCGAAGTGGACGGCCGCGAGCAGACGGTCATCATGGTGCAGGTCGAGAATGAGATCGGCATGATTCCGGACTCGCGCGACCGCAGCCCCGTCGCCGAAAAACTCTTCGGCGGCCCCGTGCCTTCTGAGCTTCTCTCTTACCTTGAGAAGAACAAGGAGACGCTGACGCCCGAGCTGCGGGCCGCGTGGGGCGCCGCCGGCTGGAAGACGCGCGGCAGCTGGGAGGAGGTCTTCGGGCGCGGCCCTGCGACGGACGAGCTTTTCATGGCGTGGCACTTCGCGCGCTTCACAGACCGCGTGGCCGCGGCGGGCAAGGCCGAGTACAAGCTCCCGATGTACGTCAACGCCGCGCTCATACGTCCCGGCTACCAGCCCGGCCAGTACCCGAGCGCCGGCCCCCTGCCGCACCTCCTCGACGTGTGGCGCGCCGGCGCGCCGCAGATAGATTTTCTCTCGCCCGACATCTACTTCCCGAACTTCATCGAGTGGGCAGGCAAGTACAGGCGTTCGGGCAACCCCCTCTTCATCCCCGAGGTGCAGCTCGGGCAGCTCAACGCCGTGCAGGCGCTCTACGCCTTCGGCCAGCACGACGCCATCGGCTTCAGCCCCTTCCAGATAGAGTCGGCCACAGGCCCCGCGGCCGAACTGCTCACGGCCGGTTATGATTTAGTAGAGCAACTGACGCCGCTCATCGCCGAGCACCAGGGCAAGGGTGAGACGGTCGGGCTGCTCCCCGAAACCAACGAGCCGCAGCGTGTGCCGCAGCGCGTGAGACTGGGCGGCTACGCTTTGAACGTGACTTACGAGCGGCCGAGTGCGGCGCCCATCGCGCAGGCGAACCCGGGCGCGGCGCCGGCCGCGCAGACGGGCGACGCGCCGGCGGGCGGGATCGTCATCTCGACGGGGCCGGACGAGTTCGTCGTCGCGGGCACAGGGTTAGTCATCGTCTTCGAAGCCGACTCGCCGGGCGACCCCACGGTCGGCATCCTTTCGGCGCAGGAAGGGAAGTACGTGGACGGCCGCTGGCAGCCCGGCCGCTGGCTCAACGGCGACCAGACGCACCAGGGCCGGCACGTACGCCTGCCCTCGGGCCGCTTCGACATACAGCGCGTGAAGCTTTACCGTTACCGCTAAGGGAAAATGAAGAAGACGCACCAGCGACGTAGACGAACGAGCACGTTGGGACTTGTCTGCTTCGCCTTCGCACTGCAACTGCTCGCCGTCTCAAGCGCGAAGGCCGACGACGGCTACCGGCTCTGGCTGCGCTACGACCCTCTGCCCGCGAACGTCTCTAAAGAGTACCGCGCGCTTGTGACCTCGGTCGTCGTGCAGGGGCAGTCGCAGACGCTCGACGCCGTCCGCGCGGAACTCGTCGGCGGCCTGACGGGATTGCTCGGCGGCGCCGTCCCGGCCGCGTTGAAGGTCGAGCGCGACGGCGCCGTGGTCGTCGGCACGCCTTCGAACTCGCCGCTCGTCGACAGCCTCGACTGGGGCCGTCAGCTCGCCGCGCTCGGCCCCGAGGGCTTTCGTATACGCTCGGCCAGAGTCGGCGGGCACAACGTCACGGTCATCGCTTCACAGGGCGAGGTCGGCGCGCTCTACGGCGCGTTCCACTTCCTGCGTCTGTTGCAGACCGAACGGCCGATCAACCGTCTGGACGTGAGCGAGAGGCCGCGGCTTCAGCTCCGCGTGCTCAACCACTGGGACAACCTCGACAGGAGCGTAGAGCGCGGCTACGCGGGCCGCTCGCTGTGGGACTGGGACGCTCTGCCGCAGAAGGTCGACCCGCGGCTCGTCGACTACGCGCGCGCGAACGCCTCCATCGGCATCAACGGATCGGTGCTCAACAACGTCAACTCCAACTCGAAGAGCCTCGGCGCCGACTACCTGCAGAAGACGAAGGCCATCGCCGACACGTTCCGCCCCTACGGCGTGCGCGTCTATCTTTCCGCCCGCTTCTCCGCGCCCATCGAACTCGACGGCCTGAAGACCGCAGACCCGCTCGATCCCGAAGTCGCCGCGTGGTGGAAGAGGAAGGCCGACGAGATTTACAAGCTCATCCCCGACTTCGGCGGCTTCCTCGTCAAAGCCAACAGCGAGGGCCAGCCGGGGCCCCGCACTTACAACCGAGACCACGTGGACGGCGCGAACATGCTGGCCGCGGCGCTGGCCCCGCACAAGGGCGTTGTCATCTGGCGCGCCTTCGTCTACGACGCCAAGCCCGGCTACGACCGCGCCGCCGCCGCCTACGAACAGCTCCAGCCCTTCGACGGCAAGTTCGCGCCCAACGTCCTGCTGCAGGTCAAGAACGGCGCGATAGACTTCCAGCCGCGCGAGCCCTTCCACCCGCTCTTCGGCGCGATGCCGAAGACGCAGATGATGCTCGAAGCGCAGATCACGCAGGAGTACCTCGGCCACTCGAACCACCTCGTCTTTCTTGCCCCGATGTGGCGCGAGGTGCTCGACTCCGACACGCGCGTCAAGGGCAAAGGCTCGACCGTGTCGAAGGTGCTCGACGGAACTCTCTTCGGCCAGAAGATCACGGGCATGGCCGGCGTCGCCAACACGGGCACGGACAGGAACTGGACGGGCCACGACTTCGGGCAGGCGAACTGGTACGCCTTCGGCCGCCTCGCCTGGAACCCCGACGCCCCTTCGAAGCAGATCGCGGACGAGTGGATCAAGATGACGCTCACGCGCGAGCCGAAGGCGTTGGCCGTCGTCGAGCGCATCATGTTGGAGTCGCGCGGGGCAGTCGTGGATTACATGACGCCTTTGGGGCTGCATCACATCATGTGGGGCGGGCACCACTACGGCCCCGCGCCGTGGGAGAACAAGTTCGAGCGCGCCGACTGGAACCCCGTCTACTACCACAAGGCGGACGCGGCAGGGCTAGGCTTCGACCGCACGGCGACGGGCAGCAACGCCGTCGCGCAGTACAGCCCCGAGGTGCGCGCCGTCTTCGCAGACCCGTCGGCCGTCCCCGAAAAGTACCTGCTCTGGTTCCAACACGTCCCCTGGGACAGGAGGATGAGTTCGGGGCGCATCCTGTGGGACGAGCTGGCCCTGCATTACCAAAGAGGCGTCGATTGGGTGCGCGCGGCGCGCAAAGATTGGGACTCGCTCTCGGGCGTCATCGACCCCGAGCGGCACGGGGCGGTCGCCCGCAAGCTCGAGATACAGGAGCGCGACGCCGTCGCGTGGCGCGACGCCTGCCTGCTCTACTTCCAGACCTTCTCGAAGCGCCCCCTCCCCCGCGGCGTCGAACCCGCGCGGAAGACGCTCGAAGAGTACAAGGCGAAGAGCCTGCTCCAAATTGATTCACCGGATCATTGAGTCATTGAGCCATTGAAATACGGACTCGGTTTTTCAATGAATCAATGAACTGATGAACAGATGAGTCAATCCTTAAGATGAAGATTACAGACATCAGGGCGACGACCGTTACGGTGCCTCTGGAGGCGCCGCTCAGGCACGCGAACGGGTGCCACTGGGGGCGCTTCGTGCGCACGGTCATCGAGGTCGAGACGGACGAGGGGCTGGTGGGTCTGGGCGAGATGGGCGGCGGCGGCGAGTCGGCCGAGGCGGTCTTCCGCGCTTTGAAGGCGTACCTCGTCGGCCACGACCCGGCGCGCATGGAGGAGATGCGCTTCCTCGTCGCCAACCCGACCGCCTCGCTCTACAACAACCGCACGCAGGTCTTGGCCGCCCTTGAGTTCGCCTGCCTCGACCTGCTCGGGCAGAAGTGGAACGTGCCCGTCTGCGACATCCTCGGCGGCCGCCTGCAAGACCGCGTGCCGTTCGCCTCGTACCTCTTCTTCCGCTACCCGAACGCGCGGACGGGCACGGGCGAAGTCCGCACGGCCGACCAGCTCGTCGCGCTCGCGCGCGAGCTGAAAGCGAAGCACGGCTTCACCTCGCACAAGCTGAAGGGCGGCGTCTTCCACCCGGACTACGAGCTTGAGTGCTACCGCGCGCTCGCCGAAGAGATTGGCAAAGGTTCGCCCCTCGACAGCTTCCGCTTCGACCCGAACGGCGTCTTCTCGACCGAGCAGGCCATACGCTTCGGGCAGGCCATCGAAGACCTGCGCAACGACTACCTCGAAGACCCGGTCTACGGCCTGACGGGGATGCGCCGCGTGCGCGAGAAGGTGCGGATGCCTTTGGCGACGAACACGGTCGTCGTCAACTTCGAGCAGCTGGCCGCCAACGTCCTCGACACGGCCGTCGACGTCGTCCTGCTCGACACGACCTTCTGGGGCGGCATCCGGCAGTGCGTGAAGGCGGCCGGCGTGTGCGAGACTTTTCAGCTCGGCGTCGCCGTCCACTCCTCGGGCGAGCTGGGGATTCAACTGGCGACGATGCTCCACCTCGGAGCGGTCATCCCGAACCTTTCTTTCGCGGCCGACGCGCATTATCATCACCTCACCGACGACATCATCGAAGGCGGCCCGCTCAGGTACGAGGACGGGGCCATCGCCGTCCCCGAAGGGCCGGGCCTCGGCGTGCGACTCGACCGCGAGAAGCTGGCCGAGTACGCCGAAGCTTACAGACGTCTCGGCGGCTACCCGTACGACCAGGACCCGCTCCGGCCGGGCTGGGCGCCGACCATCCCGAACAACCGCTGGGCAGACCCGTCGGACTCGCGCACGCCGCCGGGCACGGGCTTCTGAACCGGCCGAGAGGGGAGAGATGACGACCAGCAGTCTCGACCAGAGGGCCGCGCGGCAGGCGTTGCTGAAAGACAAGGCGGCCCTGCGTCTCCACGTCGAAGAGACCGTCGGACTGACTCCGGTCATAGACCTCCACACGCACCTGTACGCGCCGGAGTTCGGGGGACTCGGCCTGTCGGGCATCGACGAGCTTTTGACTTATCACTACCTCATCGCCGAGACGTTCCGCTCGGCGCGCGTCGGCTCCGAAGAGTTCTGGCGGATGAGTAAGTCCGAGCAGGCCGATTTGGTCTGGCGGACGCTCTTCGTCGAGAACACGCCCGTCTCGGAGGCGGCGCGCGGGGTCGTCACCGTGCTCGACGCCTTCGGGTTGGACACGGCGGCCGAGGACTTGAGTGAGGCGAGAGAGTTCTTCCGCGAGCAGGAGCCTTTGTCTCATCTCTCACGCGTGCTGGAGATCGCTGGCGTGAGCGACGTGGTGATGACCAACGACCCGTTCGACCCGAGGGAGGTGCGCGTCTGGGAAGAAGGCGCGGGCGGCGACCGGCGGTTCCGCGCGGCGCTGCGGATGGACGGGCTTCTGAACGACTGGGAGAACTCGTCGGCCGAACTCGCGGCGCAAGGCTATCGCGTGGACGCCGGCTTCGGCGGCGGGACGGCCGCGGAGGTGCGCCGCTTCCTCGACGCCTGGGTCGGGAGGATGCGTCCGCTCTACATGGCCGTCTCGCTGCCAGACGACTTCAGCTATCCGGCGGCGGACGCGCGCGACAGGCTGATACGCGAGGTCGTCCTGCCGACGGCGCGCGCGCACGGCCTGCCGCTCGCGCTGATGGTCGGCGTGCGCCGCGGCGTCAACCCCGCCCTGCGCGCCGCGGGCGACGGGGTGGGGCGCTCGGACGTGTCGGCGGTCGAGCGGCTGTGCGCTGAGAACGCGGACGTGAGGTTTTTGGCGACCTTCCTCTCGCGGGAGAACCAGCACGAGCTGTGCGTCTCGGCGCGCAAATTCTCGAACCTGATGCCGTTCGGCTGCTGGTGGTTCCTCAACAACCCCTCCATCATAAAAGAGATCACGGCCGAGCGGCTGGAGCTGCTGGGTGCGAGCTTCGTGGCGCAGCACTCGGACGCGCGCATCCTCGAGCAGTTAATCTACAAGTGGGGGCACTCGCGGCGCTGTCTCGCCGACGTGCTGGCCGACGCTTACGAGCGCCTGCTCGGGAGCGGGCGGGCCGTGACGCGCGCCGAGGTCGAGCGCGACGTGGCCCGCCTGTTCTCCGGCAACTTCCGCGCGTGGGTGGGCGAGGACTCGGCCGCGGAGACTCTGGCCGCAGAGGGGTTGTTCAATGGCTGAGAACATCACCGATTTGACGGGGCGCGTGGCCGTCGTCGTCGGCGGGACTTCGGGGTTGGGTCGCGCCATCGCCCTGGGGCTCGCGCGCGCGGGCGCGAAGACCATCCCGGCGGGGCGTCGTGAAGAACTCGTGCGGGAGGTCTGCGAAGAGATCGAGCGCGGCGGCGGGAAGGCTTTCGCGCAGACGGCGGACGTGTGCGAACGAGAGTCCCTGGACGCCCTGCGCGACGCGGTGCTCGAACGTTTCGGCGCGTTGGACATCCTCGTCAACGCCGCGGGCCGCACCGCGCGCACGCCCACGGCCGAAGTCTCAGAAGAGGAGTGGGACGCAATCATGGAGACGAACCTGAAAGGGATTCTGCGCGCCTGCCAGTCCTTCTACGCGCCTTTGAAGGCGAGCGGGCGCGGGCGCGTCGTCAACGTCGCCTCGCTCTCCTCGTACGTGGCCTTTCACGAGGTGGCGGCGTACGGCGCTTCGAAGGCGGGCGTGGTCGCACTGACGCGCAGTCTGGGTTGCGAGTGGGCGCGCGATGGCGTTAACGTCAACGCCATCGCGCCGGGCGTCTTCCGCACGCGGCTCAACGCACGGCTTCTCGACGACACGGAGCGCGGGCGCGAGCTGCTGCTGCGGACGCCGATGAAGCGCTTCGGCCGCCCCGAAGAGGTGGCGGGCGCGGCGGTCTTCCTCGCCTCGGACGCGGCCTCCTACATCACCGGGCAGACCGTCGTCATAGACGGCGGCATGCTCGTCTCCGGCGTGAACTCCTGAGCCGACGGTCTTTATGAGGGGGATACAGAGATGACGGAAGAGAAGTACGAGCCGAAGCCGGAGCACAAGTTCACCTTCGGCCTGTGGACGGTCGGCAACCGCGGGCGCGACCCGTTCGGCGACGCCGTCCGGCCCAGCCTGCCGCCCGACGACGCGGCCAAGCTCCTGGGCGAGGTGGGCGCGTGGGGCGTCAACTTCCACGACAACGACTTAGTGCCGATTGACGCGACGCCCGCGGAGCGCGACCGGATCGTGCGCGAGTTCCGCGGCGCGTGCGAGGAGGCGGGGCTCGTCGTCCCGATGGCGACCGTCAACCTCTTCTACGAGCCGGTCTTCAGGGACGGGGCCTTCACGGCCAACGACGCCAGGGTTCGCGCTTACGCCCTACAGAAGACGATGCGGGCGATGGACTTGGGCGCGGAGTTCGGGGCGAAGGTCTTCGTCCTGTGGGGCGGGCGCGAGGGCGTGGAGACCGACGCCTGCCGCCGGCCCGACGAAGCGGTGAAGAGACTCCGCGAGGCGCTCAACTACCTGTGCGAGTACTCGGTCTCGCAGGGCTACGACTACCGCTTCGCGCTGGAGGCGAAGCCGAACGAGCCGCGCGCCGACATCTACATGCCGACCACGGGCGCGTACCTCGCCTTAATCCCCACGCTCGACCGCCCCGAGCTGGTCGGGGTCAACCCCGAGGTGGCGCACGAGCACATGGCGGGCCTCAACATGACGCACGCGGTGGCGCAGGCGTGGGAGGCGGGCAAGCTCTTCCACATCGACCTCAACGACCAGGTGCCCGGCCGCTACGACCAGGACTTGAGGTTCGGCAGCGCGAACCCGAAGGCCGCGTTCTGGCTCGTGAAGTTCTTAGAGGACGTGGGGTACGACGGGCCGCGGGCGTTCGACGCGCACGCCTACCGCAGCGAGGACTACGAGGGGGTGAAGGAGTTCGCGCGGGGGTGCATGCGCACCTACCTCATCCTGAAGGAGAAGGGCGAGCGGTGGAACCGCGACCCGGAGGTGAAGTCTTTGCTGGCGGAGATCGCGCGGCCGGACGCGAACGGCGGCGGGGGGTTCGACCGGGGGCGCAACGAGGAGCTGCTGGCGCGGGAGTTCGACCGCGCGGAGCTGGCGTCGAAGGGGTTGAAGTACGAGCGGCTCGACCAGCTCACCATCGACATCCTGCTCGGCGT